>Ga0187773_10000281_pt1 | contig 20850 bp, 18 predicted proteins | sample 0216_BV02_MP05_1_FD_133133 | JGI IMG/M metagenome (GOLD analysis project Ga0187773, IMG submission 133133) | Tropical peat soil microbial communities from peatlands in Department of Meta, Colombia - 0216_BV02_MP05_10_MG | ecosystem: Environmental > Terrestrial > Soil > Wetlands > Peat | place...
AGCAGTTCGTCTCGAAGACCTACGGCGCCCCGCCCCGTCTCCAGTATTTCGAAACCCCGGTCGTGGTGGACAACCTCGCCGGGACCGTCAGCGACGACCGGTAGCATCTGGAAATCAAGAAGGAGGAAACCATGGCGAACAAGATGACCGACCAGTACCTGGCCAACAACAAGCAGTACGCGGGCGGGCAGGCGACCCACAAGCCCGGCTATCCCGGCAAGCAGCCCATCAACCCGGCGAAGCACGTGGCGGTGGTCGCCTGCATGGACGCGCGCCTCGACGTGGAGGACCTGCTGGGCCTGCAGACCGGGGATGCGCACATCATCCGCAACGCCGGAGGCGTGGTCACCGACGACGCGATCCGCTGTCTCATCATCTCGCACCACCTCCTCAATACCAACGAGATCATCCTGATCCACCACACCCGCTGCGGCATGCTCGCCTTCACCGACGACCTGCTCAAGGCCGGGCTCGAGGGCGACCCGGCGGCCGAGAAGCTGCTGGGCCAGGCGACCTCGCGTCCCTTCATGAGCTGCAAGAAGTGCGCGTCGACGCCGTCCCAGTTCCATGCCTTTCGCGGGCCCATCGAGGCGCTGGACGCCGCACGCAACCCGAAGCAGACCGAGCGCCTCCAGTGGGACGTGCGGCGCGGGATGTCGGCGATCCTCAACCACCCGTGGATCCCGACCAGCGGGCCCGATGCGGTCACCGTGCGCGGATTCATCTACGACGTGGACACGGGCAAGCTCGAGGAAGTGAGCTACCCCGGGCCCATGGGATCGATCGGCTGACGGGCCAGGCGCAGCTCTCCCCGGCCGAGGCGATCGTCCTGCAGGAGCGGCTCGCCGAGCGGGTCGTTCGGGCCGATCGCCTCGGCGCGGTGCGCCGCGTGTGCGGCCTCGACGTTCACTACGACGAGGCGGGCCGCACCGCGCGCGCGGCCGTCGTCGTCATGGGCTTGCCGGGGCTCGAGACGATCGAGCACGCGATCGCGCGCCGCCCGGCGTCGTTCCCCTACGTCCCGGGCCTGCTCTCGTTTCGCGAGATGCCGGCGGCGCTCGCGGCGCTCGAGGCGCTGACCGTGAGGCCCGACCTCCTGCTCTGCGACGGCCAGGGCATCGCGCACCCCAGGCGCTGCGGGCTCGCCTCGCACCTCGGGCTCGCGGCGGACCTCCCCTCGATCGGCGTGGCGAAGACCCGGCTCGTGGGCGAGCACCGCGAGCCGGGCGCGAGCCGCGGCGCCTGGGCCCCGCTCGTCGACGCCGGCGAGGAGATCGGAGCCGCGCTGCGCACGCGCGCCGGCGTGAAGCCCGTGTACGTCTCCATCGGGCACCGGGTGAGCCTCGCGACCGCGATTCGCCTCGTGCTCGCGTGCAGCCCGCGATACCGCATCCCGGAACCGCTTCGCGCCGCCGATCGCCTGGCGCGCGGGCGCCTCTGACCATGGCCGGGCGCGCCTTCATCGGGACGAGCGGCTGGATCTACGAGTCGTGGCGCGAGGACTTCTACGAGGGCCGGCCGACGCGCGAGTGGCTGCCGTTCTGCGCCGCGCGCTTCACCGCCGTCGAGATCAACGCGACCCACTACCGGCTGCAGAGCGTGGAGACGTTCCGGCGCTGGCGCGACCAGACGCCGCCGGGATTCCGCTTCGCCCTCAAGGCGCACCGCTACCTCACGCACAACAAGAAGCTCGCCGATCCGCTGGCGCCCATCCGCATCGAGCGCGACCGCGCCGCGGGGCTCGGCGACAAGCTCGCGGCGGTCCTCTGGCAGCTCCCGCGCAACTTCCACCGCAACCTCGAGCGCCTCGAGGGGTTCGCGCGGGCGTTGCACGCCTGGCGCCGCGTGCGCCACGCGATCGAGCTCCGCCACCCGTCGTGGTTCGACGGCGAGGTCGCCGCGTGCCTCGGGGCGCACCGCATCGCCGCGTGCCAGTCGGACGCGGCCGACTGGCCGATGTGGGACGCGGTGACCACCGACCTCGTGTACGTCCGCCTGCACGGGCACGAGCTCACCTACGCGTCCGGCTACCCCGAGGCGAGGCTGCGCGAATGGGCGCGCAAGGTGCGGCGCTGGACCGCCGAGGGCCGCGACGTGCACGTCTATTTCGACAACGACGCGTTCGGCCAGGCGCCCCGCAACGCCGGGCGGCTGATCGAGCTCTTGGGCCCGCGGGCGCGATCGCGCGCGGGCCGCGCGTGACCTTCGCGGGGGCCGAAGGTAGAATCTCGTTCCGGCCCATTTTCCGGGCGACCCGGTCGAACGAACGATGCGCTCCCTTTCGCGGCGCCTGCTCGGCCCGCTCTGTCTCCTCGCGGCGACAGGGGCGGCGGCGCAGCTTTCGATCGACCCGCCGAGCCCGACGTCGCTCGACACGGTGCGGCTGCGCTACACGCACACGGGCTGCACGAACGCCGATTCGGTGCGCGTCTCGCAGGACTCGAACCGCATCACCGTGCAGGTCGACCGCGGCCCGGTCGCGAATCCCGACTGCGGCACCGTCGCCGGCTTCTTCGAGGAGTTCACGCTCGGGCGGCTGCCCGTCGGCGAATACGACGCCTCGCTCGTGGTGAATCCGCCGCCCGGGACCCTGGGCCCCAGCCAGCTCCTCGGGCCGATCCACGTCTCGGTCGCGCAGCTCGCCTCCGGCGGCCTCCCGGCCCCGAGCGACGACTACACGGACATGTGGTGGAACCCGCGCGAGCCGGGATGGGCGCTCACGGTGAGCCAGTACACCGACAAGCTCTTCCTCGTCTGGGTGACGTACGACGATTCGAATCAGCCCACGTGGTTCGTCGTGCCCGGCGGCGCGTGGTCGCGGGACTCGGACAACCACCTGCACTTCGGGGGCAAGGCCTATCGCACGAGCGGCCCTTCGTGGAAGCTGCCGTTCGACGCGGCCGCCGTGCGGATCGCGCCCGCCGGGATCGCGGACTTCTCGCCGCTCGACGCGAGCCACGCCGTGTTCACCTACACGATCGACGGCGTCTCGGGCCTCAAGATGGTCGAGCGCTGGCGCTTCTAGGCGGCGCGCGCGCCTCTCCCCGGCGTCGCGCCGAGGGCGCGAGCCTCACGCGAGCTTCACGAGCTGCTTGCCGAAATTGCCGCCGGAAAGCAGCGCGATGAGGCCCGCCGGCGCGTTCTCCAGGCCCTCGACGATCGATTCCCGGTAGCGCAGCTTGCCCGCGGACACGCGCGCTGCGAGGTCGGCGAGCGCCTCGCCGTAGCGCGCCTGCCAGTCGAAGACGATCATGCCCTGCATGCGGATGCGGTTCACGAGGATCGAGCGCAGCGCCGTGTAGCCGTAGGGCTTCTGCGCGTCGTACTCCGCGATGAGGCCGCACACGACCACGCGCGAGAAGAGGTTCATCTGGCGCAGCACCGTGTCGAGGATCGTCCCGCCCACGTTCTCGAAGTCCACGTCGATGCCCTTGGGGCAGGCGGCGCGCAGGGCGTCGGAGAGCTTACCCTCGCGGTAGTCGACGCACGCGTCGAAGCCGAGCTCGCCCGTCACGTAGTCGCACTTGCGCTTGCCGCCCGCGATGCCCACGACGCGGCAGCCCTCGCCCTTCGCGAGCTGGCCGACGACGCTGCCCACGGCGCCCGAAGCCGCCGACACGACGACGGTCTCGCCCGCCTTGGGCTTCCCGATCTCGAAGAGGCCGAACCACGCGGTGATGCCCGGCATGCCGAGGATGCCGAGATAGTACGAGGCGGGCACGCGCGAAGCGTCCACGCGCGTGAGGCTCTTTGCCTTCGCGACTCCGTAGAGCTGCCAGCCGAGGGAGGTGAGCACCTTGTCGCCCTCGCGCAATCCCGGGTCGCGCGATCGCACGACCTCGCCCACGGTCTGCCCGACCATCACCGCGCCGACCTCCACCGGCGCCACGTAGGACTTCGCGTCGCTCATGCGCCCGCGCATGTACGGATCGAGCGAGAGCCACTCGTTCCTCACGAGCACCTCGCCTTCGCCGGGCTCGGGCACGGGGACCTCGACGATGCGGAAGTTCTCCGGCGACACCGCGCCCTGCGGGCGGCTCGCGAGCAGCACCTGGCGGTTCGGGCCCATGTCAGGAGCTCTCCGCGAAGCGTTGGAGGTGGTGATCGGCGTCGCCGAGCTCGCGCGCGATCATCGTGAGGCGGCGGAACGTGTGGCTCACCTTGAGCTCCTCGCTCATGCCCATGCCGCCGTGCAGCTGCACCGATTCCTGGCTCACGCGGCGGCACGCGTCGGCGATCTTGATCTTGGCCGCGGAAACGATGCGCTTGCGCTCCCGCGGATCGCGCTCCGTGTCCACCCGCGCGCAGGCGAGGCTCGCCATGGAGCGCGCCTGCTCCTGCTCGATCACCATGTCCACCATGCGGTGCTGCAGCGCCTGGAACGAGCCGATCGGCACGCCGAACTGGCGCCGGGTCTTGAGGTACTCGAGCGTCGTGTCGCACGCGAACTTCATGGCGCCCACCGCCTCGGCGCAGAGGAGCGCGGTCGCGAAGTCGGCCGCCTCCTCGATGAGCGGCAGCGCCTCGCCCTCCGCGCCGAGCAGCGCCTGCGCCGGAACCGCGACCGAGCGCAACGCCACGTCCGCTCCGCGCATCCCGTCGAGCGTGCGGTAGGCGGACATCGCGACGCCGGGCGCTTTCGCATCCACCAGGAACAGGCTGATTCCCGCCTTGCCGGCCGCGGCGCCCGAAACGCGCGCCGACACGACCAGCCGGTCGGCGCAGGGCGCGTGGAGCACGACGCGCTTCGTGCCGTCGAGCACGTGGCCCGCGCCCTCGCGCCGCGCGCGCGTGGCCACGTGGGCGAGGTCGTAGCGGGCGCCGTCCTCGCCGTGAGCGAACGCCATCACGAGGCGGCCCTCGACGATGGCGGGCACGATCTCGCCCCGCTGCTCCGCGCCGCCCGCCCGCTCCACGAGCCGTCCGGCGAGCGCCACCGTCGAGAGGTACGGCTCGACGAGGAGGCCGTCGCCGAAGGCTTCCATCACGCTCATGAGGTCCACCGCGCGGCCGCCGAAGCCTCCGAGGTCCGTGGAGAAGGGCAAGCCGAGGAGCCCGATCTCGGCGAGCTTCGCCCAGGTCGCGCGGCTCCAGCCCGCCTCCGAGGCGACGATCCCGCGCCGCGCCTCGAATCCGTAGTCCTGCGCCACGAAGCGCCGGACGGAGTCGGCGACCAGCTGCTGCTCTTCGCTGTAATCGAACTTCATCCCGGTTCCCCTACAGGCCGAGGCTCATCTTGGCGATGATGTTGCGCTGGATCTCGTTCGATCCCGCGTAGATCGAGGTCTTGCGGAAGTTGCAGTAGCGCGGCGCGATGCCCGCCGCGAACGCGTCGAAGCCCTCCGCGGAGCCCACGGGCGCGAACGGCGCGGCGAGCGGCCCGGCCGCCTCGAGCATGAGCTCCGTGAGCGCCTGCTGGATCTCGGTCCCGCGGACCTTGAGCATCGACACCTCCGCCCCCGGCGCGCGCCCGCCGCGCAGCTGGTCGAGGAAGCGCAGGTTCGTGATCTCGAGCGCCATGAGCTCCACCTCGACGCGCGAGAGCCGGTCGCGGAAACGCACGTCCTCGAGGAGCGGGCGAGCGCCTTTCGCCTGCCGCGCGGCGAACTCCTTGAGCTTCTCGAGCTCCCGCCGCGAGCCGCCGATGCGCGCGGTGTTCATGCGCTCGTGGCCGAGCAGGTACTTCGCCACCGTCCAGCCCCTGCCCTCCTCGTGCACGAGGTTCCCGACGGGGACCTTCACGTCGTCGAAGAACACCTCGTTCACCTCGCGCTCGCCGTCCATGAGGATCAGCGGCCGCACCGTGATGCCCGGCGTCTTCATGTCGATCAGCAGGAACGAGATCCCCTCCTGCTTCTTCGCCGCCGGGTCGGTGCGCACGAGGCAGAAGATCCAGTCGGCGTAGTGCGCGAGCGTGGTCCAGGTCTTCTGGCCGTTCACGACGTAGTGGTCGCCCTCGCGCACGGCGCGGGTCTTGAGCGAGGCGAGGTCCGACCCCGCACCCGGCTCCGAGTAGCCCTGGCACCAGAAGTCGTCGCCGTCGTAGATGCGCGGCAGGAAATGCTTCTGCTGGGCCGGCGTGCCGAACTTGAGCAGCACCGCGGCGCACATCGTCAGGCCGAAGGGGATGAGCGGCGGCGCCCCCGCGTAGCCGCACTCCTCCTCGAAGATGTAGCGCTGCACCACGTCCCAGTCGGTCCCGCCCCACTCGACGGGCCAGGACGGGGCGACCCACCCCCTTTTCGCGAGGATGCGGTGCCATCGCAGCAGGTCGTCGCGGGAGAGCGGCGCGTAGGCCGAGACCTTCTCGCGCAGGTCCGCGGGAAGGTTCTCGCGCAGCCAGCCGCGCACCGTGTCGCGGAAGGCGAGCTCCTCGGGCGAATAGTTGAGGTCCATGGGCGATCTCCGGGGGCGACGGGCTCGGCGCCGCGGTCGGGTGCGGGAATTGGGGTAGTGTAAGCTCTCACGGGCCCACGGAGGACAGACCATGACGACCACGACGGAGGGCGGACCATGAGCGTGCGCGAGCTCTTCGACCTCACGGGGCACGTGGCGCTGGTCACCGGCGGCTCCCGCGGGCTGGGCCTGCAGATCGCCGAAGGGCTGGGCGAGATGGGCGCCCGGGTGGCGCTCGCGGCACGCAAGCGCGACGAGCTCGACGGGGCGTGCGCGCACCTGAAGAAGCTGGGCATCGAATCCCTGGCGCTTCCGTGCGACATGTCGAACCCCGCGGCGATTCCCGCCATGGTCGAGGAGGCGGCCGCGCGCCTGGGCCCCATCGACATCCTCGTGAACAACGCGGGCACGACCTGGGGAGCGGACATGCTCGACCACCCGCTCGAGGCCTGGAAGAAGGTGATGGACCTCAACCTCACCGCGATGTTCGTGACGAGCCAGGAGGTGGGACGGCGCTCGATGGTGCCGCGGCGCCGGGGCCGGATCGTCAACATCGCCTCGGTGCTGGGGCTCGTGGGCGGCGGCGAGCCCGGCCGTCCGGGCACCATCGGATACAACACGAGCAAGGGCGGCGTGGTGAGCTTCACGCGCGCGCTCGCGGCCGAATGGGCGCGCCACGGCATCACGGTGAACGCCATCGCGCCGGGATTCTTCCCGACGAAGATGACCCAGGGCCTGCTCGAGATGATGGGCGACAAGGTCGCCTCCAAGGCGCCCCTCAACCGCGTGGGCGGCCCCGAGGACCTGAAGGGGACGGCGGTGCTCCTCGCCTCCGACGCCTCGGCCTTCATCACCGGCCAGGTCATCGCGGTGGACGGCGGCTACACGGCGATCTAGTGAGCGACCTCGACGCCTACCGGGGCACGCGGCCCGTCGCCGAGGCGCACCGCTTCGACGTCGCGGCCGTCGAGCGCTACATGCGCGAGCACGTCGAGGGATTCTCGGGGCCGCTCGCCGTCGAGCAGTTCCGGGGCGGCCAGTCCAACCCCACGTTCCGGCTGTCGGCCGGCGGCCGCAGCTACGTCATGCGCCGCAAGCCCCCGGGCAAGCTCCTGCCCTCGGCCCACGCGGTGGACCGCGAGTATCGCGTGATCACGGCGCTCGCGAAGACCGACGTCCCGGTCGCGCGCACCTACGCGCTGTGCACCGACGAGTCGGTGATCGGCGCCGTGTTCTACCTGATGGAGTACGTGGAAGGCCGCGTCCTGTGGGACCCGCGCCTGCCCGGGATGCGCCCGGCCGAGCGGCGCGCGATCTACGACGAGACGAACCGCGTCATCGCGGCGCTGCATCGCGTGGACTACGAGGCGATCGGGCTGGGCGACTACGGCAAGCCCGGCAACTACTTCCGGCGGCAGATCGACCGCTGGAGCCGCCAGTACAAGGCTTCCGAGACCGAGACGATCGAGGCGATGGACCGGCTGATCGAATGGCTGCCGCGCAACATCCCCGCGGGCGACGCCACGACCATCGTCCACGGCGACTTCCGCATCGACAACATGATCTTCCATCAAGCCGAGCCGCGCGTGCTCGCCGTGCTCGACTGGGAGCTTTCCACGCTCGGCCATCCGCTGGCCGATTTCTCGTACCACATGATGGCGTGGCGCCTCTCGGCCGAAGAGTTCCGGGGCCTGCGCGGCTCCGACCTCGCGGCCCTCGGCATTCCCGGCGAGGCGGAGTACCTCGCGAGATACCTCGAGCGCACGGGCTTCCCCGCGCCGGGGGAACGCGACTGGGGCTTCTGCATGGCCTACAACATGTTCCGCGCCGCCGCGATCTTCCAGGGCGTGATGGCGCGGGCCGTGGCGGGCAACGCCGCGAGCGCGCAGGCGCTCGACACGGGGCGCCGCGCCCGGCCCATGGCGGAGCTCGGATGGAAGCAGGTCGAGCGGCTCGAACGCGCATGAAGGGGGCACGATGGATTTCGACTATTCGCCGAAGGTGAAGGAGCTCCAGAAGCGGCTCGCCGCGTTCATGGAGGCCCACGTCTATCCCAGCGAGCAGCGCTTCCTCGAGGAGGTCGAGGCGGGCGATCGCTGGCAGCCCACGCGCCTCGTCGAGGAGCTCAAGTCGCGTGCGAAGGCCGCGGGGCTGTGGAACCTCTTCCTGCCCGAGTCCTCGCGCGGCGCCGGCCTCACCAACGCCGAGTACGCGCCGCTCTGCGAGATCATGGGGCGCGTGCCGTGGGCGCCGGAGGTCTTCAACTGCTCGGCACCCGATACGGGAAACATGGAGGTCCTCGAGCGCTATGGCACGCCCGAGCAGAAGGCGCGCTGGCTCGAGCCGCTGCTCTCCGGCGAGATCCGCTCGGGGTTCGCGATGACGGAGCCCGGCGTCGCCTCGTCCGACGCGACGAACATCCAGGCCTCGATCGTCCGCGACGGCGCGGGATACGTGATCAACGGGCGCAAGTGGTGGACCTCTGGCGCGGGCGACCCGCGCTGCAAGGTGCTCATCTTCATGGGCAAGACCGACCCGGCTGCGGACAAGCACCATCAGCAGTCGATGATCCTCGTGCCGAGCGACGCCCCGGGCGTGAAGCTCGTGCGCCACCTGCCGGTCTTCGGCTACGACGACGCTCCCCACGGGCACATGGAGGTCGACTTCACCGACGTGCGGGTCCCCGCGTCGAACATGCTGCTCGGCGAGGGGCGCGGCTTCGAGATCGCCCAGGGTCGCCTCGGGCCGGGACGCATCCACCATTGCATGCGACTCATCGGCGTGGCCGAGCGCGCGCTCGAGAAGATGTGCCGGCGCGTGAAATCGCGCGTGGCCTTCGGCCGCCCCATCGCCGAGCAGGGCGTGACGCTCGAGCGCATCGCCGAGGCGCGCATCCTGATCGACCAGGCGCGGCTCCTCACGCTCAAGGCCGCGTGGATGATGGACACCGCCGGGAACAAGGTCGCGCGCGCGGAGATCGCGATGATCAAGGTGGCCGCCCCCGCGATGGCCTGCCAGGTGCTCGACTGGGCGATCCAGGCCCACGGCGGCGCGGGCGTATGCGAGGACTTCGGCCTCGCGCGCGCGTACGCGAACGCCCGCACGCTGCGGCTCGCCGACGGCCCCGACGAGGTGCATCGCAACCAGATCGGCCGCCTCGAGCTCGCCAAGCACGCGGCCTGAGGCCCACGGCACGACGCTTCGGTGACCACCCCGCACGATCTGGCCGCGCCCTTCGGCGATTTCGCCGCGCTCGTCGGACGCCACGCCGCCGCGAGGCCGCGCCATCCCGCGATCCTGCACGGCGAGCGCGCGGTCGACTACGGCGATCTCGACGCGCGCATGGACCGCGTCGCGGCGGCCCTGCACGATGCGGGGGCGCTGCCCCGCGAGGCGATCGCCATCTGCGCGGGAAGCTCCATCGAGCATGTCGCGGTCTTCCTCGGCGCCTTGCGCGCGGGCCTCGCCGTGGCGCCCATCGCCCCCTCGCTCACGCCCCAGGCCGTCGCCGCGATGGCCCTCGACGCCGGCGCACGCCTCCTCTTCGTCGATCGCGCAGCCGACGCGGCCCTCGGCGCGCGCGCCACGCCGCCGCGCGTGCTCCTCGACGAAGCCGCGGCCTTCGAGCGCTGGCTCGCTCCCCCCGGCCGGCGGCCCGGCGCCGTCGCGATCGCGCCCGACTGGCCGTTCAACATCATCTACTCGTCGGGCACCACCGGCGAGCCGAAGGGCATCGTCCAGCCCCATGCCATGCGCTGGGCGCACCTGCAGCGCGGGCCGGCGTACGGCTACGGGCCCGACAGCGTCACGCTGGTTTCCACGCCGCTCTATTCCAACACCACGCTCGTCGCGGCCCTGCCGACCTTCGCGCTCGGCGGCACGGTCGTGCTCACGGAGAAGTTCGAGGCGGGCGCCTTCCTCGAGCTCGCCGAGCGCCGGCGCGTCACCCACGCGATGCTCGTGCCCGTGCAGTACCGGCGCATCCTGTCGCATCCCGATTTCGGCCGCCGCGACCTCTCGTCCTTCCGCATGAAGTTCTGCACGAGCGCGCCGTTCGCCGCGGAGCTCAAGGCCGACGTGCTCGCGCGCTGGCCGGGCGGGCTCGTCGAGTACTACGGCATGACGGAGGGCGGGGGCACGTGCGTGCTCGCCGCGCACCTGCGCCCCGACAAGCTGCACACCGTCGGCGAGCCCGCGCCCGGGCACGACATCCGCGTGATCGACGAGGCGGGCCGCGAGCTTCCCCACGGGGAGACGGGCGAGGTGGTCGGCCGCTCGCCGGCGATGATGACGGGTTACCACAACCGGCCCGAGCGCACCGCCGAATCCGAGTGGCACGATGCGGAAGGGCGGCGCTTCATCCGTACCGGCGACATCGGGCGCTTCGATCCCGAGGGCTTCCTCGTGCTCGTCGACCGCAAGAAGGACCTGATCATCTCGGGCGGCTTCAACGTGTACCCCGGCGACCTGGAGGCCGTCGTGGGCGCGCACCCCGAGGTCGCGGAGGTGGCGGTCGCGGGCGTGCCCTCGGCGCGCTGGGGCGAAACCCCCGTGGCCTTCGTCGTGCCGAGGCCGGGCGCCCGGCCCGACCCCGCGCGGCTCCTCGCCTGGTCCAACGAGCGGCTCGGCAAGGTCCAGCGCCTTGCGGCCGTGGAGCTCGTGCCCGAGCTGCCGCGCAGCCCCATCGGCAAGGTGCTGAAGCGCGAGCTGCGCGCGGCCTACGCGTCGCGCCGCCGGGAACCGGGGTCCGGCGCGCTCGGATAGGCGGCTCGCCGGCGCCCTCGCCGGTCGGCTATCAGGCCACGAACTTGAGGACCGCCATGAAATGCAGCGCGCTTCCGGCGACCACGCACAGGTGCCAGATCCCGTGCCAATGCCGAAAACGCTCGTCGAAAAGGTAGAAGACCACGCCCAGCGTGTAGATCGCGCCGCCGGCGAGCAGCCACTCGAAGCCGCCCCACGTGAGCGCGCGGACCAGGGGCTCGACGACCAGCAGTCCCATCCATCCCATGGTCATGTAGATCGCGAGTGAGGCGAAGCGCGCGCCCTTCGCGAGCCACAGCTCCTGCAGGATGCCGGCGAGGGCGAGGCCCCAGGACGCCGCGAAGAGGGTCCAGCCGAGAGAGCCCCTCAGCGTCACCAGCGCGAAGGGCGTGTAGCTGCCGGCGATCATGAGGTAGATCGCGCTGTGGTCGAGCTTGCGGAAGATCCGTTTCGCCCGCCCGCGGGTGCTGTGGTAGACGGTGGAGGCGAGATACAGCGCGAGGAGCGTCGCCCCGTAGATCGAGAAGCTCGCGATCCGCCACGGATCGCCTTTCATCGTCGCCATGGACACCAGCGTGGCCGCCCCGCCCAGCGCGAGGACGGAGCCCGCCAGGTGCGTGTAGCCGTTCAGTCGCTCGCCTTGGTACATGCGCCCGATTGTCGTGCGCGCCCCCCGCGCGCGAAACGGACGCTTCGTCATTGGCGCTGCAGGATTTGCCCGGATCGCGCTGTGAGAAATGGGCGCGCTATCCGGAACCTGAGGATATCAATGGGAATTTCTCCCGTTTTCGGGTATCATGGCGACTCAGGTGCGCGGGGCGTCTCATCCGGTTAACGCCCCCACCCATTCGCGGCCGCGGCGACCCCGCCGCAGGGACTCGAAGGTCCCCACCCCGAATCCATCGTCGATTCCATCTGCCTGAACCGGTGTCGAGGGCGAAACCCTCGCGGGCCGATCTGTTCAGGAGACCGTCATTAGTACGTCCTTCGAAGGACTCGGGCTGATGCCCGAGCTGCTTCGCGCCGTCGCGGAGCAGGGCTACACCCAACCCACCCCCATCCAGTCCCAGGCCATCCCCGTCGTCCTTTCCGGACGCGACCTCCTCGGCGCTGCGCAGACCGGCACCGGCAAGACCGCCGGGTTCACCCTGCCCCTGCTCCAGCGGCTGGCCCCCCTCGCGACGAAGAGCTTCTCGCCGGCGCTGCACCCGGTGCGCTGCCTCATCCTCACGCCCACACGCGAGCTCGCGATCCAGGTCCACGAGAGCGTGAGGACCTACGGCAAGCACGTGCCGCTGCGCTCGTTCGTGGTCTACGGCGGCGTGAACATCAACCCGCAGATCGAGGAGCTGCGCAAGGGCGTGGAGATCCTCGTCGCCACGCCGGGACGCCTTCTCGACCTCGTCGGGCAGAAGGCGGTCAACCTCGGCAAGGTGCAGGTGCTCGTCCTCGACGAGGCGGACCGCATGCTCGACATGGGGTTCATCCCCGACATCAAGCGCATCATCGCGCTGCTGCCCAAGGCGCCCATGCGCCAGACGCTGCTCTTCTCGGCCACGTTCCCCGAGGAGATCCGGCGCTTCGCCGCCCAGATCCTCGACGACCCCGCCACCGTGGAGGTCGCGCGACGCAACACGCCGGCGGAGCTGGTGACGCAGTACGTCTACCAGGTCGAGGCGAACCGCAAGCGCGAGCTCCTCGCCCACCTCGTGAAGAAGAACGACTGGACGCAGGTGCTCGTCTTCTGCAAGACCAAGCACGGCGCCAACCGCCTCGCCACGCAGCTCCAGCGCGACCGCATCAACGCCGACGCGATCCACGGCAACAAGAGCCAGAGCGCGAGGATCCGCGCGCTCGAGGACTTCAAGGCGGGCCAGGTGAAGGTGCTGGTCGCCACCGACATCGCGGCGCGCGGTCTCGACATCGAGGAGCTCCCGCACGTCGTGAACTTCGACATGCCCTACGTGCCGGAGGACTACGTGCACCGGATCGGCCGCACCGGCCGCGCGGGCGCAACGGGGGAGGCGATCTCGCTCGTGTGCGCGGAGGACCGGCCGCTGCTCGCCGCGATCGAGAAGCTCATCGGACGCAAGATCGACGTGCGTCAGGCCGAGGGATTCGAGCCCGAGCGGCGCCGCGAGGCGCGCCCCGAGGCGCCAGCCGGGAAGCCGCAGCCGCGCGGCGAGGACAGGCGGGGCCGCGAAAGCGGGCGCCGCGGCGCTCGATCGCGCTCGCAACGCGACGAGGGCCGCGCGCCACGCCATGCCGCGTCGCCCGCGCAGCAGACCTCGGGCGACTCGGGTGGCATGGATTTCAGCAAGCCGTACGAGCCGTCGCCGAGCGCCGCGGCCGTGGAGGGTCCCGAGAAGGCGCCGGCGAGGAAACCCGCGCAGGCGATCCCGGCCCTCTTCCGCCGCAAGGCCGCCTAGCCCCGCCCGGCGCCCGCGCCGGGTCGCTCGGGCGCCGGGCTGGGGTAGAATTTCCAACTTCGCTTCCATCCAGTCGGGCCCGCGCCACGAGCGCGGGTGTCCGTCCACGTGGCCCCGATGCGCGACGCCGCTTCCCGAGCGATTCACCTCGACGACTACACGCCGCCGCCGTTCCTGATCTCGCAGGTCGCCCTCGACGTGGACGTGCGGGCGGGCGCCGTCACCGTGCGCTGCACGCTGCACGTCGCGCGCAACGCCGCCGCGCCCGCGGGCGACGGGGCGCTCGCGCTCGACGGCGAGGACCTCGAGCTCCTCTCGGTCTCGCTCGACGGACGCGCGCTGCGCGAGGACGAGTTCGCGCTCGACGCCTCGCGCCTCTCGATCCCGAAGGTCCCCGAGGTCTTCCGCCTGGAGACCGTGGTGCGCTTCGACCCGTGGAAGAACACGAAGCTCGAGGGCCTCTACGCGACGGCGAGCGGGCTCGTCACGCAGTGCGAGGCCGAGGGATTCCGCCGCATCACCTACTTCGTCGACCGGCCCGACGTGATGGCGCGCTACACCGTCGCGATCTGCGCCGACCGGGAGCGATTCCCGCGGCTGCTCGCCAACGGCAACCTCGTGGGCGAAGGGCCCGGAACGCCGCCGGAATGGTTCCTGCAGGCAAGCGCCGCCGGCGTCGCCCGGAAGGAGGCCGGCGCGCGCCACTGGGCGCGGTGGGAGGATCCCTTCGCGAAGCCGAGCTACCTCTTCGCGATGGTCGCCGCGGACCTCGACCTCCTCGAGGACCATTTCACGACGCGCTCGGGGCGCAAGGCGCTGCTTCAGGTCTACGTCGAGCGCGGCAAGCTCGACCAGGCGGGCTTCGCGATGCAGGCGCTGCGCAAGTGCATGCGCTGGGACGAGGACGTGTTCGGCCTCGAGCTCGACCTCGAGCGCTTCATGATCGTGGCGGTGTCGGACTTCAACGCCGGCGCGATGGAGAACAAGGGCCTCAACATCTTCAACACGAAGTTCATCCTCGCGCGCGCCGACACCGCCACCGACGGCGACTACTTCGCCGTCGACAAGGTCATCGCCCACGAGTACTTCCACAACTGGACGGGCAACCGCGTCACCTGCCGCGACTGGTTCCAGCTCTCGCTCAAGGAGGGCCTCACCGTCTACCGGGACCAGGAATACAGCGCCGACGAGTATTCGCGCCCGGTGGGCCGCATCCAGGAGGTCCGCGAGCTTCGCAACCGCCAGTTCCCCGAGGACGCGGGCCCCATGGCCCATCCCGTCCGCCCTCAGTCCTACCTCGAGATCAACAACTTCTACACGTCGACGGTGTACGAGAAGGGAGCCGAAGTCGTGCGCATGTACGCGACGCTCCTCGGCAAGGACGGCTTCCGGCGCGGGATGGACCTGTACTTCCGGCGCCACGACGGCCAGGCCGTCACCTGCGACGACTTCCGCGCGGCGATGGCCGACGCGAACGGCGCGGACCTCGCGCAGTTCGGCCTCTGGTACGCGCAGGCCGGGACGCCGGTCGTGGAATGCCGCGGCACCTACGACGCGCGCGGCCGCACCTACGCGCTCGACGTGTCGCAGTCGTGCCCGCCCACGCCGGGCCAGCCGGAGAAGCGACCCTTCGTGATCCCGCTCGCGGTGGGGCTCGTCGGCCCCGACGGGAGCGACCTGCCGCTGCGCCTCGAGGCGGGCGAGAGCTTCGCGGCCCGGCCCGACGGGTCCGTCACCGCGGTGCTCAAGCTCACCGAGGTTCGGCAGCGCTTCGTCTTCACCGGAGTCGGGCAGCCGCCCACGCCTTCGCTGCTGCGCGGATTCTCGGCGCCGGTCCGCGTGCGCGCCGACTACGACGACGCGCAGCTGCTGCACCTGATGGCGTGCGATTCCGATGCCTTCAATCGCTGGGAAGCGGGACAGTCGCTCGCCACGCGCATCCTCCTCGCGGGCGCCGCCGAGATCGCGGCGGGCCGGCCGATGAGCGTTCCCGCCGCCTTCCTGGACGCCATCGGCCGCGTCCTGTCGGAGGGATCGAAGGATCCCGCGTTCGCCGCCGAGTGCCTGCAGCTTCCCGGCGAGGGCTACCTCGCCGAATGCATGGACGTCGCCGATCCCGATGCGGCCTACGGGGCGCGCGCCCAGCTCATGCGGGAGGCCGCGCTCCGGTTCCGCACCCGGTTCGAGGGCGCCTTCCGGCACTTCTCGGTCCCGGGGCCCTATTCCCCCGACGCGGCGGCCGCGGGGCGGCGCGCCCTGCGCAACACGGCGCTCGCCTACCTGAGCACGATCGACGACGCGACGGCCCGGGCGCTCGCCTTCCTCGAGTTCCGGCGCGCGGAGAACATGACCGACGCCATGGCGGCCCTCGCCTGCCTCGCCGATTCCGCGGGCCCCGAGCGCGACCGGGCGCTCGCGATGTTCCACGACAAGTGGAAGGACGAGGCGCTGGTCGTCGACAAATGGTTCCGCGTCCAGGCCACGTCGCGCCTGGCCGGCACGCTCGAGCGGGTGAAGACGCTCGCGGCGCATCCGGCGTTCGACCTGCGCAATCCCAACCGCGCGCGGTCCCTCCTGCACGCCTTCGCGCTGGAGAACCCGCCGCATTTCCACGCCGCCGATGGGAGCGGATACCGCTGGATCGCCGAGCAGACCGTCGCGCTGGACCGGCTCAATCCGCAGGTAGCCTCGCGGCTCGCGCGCGCGTTCGACCGCTGGAGGAAGTACGACGCCGGGCGCCAGGCGCACGCACGCCAGGCGCTCGAGTCGATCCGCGCCGCCGAGGGGCTCTCGGGCAACGTGGCCGAGGTCGTGGGCCGGGCGCTCGCCTAGCCGCGCGGACCGCCCAGCCGCGCCCCGCTGCGCAAGGCGAGCTCGCCAGCCGGGAGGGAAGCGCGCGCGCCCCACCCGCCCGCGATGACGTGCGGCAGCAGGCTCAACGCCCGGGCCCAGGCCTGCGCGTGACAGCGCACGCGATGGGCGCGGCTGCGGACCTTCTGGCGCGCCATCGCGCACACGAACCATGCGCGCCGCCCGCCGATCGTCGCGCGGCTCGCGAGGTACCTCGGCACGATCTCGTCCCCGAGAAGCGCCATCCAGCGCTCGCGGATCGAGTCCACGGTGAAGCTCACGCCCCGCTCGCGCCCGTTCTCGACCATGGCGGCATAGAGGGCGGGATTCGCGCGCAGCAGGTCGACGGCGGCCAGCACGTCGCGGGGCTCGTGCACCTCGATGAAGTCGAGGGGCCGGCGCCGCAACTCGCGGTACGCCGGCTCGGGAGAGGCGAGCACCGGCACGCCCGCGAGCCAACCGTTGTAGAGCTTCGTGGCGGGCTTCTGCGCGAGGACGGCCGCGAGCTCCCGGCGCGCGGCGATGGCGAGGTCCACGGCGCGGTAATCCTCCCACCGCCGGGCCCTCACCTCGAACTGCACGCCCCGGCGCTCCAGCGCGCGGCGGAAGCCGGCGTCGCCGAACCACGGCGGGACGGCAGCGGTGCGGCCGAGGTAGGCGAGGCGCTCGATGCGCACGCCGCGGGCGGCCTCGCGCGGGAGCAGGCCGGGCTGCGGCCAGAGCGGCAGGAACCGCTCGTGCGCCTCGGGAGCCAGGCCGTTCTGAACGATCGCGACGTCGCACGCCTGCACCGGGGCGCGGTCCGCGCGCACCACGACGAGGAAGCTCGCGTAGGCCCGCATGCGGAAGCGATCCACGTCGTCGCGATGGGCGATGCAGATGGCGCCTTCGGGAAAACCCGGGCCCGCGGTCGCCGTCCACCCGCGCGCGGCGATCGGGCGCCTCAACCGCAGGAAGGACTGCGCGATCCAAGAATTGCGCCCGCCGCAGAATCGCCCCGGGTCGCGCGCGATGTCGTCCTCGTCGAGGCCGCCGATGTCCCCCCAGCGCGTGGCGCGCGGGTCGAGCACGAAATGGAATCGGGGGGAGGCACGGTCCATGCGGGGATGGACACGAAACTAGCCCTCCGGTGCGAAGGAAATGTGTGGGGCGGCCGCCGATTTGTAATGAAGTGTGAACGGCGGCTCGAAAAGCGAAACGGCCGCCTCGGGGCGGCCGTTCGGCACACGGGCGCGACGGTCAGTTCTTCTTGATGGACTCGAGCATCTTGAAGATGCTCTTCGGCGCGCCGTGGAAGAGGCGCTTGTAGGCCTTGGGAAGGCAGCGCCGCTCCAGGGTGTTGCGTCGGACACGTTTGCGTTCAGCCATTGAAGCCTCCGGATTCGGACCCGGCATTATACCGGATCAGGGCCGCGGCTCCGCCACGCCGTCGGCCATGCGCGCGGCCTGCCGGGAGCCGTCGGAGTGCACGATCTCCCCGTCGGCGCGCGCGAGGCCGTCCTCGAAGGTCCCCTCGAAGCGGCTGCCGTCGGGCAGCCACAGGACCCCGCGCCCTTTCGGGCGGCCGCCGCGTACCTCGCCCTCGTAGCGGGCTCCCGAGTGGTACGTGAAGACGCCCTGCCCGGAGGGCAGGCCGGCTATCTCGCCGTCGTACCGGTCCCCGTTCGAGTAGCGCCACGTGCCGATGCCGCGGGGCCGGCCGTCGATGAAGTCGGCCTCGACGCTGTCGCCCAGCTTCGAGACGTAGCGGCCCCGGCCCTGGATGCGCCCGTCCTCCATCTCTCCTTCGTAACGATCGCCGTCGGCGAAGCGATAGACCCCGGCGCCCTGCGGCCGCCCCTCGCGGAACGAGCCCTCGAATGAATCGCCGCTCCTCGAGACGTAGCGGCCCTCGCCTTCGATCATGCCAGCACGGACCTCCCCTTCGTAAGTGTCGCCGTTCGCGAACGTGAGCTTCCCGCGGCCGTCGGGGCGGTCGTGCGCGAACTGGCCCTCGTAGCGATCGCCGTCCGGCCAGGCGTACGTGCCGTATCCCGCGCGGATCCCCTCGTCGAAATCGCCCTTGTACCGGAAGGCCTTCGACACGTACTCGCCGTGGCCCTGCAACGTGAGCCCCCGGAGGGTTCCGCGGTATACGGATCCGTCGGCGAAGATGAGCTCGTGGAGCCCCGCCCCGAGGTCGCGCACGGTCACGGGCGCGGAAGGCGGCGCCTGAACGGTCGCCGGGACGGCGGCGACCCGCAACGCCGCGTCGGCCGCGAGCCCGTCCGCCGCGCGCGGCCCCGCGGACCATGCGACGGCGGCCAGGACGATCGCGTGCCACGGCCATGCGCGGGGGATCTTCATCGGCTCGCCCGCTCGCGCACCATTTCGCCGAGTGCGTTCTCGCAGTGCTCGATGAACCGGCGGTCCTCGAACAGCACGCCGGACGATTCGCGGATCCTCTGCTGGCAGTAGCCGCGATATGCCGGGTCATTCGCCACTCGCACCGCCTTGCGCGCGTAGTCGTCGACGTCCTGGGCGACGAGATCCATGAAGCCCATCGCCTTGTACAGGCCGTAGCCGTGGCGTGACCTCTGCAGCGATCCCGGCAACGTCACCACCGGCGTGCCCATCGTGAACGATTCGAGCGTGGTGTTCTGGCCGTTGAAGTGCACGGTGTCGAGGAGGACGTCCGCCCCGGCAAGGCGCGCCAGGAATCGCGGATACGGGGTCATCGGGACGAAACGGACGCGTTTGTGCATCGCGGGGAAGGAGCGCAAGAACCTCTCCTCGAGCGCCCTGCGCTGATGGGCTTCGAATTCGATCAGGACGATGCGCGCGTGCGGGTCGAGCTCGACGATCCTCGCGAAGATCGCGTCCATCGCGGGCTGCACCTTCAGGAGCGTCTGCGGGCACAAGTAGACTCGGTCGCCCGGCTCGAGCGCGAGCTCGTCGCGCTCGGGCGCAAGGGAAGGGACGGGCGGGCGGTGATAATAGGCGAGCGTGCCCACGTCAGGGATCTCGACCAGGCGCTCGGAATAGTCACGCTGCGCGCCAGGCAACTCGTAGAGCGCCGCCGAGAGGAAGTAGTCGAGGTTCGGGATCCCCGTCGTGTCGGGATGGCCGAAGGACGTGAGCTGCACCGGCGCGAGTCGCGAGAAGGCGAGGAAATAGCTGATCGGCTCCAGGCCCACGTCCTGGTAGAAGAGCACATCGAGTTCGAGGCGAGCGATCGCCTCGCGCGCCGCCTGCAGCTCGGCGCGCCCTCCGCCAGGTCCTCCAGCGCTCATGGGCAGGGTGACGACGCGATCGGCCGCACCATCGATGATCTTCGCCGCCTCGTCGCCCGGCGAGGGAACGAGTCGGATCACGATCACCTCGAAGCGATCGCGGTCAAGCTCTTCCACGAGACCGCGCGAGGTGTTGCTGATGCTGTGGTTGCGGAAGAATCGCGATGCGAGCCCGAGGCGGATCTTGCCTCTCGGCTCCCAGCGCGTCACGTGGGGCGCGGTCCAGGCGAGCGAGGGACACCACTTGAGGTAGAGCTGCGCCATCGCCCTGGCTATCTCGATGTTGCAGACGCCATGATAGGAAAGGGGAAAGTAGCCGGCGGACAGTTCGAGCGGATCGGAGATGCGCTGCTCTTCGCCGAGAAGCCGGCCGAGCCTGGCCTGGATCCGTTGGCGGACCCGGGCCGGGTAGTCCTCGTCGGGCGTGATCTCCTCGACCAGCAGGGCCTCGGTGAGAAGATAGGCGCCTGCATTGTCGGGCTTCGTGTGCGCGAGAGCCAGCAGCGTGGAAGACGCCTCGTCGAGGCGGCCCGTGAGGACAAGGCCGCGCGCGAGATTCGCGAGGTACCGCGGTTCGTGGGGCTTCAGTCTTGCTGCGGTGCGGAACCATTCGAGCGCGTCGTCGCGCGAGCCCTTGCCAAGGATCGACGAGCCAAGGTTGTTCGCAGCGTCGGCGTGTGTGGGATCGAGCTCGAGGGCGCGCCGGAATTCCGACTGCACCGCGTCGGCGGAAGCGCCCGCGCGCATGCGCATCACGCCCATGTTGTAATGGCAGTCCGCGAGCATGCGGATTGCGACCGCGGGGTCCTTGTTCAGGCGCAGCGACCTGCGGCACGCGTCTGCCGCGGCCTCGAATTGGCCGGACAGGAGGAGCTGCCCCGCCTCGACCAGGTGGCGATTCATGGACGTAAGTTTACGACCGCGCAAATGCAAACGCCCAACCGGGATTCCGGTTGGGCGTTCGTCATCAGTCCCAAAGCGCAAAAGCCCAGCACGAGGCTGGGCTTTTGCTCTGAATAGGGCCCTGGCGATGACCTACTTTCTCACGGGCAATCCGCAATATCATCGGCGCGGCGTCGTTTCACGGTCCTGTTCGGGATGGGAAGGGGTGGGGCCAACGCGCTATGGTCGCCAGGAAT
>Ga0187773_10000282_pt1 | contig 20799 bp, 14 predicted proteins | sample 0216_BV02_MP05_1_FD_133133 | JGI IMG/M metagenome (GOLD analysis project Ga0187773, IMG submission 133133) | Tropical peat soil microbial communities from peatlands in Department of Meta, Colombia - 0216_BV02_MP05_10_MG | ecosystem: Environmental > Terrestrial > Soil > Wetlands > Peat | place...
AGTCGTGAAATGTCCCAGCATGACCGGAACGGTGAGCTTGGCCTCGCTGGAGAGGAACAGGAACGCGTACAAATACTCGTTCCAGGCCAGGAGCAAAGCATAGGTCCCGATGGCCACGAGGGAGGGCGCGATCAGCGGGATGTAGATATGCCAGAAGATCTGGGGCACCGTGGCGCCGTCTACTCGCGCGCTTTCGTCCAGTTCGTAGGGGACACTTTCTGCGTACTGGCGCATGACCCAGATGGCGTAAGGAGTGGCAAAGGCAACCAGGGCCAGGATCAGGGACCAGGGATGGTTTAGAATCCTGTATTGCCCCATAACCCGATAGAGCGGGATGGCCAGGAAGGCCGCGGGGATCAGGTAGGTGAAAAGGGCCATGTTGCTGATCACCGGGGCCCATCGAGGACGTAATCGCCCCAGGGCAAAGGAGGTGATGCTGGCGATGAATAGAACTAGGGCGCAGGTCGCGAAGGCCACCAATAGGCTGTTGAGCAGCTGCTGCCAGAAGTGGGACAGGAAAGGGTGGCCCTGCTTCAAGGCGGACCGGTAATTCTCCAGGGAAGGGTTGTCGGGCCAGATTCGCCCGGCGAAAGCAGCCGATTGCGGAGTGAGGGACAGTATGACCATGTGGAAGATGGGCAGGCACGTCCATAAAATAATGACCGCGGCTATGACTCCCAGACGGACCTGACGCAACATTTTAACCATTTCACTCCCCCTTCCCCAGCCTTCGGATCAGGACGAAAACAATGGGAACCACCAGGGGAAGCGCGGTGATCACCGTGGCCACCCCTGTGGGAATGTCGCCGATGTTGAAGGCATAACGGATACCGAGAGTGGAGAGGACGTGGGTGGCGTCCCAGGGTCCGCCGCCGGTGAGCAGGTACACACTGTTGAAGTCGCCCACACTCCAGATCGTTGATAGAAGGGTACTGGTGATATAGAGGTTTTTGATCCCCGGAAAGGTGATGAACCGGAAGGCCTGAAAACGGGTCGCCCCGTCCACGTTGGCGGCTTCATAGTGGTCTTTGGGAATGGCCATGCGCCCGGCCAGGAGGATGAGCGTCCAGAAGGGCAGGTTTTTCCAGATGTGGGTGGCGATCACCAGGCCGAAAGCCAGGTCGGGCTTCACCAGCCACAGCGGCCCGTCAATGCCGAAGAGGCGGAAGAGGATTCCGTTAATCATCCCCCACTCGCTGTTGAACATCCACCGGATGGAGAAAATGGAGGGTAATGAGGGGGCTGCCCAGGGGAGGAGGAAAATAATCCCCACCCAGCGTATCCAGGCCTCGGTGTTGTAGAAAAACCCGGAGAGGAAGAGTGCGATCAACAGCTTCAGGTTCACCGCAACGATGAGGAAGACCAGCGTGTTCCAAGCGCTTTTCAGATAGATCGGGTCCTGGAAAAGTTTTCGATAGCTCTCCGCGCTGGAACCCAGCTTTAACCCATAGAGGATCGGGTAGACCACCACAAAGACGAAAACGACGATGTAGGGAATGACCAAAATGACGCCCCAGGCCGAGTCGGACCCAAAACGGCCTGGGGCGGTGGAAATGCGGGAGGCGGCGATACTTCTGGCCATGGAAAAGCAGGGGATCAGTCGGCCAGCAGCTGCTTCATTCGGGCGAACATCTCGTCAACCGCCTTGGCCGCCGTCCAGTTCTCCGAAAGAACGCGACCGCAAGCACGTCCGATCAGGTTCTCGGTTTCCACCGGGACGAATTTGCGGTTGAGCACTACGTCGTAGGGGCGCGTCGGGTTTTCCATGAAATTCTTGTACACCGCGGCCCGGTGCGGGTCCGCCGAGACGAAAAACGGGTCCTGCAAGGATTCCTTTAAAACCGGGAAGAAGGCTCCGTTCGAGGCCTTGGTGAAAAGATCCAGGTTCTCCGGCTCTAGGAGGAAGCGCACGAAGTCCTTGGCCAATTCTTTATTTTTCGAGTCCTTCGGGATGAAGCCATTGTGAACGGAAACTCGCAGAGTGAAAAGCCCCCCATCCGGGGCCGCCGGCCAGCGCAATGTGCGGATCTTGTTATAATAATAATCGTCGTTCTTGCCGAGGAAGGACCCCGGGATGGACAGGGTGGGGTTGATCACCATCACTACCTGCCGGTTGTTGAAATTCAGGTTGTTGTCGATATCCTTCCAGCTGATGGCACCGGGCGGGACATTTTTGGCCTTGTACGGCTGGGTGAAGTCTTCGAGCGTGTCGATAATCCCCTGGCGCACTTTCGGGTCGTCGACCTGGAGTTTGCCATTGTCATCCAGGAATCGGACCCGGTGGGCTTCCATGAAATGGTAAAACTGCTGCCAGCTGTCGGTGGACTCGACGGAGTAGGTGATCCCCAACCCGTAAACCCGTTCCCCCTTGGCCCGCAGGCGTTTCTGCACCTCCCCCCATAACTCCCAGAAGGGCTTCCACTGTTTCGGGATGTCGCTTTCCTTGAAGCCGGCCGCCTGCAGCATGTCCAGCCAGTAGTGAATGTTGACCCCGTGCTGCATGATGGGGAAAGAATAGACCCCGCGTTTTCCGGTCGCACCGTTCAGGAAATCGCAAGCCCGGAGCGCACCCTCTGTAAAGCGGCTGCGGATCGGATTCAGCACGTCTGAAATTTCCAGCAGTTTATCCTGGAACGCAAAAGTGCCGGTTTGGACGTTGACGATCTGGCCAAAGTCCACGTCTGGGACGATTTTGGAATCGAACGCCGCCAGCACCTTGGCGGGATGATCGGGCAAGGCAAAGAACGACAGGTCCACAGTCTTTCCGGTCTTCTTCTCCCATTTCTGGACGATCTCTTTGAAGGCTTCGTCCTGCTGGGGCACAAAGCTCTTGTTCCACCAGACCACCAGCTGGGCGCTTGCCGGCGGAGCGGCAAAGAACCCCAGAACAGCCAGAGCCAGAAACGAAATCATCAATCTCTTCATCACAAACACCCCCTCTGATTTGATAAAGCGGTTTCCTATGAAGCCGCCGTGAGACTGTTCTCGACTATATCGAGTCAATAAACTATAAGGAAAAGATCGAGCGGGTGTCAAGGGAAAAGCCCCTTAAATTGGGGATTGCGGATTATGGAATTCGAAATAAAAAAAGAATCATCAAATCAGAAACAATAACAAATATTTCTCTCGCCGAGCCCGCAGAGGCCACAGAGAAAATTGCCAAGGAGCCAACCGAAATCAAAGATGAGCGGCTAGTATCCTTCCTCTGCGGCCTCTAGCGGAGCGAGCGAGATGATTATCCGGAAGGGAAAGATGAAATGAGTGCAAGGAAGAAGGCGGAAGGGAGTCGAGTAACGGAAAGGGGGGCCCTCCGAGAGGGCCCCCGCTTCTTTCCGCTTATTCATCCGGAATCTGGTGGCTTTTTTGGCTGGCAACAGGAACCGGTTGGCTTACTTGGCCGGCAACAGGAGCTGGCTGGCTTACTTGGCCGGCAGCAGGAACCGGCTGGCTCATTTGGGCGGCAAACGGAATATCGACGGCGTTCCCGCCGAAGGAAGCAACACAGCCATCCACCCCGCAACCATCCCAGACCCCGTTGTTGTTCAGGTCGTGGTACCACTCGCCCCGGCGATAGATGCCCAGCTTGGCGATGCCATCCCCGGTCCAGTCGCCCACCACCGGAACATCCTCCGGCAACCCACCGAAGGAAGCAATGCAGCCATCCACTCCACAGCCATCCCAGACCCCGTTGCCGTTTAGGTCCTTGAACCACTCGCCCTTGCGGTAGATTCCCACCTTGACGATGCCGTCCCCGGTCCAATCCCCGACCACGGGAACGTCCCCCAGCAACCCGCCGAAGGAAGCAATGCAGCCATCCACCCCGCACCCGTCCCAGACCCCGTTGCCGTTCAGGTCCAAGAACCACTCGCCCTTGCGGTAGATTCCCACCTTGGCGATGCCATCCCCGGTCCAGTCCCCAACCACCGGGACGTCCCCCAGCAACCCACCGAAGGAAGCGATGCAGGCATCCACTCCACAGCCATCCCAGACCCCGTTGTTGTTCAGGTCCAGGTACCAGCTTCCCTTTCTATAGACACCGATTTTTTTGATGCCGTCTCCGGTCCAGTCCCCGGCAACCGGAATATCATCCGGTGAGCCGAAAGATTGCTTGCAGGAATCCACCGCGCAACCGTCCCAGATCCCATTCCCGTTGTTATCCCAATACCATTCGCCCCCCCGGTATATTCCCAATGCCGCCGGGCCGGTCGGCGTACCGCTCAGGGTGATGTTGACGGAGGCGCTGAGGCTGGTGGAGACATTGCCCGCCGCATCCTTGGCCCAGGCATAGAGGGTTTTCCCTCCGGCGCTGGCAAACCGGTAGAAACTCTGGGGTGCGGGACTCCACCCGGCCGCGGCAGCGGCCGGCGCGGTGGCGGATTCCGTGAGCAGGTAACCGGCTACCCCCACGTTATCGGTAGCGGTGAAGGTCGTAATAGTGACCGTCAATCTTGTGGCGGTTGCCGGAATACTGAACCCGGTCACTGTGGGAGGAGTGGTATCGGGCGTAGCGATGGTGACCGTGACCGAAGCGCTGAGGCTGGCAGAGACATTTCCTGCTGCATCCTTTGCCCAGGCATAGAGAGTTTTAGTCCCCGCAGTCCCGAAAGCATAGCTCGATGGTGGAGCCGCGCTCCAGCCAGCTGCCGCCGCTGCAGGGGCGGTCGCAGATTCGGTGACCATATAACCGGTTACTCCCACGTTATCGGTAGCAGTAAAGGCAAGGATGGAAACCGTCAAAGCCGCAGCCGTCGGCGGAAGGGTGAACCCGGTCACTGTTGGGGGAGTGGTGTCGCCGGCCGCAGCCGGGTGACTTGCGGCGTCGCCCGGAAAGGTCCGCGCCTGGATTTCGACTATATTGGTGAATCCATCCTTATCAGAGTCCAATCCCTCGATGGCGGCAAAATTATATGCGGAGTTTAACCAATCGTTGCCGTAAGGATTAAGCGTCGGAGGCGAAGTGTGGCAAACCGAGCAGGAGTTCAATGCCGTACCCGATGTACCATAATTGGTATTGAACTGGCTCATATAACCGGGGTTGCTGTAGGAAATTCCTATCATCCCAACGATCAGCGCGCCGGTCAAAAAAACGGTAATAAACCTTTTCCCCATTGTCTACCTCCTTTTTTTAAGAGCCCTTATTGGGTTTCTCCGCCAAGAAAACGAATTCTTCCATCCCCTGACTGGGCAGAGGGGGAATTCGGTCTTTCGGTTTTTTTTCGGTTCACTGGCGGGTAGGTTTGGGGGTTTAGAGCAAGGAATATGCCAGAGGATGAAATTAGAATGGCTAGTTAATATTGTTGGCTATTTTTGATCGATCGTTCTTGCGGATGGAAGGTTATTCCCTTCACATCGGACTTTCAATGAAGGGAGAATCCTACAAAGGTGTAAAAAGGAAGGGATAGGTTTCCACCGCGGAGAGTTTTTGCAGAGAACTCCGTCTATTCCTAGAGAAGACAGATTCTTAATTGACTTAACCTTAATCCAAAAGTGCTCGGCACCCGCTCTTCCGGCCTGATCTGGACTAGATCAGTGCATCTTCCATCCAGCCCAGCTTAACCAGCTGAATTCGGTTCAGGTCGCTGACTCCGAGATGATATTTTTTATCCGCTACTATGATATGGCTGGGGGGGACGTCCAAGGCCCGGTCTTCGCCGAAAAAGGCCGTCCGCTTGACCTGGAGCAGGTGGGCAGCCACCGTGTCCACCGCCACCGGATCGGTCCCCACGATCAGCCCCTGATAGGGCCAGACGTACCGGGTGTCGAAGAAGTTCGCCCCCCTTCCGTAGAATTGCGGCGTGAGGGCGCATTGGATATTCAGCCGGGTCTTCCCCTCCACCATGGGAAGTTTCCAAATGCTGCCCAGAGCCGCGCAGGCTTCCGGATGGTAGGACGAACGGTTGGGGGCATACTGGATGTAATTTTTCAGGCAGGATCCGATCCCGGCCCAGTGATGAGTCCTCAGCGGGCGCACGTTGACCAGCGCAGTGGCTTTCTGAAAGATCGGGTTTTCCAGAACCCCCCTGTCGGCGATGCTGATATTTTGCTCGACCACACCCACGTCCAGCAAGCGGCGTTTGATGGCCCCTTCCAGCGGCTTCGGGGTGGGCAGCTTCGGCCATTCGTTGCTCTTCACGCCCACCACGTCCGAACTCTTGACGAGCTTCCGCCAGGCTTCCATGGGTTCGCTGGTTCCCAGGAGAGTCTTCAACGCTTCATCCAGCATGGATTCCAGGATCCCCTGCATCTTGTCCGGCTGTGCCAGCACGTCGGCATTCCGGATGAGGACGACTTTGGCAGCCGGTTGGGCCTGGGCTTCTCCCAGGATCCCGGGCCCCATAGCAGCGACAACGGCGGTTGCCGCGGCACCGCGGAGAAAGTCCCTGCGGGTGATGACTTTTTCTTCCATTGAACCAAGCTCCTTTCCCTTGCTTCTATTTCCCCTCATCTTTCAAAACGAAAGCGTCCTGCTCCTTTTTATTATACTCCCAATCGCTCTCCGGCGCCCGGAAAAAAGTTACCTTTCCGGGGGGCTGAATTGCCAGGGTTCACTTACCGGAAATGCCGAGCGAGGAATTCCACGGTACGGATAACGATCCGGCAGTTTGCCCTGCCACACTGAATCGTATTTAATTTTCATTCCGCATTCCGGATTCCGCCCTGCACTACGTAGAGTGCGCGGGCATCCCTGAAATTCTTGTGGTTCAGCGAGCACTCCTCCAAATTATTCCAAATCCAGTGGATAAATCGGGCGGCGGATTTTGTGGTAGGTAAACCGTTTGAGGTCCCGGGAAGCCAGGCCGCCGCTGTCCACTAGCATCACTGCGCGGGAGATGGGTTCGAAGGAGGCCCGGAAGTGGTGCCAGGATTTGACCGCCACTACCGAGCAGGCCCGCGGATCGATCTTCTGGCTCAAAAAAACCTGGAGATCATATACCTGGATATTATGGGTGGTCACCAGCGCCCGCACCCCTCCGCAGCGAAGGACGGCTGTGGGCCCCATGGAAAGCCGGACTCCTTTACTCATGGGACCCTGGGCGATAAATTTTCCATCGCTCACCTGCTCCACCATTCCCCGAATCATGAGCGGCGGCCCATAGGTCTTGGGGTCGATTTTGGCCCCCAAAGCCATTTCTATCTCTTTTCCCACTCCGGCGGCGATGCATTTTTGTGCGGCTTCCGGATCGGGGATGCAGCCAAAGGCGGCATTATCTAAATCGGCTTGAATCATGGCCTCAAGCAATCGCACCGAATCCCCGTATCCCCCCGACCCGGGATTATCGGTGAAATCCGCCAGGATGAGCGGCCGGCCATCTTTTGATTCCTTTCCGGCCTCGGTCATGGCTTCTCTCAGGCTGTAGAGGGGGACCGTGATTTCCCGGCGGGTTTCCCAGATATCCTTTAATAATTCTTCGGCAGCACCTTTGAACCGGGAGGGGTCACCATGAGCCGTGATGGTCACGGAAGGTCCGGCATCGGGGATATCGGCCCAGACAAACCCGGCGCAGACGGTGATGGCCAATACACCAGGATTTTTCTGGCGCAACTGATCCGCATGGGCCAGGATTCTGGACATGGGCCCCCCCTGGGTCCGCCCGTAATCCAGGCCTTCTAGTACGGGCGCACGCCAAACCAGGGAGCGGGGTCGGACCTCCCCGTTCATGGTGCGCTGGAGCAAATCAGCGGCTTCCATGCCCCTTTCGTATTGATCGATGTGCGGGTAGGTCCGGTAGGCGATGACGATATTGGCCTGTCGGGCCATGGCGTTCGACACGTTGGCATGGATGTCTAGGCTGATGGCGATGGGGACATCGGGCCCGAGCTTTTCCCGCAAACGGCGCAGGAGGTCTCCCTCGGCGTCGTCCTGGTCTTCGGTGACCATGGCCCCGTGGAGGGAAAGGAGCACTCCAGCGAAGGGACCTTCTTCGCAGGCTTCCAGCACTGCTCCGCTAAGATGGGCCCAATCTTTGGCCGGGGTTTTGCCTCCGGGGGTTGCAGCAGCAGCGATGGGCTGCACCATCTCCCACCCGTATTTCTTGGCTGCGTCGAGATGCGCCCCCATCTCCGTTCGAGTCCCGGAAAATGCCCGGCTGATTTCTTCCCACCGGTAGTATCGGCGCGCGTTATATAAGGACAAGGTGGTGGGAAGGATGCTGAAGGTGTTGGTTTCGTGGCTGATTTCGGCGGAAAGAATTCGACGACCCATTTAACTTTCTCCTCATAGGGCATCGTTGGGGCGGTTCGCGAACGGCCCCAACACTAAAATATTTTCCCGAAGCCCCTGCGGGCAGGTTTCAACCCCCCCCTACGAATCCTGGATTGTATTCCTAACAGCGCGCGCCGCGCGCTCCTAAAATCCGCAATCCGCCATGCACCACATTGGGTGCATGGCTGCCCTGAACCTTATGCGGTTCAGGGCGTATTCCGCATTCTTTAGTACAGATGACAGGCCACATACCCTTTTTCATCCCTCCTCTCCGAAGGAACCCTTTCGCCGCAATCGGGTTTGGCATAGACGCAACGAGGATGGAACGTGCAGCCGGACGGCGGATCGAGGGGGTTCGGAAAGCCCGCTCCCAGGTGGAGTTCAGGGACTCCCAGGCCGGGCTCCGGGGTCAACACCGACTCCAGCAGAGCTTTCGTGTAGGGATGGCTGGGCTTTTTGAAGATTCGGTCCGTCTCCGCTTCCTCCACGATCCTGCCCAGGTACATGACCGCGACCCGCGTGGCAAGGTGCTCCACCACCGCCAGGTTATGGCTGATCAGAAGATAGGTAAGGCCCAACTCCTTTCGCAAAGAAATGAGAAGGTTCAGGATCTGTGCCTGGACCGAGACGTCGAGGGAAGAGGTCGGCTCGTCGCAAATCACCACTTCGGGACGCATGATCAAAGCCCGGGCCACAGCTACGCGCTGGCGCTGCCCTCCCGAAAGCTGGCCTGGATAGCTGTGAAGGACCCTCCTCGGCAAGCCAACCAAGTCCAGAATCTCCTCCACCTGACCGCGCCACGTGGAAGAATCTCCCACTTTGTGAGCCCGCAAGGGAAGAGAGATGATGGAGCCGATGGTTTTGCGGGGATTCAACGACGAATAGGGGTCCTGGAAGACGGGTTGAATCTTGCGGGCGATGGACCGGCGCTCCCCTCTTTTTATGACTTTCCCATCGATAAGGATTTGGCCGCTGCTGGGCGGCAGGAGCCCCAGAAGAATCCGGGCCAGGGTTGTCTTGCCGCAGCCCGATTCCCCCACCAGCCCCAGGACATCTCCCTTTTGAATTTGGAGGGAGACCCCGTTGACCGCATGGAGCTCCTTCTTCCCTTTGAAGAGGCCCCGGGCCACCATGAAGGTCCGGTAGACGTCAATTAATTCGAGGATCGGTTGGAGAGATGGATTCATTTGTGGCTTCCGGTCAATAGTTCGTAAGGGCGGGTTTGAAATCCGCCCGTACAGATTTCCAACAAAAAGCTATCGGGGTAGTTAGGGCCTTTGTTCATTGCTCATTGCTGATTGCTCTTTGCTCTCTTGGCGAGTTTCTCCGGCTCCAGCAGGCACCGGTACCCATGGGTTTCGCTGACCATGCACATCCCCGGACCCTGGATGGCGCAGTCCTGAAAAGTAAAAGAGCAACGATTCCGGAAGGCGCAACCCGCCAGCGCTCCCACCGGCGTTGGGACCATCCCGGGGATGGACCCCAGGAATTCGCCGTGCTGTGTCTTTCCAGGGATGGGGATACAATCAAGTAGGCCATATGTATAAGGATGCAGAGGCCGGGTGAAGACATCCCGGACCGTCCCCGTTTCCACGATTTGACCAGCATACATGACCGCCACCCGGTCCGTGACCCGGGCCACGATCCCCAGGTCGTGGGTAATGAGGATCATTCCCATGCGGAATTCTCGCTGCAGCCCTCGCAGGAGATGAAGAATCTGGGCCTGAATGGTGACGTCTAGGGCCGTGGTCGGCTCATCGGCGATGATCAATTCAGGATCGCACATAAGGGCCATGGCGATCATCACCCGCTGCCGGAGACCTCCAGAGAGCTGGTGTGGGTACTGTCCCAGCCGGCTCTTGGCCGCAGAGATGCCCACCTTCTCCAGGAGGAATACGGCTCGCCTCCGGGCCTCGGACCGGCTTACCCTGCGGTGGCGGATCATGACCTCCATGAGCTGATTGCCGATGGTGTAGGAAGGGTTCAGCGAGGTCATGGGTTCCTGGAAGATCATGGACATGCGGTCCCCGCGGATGTCGGCCATCTCCCGCTCCTTCAGCTCTACGAGGTCCTTACCCGAGAAGGCCAGGAGGGACGCCTTCCGAATCGCCGATTTGGGAAGGAGGTTCATGAGGGCCAGGGCAGTCATGGATTTTCCGCACCCCGATTCCCCCACCAACCCCAGGGTTTCCCCTTTGCCAACTGTGAAATCGATTCCCCGCACTGCATGCAAGTCGCCGGTGACAATGGGAATGTCGACGTGGAGGTTTTCAACTTCGAGCAAAGAGCTCATAATAAAAATGCCTAAAATTCGAAATGCCAAAAGCAAAAAAATATGTCTCTCGCAGAGCTCACAGAGCGCGCAGAGATCATGCATCAAAGAATCAAATTCTTTTTCTTGTTAAATCATTTTCCCCTCAGCGTTCTCTGCGGCCTCTTCGAGAGATTTTTTTGCTGTTGGCTTTTCCTTTCATACCTTGAAACTCGAAACCCGAGACTCGAAACCGTCTTTTATCGATTCTCCGGCGCGGTCACGTCGCGAATTCCATCCCCCAAAAGGTTGATCGCCAGGACCAGAACAAACAAGGCCACCCCCGGAATCGTGATCAGCCATGGTTCGAAGAAAAGAAAGTCCTTGCCCTCTGAGACCATGAGCCCCCAGGAAGGAGTGGGCGGCTGCACCCCCAGCCCCAAAAAGGACAGGGCTGCTTCCAAAAGAATAGCGTTGGCCATCTCCAGCGTGGCCACTACCACCAAATTGTTCACGATGTTGGGCATGACCTCGGAAAGCAGGATCCGGGTGGTGGAGCACCCCACCGCCTCGGCGGCCGGTATGTAATCCTGATTGCGAATCTGCTGGGTGGCGCTGCGCATGACCACGGCGTACCGGTTCCACAGCAATAGACCCAGAACGATGATGACCACCTTAAGGGATCCTCCAACGATGCCCACCACGGCCACCGCCACCAGCACAAAGGGGATACTGAGGCGGAGGGTAATAATAAAGGTGATCACCATATCCACCCGACCCCCGAAATAGCCGGCCACCACCCCCAGGGCGGTGCCAATCACCCCGGAGATCAGGGCAACGCAGAAGCCGATGAGGAGTGAGACCTGCGCCCCATACAGAAGGCGGCTCAAATAGTCGCGGCCTACATGGTCTGTTCCGAAAGGATGGTTCCACTTGCCCTCCCCATGCCAGAAGGGCTTTGACAGACGTGTTGTCAGGCTTTGGACATACGGGTCATGAGGAGAGAGAAGGGGGGCCAGCAGGGCAAAGAGGATGATGACCGCCAGGATGATCCCTCCGATCATCAATCCTTTGTGCCCGAAGATGCGACGGCGCAGGAGCCGCCCGGGCGAGGGGCCGAGGATTTCTTCGACGGGTGGGATGGGACGGATTTCCATTTCAGGTCACCCGGATCCGCGGATCGAGCCAGCCGTTCAGGAGGTCGGCCAGTAGGGTGAGAACGATGTAGATGAGGGCAAAGACCAGGATCACCGCCTGCACCGTGGGGAAATCAGACCGTTTGATGGACTCCCAGGCCAGGTATCCCATACCCTGGATGGCAAAGACCGTCTCAACTACAATGGACCCTCCCAACATGAAGCCGAATTGCACCGCAGATACGCTGACCACGGGAATGACCGCGTTGCGGAGGGCATGCTTGAAGAGGATCGATCCGGGAAGCAAACCTTTGGCCCGGGCCGTGCGGATGTAATCGGAGGCCAGGACTTCCATCATCCCCGCCCGGGTGAGCCGCATGATGGCCGGCATGGCGTAATAGCCCAGGACAATGGTGGGCATGACAAAATATTCCCAGCCCTCCGTTCCCGAGGGGGGAAGGAGCGGGAGCCAGACGCTCAAAACGACAATGAGCATGAGGCCGAGCCAGAAGCTCGGCATGGCCTGCCCCATGACGGAAAGGAAAAGGGCGGTGCGGTCGACCCAACTATTGGGACGGATAGCAGCGATCACCCCTAGGGGGATGGAAAAAACCAGGGCGAAGACGATGGCGGAAGATCCCAGAATCAGGGTGGCGGGAATCCGGGCGGCCATGATCTGGCTCACGGGCAGTCGGAAATAGTAGCTCATCCCGAAATCCCACCGCAGGGCTTTTCCGACCCAGGTCAGGTACTGGACATGAATGGGCCGGTCGAACCCGTAGATCTTCCGGATGTTGGCGATGTCTGCGTCAGTAGCGGCTTCCCCGCCGATGGCCGACGCCGGATCGCCCGAGAGGTAGAGCAGGCCAAAGCTGAGCGCCGTTACGACCAGCGTCACCGCCACGGCCAGGGCAAGTCTCTTCAGGGTGTAGACGAGCATTCTGCTCCCCCGTCGGTTCCATTGCCGGGAGGAAGCCCGGTCCCTCCAGGGGACCGGCTCCTCAGTTGCATTCCGTCATTCTATTTCCAGGACGCGTTGAAGAAACGGGGAATCTCATCCGGCTGGGCGGAAAAATTCAAGTCCTTCGTATAGGCGTAATTCATATTCGAGGACCACAGAGGAATGCAGTAGGCCTGCTCGGCGATTCGCTGCAAAGCCAATTTGTAGTTTTTCTTGCGCACCTCCGGGTCGATGGAGGTGTCGGCGATCTCCAGCCACTTGATCACCTCCGGGTCCCGGGCGTTGTCGTCGGTCGTGCCCCCGAAGAAGTTTCCGGTGAAGGCGGAGGCGTCATGGATGGAGAAGGACCCCCAGTTGTTCATGGCCATGTCCACTTCGCCCACCCGGATCTTTTCGCGGGTGGCGGCGTAGGTCATAAACTGGATCTTCGCCTTGATCCCCACGCCATTCAGGTACCCCATGATGGCTTCCATCTCGGGCCGGTTCCGCCAGCCGTAAAACTCGATCTCAAAGCCGTTGGGGTACCCTGCTTCCTCCAGGAGCTTTTTGGCCTTGGCCGGGTCATACTCGTATTTGACCACGTCGTCGGTGCAGCCGAACTGACTTGGATAGCAGGCCGAGTGGAGGAGCTGAGAGGCTCCTTTTACCAGGGTTTTCTGGATGGTGGCTTTGTCCACGGCGTGGCCGATGGCCTGCCGGACCTTCAGTTTGTTGACCGGGGAGTTCCGCCCTTTTTTATTGGCGGCGTCGAAGTGCAGGAAAAAGACCCTCATGGTGTCGGAGGCTTCCACGGTGATCTTGGGCATCTTGGCCATCTTCTCCGCCTGGTCCTGTGGTACCCGCCAGATCCAGTCTGCGCGGCCGGACATAAGCTCGGCGATCTGAGTGTTCACCTCGCTGATGAAGCGGATATGCAGTTTCCCGATGCTCGGCTTGCCCTTGGGGCTGGCTGCGAAGTAATTCTCGTTCTTGGCCAGGGTAATGCTCTTGCCCGGGACCACCTCCACACCCTTGTAGGGCCCCGTTCCCACTGGTTTGAGACCCATGCCATCTGGGCCCACCTTGGCGTAATATTTGTGGGGGTAGATGGCCAGGACCGCGGCGATGTACTCGGGAGCCGCCGGGAAATTGGTCTTGGTTTTCAGGCGGACCTTGTATTTTCCCAGCTTCTCGCACCTCTCGATCCAGTTGGAGATGTTCTGGCTCTTGATTCCGTTCTTCGGGTCGGAAATCCAGTTCAGGGTGTAAACCACGTCATCGGCGTCGAACTCGTCCCCGTTGTGAAACTTCACCCCCTGGCGCAGGTCGAACTCCAGGGTCTTGCCGTCCACGTATTTCCAGGAGGTGGCCAGGTTCGGTTTGTATTCGCCCGTCTTGAGGTCGCGGTAGAGCAGGCTGTCCCAGAGGAGGTGGCACAGTACCACCCCCCAGCGGTCGGTGTTGAAGTAGTTGTCCACCGAGGAAAGCTCGATCTCGTGGAGGATGTTAAGCGTATCGTTGGCCTTGCCAGCATGGGCCGCAGGGGCCATGAGGATGAAAGCAAATAAGGCGATTAAGCATAACCAAGAAAATTTCTTTCTCATCTTCCTACCTCCTCTTATGAATAGATCAAGGTGAATCCCCCTCCCCCAAGGGGAAAACGAAAGCGGAATGAAAATGCTAAAGCAAACTACTCGCATATTGATGATCTCGTAAAAAGTCTCTCGGTTCGTCACCCCGGCGGAAGCCGGGGTCCAGGATATCGTGAAATAACTGGATTCCGGACTTCGCCGGAATGACAAATCTTATGAAATCTCGGCTCTTTGGGAATCCATCAATATATGGCTTATATATTCACGGCAGTCCTAAGCCAGGAATGCGGCCAGCTTCTTCATTCCCTCTTTGATCATGGAGACGTCGATCCCCGAATAGGCGAACCTTATGTACTGCTCGGTCTCTCCCGGCAGCGGCCGGCCGAAATGCTTGCGGGTGCAGAAGCTCACCCCTGTCTCCCTCAAGACCAGCTTACGGAATTCTTCCACGTCGCTGACTCCCTTGCGCTTCATGGCTCCGGTCACGTTGGGGAAGAGGTAAAAGGTCGCCTCCGGCTTGAAGCAGCGGACCCCCGGGATATCGTTCAGCAGATCGACTAGCATATCTCTTCTTTCTTTAAGGATGGATAGAATGCCCAGAGGTCCTTCGTTGCTCCCCTGGAGGCCGGCCAGGGCCCCGTACTGGATGAAGTGGTTGGAGCAGGACTCGTCGTTCACGTTGATTTTGGAGATATATTCGATGAACTTCGCCGGTCCTACTGCGGCACCCAGGCGCCAGCCAGTCATGGCGAATTTCTTGCTGAAAGTGTAGAGGATGACCGCGCGCTCGGCCATGCCGGGAAAGCTGGCGATGGACCTAGGTCTGCCGCTGTAACGGATTTCGAAGTAGGCTTCATCGGCTAGGACGAAGAGGTCGTTCTTCACCGCCAGGGCGGCCAGTTCTTCCATCTCCTCCGGCGGGGACGAAGCTCCGGTAGGGTTCTGGTAGTTGTTGTAAATCAGGATTTTGGCCCCCGCCTGGATCCCTTTTCGGATGGCATCCATATCCAGGATGAAACCGTCACGGGCTTCCTTGTAGCCATAGGGAAGGCCCACGCCGCCATGGAATTCGATCTGCGATTCGTAGATCGGGTAACCCGGGTTGGGGTAGAGGACTTTGTCGCCGGGATTCATGGCCGTAAGGATGAATTTCCCGATGGTAGGCTTGCCCCCCGGCTGGATGGAGACGTTGTCCGCCGTGAGTTTCAGCTTGCGCTGTTCCCCCACGTCCTTGGCCACTGCCTCCCGCAGGTCCGGGATCCCGGCCGTGGGGCAATAGCCGGTCTTCCCTTTTTTCATGGCCTCGATGGCTGCCTCCATCACGTTGGAGGGGGTGATGATGTTCATATCGCCCAGATGAAAGGGATAGATTTTTAACCCCTTCTGGGCGAGCTGCGAGGCTTCCAGGGAAACGGCAAAGGCCGTCTCGGTCCCGATACGGCTCATTCGCTCGGCGATGGGTACGGTCATGGCTTCGACTCCTTTGGATTCAAAGAGGATTCCCCCAGGAAATCCGCCTATTGCAGACCCTGCTCCGATGAACGTCTACGGGCCTTCTACATATATTTCCTCCTGACCCGCTCCGGCTCGGGAATAAGGGGATTATAGGGAGAAGGTAGGGCAGTGTCAAGGATTTCAAATCCAAGGGTTTACTGGTTGCTCCTTCCTTGTTTCTCGTTTAAGGCGAATTGAGGGCATTGATCAGAAGGTAAGGAGTAACCAGCAATGCATTGAAATCCGAACTCCATTTGGCGTTTGACACCGACTTCCCCCTATCGTATATTTCCCTTATTTGAGGAATAAGAAAGGAAAAGGAGCGCAAAATGGCACTCAAATTCGGACCGAGAAGAGGAACGTACACAGACATCTCCAGGAAGATGAAAGGGGGGGGACTTTCCTCGGACGAAAAGAAGGTGTTCGAAGATTTTGACCTGGTTTACCGTTCCTTGTGCGCCCTTCTCTACAATTACGTTCCGGCTTCCGGCCATCCCGGAGGATCGATCTCCTCGGGACGGTTCGTTGAAGGGATTCTCTTTGGGGCCATGGACTACGACGTCTCCAACCCCGACCGGGAAGATGCCGATCTCATATCTTATGCGGCCGGGCATAAGGCCCTCGGACTCTATTCCATGTGGGCCCTGCGGAACGAGGTGATCCGGATCAGCGCGCCTCACCTTCTTCCCAAAGAGGTTCGCTACCAGCTCCGGTTGGAAGACCTGCTGGGTTTCCGGCGCAACCCGATCACCCAAACACCCCTATATTCGAGGTTTGGCTCCAAGCCTCTCGACGGCCACCCGACTCCGGCAACCCCCTTCCTGCGTCTCTCCACTGGAGCCTCGGGGGTGGGAGCGGCCTCTTCTTTCGGTCTGGCCTTCGGGGCCATGGATTACTATGGAAAGGATGCCCCCCGCGTGCACATCGTAGAGGGAGAAGGAGGAATGACCCCCGGGCGCGTCAGTGAAGCCATGGCTGCCGCGGGTACGGCTTGCCTGAAGAACATCATCCTTCACGTGGACTGGAACCAGGCCTCCATCGACTCCAACCGGGTCTGCCGGGAAGGTAACGACCCGGGCGATTACGTTCAATGGAATCCCCTTGAGTTTGCCTACCTCCACGACTGGAACGTCATCTGGGTACCTGACGGTCTGGATTTCGGGCAGGTCTTCGCTGCCCAACAAGCTGCGCTTCGGATGAGAAACACTCAGCCCACGGCCATCGTCTACCGGACCCAAAAGGGATGGCAGTACGGAATCGAGGGGAGAGCCTCCCACGGAGCCGGCCATGGCCTCTGTACCGACGGCTTTTATCAGGCCCTGAAGCCGCTCACCGACCTCATGAAGGGCGATCTGCCCCGCTGCCAGGGCGGCAGCCAGCGCTGCCAGGCGGGCAAGGACAAGGCGGTGATCGAAGAGTGTTTCTGGGAAGGGCTCCAGCTGATTCGCAGCACCCTGGAAAAAAACCGGCCCATGGTCGAACCCCTGGCGCAGAGACTGATCAACGCCCGTTTGCGGCTGAACCGCAGAGGCCGCATACCGCGCGCGAACGGCCCGGTCATCGAATCCGTGTTCGAAGCGGCCAAGGGAACCGCAGGGACCATTCCTCAGAACCTGGTCCTCCAGCCCGGAAAGAACACCACCTTGCGTGGTGAACTGGGCCGGGTTCTGCACTACTACAACAAGGCCAGCAATGGGGCCATTCTCACCGCAGCCGCCGACCTTCTCGGTTCGACCAGCGTCAACACCGCGGCCCAGGGGTTTCCGGAAGGCTACTTCAACGCTTCCACCAACCCGGGCGCAAGGCTTCTTTCCATCGGCGGCATCTGCGAGGACGCCATGTCCGGCATTTTGGCCGGAATCTCCACCTTCGGCCACCACGTGGGTGTCGGCTCCTCCTACAGCGCCTTCATCGCCCCCCTTGGCCATATTTCCGCCCGCCTGCACTCCATCGGCAACCAGTCCCGCCAGGCCATCGCTCAAGAGCCTTACCGGCCCATGATCCTGGTTTGCGCCCATGCGGGGGTGAAGACCGGCGAGGACGGGCCTACCCACGCCGACCCCCAGGCGCTCCAGCTCCTTCAGGAAAATTTCCCCCTTGGAACCCTGATCACCCTGACCCCCTGGGACCCCCAGGAGATGTGGACTGTGGTTTCCGCCGCCCTGGACAGGAGGCCGGCAGTGATCGCCCCCTTTGTCACCCGCCCCAGTGAAAAAGTGATTGACCGCCAAGCCTTGGGCCTGGCCCCAGCGACGGCCGCAGCCTCCGGCCTGTACCTATTGCACGGTGCTCAGAAACAGCGCGCGGGGACGATCGTTCTCCAGGGAAGCGAGGTGGGCTATGCTTTTGTCGAACACGCTCTCCCCTTGTTGAAGAAAGAAGGGATAGACGTGGACGCTTACTACGTGGCCAGCGCCGAGCTTTTTGACCTTCTTCCCCAAGGGGAGCGGGAAAAGATATTCCCCGAGGAACGCGCCAGAGAGGCCATGGGAATCACCGGCTTCACCCTTCCCACCCTGGACCGCTGGGTCCTATCCGAACGAGGACGCAGGCACTCTCTCCATCCTTTCCAGAAGGGCCATTATCTGGGAAGCGGCCAGGCCGACCAGGTCATGGCCGAGGCCGGATTGGATGGGGAAAGCCAGTTCAAGGCCATTCTCCGGTACGTGAGAGAAAGGGACTAGATTTTTCCCAGGGAGTGCAGGAAGAAGGCGGCAGAGCCCACAGCCGTTTTAGGACATAGAGAAAAGCACAAATACCAGCGTCAGGCGAAGCCGATTGGGTCTCTTTGCGTTGTAAAGCCGTCTTTATTCGTAGCCCGTATATCTCTGCGCAATCTGCGGATAAACAAGTTTTGCTATTCGGATTTATCCTTCAGGCGGTGATCCATCTCTTTCCTTCCTGCTCGAGCAACCTATTCGCTTCAGGGGGTCCCCACGTTCCCGCGGCATAGTTGGGAAAATTTCTCGGCGGTTGGTTTTCCCAGCAGGAAATGATCGGGTCCACGGCTTCCCACATGGCTTCGATCTGATCCTGCCGGACAAAGAGGGTCAGGTCCCCTTTCAAACAATCCTGGATGAGTCGCTCATAGGCCGGGTGGGGAGCGGATTGAAAGGTCTCCTTGTAGCTGAATTTCATATCGATGGGATAAATCTGGTTGGGCATGCCGGGCACCTTCACTCCGAACCGAAGGGAGATCTTTTCTTCGGGTTGAATCGTCAGGAGGAGGACATTGGCCTCCAGCATGTCGCAGGTCCGGCCGAAGAGCCTCAGGGGGGGCTGGTCGAACTGGATGGCGATTTCGGTAACCCGCTTGGCCAACCGTTTCCCCGTCCGAACGTAGAAAGGAACCCCGGCCCATCGCCAGTTGGCAATGTAGAAGGACCCCGCGAAAAAGGTGGGGGTGGCGGAGTCGGGGGACACCCCTTTTTCCTGCCGGTACCCCGGCACCTCCTTTCCCTGGACCTTTCCCGGCCCATACTGCCCGATGACGCTGAACCGGTCCACCTGTTCTTCCCTCAAGGGATGAAGGGACCGGAAGACCTTCGTCTTCTCATCGCGGATGAAGTCGGCCTCGAACCCCACCGGGGGTTCCATAGCAATCAACCCGATGAGCTGGAGGATGTGGTTCTGGACGATATCGCGGATCACCCCGGCCTGTTCGTAGAAGCGGACCCGGTTATCGATGCCTATGTCCTCGGCCACCGTGATCTGGACATTGTCGATGTACCGGCGGTTCCATAGCTGTTCAAAGATGCTGTTAGAAAAGCGAAAGAAGATGATATTCTGTACTGTCTCCTTTCCCAGATAGTGGTCGATGCGATAGACCTGACGTTCGTCGAAGGCGCTGGTCAGGAGGCGGTTGAGTTGTACCGCAGAGGAGAAGTCTCTCCCGAAGGGCTTTTCCACGATGATCTTGGTGTCCAGCGGCCCTCGGCAAAGTCCGCGCGCGTTCAGCAGGTTCACCGCCGTAGGCGTCATCTGGGGGGGGATGGCCATGTAGTAAATCACATTCTTGTGACCCTCCCGGTCCGGAACCATGACTTGGTCCAGCCGGGAGCAGAGCCTCTGATAGGTCCCTTCTTCCTCCAGGTTCCCTGGGAGGTAAAACAAGCGGCTGCGGAACTCGGCCCATTTCTCCTCGCTGAAACAGACCTCGTCGGACCCCCGGAGGGCCCGTTCCATCAAGGCCCGGTAGGAATCGTCTTCCAGTTTTGATCCTCCCAAGCTTAGGATAGAAAAATGCTCCGGGAGCTCGTTCCCTAGATAGATGTGAAAGAGGGCGGGGAGGAGCTTCTTACGGCTCAGGTCCCCAGTCCCGCCGAAAATCACCAGAGTGAAAGGCTCGACCTCGAAACTCTGCGCGGTAATGTCGCAGGTCTGCAGATACTTGGTGACCGCGACGTCTTCGATCCTGCTTTTCTCGACCATTTCATTCTCCCTGTTGCGGATTGCAGGATTACCCTATCAAGTCTGCGTGGCGCAAGGCGAAAAAAATCGGAATTTATCGATCCGGCTCACCTCTCAAATCTGATTATAAACGATGTGGCTTGTTTCGGAGAATGAAAAAAAGCTCCTTTTCCCCTTTGGGTAATATTCAGGGGAAAAAGAGAAAAGTTCTTTCCCTTCCTCCAGGGTCTCCCTCCGGCCAAAAACCTCAACCGATGGAAACCATTGATCATTGAATGGTCTTCCCTCTTTGGAATGAGTCTTGCTAAATGAAGGAGTATTACTTCCCACTATTGAGGGGGATGGAGAGGGACCCAGATGAGAAAATTTTGGATCATCATGTTTCTATTTCTATGGCTGATGTCCATCTTGTTGATCAACCATTTTTCCTGGAGTGCCCGGGCATCCTTTGAAAAGGTTCTCCGAAGGCCCTCGCTTTCTTCCCCAGTAGAATCTTCAAGGGAATCCTCCTTAAATATTAGCCAGCGGGTGGACAGGTTTAAAGTCTCGTTTCACCCATTAAGGACATATGGAGGGGAGAAGGAGGGTTTAAGGTGACCCCGGGGCGAATATCCCGGGCTGGCCTCACTGGCGCTCTTTTTTTTGAATGAGCAGAACCGAAAGAATAATTTCTATGAGGCGAAAGGAGCCTCCAATGAAAAGCAGAACCGTTGAAGAGCTGTTGCTTGAACTTGACCTGACTGAAGAAGAAAAGGGGAAACACGCCAAGCTGA
>Ga0187773_10000283_pt1 | contig 20720 bp, 24 predicted proteins | sample 0216_BV02_MP05_1_FD_133133 | JGI IMG/M metagenome (GOLD analysis project Ga0187773, IMG submission 133133) | Tropical peat soil microbial communities from peatlands in Department of Meta, Colombia - 0216_BV02_MP05_10_MG | ecosystem: Environmental > Terrestrial > Soil > Wetlands > Peat | place...
GAACGTGCTCGACACCAACCCGCCGAAGACGAACCAGCAGAACACGTTCCAGGTGGGCTACGACCCGTCGTACTACGACGCGCGCGCGCGCTTCGTGTACGGGAGCGTCAAGTACGAGTGGAAGTAATTCGCGCAGCAGCAGCATCGCGAGAAAGGGGCCGCAAGGCCCCTTTTTCGTTGATATAGAATCGGCGCACGCCCCATGAAAGCCTACCTCGACCTGCTTCGCCACGTCCGCGAGCACGGAACGCGCAAGCACGACCGCACCGGCACGGGGACCCTCTCGGTCTTCGGCGCCCAGATGCGGTTCGACCTCGCGGAGCGCTTCCCGCTGCTCACGACGAAGAAGATCCACCTGAAGAGCGTGATCCACGAGCTGCTCTGGTTCCTCAAGGGCAGCACCAACGTCGCCTACCTGCGCGAGAACGGCGTGACGATCTGGGACGAGTGGGCCGACGCCCGGGGGGAGCTCGGCCCCGTCTACGGCTACCAGTGGCGCTCGTGGCCCGCCCCGGACGGCCGGCACATCGACCAGATCGCGCAGGTCCTCGCGCAGATCCGGGCGAACCCCGATTCGCGCCGCCTCGTCGTCTCCGCCTGGAACGTGGCCGACATCCCGCGCATGGCGCTCGCCCCCTGCCACGCCCTCTTCCAGTTCTACGTGGCGGATGGGAGGCTCTCCTGCCAGCTCTACCAGAGGAGCGCCGACATGTTCCTCGGCGTGCCGTTCAACATCGCCTCCTACGCCCTGCTCACGCGGATGGTGGCCCAGGTGACGGGTCTCGCTCCCGGCGAGTTCATCCTCACGCTGGGGGACGCGCACCTCTACCTCAACCACCTCGAGCAGGCCGACGAGCAGCTCTCGCGCACGGCGCGGACGCTTCCCGTGATGAGGCTCAACCCCGTGGTGAAGGATCTCTTCGCCTTCCGCTACGAGGACTTCACCCTCGAGGGCTACGACCCCTATCCGGCGATCCGCGCCCCGATCGCGGTCTAGCCATGCGGCGCTCGATCGTGGTCGCCGTCGCGCGCAACGGCGTCATCGGCCGCGACAACCGCCTGCCGTGGCACCTGCCCGACGACCTCGCCCATTTCAAACGGATCACGATGGGGCATCCCGTCGTCATGGGCCGCCGGACCTACGAATCCATCGGCAGGCCGCTGCCCGGGCGCCTCAACATCGTGGTGAGCCGCAATCCCGACTTCCGGGCCCCCGGATGCATAGTGGTCCCATCCCTGGAAGACGCCTGGAGGGCCGCAGGAGACGCGGACGATGCCTTCGTGATCGGGGGCACGTCCCTCTTCGAGGCGGCGCTGGCGAGCGCCGACGTGATCCACCTCACCGAGGTGGAGGCCGACGTGGAAGGCGACACTTACCTCCCGCCGTTCGACCGCGGCTCCTGGCGCGAGACGGAGGTTTCCAGGCACGCGGCCGACGCGCGCCACGCCTATCCCTTCCGGATCCTGCGCCTGGAACGTCGCAAGGCCTCCTGAGGCCCGGCGAGGCCCTATTTGACGTGGTCCCGCTGCAGGCGGACCGCGATCTTGCTCACCACGATTCCCTCGGGGTCGAAGGTCACGGAGAAGTCGGAGGTGTACCCCCAGGTGTCCACGTACCGGTAGGTCCAGGCGAGGTTGCCCGTGGGGAACCTCATCGTTTCGCCCGGCGGGCCGATGAGGCGCAGCACTTCGTCCTTCGTCTGGCCCTCGTGGATGGCCTGGAAGTGCGAGTCGTCGAGCACCTGGTCGATGCTCTCGAGCATCCCGTGCGAATCGACCCGTGCGATGAACGTCTGGGTGCCGAGGGGGCCCTTGGGATAGATGAGCAAGCGGCCCCCTGCCGGCTCGGCGAGCTCGAGCCCGGGGGGCCCCATCTGGCGGCGCACGTCATCCGCCGTCGAGGATCCGGGGCGCAGCCCGGCGCCGCTGTAGGCGGCGCAGCCGGCCAGCGCGATCGCGAGGGCGATAGGGGCGAGGAACGATGTGTGGATCCGGCTCATGGTGCCCTCCAGCAAGAGGCCGGGCGCGCGAAGTGCGCTCCCGATTGTCCACGCTAACAACGCCGGGCAGGCTCCCCTTCCCGCCCCGACGCTCCGGTCCGGGCGCGCCCACGGCGGAACCGGCGCCGCCGTCGGTGTCCAACGGCGATCATGCGAGTCTTCGTCGCGGGCGCCACCGGCGCGCTCGGAAGGGCCCTGGTGCCGCAGTTGCTCGAAGCCGGCCACGAGGTGGTGGGACTCGCCCGCGACGCCTCCAGGGGCGCGCTGCTCGAGCGCTGGGGCGCACGGGCGGCGGTCGCCAATCCCTTCGACCGCGAGGCCCTGATCGCGGCGGTGCGGCATGCGGGCGCCGAGGTCGTCCTCCACCAGCTCACGGCGCTCGCCGGCAACATCGAATTCCGGAACCTCGACGGGCATTTCGAGCGCACGAACCGCATGCGCACCGAGGTCACGCAATCGCTGCTCGCCGCGGCGCGCCTCGTCCGCGCGCGCCTGTTCGTCGCGCAGAGCTATTGCGGCTGGCCCTACGCGCGCGAGGGCGGCCCCGTGAAGACCGAGGAGGATCCCCTCGACCGCGACCCGCCGGCCGCCTTCGGCAGGACCCTCGCCGCGATCCGCTACCTCGAGGAAGCGGTCCAGTCGAGCCACGACCTGCCCGCCATCGCGCTGCGCTACGGCTCTTTCTACGGGCCCGGGACGAGCATCGCCCGCGAAGGCTCCGTGGTCGCGCTCCTTCGCGCGCAGAGGCTCCCCATCGTGGGCGACGGCGCCGGGATCTGGTCGTTCATCCAAGTCGAGGACGCGGCGCGCGCCACTCTCGCGGCGATAGCGCGCGGTACCCCGGGAATCTACAACGTGGTGGACGACGAGCCGGCGCCCGTCTCGGAATGGCTGCCCGCGCTCGCGGCGTCCGTGGGCGCCGAGCCGCCCTCCCATATGCCGGCGTGGCTCGGCTGGATCCTGATGGGCGAGGGAGGCGTCTCGATGATGACGCGCATCCGCGGCGGATCCAACGCGAAGGCGAAGCGCGAGCTCGGATGGCGGCCGGCCTACGCGAGCTGGCGGAAGGGCTTCGTCGAGGGGCTTTGACGCCGCGATGCGGGGCCGTTCGATCACCGAACGGCGTTGTTTGGTAGGGCGTGGCGGATTCGAACCGCCGACCAACGGATTAAAAGTCCGCTGCTCTACCAGCTGAGCTAACGCCCCGGAAAAAACGGAAATTATATCGTCCCGCGCGAAAGGGGGTCAACGAAACGGCCGCCTTCGCTCAGCCTTCGCGCATCATCCTCCAGTACTGCCATTTCATCGTGAGCGCGGCGCCCGTGACGATCGAGGCGAACGTGAGGATCGAGCCGAGGGCGAGCGTCGAGAACCCCGTGATGCCCTGGCCGATCGTGCATCCGAGCGCCGTCACGCCGCCGAACCCCATGAGGATTCCCCCCACGATGTGGTTCGCCGTGTCGCCGGGACCGGCGAATCCCTCCCAGCGGAACGTCCGCGAGGCGAGCGCGTAGGCGGCCGATCCCGCGAGGATGCCGAGCGCCGCCGCGACGCCGAACGTGACGACGAGCGACTGGTCCGTCCACAGCAGGAGGAGCTCGAGGAGGTAGGCGACGGGGGCCACGAACGAGAACGACTCCATCGCGTGGCTGTTGGTGGCGAAGAAGACCGTCTCCAGGGTATCCGGATTCTCGCCGTAGCCGATGTGCCCGCTCACGTACCAGCCGCCCACCACGACCAGGCCCACGACGACGCCGCCGAGGATGTGGTCGAAGCTCCGGCGGAACTCCCGGTCCTTGAAGACGAAGACGAGGAGCCCGATCGCGACCGCGGCGGCGACCGCGATCTCCGCGGTGCGCGCGCCCAGCCCCGTGGCCGCGGCGAGCAGCGTCGGGAGGTCCTGCCGCGCGATGCCGTGCGCGGAGAGGTTCGTGGACACCACGTCGATCCAGCGCGTGCGCCAGAGCGCGAAGAGCCCCTTGAGCGTCATGTACGCCGAGGCGCCGAGGAAGACGAGCACGACGACCGACTTGAGGTTCCCGGCCCCCGCGCGGATGAGCGTCTTGCTGCCGCAGCCCGAGCCCAGCGTCATGCCGACGCCGAAAAACAGCCCGCCCACGATGTAGGAGAGCCACGTGACGTTGGCGCGCGTGTAGAACGTCTTCCCGAGGTCGATGAGCCCCGCGAGCTGCAGCGCGTGGGTGCCGATGATCGCCACGGCGATGGCGAGGAGCCACATGCGCATGCGCGCCCAGCTGCCCATGTTGACCACGTCGGAGACGGCGCCCATGGTGCAGAAATTCGTGCGGTTGGCCACGGCGCCGAAGACGAATGCCAGGGCGAATGCGCTCCACGCGACGACCGCGTCCAGGTGTGACGTGCTGCCCACTTCTCCTCCTCCGGGTTATCCCGGCATTCTACCGTGCGCCGGCGCGCTTCCCCGGGCCGCGTCACGCGACCGCGCGATAGCGGGTGGGATCGGCAAGCCCCGCGGCCCGGAAGCCCTCGCGGCGCAAGCGGCAGGCGTCGCATCGCCCGCAGGCGCGCCCCTCGGCGTCGGCCTCGTAGCACGACACCGTGAGCGAGAAATCGACGCCCAACTCGTGCCCGCGCCGCACGATCTCGGCCTTCGACATGCGCACGATGGGCGCCTCGATCGCGAGCGGCGATCCCTCCACCGCGCGCTTCGTCGCGAGGTTCGCGAGGCGCTCGAAGGCCGCAAGGAACTCGGGGCGGCAGTCCGGGTAGCCCGAGTAATCCACGGCGTTCGCGCCCGTGAAGATCGCGTCGGACCCGGTCACCTCGGCATAGGCGAGCGCCAGGGCGAGGAAGACGGTGTTGCGCGCGGGAACGTACGTCACCGGGATGCCCCGGGTCGGGGCGTGGGGAACCGCGATCGAGGGATCGGTGAGCGCCGAGCCGCCGAAGGCCGCGAGGTCGACGTGGACGATCCGGTGCTCGGCCGCTCCCAGGGCGCGGGCGACGCGCGAGGCGGCCTCGAGCTCGGCGCGGTGGCGCTGCCCGTAGTCCACGGACAACGCATGGCAGCGCCAGCCGTCCGCGACGGCCATGGCGAGCACGGTGGCCGAATCGAGCCCTCCGGAGACGAGGACGACCGAGCGCTTCACCGCGCGAAGGTCAGTGCCGCATCGCGGCGAGCCGCGTGCGCGCCTTTCCCGCCGCGTCCGAGGACGGATAGCGCGCGATGATGTCCTCGAGGGTGTTGCGGGCGCTGCCGTTGTCGCCCTGCTCGGCCTGCATCGCCGCCACGGCGAGCAGCGCGTCGGGGGCCTTCGGCGACTGCGGGTGCTTCGCGAGCAGCTCCTGCTGCGCGTCGAGCGCGTGCCGGTAGTCCTTCATGTTCGCGTAGCTGATCCCGATCCAGTAGAGCGCGTTCGGCGCGAGCGCGCTGTCGGGATAGTCCTTGAGGAACGCGCGGAACGCGTCGACCGCCGAGGAGAAATCGTTGCGGCGGAAGAGGTTCGAAGCGGCGTCGTAGGCCTTCGATTCCCGCGCCTGCTCGTCGCGGCTCGCCACGCGCGGCGGCGGGGTGCCGGAGGCGGGGACCGCGGCGCCGGCCGGCGGCGGCGCGGATCCGGCATCGGGCGGAGCGGCGCCGAGCGGCCCGCTCGCGCCGCCCGCTGCGGCCGCGCCCTCGACGCGCTTCAGGCGCGAGTCGAGGTCCAGGTAGAAATCGCGCTGGCGCTTCTGCAGCTGCTGGTTCTCGTTCTCGAGCACCTCGATCTGGCCGCGCAGCTTCGCGATCTGCTGGTTCAGCTGGTCGATCTGCTCGACGAGCTGCACCACGCCGATGTTGCGGAGCTGCTGCTCGAGCTTGGCGATCCGCGCCTCGTTGTCCTTGCCCTGCTGCGAGAGCTCCTGGCGCAGCATGTCGATGCGGCGACGGGCCTCGTCGTCGTCGAAGAGGCCCGCGCGCGCCCCGGTGGCCGCGCCGAAGGCGAGGGCCGCGAGGGCCACCCGCCAGGCGAGCGCGCCACGCGCCCTAGTACTCGCCCGCGTACTTGATGTCGTCACGGCGGTTCTTCGCCCAGGAGGCCTCGTCATGCCCCGGCGCGACGGGCTTCTCCTCGCCGAAGCTGATGGTCTCGATGTGCGAGTCGGGCACGCCCAGCACGGTCATGATCTTCTTCACCGCCTCGGCGCGGCGCTGGCCCAGCGCGAGGTTGTACTCGCGGCTGCCGCGCTCGTCGCAGTTGCCCTCGATGCGGGCACGTGCGTCGGCATGCTCGGTCATGTAGCGCGCGTGCGCCTCGATGAGCGGCCGGTACTCGTCCTTCACGACGTTGGAGTCGAAGTCGAAGTAGACGCTGCGCTTCGAGAGGATGCTGTTGGGATCGGTGAGCGGGTTGCCGGTGACGGTCGAGCTCGCCGCCGGCGTGGTGGTCGATCCCGTTCCGGTGCTCGCGGGCGTCTGGCTCGTGGCGCTCGGGGTCTCCGTGACCGGCGCCTGCTTCGGCTCGGTGCTCGCGCACGCGGCCACGAGCACGACGAGGCCGAGGTAGGCAGCGACGTTCTTCATGCGAGTTCTCCTTTGCGTTGTGGCGTTGGGATCAGGACGGTGCGGGATCTGCGTTCCGCTTTAGTTCGTGGGCATCGGTCCCCACGCGGGGTCCTGGACGTCGCCGGCCGAGGAGGTGAGCCGCTGGCGCACGCGTCCGTCGCCGGACACCGCCGCGAGCTGCCCCTGCCCGCCGACCTGGGCCTCGTAGAGGATCATCTTACCGTTCGGCGCAAAAGTGGGCGAATCGTCCAGGGCCCCGTCGGTCAGGGTCTGGACCTGGCCCGTCGCGAGCTCGAGGGTGGCGATCCGGTAGCGCCCGCCGTCGCGCTGCACGAAGGCGAGGAAGCGGCCGTCGGGGCTGTAGCGCGGCCCCACGTTGTAGTCGCCGTCGAAGGTGAGGCGCTGCGCCGCCCCGCCCGCGGCGGGCATGCGGTAGAGCTGCGGCGAGCCGCCCCGGTCCGAGGTGAAGGCGATCCACTGCCCGTCGGGCGAGTAGGCGGGCTGGGTGTCGATGTCGCTCGAGTTCGTGAGCCGCTGGGGCGCGCCGCCCGTGGCCGGGATGCGGTAGATCTGCGTGAGCCCGTCCTTGGACAGCGCCACGGCGAGATAGCGCCCGTCGGGCGACCAGGCCGGGGCGCTGTTGTTGCCGCGGTAGTCCGCCACGATGCGCGTCGTGCCCTCGGCGAGGTTCTGCACGACCACGATCGGCTTCTTCTGGTCGAACGACACGTAGGCGAGGCGGCTGCCGTCGGGCGACCAGGCCGGCGACATGATGGGCTCGTTGGAGGCGAGGACGGTCTGCGCGTTGAAGCCGTCCGCGTCGGCCACCTGGAGCTCGTAGCGCTTCCCGTGCTTCACCACGTACGTGATCTTGGTCGAGAAGACGCCCTTGTCGCCGGTGAGCTTCTCGTAGATCACGTCGGCGATGCGGTGCGCGGTGGCGCGCAGCTGCGGGGCCGCGACCACGTACGAGTAGCTCGCGAGCTGCGACTGCTTCTGCACGTCGAAGAGCCGGAACCGCACCTCGAGGCGCCCCTCGCCCGAGGGCTCGATCTTGCCGATCACGAGCGCCTCGGCATTGCGGGAGGCCCAGTCGCCGAAGTTGATCTCGGAGGGCTCCACGGGCAGCGGGTTCACGCCGTCGTAGCCCACGAGGCGAAAGAGCCCGGTGCGCGCGAGGTCCGCGCCGACCACGGCGCTCACGGACTGGGGCTGGCCGCTCTCGCCGGCCATCGGCAGCACGGCGATCGGGATCTGGCGCGCGCCGCTCGTCGTGATGTCGATGGTGAGCTGGGCATGGGCGGCCCAGGCGAAGGCGAGCGCCGCGGCGGCGAGGATCCACCGGGCGAGGAGGACGGTTCGGGGATGGCGGCTAGCGTTCATGCCGGAAATTAAGCGTAAGGTCGCGGAATTGCGGGAAAAGTTCCGAATTGGGCGCCGGGACGGGCAAGGGCTCCGCGCTGCGGATGGCGCGTTCGATCGCGGCGGCGTAGATCGGGCTCGTGCTCGACGTCACGGAGATGTCCAGCACGTCGCCCCCGGGGAGGATGCGGATGTGCACGGTCAGCTCCGTCCCGGTGGCCACGGTGTCGGGCACGTTGGCCCGGCCGAGGATTTTAGCCTTGATTCGGTCCACGTACTTCTGCATCTCGATCTGGCGCGCGGTGGCCGCCGCCGCGGCCGCCTGCTCCGCCTGCTGGCGGGCGAGCTCCTCCTGCTTGCGCCGCTGCTCCTCCTCGCGCTTCTTGCGCGCCTCCTCCTGCTGCTGCTTCTTGCGCGCCGCCTCCTCCTGCTGCTGCTGGAGCTTGCGGGCGGCCTCCTCCTGCTCGCGCTTCACCCGCGCCTGCTCCTCCCGCTCCTTCTCGAGGCGCTCGAGCTCCTGGCGGCGCTTCTCGCGCTCGGCCTTCTCCGCGATCTCGGCGGCGTCGGGCTGCGGCGGAGGCGGCTTCACCTCCTCCTTGGGGGGTTGCGGCTGGGGCTGCGGCTGGGGCGCGGGCTGCGGCGGGGGCGGCACCTGCTTCGTGGTGGGCAGCTTGTCCCAGAGCTCCGCCATCACCGGAGCCGTGGGCCGGCTCTGCCAGGTCACGCCGAAAATGATGAGGGCGAGGAACGCGAGGTGGACGGCGACCGCAAGGACCACGGCCCGGACCCGGCCGGGCTGGGAGCGCTTGCGCAGCGCCTCGGGCGGCGGATCCTTCTTCTTCACCGGGCCGGGGCCGGACGCGCGAGCAGCCCGACGTGCTTCACCTGCCCGCGCCGGAGCAGGTCGAGGACCTGGAGGACGTCCTCGTAGGCCACCTTGCGGTCGCCCGCGATCACCACCGCCTGGCCCGGGTGGTCGCGCTGGCCCTGGCGCACGAGAGCGAGGAGCTGGGCGCGGCTCACCCGCAGCTCGTCGGGGGAATGCGTGCGGTCCACGAGCGCGAGCTCGCCGTTGGAGCGCACCCGCACCTCCATGGGCGCGACCGCCGGGTCGAGCTTCTCGCCCACCTGCGGCAGGTCGATCTGCCCCGGGTTGATGAGGGGGGCGGCGACCATGAAGATGATGAGCAGGACGAGCATCACGTCGATGTACGGCACGACGTTCATCTCGGACATCGCGCGGCGGCCCCGCCCCCGGTTCGCATTCATCGCGGCCGCTGCACCGCCGTGGTCGTCATGTCGCGGTCCGCGGTCTGCGCCTGGCGCTGGAGGATGTTCTGCAGCTCCTCCATGAAGCTCTCGTAGCGGATCGCCAGGCGGTCGACGTCGTGGCTGAAGCGGTTGTAGGCGATGACCGCCGGGATCGCGGCGAACAGCCCCATCGCCGTGGCCACCAGCGCCTCCGCGATGCCCGGCGCCACCTGGGCGAGCGTCGCCTGCGCCACGTTGGACAGGCCGCGGAAGGCGTTCATGATGCCCCACACCGTGCCGAAGAGGCCGATGTAGGGGCTCACCGAGCCGACGGTGGCGAGGAAGGACAGGTGCATCTCCAGAGCGTCCATCTCGCGCTGGTACGTGGCCTTCATCGCGCGCCGGGTGCTGTCGAGCAGCGCCGAGATGTCCGATCCCGCCCGGCCCTTGAGCTTCAGGAACTCCTTGAAGCCCGCCTCGAACACGCGCTCCATGCCCGTGGCGACGTAGCGCCCCGCGGAGGCGCGCTGGTACAGCCCCACGAGGTCCGAGCCGCTCCAGAACTCGCGCTCGAAGCTGTCGGCCTGGGCGCGCGCGCGCCGGATCCCGAAGAGCTTCATGAAGATGTACGTCCACGAGAGCATGGAGGCGCACAGCAGGAGCGCCATGACGAACTTCACGACGACGCTCGCGTTCACGATCATCGAGAGGACGTTGAGGTCGCTGCTGACGATCATCGGGCCTCCGGTCTCATGTGGCCGCCTCCATCTTGCGCCGCAGGGGCTCGGGGAGCTCCGCGGGCCTCATGCCCTCGGCCGCCACGCACGCCACGGTCACCTTGGCGCGCGCGAGCACCTCGTCGTCGCGGCGGATCTCCTGCGCGAACACGCACCTCGCCTTGCCGAGGGACTCGAGCTGCACGCCCACGGCGAGCGTGTCGTCCAGGCGCGCGGGCTTCAGGAACTCGACGCTGAGCGCCGTGACCACGAGCGAGACGCGGTGGGCGCGAGCGAGCCCCTGGTGGTCGAAGCCCAGGTGGCGCAGCCACTCGGTGCGCGCGCGCTCGAGGAACTTGAGGTACTCGCCGTGGTAGACGATGCCGCCGGCATCCGTGCTCTCGTAGTACACGCGCACCGGGAACGAGTAGGCGAAGAGCTCCGGCTGGTGCGCGGGACGGGCGGCGATGCGGCTCACGGGGCGGCGTCGCCGGCGGCGGTGGAATCGAAGAGGCCGGGCTCGCGCGGGCCCCCGGGCTGCGCGAGCCCGAAATGGCGGTACGCGGCCGCGGTGGCCACGCGCCCGCGCGGCGTGCGCTGCAGGTAGCCCTGCTGGATCAGGAACGGCTCGAGGACGTCCTCGATCGTGTCGCGCTCCTCGCCGATCGCCGCGGCGAGGTTTTCCACGCCCACGGGGCCGCCGCCGAACTTCTCGATCACCGCGGCGAGCAGCCTCCGGTCCATGAGGTCGAGCCCGATCGCGTCCACGTCGAGCATGCGAAGCGCCGTGTCGGCCACCTCGGAGGTGACGCGCCCCGCAGCCTTCACCTCGGCGAAGTCGCGCACGCGCCGCAGCAGGCGGTTCGCGATGCGGGGCGTGCCGCGCGAGCGCCGCGCGATCTCGAGCGCCCCCTCGGCCTCGACCGCCACGCCGAGCAGGCTCGCCGAGCGGTGCACGATGCGCGTGAGCTCCTCGGGCGAGTAGAACTCGAGGCGCGCCACGATGCCGAAGCGGTCGCGCAGCGGGTTCGTGAGCATGCCGGCGCGCGTGGTCGCTCCCACGAGCGTGAAGGGCGGGAGGTCGAGCTTCACGCTGCGCGCGGCCGGCCCCTCGCCGATCATGATGTCGATCTGGTAGTCCTCGAGCGCGGGATAGAGGATCTCCTCGACGATGGGCGAGAGCCGGTGGATCTCGTCGATGAAGAGCACGTCGTTCGGCTCGAGGTTGGTGAGGATGGCGGCAAGGTCGCCCGGGCGCTCGAGCACCGGGCCCGAGGTCTGCCGGAGGTTGACTCCCATCTCCCGCGCGATGATGTGCGCCAGCGTGGTCTTGCCCAGGCCCGGCGGGCCGAAGAGCAGCGCGTGGTCCAGGGCCTCGCGGCGGTTGCGCGCGGCGCGGATGAAGATCTCGAGCTGCTCGCGGATCTTCGCCTGCCCCACGTAGTCGGCGAGGTGGCGCGGGCGCAGCGCCCGTTCCTCGCCCTCCTCCTGCGGCGAGGTGCTTCCTCTCGAGAGCAGGCGGTCGGCTTCGATCACGGGCGTCCGGTCACGGCTTGGCGAGATGCTTCAGGGCCTGGCGGATGGCATCGGCGAGCGCCAGCTCCGCGGGCAGCTCCTTCACCGCCGCCTGCGCCTCGCGGTCATTATAGCCAAGGGCGAGCAGCGCGCTCACCACGTCGCCGCGCACCGGGGCGGCCTCCGCGCGCGCCGCGCCCGCCGCCATGGGCAGCTTGTCGCGCAGCTCGAGCACGAGGCGATCGGCGGTCTTTCGCCCCACGCCGGGGATCCGGATGAGGCGCGCGGCGTCCTGCCCGGCCACCGCCACCGCGAGATCCTCCACCGACAGACCCGAGAGCACCGCGAGCGCGACCTTCGGGCCCACGCCGCTCACCTTGAGGAGCTGGCGGAAGGCCGCGCGCTCGGCGGCGGTGAGGAAGCCGAAGAGCAGGTGCGCGTCCTCGCGCACCACGAGGTGGGTGAGCAGCTCCACGTTCTCGCCCGTGCGCGGCAGATGGTAGAACGTGCTCATGGGCACGTCGATCTCGTAGCCCACGCCGTGCGCGACCACCAGCACCTGCGGCGGATTCTTCTCGGTGAGCACGCCGTGGATGCGGCCGATCATGGGCGGGCCCCGGCGCGGCGGCTCGAGCGACTCACGCGAGCCTTCCCGCGCGCACGCGCCGGCCGCGCGTGGGAATGGCGCCCAGCCCCATTCCCCCATGAGCGTGGCAGATGGCGCAGGCGAGCGCATCGGCCGCGTCCGTGCCCGGCGCCCCGGGAAGCCCGAGCAGCCGCTTCACCATCTCCTGGACCTGCTCCTTGCGCGCGTGGCCCTGCCCGACGACCGCCTGCTTCACCTGCAGGGCCGTGTACTCCGCCACGGGCAGGCGGGCGAGCACCGCGGCGCAGATCGCCGCGCCCCGCGCCTGCCCCAGGAGCAACGTCGAGTTCGGGTTCACGTTGACGAAGACCTTTTCCACCGCGCATTCCCGGGGATGATAGCTCTCGATCACCTGCGCGAGGCCGTCGAGGATGGTGGACAGGCGCTCGGCCAGCGGACGCGCCTCGTCGGAGCGCACGCGCCCGCTCGCGACGTAGCGAAGGTGGCTGCCGTCCTTCTCGATCACGCCGTAGCCCGTCACGCCCAGGCCCGGGTCGATTCCGAGGATGCGCACGGCGCTCACGGCTCGAAGGCCCTCCCCGTCGGGGGAAGGAACGGCGCTTCGGGGATGGCCGCCACGGCACCTAGGCGACAACCGCCGTCGTGTACACCTCCTGGACGTCGTCGAGCGACTCGAGCGCGTCCAGGAGCTTCTGCATGCGGCCGGACTCCTCCTCCGACATCGCGGTCTCGGCGCCGGGCTTCATCGTGACCTCGGCGAGCTCCGCGCGCAGACCCGCCTTCTCGAGCGCGTCCTTCACGGAACCGAAGTCGCTCGGCGCCGTGATCACCTCCAGCGAGCCGTCGTCGTTGGCGACCACGTCCTCGGCCCCGGCATCGAGCGCGGCCTCCATGAGCCGGTTCTCGTCGGTGCCGGGCGCGTAGACGAGCTGCCCGCAGTGCGTGAAGAGGAACGCGACCGATCCCTCCGAGCCCATGTTGCCGCCGTACTTCGAGAACGCGTGCCGGACTTCCGCCACCGTGCGCGTGCGGTTGTCGGTGAGGGTGTCGACCATCACCGCCGCGCCCGCGGGCCCGTAGCCCTCGTAGCGGATCTGCTCGTAGCTGGCGCCGTCCAGGCCCCCCGTGCCGCGCTTGATGGCGCGCTCGATGTTGTCCTTGGGCATGTTCTGCGCGGTCGCCTTGTCGACGGCCAGCCGCAGGCGCGGATTCATCGCGGGATCGCCGCCGCCCATGCGCGCGGCCACCGTGATTTCCTTGATGAGCCGCGTGAAGATCTTGCCGCGCTTGGCGTCCTGGCGCCCCTTGCGGTGCTGGATGTTCGCCCACTTGCTGTGGCCTGCCATATGGGTCTCGGTCCGCGACCGCTCGCTGCACGAGCGGGAAAACGTAATGGTAACATTCGCCTCCCGCCCTTCTCCAGAACGAAAACCGGGCGGCGAGCGCCACTCAGAGGGGAGCCGATGCCGAAGACCGGGGAGCGCAAGGCGCAGATCCTGCAGACGCTCGCCGCCATGCTCGAGGATCCGAAGGGCGAGCGCATCACGACGGCGCTGCTCGCCGCGCGGCTCGACGTCTCCGAGGCGGCCCTCTACCGGCACTTCGCGAGCAAGGCCCAGATGTTCGAGGGGCTGATCGAGTTCATCGAGCAGACCGTGTTCACGCTGGTGAACAAGATCCAGGCCGACGAGAAGGACGCGCTCAAGCAGATCGAGGCGACGGTCGCCACGCTCCTCGGGTTCGCGCAGAAGAACCCGGGCATGACGCGCGTGCTGATCGGGGATGCGCTGGTGAACGAGGACGAGCGGCTGCAGAGCCGCGTGAACCAGCTCCTCGACCGGCTCGAGGCGAGCCTGAGGCAGAGCGCGCGGCTCGCCGTGGGCGCGGGCGCGCTGCCGGGCGACTGGGACGTCAACGCCTACGCGAACGCCATCATCGCCTTCGTGATCGGCCGCTGGCACCAGTACGCCAAGAGCGGCTTCAAGCGCCCGCCCATGGAGGGGTGGCCGCAGCAGTGGCGGGTGTTCGCGGCCTGACCGGCGAGGCTCCGGCCGCGCCCCTCCCGGAGCTGCGGACCGAGCGGCTCGACGTGCGCCTCGCGCGTCCCGGCATGGAAGCGGCCATCGCGCGCTTCCTCGTCGAGAACTTCCCGGGACACCTCGACCGCTGGTCCCCGCCGGTGGAGCCCGCCTTCTTCACCGAGGCCTTCTGGGCCCAGCGGCTCGCGATCGCCGTCGAGGAATTCCGCGCCGGGCGCGCCGCGCGCTTCGTGCTGCAGCCGCGCGGAAGCGCCGACGGCCCGGTGATCGGCACCTGCAACTACACGAACATCGTCCGCGGCCCGTTCCAGGCCTGCCAGCTGGGCTACCAGATCGCCCGCTCGCACGAGGGCCGCGGCCTCATGAGCGAGGCGCTGCGCGCCGCCAACGCCTTCGCCTTCGCCGGGCTGCGCGTGCACCGGATCATGGCGAGCTACCGCCCCGAGAACGTCCGCAGCGCGCGTGTGCTCGAGCGCCTGGGCTTCGTGCGCGAGGGGCTCGCCCGCGACTACCTCTTCATCGACGGGGCCTGGCGCGACCACGTGCTCACGGCCCTCACCCACCCGGACTTCGACCCGGCCTGGGTGGAGCCGGCCGGGCGCGGCTAGGCGCCTCAGTCGTCGCCCGTCGCCGCCGCCGTCACGCTTCCGGCGAGCGCGGTCGCGCGGCCCGCAGGATGGAAATCGATGTCGGCGCACACGCGGTGGAAGCGCTCGAACATCGCCTCGACGCTCTCGCCCCCCAGGTTGAAGATGCCGTAACGGTAGCTGCCCAGCCACTTCATCTCGCGCCGCAGGTCCGCCCCGCGCTTGGGATAGAGCATCGTGCGGACACCGGGGTGCCGCGCGCGCAGCCGCGCGAGCTCGCCGGCCGACGGCCAGCGCCCGAGGCCCGCGCCCTCCAGGTCGCGCAGGACGAAGCTCGCCGCGTGGCGGTCGCGGCCCCGGCGGAAAGCCACGCGCGGCTCCTCGCCGCAATCGAGCTCGAGCAGCGCTTCGAACAGGCTGTAGCCGTCGACGCGCTCGAACAGGTCGTAGAACTGCCCCGCGGCGCGCGGGTTCATCTCGATCACGCGCGGCTCGCCCGTGCGCGGGTCGATGCGCATCTCGACGTTGAACATGCCGTGGCCGAGGCCGATCCCCCGCACGAGGCGTTCGGCGAGCGCATCCACGCGCGCGAGCTGGGCGGGCGGCAGCGACGACGGGTACTGGAAGCGCTGGAAATGGTCGGTGCCCGGGTACATGATCGAGTCGACCGTGCCGAGCAGGGTCACCCGGCCGTCGCGGACGTATCCGTTCGCGGTCACCTGCGCCCCGCGCAGGATCTCCTCGCAGACCATGCTGAACGGATCCTCGGCGAAGGCGGAATGGGCGCGCATCACGTCGGCGAACGGCCGCACGAGCCGCTCGATGATCGCGCCTTCGAACGTTCCGAAGTGCGTGTGGCGGCGCAGCTGCGCGAACGAGTCCACGCGCCGCGCGAGCACCGAGAAGGCCGCCTTCGCGGGCTTCACGTAGAACGGAAACTCGAGCGGCACCTCGTCGGGGCGCTCGTAGCCGCGGCGCAGCAGCCCGAAGCGGGCGTTCGCCTCCGGCGCGATCCGCTCGAAGGCTCGGCGCGCGTAGTACTTGTGCTGCGCCGTGAGGATCGCCTCGAGGCTCGCGTGAGGCAGGCCGAGGCGCTGCGCCACGAGCGCGGCGAGGAAGGGCCCGAACTGCTCGTCGGAGGTGGTGACCGCGTCGAGGCCGATGCCCGCGTAGCGGCGCGCCAGCCGGTCGACGAAGCCGAGCGCCTCGAAGGTGAAGAGGCGCGCGTTGTCCGGGAAGCGGAAAAGGTCGAAGCCCTCGAAGTGGAACTCGTAGCGGCCGCGATAGCGCGGATCGCCCGCCGCCTCGAGGTCCCACTCGTCGGGAAAGAGGACGAGGACGCGGCGGGTCACGGGGCGCGCCTCACGCGAGCGCGTCCGCGCGGATGTTGCGCGCCCAGTCGTCGGCGTAGCGCGCCTCCCGCTCGCTCATGGCGCTCGAGACGCCGCCCGCGCCCGGCACGAGCTTCATCGTGCGCTCGCCGAGGTCGTACTTGTGCACCGTCGCCACGTGGGCCGCGAGGCGCCCGGACAGGAAGCTGTAGCACGCGTTGGTGAGCGTGGGCGAGGAATTGGGCGCCCGGCCGGCGAGCAGCGCCACGATCGCCGCGGCGCACACCTTCGCCTGCGCATTGGCCATGTGCGCCGACTTCGCCATCACGGGCGCGGGCAGGAGCGAATCGCCGAGGACGTGGGCCCCCTTCGCCGCGACCGACTCGTAGGTGAGCCAGTCCACCTCGCACCAGCGCCGGTTCGCCGTCACGAAGGGCCCCGCGACCTCGCCCGCCGTCATGGGCGGCAGGATGTTGAGCACGTCGCCCCGCACGTCCTCGACCTCGAGCTTCAGGGTGCGCGTGGCGGGATCCACGTCCACCGCCTTGCTGTTCGGCCGGTAGTCCACCATGCCCGGGTAGAGCTCGTCCCACGCGCCGTGGAAGAGTGCGGCTTCCGAGGTCACGTCCTCGTTCGCGTCCACGACGAGGACCTTCGCGCGGGGCTTCGCGCGCCGGAAGTAGGCGGCCGCCTGGCAGGCGCGCTCGTACGGGGCCGGCGGGCAGCGGTAGGGCGTCTCGGGGATGGAGATCACGAAGACGCCGCCGTCGGGCATCGCCTCGAGCTGGCGGCGCAGCTCCACCGTCTGGGGCCCGGCCTTCCAGGCGTGGGGGAAACGCCGCCGGACGGCCAAGTCCGTCATGGCGGGCAGCCGCTCCCACAGGAAATCGATCCCGGGCGCGACGATCACGCGGTCGAACGCCAGGCGCGAACCCCCCGCCAGGCGCACCTCGCGGCGCGCCATGTCGATCGCCGTCGCGGAATCGCGCACCAGCTGCACGCCGTGATGCCGCGCGAGCGTCGCGTAGGGCGCGGTGATGTCGGCCATCGTCCGGAAGCCGCCGATCACGAGATTCGACATCGGGCAGGAGACGAACGCCTCCCGGGGCTCGACGAGGGCGACCGCGAGCGAAGGATCCAGCAGGCGCAGGTACTTGGCCGCGGTGGCACCCCCGTAGCCGCCGCCGACCACCACCACGCGGGCGCGGGAACGCGCGGCCGGCCCGGCGGCGCAGCCCGCGAGCCCCGCGGCAAGCGCCCCCGCCCCCTTCAGCCATCGCCTGCGCCCCGCGTCCATGGTCGTTGCCGGATTAACGGGGAAGGCGCGAGAAATAATCCGCGAGCGCGTCGATTTCCGCGTCGCTGTAGCCCCGGGCGATCTGGCCCATCACCGTGGACGGCTCGCGCCCCGCCTTGAGCGCCGCGAGGCGCTCGCGAAGCTCCGCGCGTGCTCGCCCGGCGAGCGGCGGCACGGCGGAACCGGGCACGGGCCGTCCGTCGGTGCCGTGGCACGGGGCGCAGTTCGCGGCGAGGGCGCGCACGCCTTCCGGAGAGAGGTTCGGAGCGGCGAACCGGGGCGGGGCGATGGTCTGCGCGATGGCGGGAACAGCTCCGGCCAGGGCGAGCGCGACGGCGGCTCGGGCGGCGCGCAGTTCGATGGACGATTCCTCGAGCAGGGGCGAAGTGGGGCGCCTCCAAGGATAACCCAAAGGCCCGCTCCGCCCAAACGCCGCGATCCATGCGAAGACGCCCGCGCACGCGCGGGCGTCCCCGGGGGGAAAGTGCGCTTCCCGTCAGGTGGACTCGACCGGCTCCGCGGGCTGGGCCGACTGCGCGATGTCGAGCACCACCTCGCCCTTGTCGTCCACGTCGATCGTGACCCGCCCGCCGCTCGCGAGCCGCCCGAACAGCAGCTCGTCGGCGAGGGCCCGGCGGATCGTGTCCTGGATGAGGCGCGCCATGGGGCGTGCGCCCATCTGCGGGTCGAAGCCGTTCTTCGCGAGGAACTTCTTGAGGTTCTCCGTGAAGATCGCCTCGACCTTCTTCTCGCCGAGCTGCGCCTCGAGCTGCATGAGGAACTTGTCCACCACGCGCAGGATGATCTCCTCGTCGAGCGCGTTGAAGGAGATGATCGCGTCCAGGCGGTTGCGGAACTCCGGCGTGAACATGCGCCGGATCTCGGCCATCTCGTCGCCGGCGGCCTTCGTGCTCGCGAAGCCGATGTTGCTCTTCGAGAGCATCTCGGCGCCCGCGTTGGTGGTCATGACGATCACCACGTTGCGGAAGTCCGCCTTGCGGCCGTTGTTGTCCGTGAGCGTCCCGTGGTCCATCACCTGCAGCAGGATGTTGAAGATGTCCGGGTGCGCCTTCTCGATCTCGTCCATGAGCAGCACCGAGTACGGATGCTTCGTGATCGCCTCGGTGAGGAGCCCCCCCTGGTCGAAGCCGACGTAGCCCGGGGGCGCGCCGATGAGCCGCGAGACCGCGTGGCGCTCCATGTACTCCGACATGTCGAAGCGGATGAGCTCCACGCCCATGATGAAAGCGAGCTGCCGCGCCACCTCGGTCTTGCCCACGCCCGTGGGACCCGAGAAGAGGAAGCATCCGACCGGCTTCTGCGGGTTGCCCAGGCCGCTGCGCGCCATCTTGATGGCCGCGGAGAGCGCGTCGATCGCCTGGTCCTGGCCGAACACCGTGGCCTTCAGGTCGCGGTCGAGATTCTTGAGGGCGCTGCGGTCGTCGTTCGAGACGCTCCTCGCCGGCACGCGCGCGATCTTGGAGACGATCTCCTCGATCTCGGGCTTGCCGATCACCTTCTTCTGCTTGGACTTGGGCAGGATGCGCTGCAGCGCCCCGGCCTCGTCGATCACGTCGATCGCCTTGTCGGGGAGGTGGCGGTCGTTGATGTAGCGCGCCGACAGCTCCGCGGCGGTGGTGAGCGCGTTGGCCGTGTACTTGACGCCGTGGTGCGACTCGAAGCGCGACTTGAGGCCGCGCAGGATCTCCACCGTCTCGGGGATCGAAGGCTCGTTCACGTCCACCTTCTGGAAGCGCCGGGAGAGCGCGTGGTCCTTCTCGAAGATGCCGCGGTACTCGTTGTACGTCGTCGCCCCGATGCACTTGAGCGAGCCCGAGGAGAGGGCCGGCTTCAGCAGGTTCGACGCGTCGAGCGTCCCGCCCGAGGCGCTCCCCGCCCCGATCAGGGTGTGGATCTCGTCGATGAAGAGGATGGCGTTCGGGTTGTCCACGAGCTGCTTGAGCACCGCCTTCAGGCGCTGCTCGAAGTCGCCGCGGTACTTGGTGCCCGCGAGCAGCGCGCCCATGTCGAGCGCGTAGACCTGGGCCTTCGACAGGATCTCGGGGACCTGCCCGTCGATCACGCGCTTGGCGAGCCCCTCGGCGATCGCGGTCTTGCCCACGCCCGCCTCGCCCACGAGCAGCGGGTTGTTCTTGCGGCGGCGGCAGAGGATCTGCACCACGCGCTCGAGCTCCGCCTCGCGGCCGATCAGCGGGTCGATCTTGCCCTCCACGGCGAGCTGGTTCAGGTTCTGGGTGAAGCTCTCGAGCGCCCCGCCGCCCTGGGCCTCGGGCGCCTCGGTCTCGGCCTCGCTCTCCTCGCGGGCGCCGCTGCCGGGCGCCTGCGGGCTCTTGGTGATGCCGTGGGAGATGTAGTTCACCACGTCCAGGCGCGACACGCCCTGCTGGTGGAGGAAGTAGACCGCGTGCGAGTCCTTCTCGCCGTAGATCGCGACGAGGACGTTCGCCCCCGTGACCTCCTTCTTGCCGGACGACTGCACGTGCAGGATGGCGCGCTGGATCACGCGCTGGAACCCCAGGGTGGGCTGCGTGTCGACCTCGCCGGTGCCCGCGACCGTCGGCGTGTGCTGCATCACGAAGTCCGACAGCGCCTTCTTCAGCTCGTCGATCTTCGCGGCGCACGCCTTCAGCACCTCGGAGGCCGACGGGTTGTCGCAGAGCGCGAGCAGCAGGTGCTCCACGGTGATGAACTCGTGGCGCTTCTGCCGCGCCTCCACGAAGGCCATGTGCAGACTGACTTCCAGCTCCTGGGCGATCATGTTTCCTCCATCGCGCACTGCAGCGGATGCTGGTGTTGGCGCGAATATTCGGTTACCTGCTCCACCTTGCTCGAGGCGACGTCCCTCGGGTAGATCCCGCAGACCCCACGGCCCTCCGTGTGGACTTTGAGCATGATCTGGGTGGCCCGTTCCCGCGGCAGGGCGAAGAAGAGCTGCAGGACCTCGACCACGAATTCCATCGGCGTGTAATCGTCGTTGTACATCACGACCTGGTACATCGGCGGCGGCTTGACCTGGGTCTCGCTCGGCTTGAGGAGCGTGGAACCGGCGGGTTTCTCGGCCATGGCGCGGATGGGAGGACGCTCAACGCGGTGAATCTCCGGATCCCTCTGGAGTGGAACGTATCACGTCTAATATGGACAAGCGGGAGGGGATTTTCAAGACCCTTCAAGCGCTTGGCGGCGCCGTTCGTCGGCGCCGGGGCCCGCGCCGCGCGCCGCGCGGCGCGCCCTGCGATCGGCCCGGGCCCGCTATTGACACTCCCGGGGACCCCGCGTAAAAAGCGGCTTGGAGTTTGGTTTCAAGCATTTCGCATCGCCTTTTGACGTGCGGGGAGCCTGGATCCGAACGATGTGCGGGACTCCACCCGTTTAACAAGAGGCAAGCAATCGCATGGCAACCGGAACTGTGAAGTGGTTCAATGACGCGAAGGGTTACGGGTTCATCACGCCCGACGACGGCAGCGAAGACCTC
>Ga0187773_10000284_pt1 | contig 20677 bp, 14 predicted proteins | sample 0216_BV02_MP05_1_FD_133133 | JGI IMG/M metagenome (GOLD analysis project Ga0187773, IMG submission 133133) | Tropical peat soil microbial communities from peatlands in Department of Meta, Colombia - 0216_BV02_MP05_10_MG | ecosystem: Environmental > Terrestrial > Soil > Wetlands > Peat | place...
ATTACGTCGATCACAGACGGCCAGATCGACCTCAAGGAACTGGTCCAGGATAGTAGCGGCGAATGGGTGGAACGCGCCAGCGCGCTGCAATTGCAGGAGGTAAGCAAACGATGAAAACACTAACCGCTTTCTTTGCGCTCTTGCTGTGGCTCGCCGGTACGGGCATTGCCCTAGCCCAGGCAAACAGCATCGAAGCCTTCGATGTTACGCAGCAAGGCGGAAAGGTGGTTGTGCGCGTCACGACCAAGGAGCCGCTCAACAGCGTTCCGCCGAATTTCGCGATCACGGCCCCGGCGCGCATCGCTTTTGACTTCGCCAATACGGTGAACGCTCTCGGTCGCACCACCCAAGATATCGGCCAAGGCGATCTGCGCAGCATGAATCTGGTACAGGGCGCGGGTCGCACCCGGCTAGTGCTCAACCTCGCTCGCCCAGTGCCGCACGAGGCGACCCTAGACGGACGGAACCTGCTTATCACCCTGTCTGAGCCAGCGTCAACGGCAGCTGGGCCCGTGTCGCATTTCGCCGAAGGAAAGGCCGACGCGACACATACGGTGCGCGGCATTGACTTCCGGCGCGGTAGCGGCGGCGAAGGCCGCGTCGTGATCGACCTCTCCGATCCGTCAACCGGTATCGATATCAGGCAGCAAGGACAGAACATCGTCGTCGACTTCCTGAAGACCGCACTCCCGGAGAATTTGCGGCGGCGGCTCGACGTAGTGGATTTCGGCACACCGGTGCAGCTGGTGAGCGCGTTCCAGCAGGGGGACAACACGCGCGTCGTGATCGAACCGAAGGGTCAGTGGGAGCACAACGCGTATCAGTCGGATAACCAGTTCGTTGTCGAGGTCAAGCCCGCGTCAGCTGAAAAGGGGCCGTTCGCGCAGGCCGGCAAATTCACCGGCGAGAAGCTCTCGCTCAATTTTCAGAACGTGGAAGTGCGGGCTGTGCTCAATGTTATTGCCGACTTCACCGATCTGAACATCATCGCCAGCGACACGGTGACCGGCAACATCACTCTGCGACTGAAGGATGTTCCTTGGGATCAGGCCCTGGACATCATTCTCAAGACGCGCGGGCTCGATATGCGCAGGAACGGCAACGTGATCTGGATTGCTCCGCGCGACGAGCTTGCGACGCGTGAAAAGCTGGCGCTCGAGGCGCAGCAGCAGATCAACGATCTCGAGCAGACGCGCACCGAGTCCTTCCAGCTGAACTACCAGAAGGCGGCTGACGTGCAGAAGCTGCTATCCGACCCGCAGCAGCGCATGCTGTCCAAGCGCGGCAGCGCGGTGGTCGATGCGCGCACCAACACGCTGTTCGTGCAGGATACTCCGAGCCGGCTCGAGGAAGTTCGCAAGCTGGTTGCGAAGATCGACATCCCCGTGCGCCAGGTCATGATTGAGGCGCGCATCGTGGAGGCGAACGACACCTTCAGCAGAAACCTCGGCGTGCGGCTCGGTTATCACGACATGGGAAGCCCGCCAGGGACCGGCGTGTTTGGCAGTAATCAGACCCGCTTTAGCGCCGGCGGCGGCCTGGCCGATACCGGCTTCCATACCGGACAGAGCGCCACTACGCCCGATTTCCTGAACGACTCAACGAGCGTGAACCTCCCCGCCGCCGGCCTGAACGGTTTCAGCGCGGGCCAGTTCTCGTTCATCCTGTTCAACAGCGCGATGACGCAGTTCCTCAACCTCGAAATCAACGCGTTGGAGGCGGACGGTAAGGGCAAGATCATCTCCAGCCCGCGCGTGCTGACCGCAGACCAGGTCGAGGCTGTGATCGAGCAGGGCACGGAGATCCCCTACCAACAGGCGACGTCGTCCGGCGCTACGAGCGTGTCATTCCGCAAGGCCAACCTGTCGCTCAAGGTGAAGCCGCAGATCACACCCGACGGCAATATCATCATGACGCTCGACGTGAACAAGGACCAGCCCGGTACGACCACGCCGGCAGGCGTGCAAATCAACACCAAGCACGTGAAGACCGAGGTCTTGGTCGAGAACGGCGGTACGGTGGTGATCGGAGGTATCTACGAGCAGAGCGACCGCACGGACATTACTCAGGTACCGCTGCTTGGCGACCTGCCGGTCGTGGGCTACCTCTTCAGAAACAAGCAGACCTCCACGAGCAAGACGGAACTGCTCGTGTTCATCACACCGAAGATCGTGAACGACCGCCTGACCGCGCGCTGAGTTGCCCCTTCTCCTCTGCAGGCTGCGGCCGGGTTCGCTCGGCCGTTTTCTTTTGTGCATCTTGCGCACCGCTACAATAGGCGGGTGAAAGGTGGCGGAAACATCTACCTCGTGGGGATGATGGGGGCGGGCAAGACGACCGTCGGGAAGTTGCTCGCCCGCCGCCTCAAGCGTCGCTTTATCGATGCCGATCACGAAATCGAGCGCCGCTGCGGTGTGCGCATCCCGGTGATCTTCGACATCGAGGGCGAGGCCGGATTCCGAAGCCGCGAAGCGCAGGTCATCGCGGAGCTCAGCGAGCTTGATGGGGTAGTGCTGGCGACCGGAGGGGGGGCAGTCCTGGCGCCGGAGAACCGGCGCCTGCTCGCGTCGCGTGGCACGGTGGTGTACTTGCGGGCCACGCCAGGGGACCTCTACCAGCGCGTGCGCCACGACAAGAACCGGCCGCTTCTCGCGACGGCCGACCCCATGGCGCGACTGCAGGAGCTCTACAAGCAGCGGGATCCGCTGTATCTGGAGGTCGCCGACCTCGTCGTCGAGACTGGACGGCAAAATGTCCAGACGCTGGCACGCGAATTGGTCGCCAAGCTCGAGGAGCGATGGAAAATATCCGTGTAGATCTTGGCGCGCGCGCCTACTCGATACATATCGGCAGAGGTATCCTCGACGACAAGTCGCTTTATGCCCCGCATGTGGGCAACGGCGCGGCTGCAATTATCACGAACACAGTCGTGGCGCCGCTCTATCTCGAGCGAGTTCGGAACGCGCTCGCCGCGTCGGGCGCGCGCACGCTCGATATCGTGGTGGACGACGGCGAGAGGGCCAAGGAATGGCACACGCTCGACCGCGTGTTCGACGCGTTGCTTCAGGCGCGCTGTGACCGACAGACGCTCATCGTCGCGTTGGGCGGAGGCGTCATCGGCGATCTGGCCGGCTTTGCCGCGGCGGTTTATCAGCGCGGCGTTTCATTCATCCAGGTACCGACCACGCTGCTCGCGCAGGTCGATTCTTCGGTTGGCGGCAAGACCGCGATCAACCATCCGCGCGGCAAGAACATGATCGGCGCCTTCCATCAGCCGCGCGCCGTGATCACGGACGTGGCGACGCTCGATACGCTACCGGAGCGGGAGTTGCGCGCCGGCCTCGCCGAGGTCATCAAGCATGGACTCGCGCTCGACGCGACCTTCACGCAATGGCTCGAGGGAAACATGCAGCGGCTGCTAGCCCGGGATCCTGCGGCGCTCACCTACGCGATCCGGCGCTCTTGCGAGCTCAAGGCGCAGATCGTCGCATTGGACGAACGCGAAAGCGGCCGACGGGCGCTGCTGAATTTCGGCCACACCTTCGGCCACGCGATCGAGACCGGGCTCGGTTACGGGACGTGGCTGCATGGCGAGGCGGTGGCTGCCGGGATGGTGATGGCCACGGAGCTCTCGGCACGCTGCGGCTTGGTCGGAACCGAGGTGCCGAGCCGCGTCCGTACGCTGATCGGGCGCGCGGGCCTTCCGGTAGAGGGGCCGGCCATGTCGGCGGACCGCTATCTGGAGTTGATGTCGGTGGACAAGAAGGCAGCGCAGGGCAGGACGCGTTTCGTCCTCCTCGAGGCGATAGGGCAAAGCACTCTGCGAACCGAGACAGACGAGCGGACAGTACGCGACGCGATCCGTGCCTGTACACGCTCGAGCGCGAACGCGCGCTGAGCCGCCGGACACCGGCAAGCCCTTGTAGCCCAGGATGTAAGCCGGTATATTTCCCGGTTCGCCCGCCGTTTTTGTGCAGAGCGGCGAACTGAAAGCTAGTTATTTGATATCAGGGGCTTAGCCGTGGACCAGGGGATCTCGCCTAGCGCGCAGGGCCTGTACGACCCGAGACACGAGCACGACGCCTGCGGCGTCGGCTTCGTCGCGCACATCAAAGGCAAGAAATCGCACGCGATCGTCGAGCAGGGTCTCACGATCCTGAAGAACCTGACGCACCGCGGTGCGGTGGGCTGGGATCCGAAGCTCTCGGATGGGGCCGGGCTGCTGATCCAGATTCCAGACCGCTTGCTGCGCGAGGAGATGGCGCGGCAGGGCGTCAAGCTTCCGCCGGTGGGGCAATACGGCGTTGGCATGGCCTTCCTGCCGCGCGAGCCCGCCAGCCGGCTGGCATGCGAGTACGAGATCGAGCGCGCGATCAAGGACGAGGGTCAGGTCCTGCTCGGATGGCGGGACGTGCCGGTCAACAACTCCGATCTGGCCGAACCGGCGAGGCGTGTGGAACCGGTGATCCGGCAGGTTTTCGTCGGCCGCGGCAAGGGCGTGACGGTCACTGACGCGCTCGAGCGCAAGCTGTACATCATCCGCAAGAGCTCGGGACACGCAATCCAGGCGCTCAGGCTTGCGCACGGCAAGGAATTCTACGTGCCGTCGATGTCGGCCCGCACCCTCGTGTACAAGGGCATGCTGCTCGCGCACCAGGTTGGCGAGTACTACCTCGATCTGAAGGACCCGCGCCTCGAATCGGCGCTGGCGCTGGTGCACCAGCGCTTCTCGACCAACACCTTCCCGAGCTGGGATCTGGCCCATCCTTTCCGCATCATTGCCCATAACGGCGAGATCAATACGCTGCGCGGCAACTGCAACTGGATCCGCGCGCGTCAGGGCACCATCACCAGTCCGGTGCTGGGGCGCGACCTGGACAAGATCTGGCCGCTCATCTACGAAGGTCAGTCGGACTCGGCGTCGTTCGACAACGCGCTCGAGCTACTGGTGATGAGCGGCTATTCGGTCGCGCACGCGATGATGATGATGATCCCGGAAGCGTGGGAAAACCATGCTCTGATGGATCCGGCGCGCCGCGCGTTCTACGAGTACCACGCGGCCATGATGGAGCCATGGGACGGCCCGGCGTCCATCGCCTTCACCGACGGCCGGCAGATCGGCGCAACGCTCGATCGAAACGGCTTGCGGCCGTCGCGTTACATCGTCACCGACGACGGTCTCGTGATCATGGCGTCCGAGGTAGGCGTGCTGCCGGTGCCGGAGGAGCGCATCGCCAAGAAGTGGCGTCTTCAGCCGGGCAAGATGTTCCTGGTCGACCTGGAGAAAGGGCGGATCGTCGACGACAAGGAGCTCAAGGACTCGCTCGCATCGGCCAAGCCCTACGCCGAGTGGATTGAGCGCATCCGGATCAAGCTCGATGCGCTGCCCGCGCCGAAGGAGAAGCGCGAGCCCGCGCGCGCGGCGCTGCTCGATCGCCAGCAGGCGTTCGGCTATACGCAGGAGGACGTCAAGTTCCTGATGGTGCCGATGGCCGAAGCCGGTCACGAGCCGGTGGGTTCGATGGGCAACGATTCGCCGCTCGCGGTGCTTTCGAGCAAGAACAAGACGCTCTATCACTATTTCAAGCAGCTGTTCGCGCAGGTGACCAATCCGCCGATCGATCCGATACGCGAAGAGCTGGTGATGTCGCTGGTATCGTTCATCGGACCGAAGCCGAACCTCCTCGGCATCGACGAGATGAACCCGCCGTTGCGGCTCGAGGTTTCCCAGCCCGTGCTCGATTTCGAGCAGATGGAGACCATCCGCCACATCGAGAACTACACCGACGGGAAGTTCAAGTCCTGCGAGCTCGACATCACGTATCCGCTTGCCTGGGGCAAGGAGGCGATCGAAGCGCGCCTCGCGTCGCTGTGCGCGCAGGCCGAGGATGCGGTGCGCGCAGGCACATCGATCATCGTCATCTCGGACCGCCGTATCGATCGCGATCACGTGGCGATTCCGGCGCTGCTTGGGCTGTCGGCGATCCATCAGCATTTGGTTGGCAAGGGATTGCGCACCTCGACCGGACTGGTGGTCGAGACCGGCTCGGCGCGCGAGGTGCACCACTTCGCCCTGCTCGGGGGCTATGGCGCCGAAGCGGTGCATCCGTACCTCGCGTTCGAGACGTTCCTTGATCTTGCCGAGCGGGGCCAGCTCGCCAAGGGCCTCGACGGCGAAAAGGCCTGCAAGCATTTCATCAAGGCGATCGGCAAGGGGCTTGCCAAGGTGATGTCCAAGATGGGCATCTCCACATACATGTCCTACACCGGCGCGCAGATTTTCGAGGCGGTAGGCCTGTCGCGCTCGCTGGTCGATAAGTACTTCAACGGCACGACCTCCTCCGTGCAGGGCATAGGCGTGTTCGAAGTGGCGGAGGAAGCGATTCGCGTCCATCGCGCGGCATTCGACGAGGAAGACCCGGTGCTGAAAACCGCGCTCGACGCGGGCGGCGAGTACGCGTGGCGCGTGCGCGGCGAGGAGCACATGTGGACTCCGGACGCGATCGCCAAGCTGCAGCATTCGACGCGCGAAAAATCCGTTGCCACTTACCGGGAATACGCGCGCATCATCAATGACCAGTCCAAGCGGCACATGACGTTCCGCGGGCTGTTCGAGTTCCGCCTCGACAAGGCGAAGCCCGTGCCGATCGAAGAAGTCGAGCCGGCTGCGGAGATCGTCAAGCGCTTCTCCACAGGCGCCATGTCGCTCGGCTCGATTTCGACGGAGGCTCATACGACGCTGGCGGTGGCGATGAACCGCATCGGCGGCAAGTCGAACACCGGCGAGGGCGGCGAGGACAGGCGCCGCTATGCGCCCGTGAAGGCGGGCGAGACGCTCGCCTCGCGACTGGGCCGGACGCGCGTAGAAAAGGACATCGAGCTGCGCGAGGGAGACTCGCTCAAGTCGAAGATCAAGCAGGTCGCCTCGGGGCGCTTCGGCGTGACGGCCGAATATCTCGCGTCGGCGGAGCAAATCCAGATCAAGATGGCCCAGGGAGCCAAGCCCGGCGAAGGTGGCCAGCTGCCCGGGCGCAAGGTGTCCGAATACATCGCCGAGCTGCGCTACTCGACGCCCGGCGTCGAGCTGATTTCGCCGCCGCCGCATCACGACATCTACTCGATCGAGGACCTGGCGCAGCTGATCCACGACCTGAAGAACTCCAACCCGCACGCCTCGATTTCGGTGAAGCTCGTTTCGGAAGTCGGCGTGGGCACCGTCGCCGCGGGCGTGGCGAAGGCCAAATCCGACCACGTCACGATCTCCGGCCACGACGGCGGTACCGGCGCTTCGCCCTGGAGCTCGATCAAGCACGCCGGCACGCCTTGGGAGCTTGGCCTCGCCGAGACGCAGCAGACACTGGTGCTGAACCGGCTGCGCGGCAGGATCGCGGTCCAGGTGGACGGTCAGCTCAAGACCGGCCGCGACGTCGTAATCGGCGCGATGCTCGGCGCGGACGAGTTCGGCTTCGCGACGGCGCCGCTGGTGGTCGAAGGCTGCATCATGATGCGCAAGTGCCACCTGAACACCTGCCCGGTGGGCGTCGCCACCCAGGATCCGGTGCTGCGCAAGAAATTCTCGGGTAAGCCCGAGTACCTGGTGAACTACTTCTTCTTCGTCGCCGAGGAAGTGCGCGAGCTGATGGCGAGCCTCGGGGTGCGCAAGGTCGACGAGCTGATCGGCCGGACCGATCTGCTCGACATGCGCAGGGGCATCGAGCACTGGAAGGCGCGCGGCCTGGATTTCTCCAGGATCTTCCAGATGCCGGAGATGCCGGCCGGGGTGGCGCACTTCCATTGCGAGAAGCAGGACCACGGACTGGAGAAGGCGCTCGACAACCGCCTCATCGAGCTCGCCGCGCCGGCGATCGAGCGTGGCGAGAAGGTGAAGATCGAGATGCCGATCCGCAACATCAATCGTACGGTCGGCGCCATGCTCTCTTCGGCGATCGCAACGCGCTACGGTCATGACGGCCTGCCCGAGGACACGATCCACGTGCGGCTCGCCGGTTCCGCGGGCCAGAGCTTCGGCGCATTCCTCGCGCGCGGCGTGTCGCTCGACCTCACCGGTGACACCAACGATTACTGCGGCAAGGGTCTGTCGGGAGGGCGCGTCTCGGTGCAGCCCTCGGTCAAGTTCCGGGGCGAGGCGACCGAGAACATCATCACTGGCAACGTCGTGCTCTATGGCGCGATCGGGGGCGAGGCGTACTTCCGCGGCGTCGCGGGAGAGCGCTTCGCGGTGCGCAACTCCGGCGCGCATGCCGTCGTCGAGGGCGTCGGCGATCACGCTTGCGAGTACATGACCGGTGGCACGGTGGTCGTTCTGGGCGCCACGGGGCGCAATTTCGCCGCCGGCATGTCGGGCGGCATCGCGTACGTGCTCGACGCGGAGGGCGAGTTCATCAAGTACTGCAATACGTCGATGGTGGACCTCGAGCCGGTGCTGTCCGAATCCGAGCAGTCGGCCAAGGTTCCGGCCGAGCTGTGGCACCTCGGCCAGTCCGACGAGGCCACCCTCAGGCGCATGATCGAGCGCCACGCGCGCTACACCGGCAGCCAGCGCGCGCAGAGGATCCTGGAGAAATGGGCCGAGTATCGCGCGCGCTTCGTGAAGGTGTTCCCGCGCGAGTACCGGCGCGCCCTCGGCGAACTCGCCGCGGCACACAAGAAGGCGGCGGCGTAGATGGGGAAGGTCACCGGGTTTCTCGAGTACCAGCGTCTGCAGGAAGTCGCCGAGGACAAGAACGCGCGCAAGAAGCATTACCGCGAGTTCGTCCTGCGCCTCACGGACGACGAAGCGAAGGTCCAGGGCGCGCGCTGCATGGACTGCGGCACCCCGTTCTGCATGCAGGGCTGCCCAGTCAACAACATCATTCCGGACTTCAACGACCTGGTCTACCGCCAGGACTGGAAGACCGCGATCGAGACGCTGCACTCGACCAACAACTTCCCGGAGTTCACCGGCCGCGTGTGTCCCGCGCCGTGCGAGGAAGCCTGCACGCTGCGCATCAACAGTGACCCGGTCGGCATCAAGTCGATCGAGCACGCGATCATCGACAAGGCCTGGGAAGAAGGCTGGGTCAGGCCGCAGCCGCCCGCGCACAGGACGGGGAAGAAGGTCGCGGTCATCGGCTCGGGGCCGGGTGGACTTGCCTGCGCACAGCAGCTCGCGCGCGTCGGCCACGCGGTAGTGGTGTTCGAGAAGAACGATCGGGTCGGCGGCCTGCTGCGCTACGGCATCCCGGACTTCAAGATGGAGAAGTGGCTGATCGATCGCAGGCTAGGGCAGATGGAGGCCGAGGGTGTGGAATTCCGCGTCAATCACGTGATCGGCAACGCCCCGGTCGGCGCCGGCAACAAGCAGGCAAAGCCGGTCAGTGCGAAGAAGCTGCTCGGCGAGTTCGATGCCGTGGTGCTCGCAGGCGGCGCGGAGCAGCCGCGCGATCTGCCGGTGCCGGGCCGCGAGCTCGACGGCGTGCATTTCGCGATGGACTTTCTGCCGCTGCAGAACCGCCGTGTCGCCGGCGAGAAGAATGTCGTGGATCTCTGGGCGACGGGCAAGCACGTGGTCGTCATCGGTGGCGGAGACACGGGCTCCGACTGCGTCGGCACTTCGAACCGGCACGGCGCGGCCTCGGTCACGCAGTTCGAGCTGCTGCCGATGCCGCCGGATGTCGACCGCAATCCGGTCTGGCCGTACTGGCCGCAGCGCCTGCGCACCTCGTCCTCGCACGAGGAGGGCGCCGAGCGTGACTGGTCGGTCGCGACCAAGGAATTCGTCGGCGAGAACGGGCGCGTGAAGGCGATCAGGGCCGTTCGTCTCCAGTGGCAACAGGGCAAGATGGTCGAGCTGGCGGGCTCGGAGTTCACCGTGCCCGCGGATTTGGTGCTGCTGGCGATGGGATTCGTATCGCCGGTGCAGTCGGTGCTCGAGGAGTTAGGCGTCGAAAAGGATGCGCGCGGCAACGCCAGGGCGAGCACCGACGGCAAAGACTGCTACCAGACGAACGTCGCAAAGGTGTTCGCGGCCGGGGACATGCGCCGCGGCCAGTCTCTGGTCGTCTGGGCGATCCGCGAGGGACGGCAATGCGCCCGCGCGGTGGACGAGTTCCTGATGGGATTCTCCGAGCTGCCGAGATGAGCGCGATTCCCCTCCTTCGCCGACGCGGTCGACGACGAAGCGCGGTCTTCGACGGCGAGTAACGTCTATTTTCGACATACGAAGCCACGGACCGCGAGGTTCGTGGCTTTTTTGTCTTGCGGAGGAATTCCATGCAGGCAGCCGATTCACTGATGTTCATCACGCAGCGTCCCGAGCTGAGCTTCGTGCGCGGCGAGGGGTCCTGGCTCTACGACGCGCAGGGCCGCGCCTATCTCGACTTCGTGCAGGGCTGGGCGGTCAATGCCCTGGGCCACTCGCCCGCGCTGGTGCGCGAGGCACTCGCGGCACAGGCCGCGCAGCTCATCAATGTGAGCCCGGCCTATTACAACGAGCCGATGCGGCGCTTCGCCGCGCGCCTGGCAGCATTGAGCGGCCTGGAGCGCGTGTTCTTTGCCAATAGCGGAGCGGAGGCGAACGAAGGAGCGATCAAGCTCGCGCGCAAATGGGGCGCGCGCGAGCGCGGCGGTGCGCACGAGATCGTCGTGTTCGAGGATGCGTTCCACGGCCGCACGCTCGCTACCATGTCGGCCTCGGGCAAGGCCGGGTGGGAGAGGCTGTTCGAGCCGAAGGTCCCCGGTTTCGTGCGCGTGCCGAGGAACGACCTCGCGGCAGTGCGGCGCGCGGTCGGGCCGCGCACCTGCGCGGTGCTGCTGGAGCCCATCCAGGGGGAAGCCGGGGTAGTTCCGTTTTCGGCCGAATTCATGGACGGGCTGCGCGAGCTGACGCGCGAGCTCGGCGTGCTCCTGGTACTGGACGAAATCCAGACCGGCATCGGCCGCACCGGCCGCATGTTCTGCTACGAGCACTTCGGCATCCAGCCCGACATCCTGACGCTCGGCAAAGGCATCGGCGGGGGCGTGCCGCTCGCCGCGCTGCTCGCCTCGGAGCGCGCGAGCGTGTTCGAGGCTGGCGAGCAGGGCGGCACGTTCAACGGCAATCCGCTGATGACGGCGGTCGGCGACGCGGTGGTCGCCGAGGTAGCGCGGCCGGAATTCCTCGCGCAGGTGGCCGAAAACGGAACCTACCTCGCCGAGCGGCTGCGCGCGCTTTCGGCCGAGCTTGGCCTGGGAGAAGTGCGCGGGCGCGGCCTGCTGCTCGCCCTCGAGCTCGGGCGACCGAGCGGCGCAGACGTGGTGCGGCGCACGCTCGAGGCGGGGCTGCTCATCAATTCGCCGCGCGCGGCGTGCCTGCGCTTCATGCCCGCGCTGAACGTGACGCGAACCGAGATCGAGGAGATGCTTGCGCGGCTACGGTCCGCCCTTTAGCATTTTGCACTCATGCCTCTCCACGTCATCGTGCTTGCCGCGGGCCAGGGCAAGCGCATGCACTCCTCGCTGCCGAAGGTCCTCCATCCGCTTGCCGGCCGGCCGTTGCTCGCGCACGTCCTCGACACGGCCCGCACGCTCGGCGCGCAGGAGATCGTCGTGGTGCACGGCCATGGCGGCGACGCGGTGCGCGCAGGCTTCCCGGGCGCGGATTTGCGCTGGGTCGAGCAATCCACTCAACTTGGCACCGGGCACGCCGTCGCCCGGGCCCTGCCAGGCGTGCCGGTCGACGCGCAGGTTGTGGTGTTGAACGGCGACGTGCCGCTCGTACCCCGCGAGATGCTCGCACGGCTGCTGGACGCCGCGCGCGGCGGCCTGGCGATCGCGACCTGCGACCTGGGCGATGCCTCCGGCTACGGCAGAGTGGTGCGCGACGCCTCGGGCAAGGTGCGGCGCATCGTCGAGCACAGGGATGCATCGCCGCAGGAGCTGGCGATTTCGGAGTGGTACGCCGGGTTTCTCGCCGCGCCGGCGCGCGTGCTCGCGCGCTGGGTCGAAGGCCTGACGAGCGACAATGCGCAAGAGGAGTACTACCTGACCGACGTTGTCGGGCTCGCTGTTGCCGATGGCGTCGAAGTGCAGGCGGTCAAGGCGCGCGACCGCTGGGACGTAGCGGGGGTCAACTCCAAGCGCGAGCTCGCCGCGCTGGAGCGCGAGCTGCAGCGGCGCGCGGCCGAGCGGCTGCTCGAGGCCGGCGTCACGCTGGCCGATCCGGCGCGCATCGACGTGCGCGGCTCGCTGGAATGCGGGCGCGATGTATCGATAGACCTGAACTGCGTATTCGAAGGCAGCGTCCGGATCGGCGACGGCGTGCGCATCGGTCCGAACTGCGTGCTGCGCGACGTGACGATCGCCGACGGAACGGAAATCCTGGGCTTCTCCTTTCTTCAGGAGGCGGAAGTCGGAGCGCGCTGCCGCATCGGCCCGTTCGCGCGCCTGCGCCCCGGCGCGAGCCTCGCGCAGGACGTGCACATCGGCAACTTCGTCGAGGTCAAGGCAAGCCGCATCGGCGCGGGCTCCAAGGCGAATCACCTTTCCTACATCGGCGATTCGCAGGTCGGTGCACGCGTGAACGTCGGCGCCGGCACGATCACCTGCAACTACGACGGCGCGAGCAAGCAGCGCACGGTGATCGAGGACGACTGCTTCATCGGCTCGGACGCGACGCTGGTTGCGCCCGTGACGATCGCCAGGGGGTCGTATATCGGAGCGGGGTCGACCATCAGCAAGGACACCCCGCCCGACCAGCTCACGGTGGCGCGCGCCCGGCAGGTTTCGCTGCCGGGTTGGAAGCCGCCGCGCAAGAAGGGCTGAAGCGATGTGCGGCATCGTGGGTGCGGCTTCGCACCGCGACATCGTCCCGGTCTTATTAGAAGGCCTGCGGCGGCTCGAGTACCGCGGCTACGACTCCGCGGGGGTCGCCGTGCTGAACGGCGCGGACGTTCCGCGGCTTGCGCGCGTACGCACTGCCGGTCGGGTGGCCGAGCTTGCGGAGCGGGTCGGTGCGCAGCGTCTCGGCAGCCCAACGGGCATTGCGCACACGCGCTGGGCGACGCACGGCGCGCCGAGCGAGAAGAACGCTCATCCGCACGTGTCGGGCGGCCTGGCCGTCGTGCACAACGGCATCATCGAGAACCACGAGCCGATTCGCGATCGGCTGCGCGCCGCGGGCTTCGTCTTCGCCTCCGACACCGACAGCGAGGTCATCGCGCACCTCATCGCCGACTGCCGGCGGCGCGAGCCGAACCTGCTCGCCGCGACCAGCCGTGCGGTCGCAGAGCTGAAGGGCGCGTTCGCGATCGCCGTCGTATCCGACAGCGATCCCGGCACGGTCGTGGTGGCGCGCAAAGGCGCGCCGCTGCTGCTCGGCCTGGGCGAGGGCGAGAACTTCGCGGCGTCCGACGTTTCGGCGCTGGTGCAGGTGACGCAGCGCGTGATGTACCTCGAGGACGGGGATTGCGCCCAGTTGCGGCCGGACGGCGTGCGCATCCTCGATGCCGCGGCCCGACCCGTCGAGCGCCCGGTGCATCGCTCCGAGCTCACCGCACAAGCGGTCGACCTCGGCCCGTACCGCCACTACATGCAGAAGGAGATCTTCGAGCAGCCCGGGGCGCTCGCCAACACGCTCGAGATGGTGACCGGAGCGGGCTCGGTGCAGCCCGGCCTGTTCGGCGTGGAGGCCGAGGCGCTGCTCTCCGGCGTCTCGTCGGTGCAGCTGGTCGCCTGCGGCACGAGTTATCACGCCGGCATGGTGGCGCGCTACTGGATCGAGGCGCTGGCGCGCCTCCCGGTGCAGGTGGATATCGCGAGCGAATACCGCTACCGCGACGTCGTGGCGGATGCCAATGCCCTGTTCGTCACTATTTCCCAGTCCGGCGAGACCGCCGACACGATGGGCGCGTTGGAGCACGCACGCTCGCTCGGCGTCGCGCGCACCCTGTCGATCTGCAACGTTCCGGAGAGCTCGCTGGTGCGCGCCTCGCGGCTGCGCTTTCTGACGCGCGCCGGGCCGGAGATCGGCGTCGCCTCGACCAAGGCCTTCACCACGCAACTCGGCGCGCTGTTCCTGCTCGCGCTGGTGCTCGCCAAGCAGCGGCGCATGCTTGCGCCCGCTGCCGAACAGTCGCTGTTGCACGCCTTGCGCCACGCGCCGGCGGCGCTCGGCCACGTGCTCGCAGTGGAGCCGCAGGTCGAGCAGTGGGCGCGTCGCTTCGCCGAGAAGCAGCACGCCCTGTTCCTCGGGCGCGGCATCCACTGGCCGATCGCCATGGAGGGCGCGCTGAAGCTCAAGGAGATCTCCTACATTCATGCCGAGGCCTACGCGGCGGGCGAGCTCAAGCACGGGCCGCTCGCCCTGGTCGACCGCGACATGCCGGTGGTCGCGGTCGCACCGGGAGACGCGCTCGTGGAGAAGCTGAAGTCGAACCTGCAGGAAGTGCGCGCGCGCGGCGGCGAGCTGTACGTGTTTGCCGACCGCGAGACGCAGATCGAGGAAAGCGATACGGTGCACGTCATCCGGCTCGCCGACCACGCCGGTCCGCTCTCCCCGATCCTGCATGTCGTGCCGCTGCAGCTGCTTGCCTATCACGCCGCGCTCGCGCGCGGCACCGACGTCGACAAGCCGCGCAATCTCGCCAAGTCCGTAACCGTGGAGTGAGCCTTGAGAAATCTAGCGAAATGGATTCCCGTTGCCCTCGCGCTTGCCGCCGGCACCGCGCATGCGGCCTCGGACGTGTTCGCCTTCGGCGACCCGAAGCAGGGCGAGAAGCTGTACGAGCAGAAATGCGCTGCCTGCCACGTTGCGCAGTTCGGCGGCGACGGCTCGCGCGTATTCACGCGGCCCGATCGCAAGATCCACACTGCGCCGGCGCTTCTCGCGCAGGTCCAGTTCTGCAATACGCGCAGCCGCGCGGGCCTGTCGGCCGAAGGCGAGCAGAGCGTCGCAGCGTGGCTGAACGAAAAGTACTACAAGTTCAAGTAGGCACCACCGCGGTCGCTTCGAGCTCGATCTTGCCGGGGTGGTCAAGCAGGTCGGCGACGAAGATCATGCTCATCGCCGGGTAGTGCCTGCCCATCAGGCGCCGCCAGATGCGGCCGAGCTCGGCGCGCGCAGCGAGGTAGGCGGGCTTGTCGCAGCAGTAGGCCGTCATCCGGCAGATGTGCTCGGGCCGGCCGCCGGCTGCGGCCAGCACGGCGAGCACGTTGGCGAGCGCCTGCTCGAACTGCGGCGCGATCGCCTCCGACCGGAAGCGCTGCTCGGCGTCCCAGCCAACCTGGCCGGCGACGAATACGAGACGTCCGGGCGCGGCGGCGACACCGTTGGCATAGCCAATCGGCGGCGCCCATCCTTCGGGCAGCAGGACTTCGTGCGCGGGACCCATCGCGCGCTCAGTCCGAGTACACGGGGGGATCGGGATCGCGATCCCAGCCGGGCTCGGGCTTCGGCACCCGTTTCATCCATTGCTCGATCAGGCGCACGTGCTCGCGTTCCTCCTGGGCCATCTCCTTTGCGACTTTCTTCACCGCTGCCGGCATGCCCGCGGATTTCACCAGGCGCTCGAAGAACTTCAATGCGCGGCGCTCGTTCTTGAGCCCGAGCTCGAGCGCGTGCCACGGCTGCATCAGGTAGTGCAGCTCGGTGACCGGCGCGGTCTCGGGGGGCTCGGGCTCTTCATCCCAGCGCCAGGAGAGCAGCGCGCGCGGCGGCTGCTTCCAGCCCATCTCCTCGAGGATGCGCTGCGCGTGCAGGCCTTCGATGTGCGAGAGCTTGCGGAACAGCTCGGCCACCTCGGGGTTGTTATGCACCTCCATCTGGTCGGCGAAATCCGCGTAGCGCTCCGAGGCGTCCATCTCCATCACGTAGGCGCGAGCCATGAATTCCGCGTAGCCGGCGGCGGGCTTCTTCTTCGTCATAGCGCGAACTCCCTTTCCAGCTCGGCGACTTCCTGCGCAGCGCGCTTTGCGGTCGCGTAGGGAGAGCGCTTTCCCTTGTAGAGCACGCCGAGGTTGAATCCGTCGTCGGTCATCAGACGGCGCGCGGCGCGCGCCGGGTCGTCGGTCGGCGCTACCGGGGCTGGCCGCACGGCCTCCTTCCAGGCGCGCTGCTCCGGGCGGAAGGTCACGCAGGGCGAGAGCACCTCGATGAACGAGAACCCGGGATGCTGGATCGCCTCCGCGATCAGGCTCGCGGTGCCGCTCGGGTCGCCGGAAAAGGCGCGCGCGATGAAGTTCGCACCCGAGGCGAGCGCGATCACCAGCGGGTGGAATTCGCGCAAGCCGGTGCCGGAGGGCGAAAGCTTGCTCTTCCAGTCGGGCTCCGTGGTCGGCGAGGGCTGGCCCTTGGTCATGCCGTACACGTGGTTGTCCATCACGATGTAGGTGAGATCCACGTTGCGCCGGCAGGCGTGCAGGAAATGGTTGCCGCCGATCGAGTAGCCGTCGCCGTCGCCGCCGGCGACCACCACCGTGAGATCGGGGCGCGCCACCTTCAGTCCGGTGCCCGCCGCCAGCGCGCGCCCATGCACGCCGTGGAAACCGAAGCAGGTCGTGTAGGCGGGAATGCGCGAGGAGCAACCGATGCCGGACACCACTGCGACGTTCTCGGGGCGCAGCGCGAGAGCGGCGAGCGCACGCGTGATCGAGGCGAGCACCGTATAGTCGCCACAGCCGGGGCACCACACCGGCTTGTAGTCGGACTTGAAACTCTGCGCGGTGAGCGCGGGAGCTACCGCCGGGGCGTTCATGCGCGGCTCCATTTCACGAGCGTCTCGTGGATCTCGTTCGGCCGGATCGGCAGCGGCCCGGGCCGGCGCAGGCTGTGCACCTCCCCCGGCAGCTCGTACTCGGCCTTCAGGTAGCGAAGGAACTGGCCGCTGAAGCTCTGCTCGACGACCAGCACGCGCTTGACGCCCTCGAGTGCCTGCTTTAGGCGCTCGGGCTGCGCCGGCGCGAGCAGGCGCAGCGACACGAGGCGCGCGCGTACGCCATCGGCGCGCGCGCGCGCGAAGGCTTCGCGCACTGGCGCGGTACACGAACCCCAGGTGAGCACCGCGATTTCGCCCTCGCCCTCGAGGCTGGCCCAGTGCTCGCCGCAATCGAGCGAGTCGAGCTTGCGCTGGCGCTTCTCGAGCTGCGCGAGGTGATCGGCCGCCTGCGAGGACGGCGTGCCGCGCTCGTTGTGCTCGAGGCCGTCGGCGGTGTAGGCGACACCTGGCGTCCCGGGGATTGCCATCGGCGACACTCCCGATGCGGTGAGCGCGTAGCGCTTGTATTCGGGCTCGTTCGGGCTTGCGCGCAGGCGTGCGCCGTCGAATGCGGTATCGCGCGGGCGCTCGACGATCGCGCGCGCCTGGCCGAAGTACTGATCGGAGAGCACGATCGCCGGCGTCTGCACGCGCTCGGAGAGGCTCACCGCCCATTGAGTCGCGGCCATGCAGTCGGCGACCGAGTTGGGCGCGACGACGATGTGCGGCGCATCGCCGTGCATGCCGTACAGCGCGATGTTCAGATCGGCCTGCTCGGTCTTGGTCGCGATGCCGGTCGACGGTCCGGTGCGCATGACGTCGACCACCACGATCGGGATCTCGGCGGTCACGCCGAGCCCGAGCGCCTCGATCATCAGCGACAGCCCCGGTCCCGAGGTCGCGGTGAGCGACGGCACACCCCCGTAGGAGGCACCGATGATCATGTTGATCGACGCGAGCTCGTCTTCGGCCTGCACCAGCGTGCCGCCGACCTTGGTAAGAGCGGGCGACATCCATTCGAGCAGCTCGGTGGCAGGCGTGATCGGATAGGCCGCGACGAAGCGCACGCCGCCGCGCAGCGCGCCGTAGCCCGCCGCCTCGTTGCCGCTGATCAGCCAGCGCTTGCCTGCCGCTGCGGGCGGCGCCAGACGATGTGCATCACCGAGCGCTTCGGCCTGCGCGATGCCGAGCTTCATCGCGGCGAGGCTCGCGGCGAGCGCGTCCCCGCCCTTCTTGGTCGCCCGCGTCACGGCGTGCGCGAGCGAACTTTCGGGCAGGCCCATCAGCCCGCCGAGCAGCCCGAGCGCGACCATGTTCGGCCAGCCGCCCGCTATTTTTTTGGCCAGGGACTTGAGCTCGACAGGCGCGTAGCGCGCGCCGGTGCGCACGAAGTTCTCGGGGGGCTCGCCCTGAGCGGGATCACCGATGAGCAGGCCAGTGGCGTCGAGCGGAATCTCGGAGGAGAAGCGGCCGACGTTCTGCCAGTCGATCGCCACGAGCGCGTGGAAGCGATCGTCCTGGCTGTCGGTGGCGAAAGTCGACACCCGCACCATGGCCGCCGCCTCGCCGCCGCGGATCTGCGGCCCGCTGGTGCGCGTCATGAGCCCGTAGTAACCCGCATGCGCCGCCGCCTCGAGCAACATGTTGCCCGCGGTCATCACCCCCGCGCCGCCCGAGCCGGCGAGCGCTACCGAGACGCTGCCTCGCCCGACGCTTCCTTTGCTCGCATCGCTCATGCAACACCTCCTGGGTCGGCATGCTCGCGCAACGAAGCGCGAATTCCTTGCTCTGGATCAAATCGCGCCCGGATACGGGGCGTAAAAAGAGCACTCATGCGGTGGTTCGGGACGTTGACGTCGCGGCGCTTCCGGACTAAATTGGTAATGTGGTACGTGAATACCACAATAGGTCAAAACGCGGCGCAGGGCAAGTGGAGGAGCGGACATGGCGGCAGCGATCCACGCGCAACGCTGGCTGATGACGGCGCCCAAGGCGCCGCTGGTGCTCGAGGCCTTCGACGCCGCGCCAGGCGCGGGCGAAGTCGCCGTCGGCGTGGCGGGCTGCGGCGTTTGCCACACCGATCTCGGCTACTACTACGACGGCGTGCGCACCACCCACCCGCTGCCGCTCGCCCTCGGCCACGAGGTCTCCGGCCGGGTGGTCGCCGCCGGGGCGGGCGCCGACGCCTGGCTCGGCAAGGCCGTCATCGTGCCCGCGGTGCTGCCCTGCGGCGAGTGCGATCTGTGCAAGCGGGGCCTCGGCACCATCTGCCGCAAGCAGAAGATGCCGGGTAACGACATCCAGGGCGGATTCGCCTCGCATATCGTCGTGCCGGCGCGCGGCTTGTGCGGGGTGGACGAAAAGCGACTCGCTGCCGCGGGCCTCGAGCTCGCGGAAGTCTCGGTGGTCGCCGACGCGCTCACCACCCCGTATCAGGCGGTACGGCGCGCGGGCGTTGCGCCGGGAAGCCTGGCCATCGTCATCGGCGCCGGCGGCGTCGGCGGCTACTGCGTGCAGGTCGCGAGCGCCTTCGGCGCGCAGGTCGCAGCGATCGACGTGGACGACGTCAAGCTCGCAGCGCTGAAACCCTACGGCGCGGCGCTCACGCTCAACGCGAAGGCGCAGGACCAGAAAGCGCTCAAGTCGGCTGTTTCGGACTTCGCCAAGCAGAACGGGCTGCGCTCGACCGAGTGGATCATCTTCGAATGCTCGGGCACCGCCGCTGGCCAGGCGACCGCCTGGGGCATGCTCGTGCACGGCGCGACGCTCGCCGTAGTCGGCTTCACGATGGACAAGGTCGAAGTGCGCCTGTCCAACCTGATGGCGTTCGACGCGCGCGCGCTCGGCAATTGGGGTTGCCCCCCGGAGCAGTACCCGGCCGCGCTCGAGCTGGTGCTCGCGGGCAAGGTCAAGGTCAAGCCGTTCGTCGAACCGCGGCCGCTGAAGGACATCAATCGCGTGTTCGAGGCGGTGCATCACCGGGAAATTTCCAAGCGAGCGGTGCTCGTTCCCTAGGAGAACAGTCATGGAGGCGAAGGTGCAGGCACTGAAGAACCACGACCTGGCCGAGATCTCGGCGCCGGGCGTGAAGATCGAGAAGCGCCCCGCGAAGACGCTGGATGGCAAGACCGCGGCGGGACTGTACAACGCCTGGATCTGGCTCGACAACCCGCAGCAATTCAACTCCTACACCACCGACATGGTGAAGGCCGTGATTCTAGCCTTCCGCGCCGCGTCGAATGCGCGCGATGTCAGCTCGGTCGTCTTTACCGGCGTCGGCGACAAGGCGTTCTGCACCGGCGGCAACACCAAGGAGTACGCCGAGTATTACGCAGGGCATCCGCAGGAATATCGCCAGTACATGCGGCTGTTCAACGACATGGTGTCGTCGATCCTCGCCTGCGACAAGCCGGTCATCTGCCGCGTGAACGGCATGCGCATCGGCGGCGGGCAGGAGATCGGCATGGCCTGCGATTTTTCCGTCGCGCAGGACCTGGCGCGCTTCGGTCAGGCGGGGCCGAAGCACGGCTCGGCGCCGATCGGCGGCGCGACCGACTTCCTGCCGGTCGTGATCGGGGCCGAGCGCTCGATGGCCGCGTGCGTGCTGTGCGAGCCGTTCTCGGCGCACAAGGCCTACTACTGGGGCATCCTCACCGATATCGCGCCGGCATTGAAGGTCGACGGCAAGTTCGTCGCCAATCCGCTCGTCGAGACCGCGCGCGTGTTCGACGAGTACGGCCGGCTCACGTTCGGCGAAGCGAAGACCGGCGAGGCGCTCAAGTCGGGCAAGGCGCTCGTGGCGAAGGGCACGGTGGACCTTTCGCTGCTCGATGCGAAAGTCGAGGAGCTGTGCGCCAAGATCCTGCTCACCTTCCCCGATTGCACGACGAAGACGCTCGAAGAGCTGAGAAAGCCGAAGCTCGAGGCCTGGAACCGCAACAAGGAAG
>Ga0187773_10000285_pt1 | contig 20600 bp, 22 predicted proteins | sample 0216_BV02_MP05_1_FD_133133 | JGI IMG/M metagenome (GOLD analysis project Ga0187773, IMG submission 133133) | Tropical peat soil microbial communities from peatlands in Department of Meta, Colombia - 0216_BV02_MP05_10_MG | ecosystem: Environmental > Terrestrial > Soil > Wetlands > Peat | place...
TAATCCCCTGACGCCCCCCTTTAGTAAAGGAGGGAGATGCCGTATTTGTCGTCTCGTTTCCGTATTCTGCATCCCGTATCCTGGTTTCCTTTATCTTCCCGTCTTCAATGAGAATATCGCAGATGCCGTCTATACCCTGAGACGGATCAACAACGTGTCCGTTCTTTATAAGTATCATCCCCTCACTCCTGAGACCAGATAGAGCACTGCCATGCGCACCGCAATGCCGTTGGTCACCTGGTCCAAGATAACCGAACGGCTGCTGTCAGCCACCTCGGACGCTATCTCTATGCCTCGATTCATGGGGCCAGGATGCATGATAATCGCATCCTCCTTTGCCCGAGCAACCCTTGTAGCGGTGAGCCCCCAGTTCCTGAAATATTCATGCGTTGATGGGAAAAAGCCCTTGCCCTGCCGTTCGAGCTGTATTCTGAGCATCATGATAACGTCAACCCCTTCGAGACCCTCGTTCATATCACAGTAGATGCTTACACCCAAATCCTTGAGGCAGTCAGGCACAAGCGTAGGCGGCCCGATAAGCCGCACCGCTGCGCCGAGCTTTGTGAGCGCGTAAATATTCGATTTGGCTACCCTGCCATGGAGGATGTCTCCCACAATCGCAACATCAAGCCCCTCTATGCGACCTTTGCATTCCTTCATGGTGAAGAGATCCAGTAGCGCCTGGGTAGGATGTTCGTTCGTACCGTCCCCCGCATTTACCACAGAGGCATCGATGTTCTTTGCGAGAAAGTGAGGCGTCCCGGAACAGCCGTGCCTTATCACCACAATGTCCGCGCCGAGCGCAAGCACAGTCTTTGCCGTGTCGAGCAGGGTCTCCCCTTTTACGACGCTGCTTGTGGATATTGCTATATTGATGACATCCGTGCTGAGCCTCTTTGCAGCGACTTCAAAAGATGTACGTGTACGTGTGGAGGGCTCGTAAAAGAGGTTCACCGTTGTCTTGCCCCTGAGAGCGGGTACCTTCTTGATGTCCCTGCCCAGCACATCCTTAAACCCTGCGGCTGTTTCAAGGATAAGCTCTATCTCCGCGGCGCTGAGATCCTTGATGCTGATAAGGTCTTTTGACCTGAGGCTCACTCGAGCTCCACCCTGTCCTCTGTTCCGTCTTCGGTGAGTTGCACGGTCACGGTCTCATCGGTGGAAGTCGGGATATTCTTGCCCACAAAGTCGGCTTTGATCGGCAGTTCCCTGTGGCCCCTGTCAACAAGCACGGCCAGCTGTATCGCCAAAGGTCTGCCAAAGTCCATAATTGCGTCCATGGCCGCCCTAATGGATCTGCCCGTGAAGAGAACGTCGTCGACAAGAACAACCTTTCTATTATTGATCTCGCACGGCACCGACGTCCTTCTCACTACAGGCTGTTCCTTTCTCACATTGATGTCGTCCCTGTAAAGAGCGATATCAAGGGTGCCGACCGGCACTTCGGTCCCTTCGATCTCCTTCAGTTTCGCGCTGATCCTTTTTGCCATATGCACCCCACCCCGCTGGATGCCGACAAGGCAAAGCGACTTTATGCCCTTGTTCTTTTCTATGATCTCATGCGCCATCCGCGTGATCGCCCGATCTATGTCCTTTTTGTCAAGGAGTTCCTTAGACATGGCGCAATGCTCGTGATTGGGGTAATTCCGTGATTGATGAATACAGAAAAAGCTCTTTGGTGTAATTTCGGCTTGTCAGGAATCCTCCCGAAGGAAGATGCCGGACTGATCCCCGACAAGGCGGAGAAAAAAGGCGGCATAACAGGCTTTGAAATGCTAGGGCATTGAATGGCCTCAGCAATAACGAATAAGCAAAAAGCAAGAAAAAGGGAATAGCTATCCGCAAATTTAGAAAGGCGGAAAAGAGGGGTTTTTTGTTACGAATGCAGCTCACGCTGACTCCTTTGCCTTTTTAGCCTCGCAGGGCTATTTTTAAAAGCAGCTATATTAAACCACAAAATTCTCATCGTGTCAAACGAGGCTGAGTCTGCCGGTTTGGCAAGAATCCGTAAAATCATTCTATTCACCGGCGGTCCACGTGCTTCGATTTTATGCCTCAAGTCATATGTTTCTCGCTGTCGTATGCGGTAAGATAAGAATATGTTCTTAAATCCTTATCAGGCGGCTCCATGAAAAAGACTCTGAAGGGAATAGGAATTACTCTTACGGTACTCTGTCTTTCATGTTTACCGAAGGTTGCATCAGCAGCGCATAACGCAGGCCCTGCAGCTCATACCGACTCAAACCCTCTCATCGGAGAAATGCTTATTCTCGATAAGACCTTTCGGGAAGTTGTCTCCGCTGTTGCGCTCGGCGAAGGGGGAAGGGTCCATAAAGCTCTGGAGTCGATGCACGGTACGATGGAAAAGACCCATGAAGGAGTAAATTCTGGCACGGTAACTCTCCCCAAGAACCCCAGGAACGTCGAAGAGTTTGTAAGGCTGGACAGCGAGTTTCACGCGAATCTCGAAAGGCTGGACAGCGCAGCGCTTAGGGACGCCCCTGCAAAGATGCTTCTCCTGACAAAGAAACTCCTTGATAGCTGTGTGGGGTGCCATAAGAATTTCAGGAAGTGAAAGCGCTGAGGGTTATGGGAAACATGGAAGCGGATACGCGTTGCTCCGTCGTGCAGATTCTTATTCGATCCTCCGTTTATAGAATCCGCACGAGCCACGTTATTGACACTTTTTGACGTATCAGATACTATTATAGATACATATATGGCTGATAAGAACTCCATAATGAAAGAGGCCCAGAAATACCTGTCCCGGGGACAGATCGACAAGGCCATTGCTGAATGGGAAAAGCTTTCAAGAGAATCTCCCGATGGAAATACGCACAACATCATAGGCGACCTATATCTCAAAAAGGGTAATAAAAAAAGCGCTATAGATTCCTTCCACAGGGCTGCAAATTTTTTCAGATTTGAAGGTTTCTCACTCAAGGCCCTGGCCCTCTACAAGAAGGTTCTCAACATCGACCCGGCAGATGCGGATGCATTACATGCCCTCGCCGAGTTAAGTGAAGAGAAAGGTCTCACTACGGATGCTATCAAGTATTATCTCGCGAGTGCGGACAGTCTTTTGAAAGAAGGGAAAAAAGACCGGATTGTCGATGTCTACGAAAGAGTACTCGCGCTGTCGCCGTCAAACGTGCCCCTGAGAAGCAAGGTCGCGGAAATTTTCCTCAGGGAAGGTCTTATCTCGGACGCTCTGAAGGAATATATCTCTATCGCGAAGATCTTCGATGACAAAGGGGATATCCAAAAATCAAAGGAATATTATCAGAAAGTACTCGATTTGCAGCCCGCCAACAAAGAGGCGGTCGTAGGCATGGGATATTTGTATGAGAAGAGTGGCGAAATGGAAAGCGCAATTGAGCATCTGAAGGGAGCGACAGAGCTTTTTCCTGACGACACAGATGTGCTTTTGAGATATGCCGAGCTTCTCCTGGCAGGTGGGCGCGACGACTCAGCAAAGGACTACCTCTATAGAATAGTTCAGAGAGAGCCGGGGAGTATAAGGCCGAGACTGCTGCTCGGTGATCTAAAGTTGAGGGCAGGGTTGAAAGAAGAAGCATGGGCGGAATATCTGCCTGTCATAGACAGAATGATCCTCGAAGAGAAAAATGAAGATGCGATAAATCTCCTCCAGCCATTCAGGGAGATCGAACCGCTGGAGACCGGGAAAAGGCTTGTATCTCTCTACAGAGAGATCGGACAAAATGCGCACGTCTCTGAGGAACTTGGACGTTTGGGTGACGCCCTCACCGAAAGGGGTATGAATGAAGAGGCCCTCAACTGTTACAGAGACGCCCTGGAGATTAACCCTGATGACTCTCATGTCAAAGAGATGATCGAAGAACTCGTAAAGGGTGCCGAAGCGCAAAAAGAAGCCGTTATCATTTCGACCTCAGGCGAAGAGAAGACGGTCGAGGAAATTTTCATCGAAGCGGATATCTTTTCCCGATACGGCCTTGCCGGTGAGGCGATACGTCTTCTTGAAGGACTGAAACTGAGAGAGCCCAAGAATATAGACGTGCATACGAGATTGAAATCTCTTTACCTGGACGCCTCGGACAGGGAGTCTGCTGTTACGCAATGTCTCATATTGAGCGAGCTATACAAACGCATAGGGAACAGTGAGAACTCCGAAAAGATGCTTCAAGAGGCATCGGAAATATATCCCGAGGACCCAAGGCTTGCCGAACGAGTGTCCGTGGCATCCTCTGCTCCGGAGAAAGAGGACTCTGTGGCCGAATCTGAAAAACCGGTGGAAGCGGTCGGCAGCATGCCGAATATAGAAGATTACGGCGAGGAGATTGCCGAGGCAGACTTTTATGCAAGGCAGGGTCTCGCTCAGGAGGCTTCGAAGATTCTCGAAAGATTGCGAGGGCTTTTTCCTGAAAGCAGTGATATCAGCGAGAGGCTGAATAATCTCGGACAGATTTCTGCATTGTCTGAAACAACCGAGATTGCTGCGGCGCCGGAAGGGCGATGTGAAGATACCGCAGGAGAGAAGAGTTCGGAGGGGGCGGGGGAAGACGCCGCTCGGCTATCGAAGAGTGAGAAATACGAAGATCTCACACTCACCGAACAGGACCTCGTTGATGCACAGGAAATGCCCGAGCCGGCGCTCGACGACGAGGTACTGGAGATCTTTCAGGAGTTTAAGAAAGGATTGGAGAATGAACTGGGCGATGAAGATTCCGAAACTCACTATAATCTCGGTATAGCCTATAAAGAAATGGGACTGATCGACGATGCGATTACTGAGTTTCAGACTTCGCGTAGCGACCCGAAGAGGTTCCTGCAGTCTTCTACTATGCTTGGAGTCTGTTACATGGAAAAAGGTCTCTACTCGCTCGCGATCGAAGCGTTGACCGGGGCTCTCAAAACTGTAAGCGATAGGGATGAGTCTTACTGGGCTATCAGGTACGACCTCGGAGAAGCGTACGAAAAGAATAACAACCTCGGGGAAGCACTGAACTTATTTACTGCCGTATACGGTTGGAACGCCAAATTCAGAAGTGTTTCTGAAAAGGTGAGTCAGATCACCATGCAACTTTCGAAGAGCGGCGAACGGGAAAAGCCGAAAGTAAAAAAGGACAGGGTATCCTATCTTTAATTCGCAGATTTTTTCAGCCGAAATTCTGTCACTGTATGTCTGTTAATTTACTGTATCGTTATGGATTATTTAGAGTATTACAAACTCAATGAGCACCCCTTTTCGAATGTTGTAGACAGCAGATTTTTCTACAACAGCCCCCAGCAGTCAGAGGCGGTTATAAAACTGAAGTACGCCGTTGATACAAGAAAGGGACTGGCGGTTGTCATCGGCAATATAGGCGCAGGCAAGACGACACTGGCGAGGCGCCTCCTTGAGGAACTCGATGAAGAGAGTTATGAGGCGGCCCTGTTGGTGATAATCCATTCCTCGGTCAGTTCCGAGTGGCTTTTCAAAAAATTCGCGATGCAACTCGGCGTCAAAAATGTGAGCGATAATAAAATCGAGCTTCTCGGCGAAATCTATAAGAGGCTCCATGAGATCAACGAAGAAGGGAAAAGGGCGGTTGTTCTCATGGACGAGGTCCAGATGCTGAACTCAAAGGAAATTATGGAAGAATTCAGAGGCCTGCTGAACATGGAAAGCCCTGAAGGGAAGATGGTCAATTTCATCTTTTTCGGTCTTCCGGAACTTAATCAGGTACTCGCCCTCGATGAGCCCCTGAAACAGAGGGTCGCCGTCAGGATAAAGCTGCAGGCATTTTCTGAGGAAAACACGAGGGATTACATCAGACACAGGCTGAAAGTGGCACTCTGCGCAAACGAAATCTTCACTGAGTCCGCGATCAAGCTGATCTGCGATTACTCCAACGGGAGCCCGCGGATTATCAACACGATCTGTGACAACGCCCTCCTCGAAGGCTACCTGTTTAAAAAGCCGGTCATTGACGATTCCATAATCAAAACAGTCGCCGTTGACCTCGGGCTTGAAGACTGACCCCACTATCCTGTCTTAAACGAAATGTTTTTGACGGTAAGAGTCACCGAATATTTTGAAAGCTCTATCCGGATCTTAGACTGGTACCACATAGTATTTTCCCTGGCAGGATTGTCGTAATATACCGTAATTTCCCTGCCGTCCTCGAAAAAGATGTCTTGCCTTTTCGGAAGGAAAGTTTTTTTGTCGACCCATATCCGTCTCGCCGGATTTTCGAGAAGAAAATAATCGCTGCCGTCTTCGATAATGAAGTCCTTTATATCCCACCAGAAGAGACAATCCCTGAGGCCTTTTGTGAGAATCACAGTCTTGTTCCTATCAAGACGGGGATTACTCTTTACGGCGCCGTTTTCGGATGTCAGTTCCATCGCGAGGAACCCGAGGGAATATACACGCAGGCTCATATCCCCAGCGCTTGAGATGTTTAGGGCCGCATCTCCTCTCATCTCGGTATCATTTTTTTCAAAGATTATCGAGAATTTCGCTTCGATCTTTGAAACGCTATTCATATCTGAGAGCACGTCCCTGAAAGCCTTGCCTTCATAGGACGGCATCTCTATTCTTTTCGGCGCGCAGGAGACGAGTAAAAGGACGATGCTAACCCAGAACAGTTTTGAGATACTCTTCAACATCTCTTACCCCTATTATTTCGAGTCCATGAGTATTTTTTATCTTATCGGCGTTGCCGGCAGGGATAAAGCCTTTTTTGAATCCGATCTTTGATGCCTCCTTGAGCCTTGATTCGGCCTGAGCGACAGCCCTTATCTCTCCTGAAAGCCCCACTTCACCGAATACGAAGGTATCCGGTTTGATCGGGATTTCCTTTGCCGAGGATGAAATCGTAGCGATTAAGCCGAGGTCGACCGCCGGCTCTACAATCTTCAACCCGCCCACGACGTTAATGAACACGTCCATCCCTCCGAGGTGCATGCCCGCCCTTTTTTCGAGAACCGCTATCAGCAGGTTTACCCTGTTGAAGTCCACGCCGATAGACGTCCTCCTCGGCATTCCAAAGTTTGTCTGCGACACAAGGGCCTGTATTTCGACCATGAGAGGCCTTGTGCCTTCGAGGCTGGCCACAACAGTCGAACCCGATACGTTCAGAGGCCTTTCTGAGAGAAACAGTTCAGAAGGGTTGCCGACTTCCCTGAGACCGGCATCGGACATCTCAAAAATCCCGATTTCATCGGTCGAGCCAAAGCGGTTCTTGATCGTTCTCAGGATGCGGAAGGAGTGGCCCCTGTCACCCTCGAAGTACAGAACGGTATCGACGATATGTTCAAGCACACGGGGTCCTGCTATGGTCCCCTCTTTTGTGACGTGTCCGACTATGAAAACCGGTATGCCTGACTTCTTTGCAAACACCATCAACTTGGCGGCGCATTCCCTCACCTGCCCGACAGAGCCTGGTGCAGAAGACAATTCCTGCGTATAGACTGTTTGTATCGAGTCCACAACCATCGCCTCAGGAGATATCTTCATCGCAGCATCTATCAACCCTTCAAGAGAAGTCTCTGGTAGAAGGATGATATTGCCGTCGCTTACCGAAAGCCTGTCGGCCCTCATCCTGATCTGCTGGGGAGATTCTTCTCCGGAGACGTAGAGCAATTTCCCCGTTCCCTTCGCAAGGCCGGAAAATGTCTGGAGCAGGAGCGTCGATTTGCCGATGCCAGGGTCTCCACCAACAAGGATGACAGATCCGGCGACCACCCCTCCGCCCAGAACCCTGTCGAATTCCTTTATTCCCGTCGGTATCCTCTGTTCAGAGATGCCAGAGATCGACTGAAGGGCAACCGGCTGGCTCTTGCCAAAGGATTTCAAGAGAGTCGGATGCCTTCCACTCTCAAAAGATTTTTCTTCGACAAGAGTGTTCCAGCTTCCGCAATCGGGACATCTTCCCAGCCACTTCGGACTCGCATATCCGCACGACTGGCACTGATAAAAGCTCTTTATTTTGGACATGTACTATACTAACCCAAAAGATGAGATCGCTGCAGATTCGTACAGACGGTTTTTCCCCTCACGTTATCCGCCATTTCTTGACCGTGATGTGATTAAAGATTAAAGAGACGCATCCCCTTTCCTGTTGCAAATGATTTTCTGAAAGACCGGTTTATAAATTTTTTCGCACGTTTTGCTGCGTCCAAGATCGTATATCCCTCTGCGAGCAGCGCGGTGATAGCCGAAGAAAAGATGCATCCCGTACCGTGGAATTCACCACACACCTTTTTGCTCTCAAGGTAATGAAAACCACCGTCGCAAACGACATCCAGCGCAATTTTCTCAAGATGACCACCGGTAATAATCACATGCTCTGCGCCGTCATCCCTCAATCGCAGGGCTGCTTCCTCCATATCACGTCTCGTCTTGATATCCATCCCCGTGAGAACAGACGCCTCGTGGATATTCGGAGTGACTGTCGCACACACGGGTAATAATCTCTTCCTGATCGCAGCGGGGACGCCCTTTTGCGCAAGAACTCTCCCCGTTGATGAGAGTATGACGGGGTCGACGACAAGGTTCTTAAGCGAGTATTTTCTTATCACATGTGAAACAATTTCTACGTTTTCTTCGCTGTAAAGCATCCCGGTCTTCGTCGCATCAGGCGTGATATCAGACAGGAGAACCGTCAATTGCCTTCTTACAAAAAGGGAACGCACCGGCATAATGTCCTTAACCCCCTGGGAATTCTGCGCCGTGAGTGAAGATGCAACAGAAAGGCCGTACACGCCGAGATTATGAAAGACTTTCAGGTCGGCCTGAAGACCTGCGCCGCCGGAGGGATCAAAACCCGCAATCGTCAGGGCTTTTTTCATTATCTGCCATTATACCCCCCGTTGAGCCGGGATGACAAGGCTGGTTCATGTCATTCTTCACCCATGGATTTTCACAACCAGGCCGGCTTTCCCTTAATAAGGAAGAATTTTTCTCAAACGGGAATCAGAGGCCTCCTGTCGGTGCGTTCAGGAGGCTCTTTACATCGATTTGAACCGCTGGCACGGTACGTGCTAATACTTAAAATTTTGAAGCTTCGGAAATACTTTTTTTATTGACAGAAGCCGAATAAAGGTATAATATTTTACACGTTACGAGAACTATCATGTGGGTAGATTGCCTAATTTTACGGATGGAAAGGAGGTGTGTACGATAATGAAGAAATTTTTGGCTATAATGCTTACCTTAATAATGGTTCTCAGCTTGGCGCTGACTATAGGTTGCCAGAAGAAGGAGGAGGCTCCAAAGCCTGCGGAAGCTCCCGCACCGGCTCCTGCCCCTGCTCCGGCCCCTGCTCCGGCTCCTGAAAAGCCAGCAGAGGCTCCTGCTCCGGCTCCTGCTCCCGGCAAATAATAGGCTGGTAAATGTTAAATAAAAAGGGCTCATACGAGCCCTTTTTATTTCTTTGTCCGAAACGCTGTCGGCTTTATTGGATGAAATCAGCCAGTTTTCATATGGCAGGCTCAGGAAGCTAAATAGAGATGTCCCGCCGAAAATATCTTTGCACCTCGGAATACAAGTCCTCAGCTGTTGATGAAGAAGAGACATTTATGCTACATACGTTACCGCCTGCGTTTGCATAATAGTCTATAAGAGGAGCAGTCCTGCGCCGGAATATCTCCAGCTTCTTCCGTACCATCCCGATATCATCATCAACTCTTTCTGCTCTGTCGCTCCCCGTATTACATCTGATCCGCCTGTATACATCTTTAGGGGAGCATTCAAGCACGATGATATCCTGAATCTCTACTATTTCTTCCATATCCTCTGCCTGGCCGACATGGCGGGGCAGCCCGTTGAGAACCAAAATATCGTTTCTTGCGAAATTGCTCCGGTGGAAAAAAAGGGTTATTATCTTCTCAGCGATAAAGAAATTCTTGTTTTCAAGCAAAAGTCCTCTTTCGAGTACTGCCGTGATAAAGGCGTGATCCTCCTCCGAAAATCCTTCAGGAGGAGATCCCTCCCCTGCGATGTTCCTCAGTAGATGACCGAAATCAAAATGGAAGCACCGCTTCCCGCTAAAGCCGCGTTCCTCAAAATAGTCCCCGAGGGGCGTCTTTCCCGCCCCTGTCGGACCAACCAGGAGCATCGATCGCGCGCGCATCCGCGAAGGGATCATGTGTTTCTCTTCAACGCCCTTTCTACCGTCCTTATCGCGCAGAACTCACCGCACATACTGCACACGTCCGATTCTGTGGGCGGTGTCTCGGCCCTCCATTCCCTCACCTTGTCGGGGTTCAGACTCAGAGCTATCTGCCCGTTCCAGTCGAGAGCCTTCCTGCACTTCGCCATCTTTATATCTTCATCCATGGCGCCCTTAATGCCCTTTGCAATGTCTGCCGCATGTGCAGCGAGCTTGGACACTATGACGCCCTCCTTCACATCATCTATGGATGGGAGTCTTATGTGTTCGGAAGGTGTCACATAACAGAGAAAATCAGCTCCGGCAGCTCCCGCCACAGCGCCGCCTATTGCCGCGGTGATGTGATCATAGCCCATGCCGATATCCGTAACGAGTGGACCGAGCACATAAAAGGGCGCCCCCTTGCATATCTCCTTTTCGATCTTGACGTTTAATTCGATCTGGTTGAGGGGAACGTGGCCGGGCCCTTCGATAATCACCTGAACATTGTTTTCGACAGCCTTGTCCCTCAATTCTCCGAGAGTCAGGAGTTCCTCGATCTGGGTGCGGTCCGTTGCATCAGCGAGACATCCCGGGCGCATCCCGTCGCCGAGACTCAGCGTCATGTCGTAGCTGCGCGCTATATCGAGCAGCCTGTCGTATTGTTCATACAGCGGGTTATCCTTTCCGTTATAGATCATCCATTCAAGGAGAAATGAGCCGCCCCTGCTCACGATGTCGAGGATTCTGCCCTCTTTCCTCAGCCTCTCGACAGCCTTCATCGTCAGACCCGCGTGCACCGTTATAAAGTCAACACCCGAAGCGCCGTGGTCTTCGATGACCGAGAAGAGATCGTCTGCTGTCATCTTTGCTATCGAGCCCTTCTGCTCCGCAGCCTTCACCACGGCCTCATAAATAGGCACCGTGCCGACAGCTATGGGCGATTTCTCCAGCATTTTCCGACGCAGTTCTCTTATCGGTCCCCCCGTCGAAAGATCCATGACGGCATCGGCGCCGTACTTCACAAGCACTTCGAGTTTCTTCATCTCGCCTTCAATCGAAACCATGTCTTTCGAGGTTCCTATATTCGCGTTTATCTTTGTCCGCATATTTCTTCCGATCCCGATGGGCATAATCTTATGATTCCTGCTTATCGGGATGGTGCTGACTCCTGATGCTATGTCTTCTGAAAGTTGGTCCGGATGCAACGCCTCTGCCGCAGCTACGAGTTTTACCTCATCGGTAATAACGCCTTTTTTTGCCAGTTCCATTCTTGTCATTTCAGTAACCTCATAAATTCTTCAGTATTCCTTCTTACATCACCTGAGGAGAGAATGGCAGATATGAGCGCGACTCCATATGCGCCAGACTTCAACACGTCAGCGACTCTCTCCTTTCCGATCCCCCCTATCGCAAATACCGGCAATGTTATCTCATTCTTTGCTCTCCTCAAAACATCGGTCCCCAAAGGCCTTCCATAACGCATCTTGGACGGCGTTTCATAAACCGGACCGAACGTAACAAAATCAGCTCCGTCATGTTCCGCCTGCGCCGCCTCTTCAACACTGTGTGTTGACGCTCCTATCAGCATCCCTTTGCCGACTACCCTTCGCGCAGCGCTCACGGGGATACCCGATCTACCCAGATGCACTCCGTCTGCTTTAACGGAGAGGGCGATATCGACCCTGTCGTTGATAAAGAGCTTTGCGCCATGTCTGTCCGCAAGCTCTTTCAGATGGTACGCCATGTCCAGCAATGCCCTCGTTTGAAGATCCTTTTCTCTCAGCTGTAAGGCCCGCACGCCGCCCTTTAAAGCCTCCTCGATCGCGGAGAAGAATGCGCGGCGATCAACAAAAAGTTTTCTGTCGGTTATCAGATATAATCTAAAGCCGATGTTCTTCATCACTCAGTGATGGACAGACCTCAAACCAGGCTTTCGAACCATATGAAAAGAATGTTTTCAACAAAAAAGGTAACCGCTGCCAGAATCCACATCGCGCGTTCCACAACCTTCATCCTGAAAAAGCTCAGTATCGCAAAAACAAATAAAAACCATCCGGCCGAGATCCACTTGAGGTTCCACGGCGACACCCACAATACGAGAAACGAAATAAACGCGCCGAGGACCAGAAAAGGTACCCACAGATAAAATCTCGCAGCCTCTTTTTTCTGCATCCTCCTTGCCCTCAACGCTCCGAACAGATAAACCTGCCACCATGCGCCCATAAAAAAAAACAAAACGGCATACCGGTCAAGCCTTGCGAGCGGGAGGCTCTGCGCGGGGAAGGCCTTCGTCTCCACAGCCCATATCGTAAATGCAAATATCGCCGGAAACAACGCCGCAAATACAAACCCCAAAAAATCGAGCACATAAACCCCCAGTGAGGTCTCTTCTCTTCCCCCTTTCTCGTCCTTTGCACACTGAAAAAACTCGATGCCGAGCATGACAGGCACCACCAGATACGCGATCTGCTGATATCTGTAAGCCTCCATCTCCATCCCTCCAATTGCGTAATCACCGTTTTTTTTATCTATCTGTGGCTCTTCTCACAGTCTCGATCGACCACCGCAAGGTTCAGAGCATGCCTTCTATCGGGCTACTGGCTGTCGCATACAATTTCCTCTGGATCCTTCCCGCCCTGCACGCAAGCCTTCCAGCGATCACAGCATGCTTCATCGCAGAAGCCATCGATAGGGGGTCTTTCGCACCCGCAATTCCGGTATTAACGAGCACCGCGTCGCACCCGAGTTCCATGGCGATAGCCGCATCCGATGCCGTTCCCACTCCGGCATCCACGATGACAGGCACCTTTACCGCTGTTTCTATAATAATCCTTAAATTGTACGGGTTCCGTATCCCGAGACCAGAACCAATTGGTGCACCGAGCGGCATAACGGCTGCAGCGCCAGCGTCTTCAAGCCGTTTCGCCATAACCGGGTCATCATTGGTATAGGGGAATACGATAAACCCCTCTTTCGCGAGTATCTCTGTCGCTTTCAAGAGGCCCATGGTATCGGGAAACAGAGTTTTTTCATCACCGATAACCTCCAGCTTTATTAAGTCTGAAATGCCCGCCTCTCTCGCAAGCCTCGAATACCGCAAGGCATCCTCTACGGTATAGCAGCCAGCCGTATTCGGCAATATCTTGTATTTCTTTGGGTCTATGTAATCAAAAAGGTTATCGGAGTTCCGGTCCGTAATATTGACTCTTCTGACGGCCACTGTAACAACATCGGCACCCGATGCCTCTACAGCTTTTTTTGTTTCTTCAAAATCTCTATATTTTCCTGTCCCGACCCAGAGTCGTGACTCGAATTCAATGCCCCTGATTACGAGTTTGTCCTCCATCCTCTCCTCCTCCAACAAAATTTACTATCTCGACCGCGTCACCTTCGTTCAGTCTGCAATTCTCATGATCCGCCTTTCTTATGACCGTCAGATTCACCTCGACGGCAACCCTCCCGGATTCGATCTTCAGTTCAGAGAGAAGTTCCTTGACCGTAAATGCGTTAAGGACCTCTCTTATTTCGCCGTTTATTTTCAGCCGCATAAAAAACAAAACCGCATCCCTTCTGGGATACGGTCGCCTTTACTGTTAATTCCCAAATCCCTACGCCGGAATTATCCGTATCAGGTTCAAGGGGTCTCTCCCGCAAAACGAGAAACTCTCAGGCTACTGCCTCCCCCAAGGGTTGGTATAAGTATATTTCAGATTTTAAGGTTATGTCAAACTAACGTGCAACTCTGTTCTTGTTATGGTTCTACTCTTTTAACTCCTTCAACTTCATCAAAATCCTCATCGTATGAATAAATCTCACGAAGTCCGTGATATTTCATGAAAACTGCATTATAAGCATCGATATAATCAATATTTCTTCTGCTGTAAAGGACAAGGGCGTCAGCAATAACGTCTTTTTCAGGGATATACAAGTTTTCGGTGCTGATTATAATAGCTATCTTTTCAATAACATCAGCCTTTGGCACCTTATAAAAAGACAAAAGCGTCCATATGAGTTCAGCAATGACTATCGCCGATGTTGCAATGTCTATTTTGTCTTCAAGCGCGCTCTTAAAGACTACTCGACATCTCTCATACTTTGTGGGGTCGTCCTTTGTCAGATATCTCAGGAATATATTTGTATCAATAAAAATCTTTTTCACAGCTTCATCTGCCTGTTGCCACTTTCCTGGCGATTCTTTTCTTTACCTCTTCCCTGACCTTGCGAAAATCTGCGGACTTTTCCTTATCAGATATGCTTATCGAGCCGCCTAAATCAAGGATAGTTCCCCTCAGAGGCTTAATAATTGCCTGCTGGCCTTCTATTACGATAATGACCTTTTCGGATGGTTTCAGGTTCAGTGCCTTCCTTACCTCTTTTGGTATTGTCATCTGCCCTTTAGATGTCAGTACAGCAATAGGCATATTGTCCTCCTTTTTCTAATTATCCTACATTATACTCTTTTTCTTACACTTGTCCAAGGGAAGGATTTATTACTGCGCGGAAACTACACTGTATTTATTTTATGTGCCAGACACCCTGCTCCGAATCCGTTGTCTATATTCATCACGGCTATGCCGGGAACACAGGAATTGAGCATCGCAAATAAGGCGGTGAGGCCTCCCAGACTTGTCCCGTATCCGGTCGAAGTCGGCACAGCGATGATCGGCTTATCCGTCAGCCCTCCTACGACCGAAGGAAGGGCTCCCTCCATCCCGGCCACAACGACAATAACCCGTGAGTCATGCATATACCCGGCGTTGTCCATAAGCCTGTGAAGGCCGGCCACGCCAACATCATGCAAGGTATTAACCTTGCTGCCGAGAAAAGATGCTGTCACTGCCGTTTCTTCTGCCACCGGGATATCCGCTGTTCCCGCAGTCATGATAAGGATATTACCTTTTTTTTTCTTTCCTCCGCCGACCGTTACAACGCCCGAAGCAGCATGAAAAACAGCCCCCTTTATCGCGAGGGAATCGTATATCATTTTTGTTGCTTTTGTGATCAGAAATCTCCCGCTCTTTCTGTACATCGAATGAGCAATGCTGACGACCTGATCCTCCGTCTTGCCGGCAGCGAAAACAACTTCAGGAATGCCCTGTCTCAGATGCCTGTGATGATCTATCTTTGCGAATGAAATATCTTCGTAAGGCAGTGTCTTCAATTTCTTTACTGCTTCTTCAACAGAAATCTTACCTTCCCTGACGGAACGTAAGATTTGCTTTATCCTTTGCTTATCCATATCCCTCTTCAGAATTCCGACCTCAGGCCCCGTGTCATAAGCTCGTTGACCGCATCCCCCGGGCCTTTATCGTTGTATATGACTTCGTAGACCTGTTCGACTATCGGCATTTCAATTCCCTGCCTCTTCGAAAGCTTAAACGCGGATAAGACGGTAGCAACGCCCTCTGCAACACTTCTCGTTGCCGAGAGGATATCAGAAAGTTTCATCCCCTGTCCGAGCTTTACTCCAACGGAATAGTTTCTCGAAAGTGTGCTTGTGCAGGTCAGCACGAGGTCTCCAAGACCGCTCAACCCCGAAAAAGTCCTCTTGTCGGCTCCCATGGACTCACCCAGCCTTGTGATTTCTGCGAGCCCCCTCGTTATGAGTGCAGCCCTTGAGTTGTATCCGAGTCCCAGTCCGTCGCAGATTCCTGAAGCTATCGCGATCACGTTCTTCAGGGCGCCCCCGATTTCAACTCCGACGATGTCGTTGTGTGTATAGACCCTGAAGTTGTGAGAGTTCAAGATTTCCTGAAGGAGGAAGCCGGTGTCGGGGCTTGTAGTTGCAAGTGTTACCGCTGTCGGAAATCCTTGTATGACTTCCTTAGCAAAGCTCGGCCCCGAAAGCACGGCTCCCCTGCTCCCCGATAGTTCATGTATGATCGACGAGACGGTGAGGAGGGTACCCTGTTCGATTCCTTTTGAAGCGCTTATTATTATTGCATCTTCATGAATATATTTTACAGCCTCCATGAACACCGACCGTGTAAACTGGGTTGGCACGACATTCAGTATGTAGCGCGCCTTTTTAACCGCCTCTTCAATGCCACCCGTCGCCCTCAGCTCCCGGGGAAGGTTCACACCAGGCATGTAGATGCCGTTTGTATGTGCGCTGTTTATCTCATCGACGACATCCCTTTCGTAGGCCCAGAGAGATACGTTATATCCCTTCTCTAAGAGGAGACATGCGAGTGTTGTGCCCCAGCTCCCCGCACCTACTACAGCGATATAACTCATGAACAAATCCCCACGCCCTTCTCCCTATGCTTTTTTTTGTGTCTTCTCGATCTTGGCCCAGGTATCCTTCAGGGTCACGGTCCTGTTAAAGACCAGTTTTTCCTTCGTCGAATCAGGGTCAACACAAAAATACCCTGTTCTCTCAAACTGGTATCTGCTGCCCGAAGATGCACCAGCAAGGCCGGGTTCGACATAAGAGGTACCCAGTACCTCGAGAGAACGGGGATTAATATCAGTCCTGAAATCACCGCTTTCCGCCCCAGGTTCTGCCCTGGCAAAGAGCGTGTCATAAAGCCTTACCTCCGCCTTAAGGGCATGCTTTGCAGACACCCAGTGCATAGTTGCTTTGACCTTTCTGCCTTCAGGAGAATCACCGCCGCGCGTTGCAGGGTCATATGTGCACTGAAGCTCGACGATCTCTCCAGTCCTTTCGTCTCTGATCACTTTTTCACAGGTAATATAATAAGCATATCTCAGTCTCACCTCTCTGCCCGGAGCAAGACGGAAGAACTGCTTTGGAGGGTCCTCGCGGAAATCGTCCCGCTCGATATAGAGTTCACGGGAAAAAAGCACCTTTCGCGTCCCCGCATCCTGGTCTTCGGGATTGTTGATGGCAGCTATTTCTTCTTCCTGGTTCTCGGGGTAATTGGTAATAACCACCTTCAATGGTCGAAGAACTGCCATAACCCGGGGAGCATGTTTATTGAGATCTTCTCTGATGCAGTACTCGAGGAGAGCCATATCAACCAAACTGTCTCTTTTCGCCACTCCTATGCGGTCGCAGAAGTTCCTTATAGCCTCCGGCGTATAGCCTCTTCTTCTGATACCCGATATCGTGGGCATCCTCGGATCATCCCATCCATCCACATGCCCCTCGTTGACAAGCTGAATGAGCTTCCGCTTACTCAACACCGTATAACTTAGGTTGAGGCGTGCAAATTCAATCTGCTGTGGATGGTAGACACCAAGTTCGTCGAGAAACCAGTCGTACAGAGGCCGATGGTCTTCAAACTCGAGGGTGCAGATGGAATGCGTGATCTTTTCGATCGAGTCAGAAACACAGTGTGCGTAGTCATACATAGGATAGATGCACCAGGTATTTCCCGTCCGATGGTGCGCTGCATGCAGAATGCGGAACATGACAGGGTCTCGCATATTGATATTTCCGGATGCCATGTCGATCTTTGCCCTCAAGGTGCGAGAACCGTCAGGGAATTCTCCCTTCCTCATCCGTTCAAAAAGGTCAAGGTTCTCCTCGACAGAACGGTTTCGGTAGGGGCTGTTTTTCCCCGGCTTGGTCAGCGTACCCCGGTATTCCCTTATCTGCTCTGGCGTAAGGTCGCAAACATAGGCCTTGCCTTTTTTTATGAGTTCGACAGCATACTGGTAAAGCTGCTCGAAATAGTCGGATGCATAAAACATCCTGTTTTCCCAGTCAAAGCCGAGCCAGCGCACATCCTCTTCAATGGACTCCACATACTCGACTTCTTCTTTAGTCGGGTTTGTGTCATCAAAGCGCAAGTTGCACTTGCCGCCGAAGTCCTGTGCGATACCAAAGTTGAGACAAATGGATTTGGCATGGCCGATATGAAGGTATCCGTTCGGCTCCGGCGGGAACCTCGTATGAACCCTCTTTTCGTATTTGCCGGCGCTCTGATCTCCGGTTATGACCTCACGGATGAAATCAGATGGTCTTGGAGTTTCTTCAGCCATTAGTAAACCACTTCCTCTCCTGCCGAACAGTCGCCTGCCATAGACAGACAGTTAATTCTACATTATTCAGCCTGATTCTTGCATCCTGCATTACAGCAATTAATAAGGGATTAAAGGCTTCACCTGCGGGTCCGCAAATATCGAGAGCCTCTGCAAGTAAAACTATCTCGCAGTAATTCGGACCATGGTATATCCAAGTAATTGTCACATCTGAAGGGTTCTCATGAAAGCGAGGTGACCCCTCTTGGGCTGAAAGATAAAAATAATATCGGTTTTTGAATAACAGCCGGCCTTATCTGCGGTAATTCGATCGCCATTCTGAAATCAGGATTACTAAAATTGAACAGGAGGGAGGAGTAAGACATTCGAAGTAAACCGCTTAGCAGTTCAACAACGAATTTATCCTATCGTCTGTTGTAGCGTAACGAGCAAAGAAAGCATTTTCAGGCTTAGCGTTTCAAATGTTAACAATGCTTGTCTGGCAGCCAGGGTATCCCGCTGACCCCCGAGTCTGACGATGCGCAGGGCAGTTTCATGGAGCTGCTTATGGATGTCCTCAAGTTCAGCAATTTCGCTCATTGTACCGTATCGGCTCAGTCCCTCAGAATAGAGCCACTTCCCAAAGTCGCAATCTTTGTGAGAACCGATTTCAGATTCAGTGACATTATCTTTATCCTCAAGAAAACCCCTCAGTCTGACTCTCCATGAAAGGTAATGTGTTATTGCATCAAGAAAATTTATACGTGCCATTTTATGGGCGGCTGATCGCCTTCTCAAGTCTCTTCAGGGTCTTCTCCTTGCCCAGCACCTCAAGAACTTCGTAGATCCCCGGACTTTCTGTACCCCCGGTCATGGCAACGCGTACAGGTTGCGCGAGGACGCCGAGCTTGACCCCATGCTTTTGGACAATGGATTTAAAAACTCTTTCAAGCTCCTGATGGGAAAAGTCTGAAAGCGATGAGATCTCATCCTCGAGGTCCTTAAGAAGCAGCAGGCTCTTTTCGTTCAGAAACTTCTCTTTTGCCTTTTCCTGGTACTCTATGTCTTCTAAAATATAGTACCGCAATGAACTGGCAAGCTCGATAAGGTTCTTTGCCCGCTCCTGCAAGGTCTTTATCGCCTTAGCCAGCCACGCCATATCAAGCTCCTGGTCTTCTGAGATAATATTCTCCCTTATCAAAAAAGGCCTGACCAGTTCCGCGAGCTTTTCGGGCGCGGCAGCCATAATGTATTGCTGGTTCAACCAGAGGAGCTTTTCAGGGTTGAAAACCGCTGCTGCCTTGCCTACATTCTCAAAGGAAAAGTATTTGACGAGTTCTTCTCTCGTAAAAACCTCCTGGTCACCGTATGACCAGCCTAACCGGACGAGGTAATTGACCAATGCGTCCGGCAGATATCCCATCTCGTAATATGCCAGCACAGACGTTGCACCATGTCTCTTCGAAAGCCGTGCCTTGTCGGCTCCGAGTATCATCGGCAGGTGTCCGAACTTCGGAACATCATAGCCCAAGGCGTTATAAATATGTATCTGTTTGGGAGTATTGTTTAAGTGGTCATCTCCCCTGATGACATGCGTTATCCTCATATCAACATCATCGACAACAACCGTCAGGTTATACGTCGGCGTTCCATCCGAGCGCAGTATAATGAGGTCATCGATCTGTGAATTCTCGAATACAACCGTTCCCTTTATCATATCGTCGACAACCGTATAGCCCTCCTGCGGCATGAGAAACCTTACAGCCGGCGCCGCGCCGGGAACGGGTTCCTTCAGCTTCCGGCAATGCCCGTCATACTTCCATGATTTGCCCTGCCTCATCGCCTCTTTTTTTCTCTCCTCAAGCTCTTCAGGGTTACAGTAACAGTAATAGGCCCTGTCCTCTTTTAAGAGCCTGTTAACATAGTTCCTGTAAACATCGAACCTGTCTGTCTGCCTGAATGGCCCCTCATCCCAGTCGAGCCCGAGCCATTTCATACCTTGAATAATTGCATCGATATATTCATCCGTCGAGCGGGTCCTGTCAGTATCTTCGATCCTCAGAACGAAAACACCTCCATGATGCCGCGCATAGAGCCAGTTAAAGAGCGCGGTCCTCGCGCCCCCGATATGGAGATGCCCTGTAGGACTTGGAGCAAATCTTACTCTGATCTGTTCTGTCAAGATAACCTCCGAAGAAAGGGGCCGAGGATTTGAGGATTCAAGGGTTCGAGTGAAGATGGTAATAAACCTATGCCGTTCACTCGTACCCTCGACCACTTGGCCCCTCTGACCCTATCTTTTCAAAAATTCCCTTTTACTATACCAAGCCTCAAAAACTTTTTCGTCTTTTCCGTGATCCTGAAACGTTCGTCAGCCCGGTACCCGGCGATCCAGACGATATCGCTGCCTGAAACTACAATAGGGATAGCATCTCTGTCGTCCCGTGGAACCTTTTCATCGACAAAAAAATCCTGAAGTTTCTTTCTCCGGCCAAAGCCAATCGGAAAGAAAAAATCACCGGGATGCCGCGGCCTGACCTGAAGAGGAAA
>Ga0187773_10000286_pt1 | contig 20576 bp, 19 predicted proteins | sample 0216_BV02_MP05_1_FD_133133 | JGI IMG/M metagenome (GOLD analysis project Ga0187773, IMG submission 133133) | Tropical peat soil microbial communities from peatlands in Department of Meta, Colombia - 0216_BV02_MP05_10_MG | ecosystem: Environmental > Terrestrial > Soil > Wetlands > Peat | place...
CCAAACTGGCTCCGGAAAGTCTTCTTGCTGTGATCATGGAAGGGTCACATCGAAATAACAATCAATCAAAATCTTTATAAAGCGTCAGCCAGGTGCTCAAACCCGTTACACCGATTGTCGAAGTCGCAAGAAAACAAGAATGTGATCCCGCAATATTCGTGGTTTTAGCGGATTTCTTCGACTTTAATATAAACTCTGTTTTGAGCGGTATTGCCCTTTGCATCAGTGGAAGCAATTCCAATAGTTTGCTGCGTTTGAAGACGGGCAACTCCTCCCAACTCGATCCACTCTCCCAATCGTCCAGAAACTACGCTGGCAATTCTTTGGGTGTTTATGCTTCCATCCAGCGCAAGCTGTTGGCGTTGCGGGCTGATCTCCAGGGTCACCTGTTCGCCGGAAAGGAGCGGCTTGACATAAAAGCCCGATGCGATGTCCTGATACCGAGTATTTTGTATCAGCCGCGGGCCTTGCGGCGTCTGGACAACGGTTTCTTGCCTCATGGGAACCGATTGTCCAACCTGGATGAACGCTTCACTGCCTTCCAGCACCTGTAATTGCTGCACATTATTCTCGTTACCGCGCGACACACTGCCTTGCACGTCGGCGCGCACGTTATTTCCGCTCTGCTGCCTTTCGATGACCAAGCCGCGGCTATTGCGATTGGCAGGTGGCACAACGATGCGTGCATTTCCGCTGGTCGCGTTACCGGATAATTGAGCCGAGCGCTGCATTGCCGACAATCCATTGTCCTGCTTCACCGAAACCATCAGGCGCCGGGGAAGAGTATCAATGCTGGCCAGCATTTGCTTGACTTCGGCAAGATTTGCACGCGTGCTACGCACGATAAGCTGATTCTGCGCGCCGGTGACCGTGCCGCCCGCCTGGTTGATAAACGGCTGCACGACCGGCAATACGTCCTGAGCCGTGCGGTATTTGAGAGTAATCACCTCCAGCTCAAGCTGCTCCGCGCAAACGGGAAAGGACAGAAAGAAAGACAACACGATAAAAAACCGCGCGATGTATTTGCTCATCATGCTCGTGTTTGCCGCCTCAATGAGCCGCTTGGGTTTTTTCCATCCAGTGAGTGTCATATTCGGCAATCTTTTTGCGAATCGCCGGAATCGCGGCTAATGCAGCTCTCTCGCCTTCCAAAATTGCAACACCTTTCTGGTCAAAACCCGCGAGGCCGATGTTTGCAACATCTGGACGAATCACCACGTCCGCCTGAGCGAGCTCGTAGGCGCTCATTGATCGGCTCATGATACAGAATGTTTGCAACAGAATATCGATGGTCCCCTCCACCTTTGCGGATTTGGGTTGGCCCGATATGTCCACGGCAATGACGATGTCCGCGCCGAGATTTTTTGCCGCTCGCACCGGGATCGGACTGACCAACACGCCATCCACGTATTCGTGGCCATTGATGGTCACCGGTTGAAACACACCGGGAACGCTGCTCGAGGCGCGCACCGCAATACCCGTATTGCCAGTGCGAAATACCACTTCCTCTCCCGAGTGCAAATCAGTCGCCACTACCGCGAGCGTTTTATCTAGTTTTTCTATGGGACGGTTATTAAGCGCCTGGTTCACAAAATTTTGCAGCGATTCGCCCTTAATGAATCCGCGGTCGGGAAAAGTCCAGTCGCCGACGCTGTCTTCAGTTATTTTCATGGCGATCTTTTGCAAATCGTATCCATTATATCCCCCGGCATACAAGGCGCCTGCAAGGCTGCCCGCGCTGGTGCCGACCACAATATCAGGCACGATGCCTTGCTCCACCAGGGTATTGATGACGCCTATGTGAGCGAACCCGCGCGCCGCCCCGCCGCCAAGAGCCAGCGCGATTTTTGGGGGCGGTGGCTTCGGTAACTCAGGAGCAGCGGTCTCTGCAGGCGCAGTTTCAACCGGAGCCGGTTTTTCAGGCGCGGGCCGCAGCACAGAACAGCTGCATAAAAGGGATGCGAATAGCAGCGCCGCGTATTTAAGGGACTGAAACATCGCGCAAGTAATTTCGAGACGCTAAATTTACCACTGCTACGGCAGCATGCGCTGAAACACACCGTCCTTTTCGAGCAACAGATGCCTGAGCGCCGCGGCGACGTGCAAAGCGATTAGGGCCGCGAATAAATAAGAAGTATAAACGTGAATACGGTTAAACAGGTAATAGATGGCCTTGTCCTCCCATCCCAACAGCGGCAGTTGGTAACCAAAAAATTTGATTCCGTATTTGGTGAAATTCGATTCAATGAAGCCGCTCAACGTCATTACTACCAGGCAAACATAAAACATCAGATGGTTGGCTTTTGTAGCCTTGACTTGCCACGCGGGTATCGTCCCAGGCAAAGGAGGCGCGACATGAGTTAAGCGCCAGCATATGAGCCATACTATGGGAATTCCGGCAAGCAGACCGATGGATTTATGCAAATTATAAAAATAGCTTACCGGAGGCGTGCCTTTGGGAATTCCTACCATGTGCCAGCCCAGTCCGTAAAGCGCGAACATCAGCGCTACGAGCATCCAATGCAATGCAACTGTGGAAAGCGGATATTTAGCCGGAGGCAAATTCATCGCGTTGCTTTTTTAAGGCAGATGTTTAATTTGTAATTTCGCATTGTAAGAGCCAATAATCGCAAGACTCGTTATCTTGGCCTCGAAGTCAGCCTGGAACAACAAGCGAAATTTTGGTCGAGCAATCTGGCAAAATTAGTGAGCCGACGGCTATGCAGCAAATCAAGGCCTGTCCAGGCTTCCGGCAGCCTTCGGATAGGTCACCACCCCCCACGGTATTTTCAGCCCTGAAATGATCTTTACCTGCTCATAGGTATTCGCATCGATAACATAAACGTCGTTTGACCGGCCGCAGGCCACCAGAATCCGCGCATCATCGGGAGTAAAGCTGAAGTGCCAGCAACGCGCCCCAATCGGGACGCTCTTGATGAGAGAGAAATTCTTTGTTTCGAAAACCTGCAACTGTTTCGAGCGGGCGGCCACCACGAAAAGCCGATTACCTTCGCGATCGAAAGCAAGACCATACGGCGCTCCACCTGTCGGTATGGTCTTTGTTACTTCCAACCCGTGGTTGAGAACCAGAAGCTTATCCGAGAATTCCAGGGTGACAGCATACATTTTACCGTCAGGTGATACCTTGATACCCCGCGGCCGATTACCATATTTTGTTGTGTCGATGGTCTTGAGGAGTTTCCCGTCTGAGATGGTGTAGACTGTGACCGTGTTGTCCCCTTCGTTTGTGACCAGCATCAGCTTGCCGTCCGGTGAAAATTCGATGCCTTCGGTTTCGGGCCCGCTGAGCATGGTTTCAACGAGACGCCAGTTATCCAGATCAAGCACCGCAATCCCTGCGGGCTTCTTTTGCTCCTCCTTCCCTGATTTCTCTCCCCGCTCCGCCTCCGGAGCGCCTTCGCTTGCGCTGGGTTCATAGCTCACATAGGCTCGGCTGCCATATACGCGGATGAATTCCGGATTCTTGCCGATGGCGATATGCTTTACCACTTCGCGGGTCGAGGCATCGATTACCGATATGTTGCCGCTGTCCTTGTTCGCTGTGAGCACATATTTTCCATCTCGGGTTATGCCGATCCCTCGCGGCTCTTTCGCCTGAATATCGATCGTCGCAACCGGCGCAAGGCTGGCGAGATCGATCACTGTCACGCCGTCTTGTTGATTTGAGACAAAGGCAAAAGGCGCAGCGATTGCCGGAGGAGCGATGAACGCAAAAAGAAGCAAAATTTTTTTCATCATTGAATAGGTCCTTGCTATAAAAAGACGCGGCTAAAAACATCAGCCGCGCCAATCATACGACATTTGCCCCGGGAAAAGTTCCGCCTGAAAACAAAAGCGGCGCCTTTTGGGCGCCGCTTAAACTTACAGAATTAAGCCTAAATCAGAAGAACAGTATCCCACCCACCGAGAACGAGTTTTCGATGTTCTTGCTGCTGTTGAGAGCCGGTGTAGGGTTAGCCCCCTGAGCGGTGGTCCAGCTATGAGCATATTCACCCAAAAGCGTTAGCGACTTGGTCAAGCTGTATTGCAGTTGCCCCACCGCCGACCGGTTAAAGGCCACCAGGTTGGGATTGGCAGCTTGTTCACCGCCAGCGGCTTTCAGTTGGCTGAAGCCATAGCTGAATCCAGGCTTCCATTTGCCTATGGTGTATTGCAACTGCGCATACCCGCCATCTGAGTGACGCCTAGAACCAGTCGCGCTTATGCCATTCAGGAAGATCCCCGTTGTGCCAAGACCATAGCCGGTATAGGCATAGATAAGGCCATCAAATCCCGCCATGCTTGCCTTGGCGCCCAACTCGCCGCCAAGCCCCGTGGCTCCGTCATTATTATCCGCGGCATTCGTGGCTCTTTGCTCAAGACCGCCTACCCAAACGCGGCCTTTTACGCTATCGCTATTAAAGTCCCAAGTACCCTTAGCCTGAATCATAGGCATTGAGTGATTGGTCAGCACCTCGCCCCCTATCATATTGAAAGGCTGGAAAATACCTGCTGACACCTGGAAGCCGCCACCAAAACTCGGGCTAATGTAGGAGATTTGCGGAATCCAGTCAGCATAGACATAACCAATGCCGATGCGTCCCAAGGTGGTGTTGCCAGGGTTTTGCGGTGACTGCGGAGTGCCGACACCCAACAAGGTCATGTCGCTCAAAATCGCGTCAGAGCCAAAAAAGCCTAGATCGCGGCCCATTTTGATGGTGCCCATGTCCTTGTCGCCGAAGGTAAAGAAGTTTTGCCGCATATCGATACCTGTTGAACCCAAAGCACTGGGTTGAGGAAGTGCCGCCGCGCTAGTATTAGCGCCGCTCACCTGACCGCCGTTGTTGATACCGGGATAGAAGCCGAAGGTCACACCGATATCAAAACCTTCCTGGGTGGTCTTGGCTGAGAACACCAAAGCCGACGGCAGAAGACCGCTCTCTACCGAAGAAGCCCCGTTAGTGAAGGTCGTCCCGCACGTCGTCCCGCCGACTATGAGTCTGGCATTGTTCTGGCACTGAGTATAGGAATAGAACGCGTTGACTTCACCGCTCATCGACAGATCCCAGTCACCGGCTTTGACATTGAAAGCGTGGGCTGCAGATGCGCCACACAATGCAAAGGCGCCGGTAACTACTAATGCTAATTTTTTGTGTTTCGTCATAACATCTTCCTCCTTAAAAGTTAACGACGTCGTGCTTTAAATTTCAACGTTAATGCTGCTCTAGTTGCGATTCCGGTGTCAAGCTTTAAAAGCGACAGCCGGATTTTATTGTTGCAAAAAAGACACAATGATGCGAAATAAGCTCTAAAAACGATCTATTAAGCTGACTTTAATGAGCAAATCCCGTGCCATTTTTGTTTGAGGAAGCCTTATGCTTAAAGAATATTCCAATGCCCTCTGGCAAAAGCAAAAAATCCTATCCCGGAAGGATGCTTTTCCAATTTCCAAAAAAAATCGTTCACTCACCGTGACATTCTGTAACTGGGCTGCTATCCAAGGGAAATGCTCTTGGCGGCTACCCAGTTCAGTTTGATGTCTGCTTTCCTACCGATACTCTATGGGATTAAAGTAGTGAACCCGCGCTTGATCGTGGATTTGATGATGCGCACAGCGTAACCTCAGCGCCTTCCCAAAAAAACCTTGGGCAGCGATTGAGTTTTCAATTCGACAAGCTCATTGCCAAAAAAAAATGCCAACGTTTCGCGACCGGTCGGAAACGAAGATGAAGAAGTTTGTATAGACAGTTGCCATGCCCCAGCCAAAGTCGCTCAAGCATTTGATGCTCCTCTACGCGCTCGGCTATCTGGTGCTTATCCTCGCCAGTGGCGCGCTGGGCGGAGCCGGGCTGTACCTGTGGCACCAGTCGTCGGAGGAATCGCTGCGCATCAGTTCCATGGTAGGAGAAATCCAGCAGATGCGCGGCAATCTTTACCGCCAAGTCAAGGAAGTTTTTGATGCGGTTTTTCTAAGCGATCCTGACGCCGCAAAACAGTACCAAGAGTACCAGAAGCGCATCGAGCAGCATTTGAATAACCTGGACAGCGCCGCCGCGTACAACGAAGAGCACGAAGCCATCAATCGCCTGCGCCAGGCCTACTATGTCATCAAGGCGCAAGCTGCGGACATTGCCCGCGCCCGCGCCGGCATGTCACTCAAGCAAAAGCGCAAGATATTTGACACCGACCTGGAAATGGCGGGATTCGGGCGTTATGAGGAAGCGTTTAGCGCACTGGAGCAATTGCTACTGTTTCAACAAATAGAATTGCAAAATCGGCTTAAAACCCTCACCCTACTTGCGCCGTTATTATTGCTTTTACCGATCTTTCTTGCGGTAGTCTTGTTGGTCTTGTCGCGAATTTTTATGCAGCGCGCGATCGTGCAGCCCCTGTCTGCAGTGCAACAAGCCGCCTTGATCATAAGCCAAGGCGATCTGACGCATAAAGTCCCCGAAAGGGGTGCACTGGAAATGATGACCCTGGCGAAAGCGCTCAATCAAATGGCTGACGATCTCGCCGCAAGCCGCGAATCGCTGTTACGCGCGGAAAAGCAGGCCGCGCTTGGCGCCCTGGTGCCTGTCATGGCACATAATATCCGTAATCCCCTGGCTAGCATTCGAGCCACTGCCCAGATCATCAATGACTCGGAATTACCCGGCGAACTGCGTGAAGGCCTGGCCGGAATAATCAGCACCGCCGACAGGCTGGAACGGTGGACGCATTCATTGCTCTCCTACCTGCATCCCCTCAAGGCGCAGCGCTCGCTTTGCAAACTGGCGCAGGTCGTGGACAATGTACTGGAGCTGCTTAAGCCGCGAATCGCGGAAAGAGAAATTCAAGTCCTGCGCAAAGGCTGGTATGGCCAGACCGAAATCGCACTTGACGTACAACTCGTGGAACAGGCGCTCCACGGTTTGCTAACCAACGCAATAGACGCGTCGCCGCAACGAGGAAAAATTGAAGTCCAGATTGATCAAACGTCGCAAGAAGTCATGCTGACCATAGCCGACCAGGGCTTAGGCATGCCATTTACGCCTTCAGCCAGCGACCTGAGCCCGGGTCCTTCGACTAAACGATACGGTACTGGCCTGGGAATTCCGTTCGCGATGAAAGTTTGTGATGCACATGGCGGGAAAATTGAATATCGGACCACAAATCCTCACGGCACCGTCGTGACGCTCGTCCTACCGAAATACCCGCGGGAGGATTGATGACAGAAAACACGATGACGGCTCAAATTCCCGCCAAGGAATTTCAGGGCGCGCCGCGAGTTCTGATCATCGAAGACGAAAGCCTCTTCGGGCGGGCAGTAAAAAAGCGTTTGGAAAAGGCCGGCCACGAATGTGTCGTGGCCGCGACGCTTGCGGAAGGTCGCGAATTGGCGCGCAATTCAGCGCCCGAATTGGTGTTGCTCGATTTGCGGCTGCCCGACGGAAACGGGCTGGATTTGCTCACCGAGCTGCGGGCGACGGGGGAAAGCAGACAGCCGCCAGTCATCGTGCTGACCGCGTATGGCGAAATCAGCGACGCGGTGCATGCCATGAAACTCGGTGCGGCCGACTATCTGAAAAAACCGGTTGACCTCGATGAGTTGTTGCTCGCGGTCGACAAAGTTTTGCAAACGTCTCGGTTACGCCACCAGCTTGATTACTCGCGCGAGCGTGACAGCCATGCAGTAGAAGGCACGCAATTATTGGGTGATAGTCCGGCGATGCAGCGGGTACGTGAGCAAATCCTGCGCCTTGCCGAACTTGCAGGAGAAGGGACTGAGCCTCCCCCTACTGTGCTGATCCTGGGCGAAACCGGCAGCGGGAAGGATGTGGCCGCGCGCCGATTGCATTTATTGAGCCCGCGCAAAACGCGGCCTTTCGTACAGGTGGATTGCGCTTCGCTGCCGCGCGATCTGATTGAAGCCGAACTGTTCGGCCATGAAAAAGGCGCATTTACCAGCGCCCACGGGGCACGCTCGGGCTTGATTGAGGCTGCTGAGGATGGAACGCTGTTTCTGGACGAAATCGGTGAGCTGCCCCTGGACTTGCAGGCCAAGTTACTCAATGTGATCGAGCGACGCAAGACGCGGCGTATCGGATCGGTGGTCGAACGGCCTTTCGCCGCTCGCATTATCGCCGGGACCAACCGGCAATTGCCTCAAATGATTGCGCAAGGACAATTTCGTGCCGATCTTTACTACCGCCTGAATGTAGTGATACTCAACATGCCGCCATTGCGTGAGCGTGGCGAAGATGTGATTCTTCTTGCCCGGCATTTTGCCGTGCAAATTAGCCGACGTTACGGATTACGTGATCCCTCATTCAGCGATACTGCGCTGACCGCATTGCGAGGATATTCCTGGCCTGGAAATGTACGCGAGCTAAAACATTTGGTGGAACGCGCGGTCTTGTTGAGCCGCGGCGGGGCAATCCATGCAGCGGACCTTGGCTTGTCGCAAACGCAAGCTGCGGCAGCAGGCGAACAACCATTGCAAGGGCTTACTCTTGAAGCTGCAGAACGCTTGCTAATCGAACGCGCATTGCTTGAGACCGGGGGTAACGTTTCGGAAGCGGCGCGCCGCCTTGGTGTGAGCCGCATGACGCTGCGTTACCGGATGGAGAAATACGCCCTCAAGGGCGCCAGCTGATAGTCTTCCGGCCTGTTTAAACTTGAGCCTTTCTTCCCTCTGGCACGGGATTTGCTGAGATTGGGTCATGCTGTATTGAAAGATTGACCACGTTCATGGTAGTTCTCCAACTTCCTCTCTGCGCCGGGACCTAAGTCCCGGTTTTTTTTTGCCTATTCGCGATTTCACTCAATACGTTCGATTTTTGAGCCCCGGTAAGGAGAGAATTGCCGAAAGCTGCCCCTTGGTGGTTGGTGCTTCAATTCAACCAATTTGGTTGATTTAGACCACTTATTTTTATTTAAGGCTTGATGCCAGTCGCCAATTGACGGGTACTTTCGCGCTGACCTTAAAAATGAAAAAGGCTGCTTGTTCAGCAGCCCTTTTTCTTCTCTAACCTAAGCGCTTGTTAGCGGGTCAGAATGTACATCGTTACTTCGAAACCGAAACGCAGATCGGTAAATTCGGGTTTGCTCCAGGCCATGGCTTTCTCCATATAAAAAAGTTTTAACTGACGATTCGACTACAGCGCCATTGTCACTGAGCCGCAATTCGAGCGCAAGGCAGAAAACACTGAATCGCACCTAATGATTTTCATGAGTTTTGGATCAAGCCCGCGCGCATTGCGATGAGGGCCAATTCCGCCGAGGTTGAAGCATTAAGCTTTTGTTTCACATTGTATAAATGCGTACCTACGGTGCGCGGGCTCAGATGCAGCATCTTGGCGATTTCGGTTACCGTCTTGCCTTGCGCGAGCAGCATGAAAACTTCGAATTCCCTTGCGCTAAGCACGTCTACCGGGGTCTTTTCCCCGGTCAGCTGCTGCACAGCGAGCTGTTGAGCGATCGCGGGTTCGATATAAGTCTTGCCCTCTGCGACTTGGCGAATTGCTTGTATCAATTCCTCGGCAGCGCTGCGCTTAGTCAAGTAGCCGAGTGCCCCGGCTTTCAGCACGCGCTTTGGATGCATAGTATCCTCGTGCGCGGACAATACTAGAATGCGCGCCGCAGGATCTTTTGCGATGATGCGGTTGACCGCTTCTAGACCACCGATCCCGGGCATAGAGATATCCATGACGACCACGTCTGGATGTTTTTCCTGATAAATACGGTACGCCTCTTCTCCGCTTTCAGCCTCCGCTGTCACTTTCAGGTCGGGCGCGCCTTCGAGCAGCATGCGGAAGCCCATTCGTACCACCGCGTGATCATCAACCAGCATCACTTGAATTGCCGGCGCGGCCATCATGCCCTTCCTTCAAGCGGCAAGCACACAGTTACGCAAAAACCCCGATCCGGAACATTGTTCGTGCTGAAACTGCCGTTTAAAGCCTGGACGCGTTCGCGCATTCCCAGCAATCCGAAATGACCCTCCGGCAGCGTCTCCGCCGGTTTGCCTTTGCCATCGTCGCAAATTTCGAGCTGCAGTACTTCGCGCGCGCCGCTTTCGGCTGGCCCGCGCTTCACAGCAATTCTTACATTTGAGGCCTGCGCATGCCGCACGACATTGGTCAGACATTCTTGCACGATGCGATAAACGGTAATATTTATCGCTTCGCCTAGGTCATTCAGACTGCCCGAGATATCGAGTTGGAATTTGAGTTCGGGATGGCGTAACCTCCAGGCGGCGATGCTGTCCTGCAAAGTTTCGGAAAGCCCCAAATTGTCCAGTGCGCTCGGGCGCAACCGGCTTATGATGCCGTGCATTGCACCGTAGATGAGTGCGGCAACACTGACGATGGTTTGCGCACTGCTACGCACTTCGGGCGTGCTTTCCGCACGATTGGCAATCGAAGCACCAATGGATTTGATTGCCGTCACATACTGCCCGAGCTCATCGTGCAACTCGCGTGCGAGACTGCGCCGCTCCTCCTCGACACGCGCCTGAATAATCTGCGTCAAGCGCCGATTTTCTTCGAGGTCACTCGCAGCTTGCAAGGCACGCTTTCTTTCTGTGATATCGCGCATGCTGCAAATCTCGCCGATTACAGATTCATTGTGCGGGTCAATCAGCGGCGCAGCGGAAAGGGACACGTCCATCAGCCTGCCATCTTTGGCTAGCCTTTGCGACTCAACATTCTCGATCACGCCCCGGCGCTGAACAATTTCCAGATTTTCCTTGATCTCGTTTTCTTTGCCCGGAGGAGCAAGCACTGTCGCTGAACGGCCGGTGATTTCGTCAGCTGCGTAGCCAAACAGTCGTTCCGCCGCGGGATTCCAGAAGGAAATGTTACCGTTAAGATCGTGAATCATTATCGCGTCGCTGGATTGTTTGACGGTTAAGGCAAGTCTTCGGTTCTCTGCCATGCTATCTTGCAGTGCTCCGACCATGCGGTTGAAAGTATGGCTGATTGAGGAAAGCTCAGGCAACGGAAACTGGGGCAATTGCACATCAAAATTACCTTGTTCCATTTGCGACAATCCATCAAGAACCTGGTTGAGCGGGCGCATCGAGCGCCCGACAATCCAAAACACCAGGACGTTCACTGCAACAAAAAACCCCAGAGCGAGCCATATCAGGTATTGCAAATCATCCCAGGCATCGAGCACTGATCGCGATGCATCGGGAATAATCAGCAGCGTACCCCCATGGATCTTGAGAGTCACGGTTTCGACTTTTGGAGCAACCAGGCGGGAAAACCAGTCTGGCGCCCAACGCCCCTCTTTGTAATGCGTGGGTGGCGATTCGTAGATCAGGTTTCCAAGAACGTCATAAAGCTTGATGTCGTTGGCGCGCACCCGGCCCACGTTGTTCAAAAAATCGATCACTACCTGGGGCTGAGTGGCAGTTGTCGGAATGAACTGGCTACTGTAGAGCACAGTAGTCAACAACTGCACCGCGACTCGAGTGGTTCCTTCAATCTCTTCCTTGACTGATTTGCGGATGTCGTCCACATAATTGATGCCCGTAACTATTACGAATAGCAGCATCAGCACGGTGATCAGGAGATTGATGCGAAACCTTAGGCTCATCGTGGGTGCTCCGCCGAAAAAATCGATTTGAAACGCTCGGTCTCGGAGACTAAAGCGGCGGCAAGCGTCGGTGTGGAAGCCGAATGGCCGGCATTCTCCACTACCGCAAGCCGAGCTTCTGGCCAGGCGCGATGCAAAGTATACGCGGTGCCCACCGGGCAAACCATGTCGAAACGGCCGTGCACAATGCTGGCGGGGATGCAGCGCACCGGGGTCACGTTTTGCAGCAACTCATTCTCGGAAAGAAAACAGTGGTTGAAAAGATAATGCGTTTGCACCCGCGTTCTTCCCAATAACTCATCATCAGGAAGCGCGGGCTTGGCCTCCCGCTGCGACTCGCCCAGCATCATCAATTCGCTCTCATAGTCGTTCCAGGCGCGCGCCGCCGGTAGCGCCACGCGAGTGTCGGCGTGGTGGATAGCCCGGTAATATTCGCCAACTATGTCATTACGCCGCGCCTCCGGCACGAATGTGGAAAAACGATCCCAGGCTTCGGGCGCAAAGCATTTCAGGCCATAGCAATACCAATCGAGTTCCTGCTTACTCGCCAGAAAAATGCCGCGCAGGATCAATCCGCTCACCGCCTGCGGGTGCTTTTCGGCGTATGCCAGTGCGAGTGTCGAGCCCCACGAGCCGCCGAACAGCAGCCAGCGCTCAATATCCAGCAAGACGCGCAGCGCTTCGATATCGGATATTAGTGCGGCGGTGGTGTTCTCGCGGAGCTCGGCAAACGGCATGCTGCGCCCACACCCGCGCTGGTCAAACAATACAATACGATAATAGCGCGGATCGAAGAAGCGCCGGTGTCCCGGGTTGCAGCCGCTACCCGGACCGCCGTGCAGAAACAGCACCGGCATTCCTGTAGTGTTGCCGCACTCTTCATAATAAATGCGGTGTCCTCCGGATACATCGAGCAAACCTTGCGCATAGGGCTCGATTTCCGGAAAGAGTGAATCGCTCATTTTTCGAATTCTTCCTTTTCCAACTCGCTGTACACATGCTGGACGTTCAGTGGATGCTGTTCCGCATAAAGCCCCCAATTCTGGTATTTCGGCAGGTCCGCCCGTTTCAAAACGTCCAAGGCACTCAAGCCGGCCTCGTACTGGCGCTCTACCAGATCGAGCAAGTCTTGCAAATAATCCAGTGTGTCCTGCGTGCGCTCGGGATTGGAAACCGGACCGCTACCTGGGACCAATTTTGTCATCGGCTGCTGCTGCAGCTGCTTCAGCGCGTTGATCCAGCCTTTGATCCTCGCTTGCTGCAACACCGGTACGCAATCCAGCGAGACCAGCCCGCCGCTGAACAACACTCCGCTCTTGCGGTCAAGCACGGCAAGGTCCCCTTCGCTATGTCCCCAGCCGTAGTAGAGCAGGCTTAAGTTACGCCCCTCTATGGTTATGTCGCTGGTCTTCTCCACGGTCATGTCGGGGTATGCGATTTCAGTACCGGCCATGATCTTATCGCCCAACTCGTTCAACATGTTTTCGTAGCACTTCTCACAGCGGCTGCGCATCGCTTGCAAGGTTTGAGTGTGCGCAAGGATGGTTGCGCCCAGACTGCGGAAATAATCGTTGCCCAGGACATTCTCGGGATGCGGGTGGGTATCAATCACCATCTTCACCGGTTTAGGGCTAATTTTTCGTATTGCTGCCATCATGCGTTTGGCGTACGCGTAATTTGGCCCTGGGTCAATAACGATTATGCCGGTCGCCCCGACGATAAAACCGTTGTTGAGGATGTCCCCGCGGTTCGCGGGAGCGATGGCCTCGCATTTGCCTACAAAAGCGTATACGTCCGGGGCTACCCGTTGCGGTATTAAACCGTGCGCGAACGCGACCGGGGACAGACTGAGGCTAACAAGCAAAGCGCAGGATAGGATGCGGATTATTTTTCGCTTAGTCGCTGAGCCTGAAAACAATCGGCACCATCACGGTAAGTTCCCGACCACGCAAAGAATCCGGCGGTGGTGGGAGGGGCGCCGCCGCCGCCTGCTGCACCATTTCCAGCGCCTCATCGTCGAGCACTTCAAACCCACTGGAACGGAGGATGGCGGCGTTGACCATTTTGCCTGTTGGCGAAACAACAAGCTGGACCTGTGCGGTCCCCTGCCAACCGCGCATTCGCGCTTTAGGCGGATAGCTTTGATATCGGGCAATTAAACTGGAAATGGCTTTTCCGTAGCTATCCAGTAATAGCGCATCGGGCGCCGCTTTAGCCACAACCATGGGCTCGGGTTGGGCAGGCGCTGGCGCCACGGGAGGGGGGGCTTCAAGCGGTTTTGCCTGGGGCTGCGGTGTCGCTTCGGTCTCGATTTTCGCCGGGGTTTCAATCTTCGGCAAGCGCGGCAGCTTGAATTCGCTTCGCGCGCGTTCGGCTAAGGTCGGAACCGGAATCGTCTTGGGCTGAGATTTAACGAGCGGCGGGACCGGGGTGGGCTCGGGCCGCACGAATTCCGGCAGCTGCACGCTCAATACCGGCTCTGGTTTCGAATTTTTGATCCGCCAAGCCGGAACCAGCGATAGCACGATTCCGTGAATCAGCATGGAAAGCATCAACGCAAGAATGACCCTGCGCGGCTTGTACCACTCAATGTGAAACTGCACGTTAGCCACGGAATAGTTCGGAGGTAAAAAAGACGTGAGTCATAAGATTAATGCAAACCGCTCGCTGAGGCAATTGATCGCTTTCGTACTCATGATAATCATTAACCATATTTGCTGATTTTTCCGATGCGAAACATTCAAGTGCAGATCAAAATATCGTCAAGGTCTTCAGACAGCGCCTGTTTTGAAGTCTGCAGGCCTGCCAGGTAAATCACCTGTGATCAATATGGCTTTATTAAACAAAGGAGACTGTCATGCAATGGAGCAAACCTGAGTATAGCGATATGCGCTTCGGCTTCGAAGTAACGATGTATATTGCCAATCGCTAAACATGCCGCACCCGGAAGCCGCGCCAACGTGGCTTCCGGTCTAGCCTTAAAGACCCGTAGCGTTCACCAAGCAGTTTACAATAAGCGGATGCGCTGCAAGCGCCTACCGCGAGAATGAATTAAGATTTATCTATCAATGAAAATCCGTGTCCTTGGAGCATCGGCCGGCGGCGGATTCCCGCAGTGGAACTGTAACTGCCCGAATTGCGACGGTTTACGCAACGGCAAGATCAGGGCCAAGCCGCGCACCCAGTCATCCATCGCGGTAAGCGAAAACAACCTGGACTGGATTTTGTTCAATGCTTCCCCCGATGTTTTGGCTCAAATAAAGTCGTTTCCCGCGCTGCAGCCGGCACGGTCGATCCGCGACACCGCGATCCGCGCCATCGTTCTCATCGACAGTCAAATTGATCACACCACCGGCCTGTTGATGCTGCGCGAAGGAAAACCCTTAGAGATTTACTGCACGGAAATGGCGCGCGAAGACCTGACAACCGGCAATCCGCTTTTTAATATTCTTGAGCACTATTGCACTGTTAACTGGCATAAACTGCCCACCCAAAATGGAAGCGCTTTCAGCGTCATCGGGGCGCAGCGCCTGAGCTTCACCGCAGTGCCATTGAAAAGCAAGGCGCCGCCGTATTCGCCCCATCGCCAAAATCCCCACGAGGGCGACAACATCGGGGTGCGCATCGAGGATCCGAGCACGGGCAGGAACCTGTTCTATGCCCCGGGCCTCGGTAAGCTTGAACCGCATCTTGAGCCGTTTTTGAAAAACGCCGACTGCCTTCTGGTGGACGGCACCTGCTGGACCGATGACGAGCTGATCCGGTTCGGCATTTCCAAGCAAAGCGCGCGCGATATGGGGCATCTGCCGCAAAGCGGAGAAGGCGGCATGATCAGCGTGCTAAGGCCCCTCACCAAGCCACGCAAGATTTTGATCCACATCAACAACACCAATCCGATTTTGAACGAAGATTCGAAAGAACGCGCCGAGCTCGCCGCCTATGGCATAGAAGTGGCGTATGATGGTATGGAGATAGATTTATGAAAATCAGGAGTCAACGATGGGCGTAACTGAAAAGTTGCCATGGAGTAAAGAGGAGTTCGAGCGCCAATTGCGCGCCAAAGGTGATCGTTACCATATCTATCACCCCTACCACCTGGCAATGAACAGCGGTAGGCTGAACAAGGAGCAAATCCAAGGCTGGGTTTACAACCGTTTTTATTACCAAATCGCCATCCCAGTCAAGGACGCGGCGATTCTTTCCAATTGTCCGGATCGTGAAGTGCGGCGCGAATGGATCCAGCGGATCATCGACCACGATGGCACCAAAGGTGACGAAGGTGGCATCGAAGCGTGGATCCGGCTCGGCGAAGCGGTGGGACTAAAGCGCGAGGAAATTACCTCACTAAAGCACGTCTTGCCGGGGGTGCGCTTCGCAGTGGACGCTTATGTCAACTTTGCCCGGTCCCGCCCCTGGCAGGAAGCCGTAACCTCCTCCCTTACCGAGCTCTTTGCCCCTGAAATCCACAAGAAACGTCTCGACAACTGGCCGCAGCACTATCCTTGGATCGACCAGGAAGGCTACCAGTATTTCCGCAACCGTCTGGCGCAGGCGCGGCGCGACGTGAAGTTCGCGCTCAGTTTTACGCTGGATCATTACCGGACTCGTGAGCAGCAGGAGCGCGCCCTGGAAATCCTGCAGTTCAAGCTGGACGTGCTGTGGACGATGCTTGACGCGATGCAGATCAATTATTGCGAGGCGGGAAAGATTTCATGACCGGAGCGACATCTCTCGGGCTGGATGACGTCATTGAGCTGGGCAGGCAGTTTCGCCTGCAATGGGAACAGGCACAACAGTCGTACGTACTGCTTTACCCGGAAGGTATGGTGAAGCTGTCGCAGAGCGCAGGCGAAATATTAAAACGCATTGATGGAAAACTCTCTGTGGCTGCCATTGTCAAAAATCTTGAGCAATCTTTTCCCAATGCGAATCTGCATGACGATGTAATGAATTTTTTAGAGGTAGCTTATGAACGCGGCTGGATCCACCCCAAGCAAGCAAGCTAAGCCGATCGGCAATCCCCTTTGGCTGCTTGCTGAAATCACCTACAAGTGCCCGCTGCACTGCGTGTTTTGCTACAACCCGGTCGACTACACGCGATATGGAAAGGAGTTGTCCACCGATGACTGGCTGCGCGTGCTGCGCGAATCACGCGAGATCGGTGCCACCCAGCTGGGGTTTTCGGGAGGAGAGCCGCTGGTGCGGGACGACCTCGAAATCATGGTCGCCGAGGCGCATAAATTGGGTTATTACTCCAATCTGATAACCTCCGGCGTGGGACTTAACGAAAAGCGCATCGCGGCATTCAAGGAAGGCGGTCTCGACCATATCCAGCTTTCGTTCCAGGACTCTACCCGGGAACTCAATGATTTTCTGTCGAGCACCCGTACCTTTGAACTCAAGTCGAAAACGGCGAAGCTCATCAAACAATACCAGTATCCGATGGTGCTCAATGTGGTGCTGCACCGGCTCAACATCGATCACGTGCAGCAAATTCTCGAAATGGCGGAGGCCATGGAGGCGGAATACGTGGAACTCGCCAATACCCAGTATTACGGCTGGGCCTATGTAAACCGCGACCATCTTCTGCCCTCACGCGAGCAGCTGCGGCGCGCCGAAGAGGTCACCAACAAGTTCCGCGAGCGGGTGGGCAACAAAATGAAGATCTACTTCGTCGTGCCCGATTATTACGAAAACCGACCCAAGGCGTGCATGAACGGCTGGGGATCAGTGTTTATCACGGTGACCGCCGATGGCGTGGTTCTTCCCTGTCACGAAGCACGCATGCTGCCGGGACTCACCTTTCCCAACGCACGCGAACACAACATGAAATGGATCTGGTACGACTCCCCGGGTTTCAACACCTTTCGCGGAGACACATGGATGAAAGAGCCGTGCCGTTCCTGCCCCGAAAAAGTGAAGGACTTCGGAGGCTGCCGCTGTCAAGCTTACATGCTCACGGGTGACGCGCGTAACGCCGATCCGGTGTGCGATCTGTCGCCACACCATCACCTGATTGCCGAAGCTGTTGCCAAAGCGCAGCAAGCCAGCAGCAAACCCGCAACTGTCCAGCCCATTCTGTTCCGCGACGACAAAAATTCGCGCGCCTTGAGCGAGAGTACTGTCGCGCAGCCATGAGGCGCGACATCGTTGACGCGTCGCTCGCCATCCAAGCAGAAGGTTTGACCAAGCGTTACGGAAGCGCGCTTGCGGTCGATGGACTGAACCTCGAAATCCCGGCCGGTCAGTTCTTCGGCCTGTTGGGACCCAACGGCTCAGGGAAGACCAGCACCATTCACATGCTGAGTACGCTGATCCGGCCCAGCCATGGAACCGCGCGGGTAGCAGGACATGACGTTAATCGCGCCAGTTTGCAGGTGCGCGCCGCGATCGGTGTGGTGTTTCAGGAATCCGCTTTGGACCGAACCTTGTCCGTGGCAGAAAATTTGCGTTTCGCTGGGCTATTGCATAGCCTTAGCGTCGCGCAAATCAAGGAGCGCTCCAGCGAGCTGCTTGACTTGTTTGGACTGGGTGAAAAACGCAATCGGCCAGTTGCAGCGCTTTCCGGAGGCCAGCGCCGCGCACTCGATATCGCGCGCGGCGTGATTCATCGCCCGCAAATCCTGTTCTTGGATGAACCCACCATAGGGCTAGATGTTCCGAACCGCCGCAATATATGGCGTTTCATCGAGCGCCTGCGCGTTGAACAGAACATTACCGTGCTGCTCACCACGCATTACCTCGAGGAGGCGGCGGATTGCGACCAGGTGGTGTTCATCAACCACGGGCGGCTGGTGAAAAATGGCGCGCCGCACGAATTGATTGACGCGCTGGGCAGCCACATTATCGAAATCGAAGCGGCGGACGCGCGCGAACTCGCGCGTGACTTAGAGCCGCGCCTCGGGCCGTGTTATCTCGACGGCGACAAGGCGTATTTCCGCCATACTGGCCGGGACGTGGCGCCGCTAGTGCAGTTGCAAACCGATCTCGCAGAACGCGCCACCAGCGTGCGCTGGCGCAAGCCCAATCTTAACGACGTGTTCCTGTGGGTCAATGAAGCCGGAGCCGGCGGCGGAAAATATAGCCTATGAAAATCGCAGCCCGGATTCTGGTGATTACCGGCGTCATGATTTCTCCTTCCGCACTCGCCGCCAAGGTCATCATGTTGACCCCGGATGACATCAAGTGGGAACCGTTTGGATTGTGGCACCGCGCTGTCCTGGCGGGAGAACCAGCACGGTCTGGCTGTCCTTCGACGGTGCGGGTCAAATTTCCCGCTGGCGCCAGAGTTCCTGAGCATGTGCTGGAGCAGGATGAAAGTTTTACCGTGCTGTCGGGAACGCTGCAGGTCGGGCTCGGTGAAAAATGGGACGACGCTGTGCTTAAAGCCATGAGCGCGGGTGCTTTTTACTCCATTCCTGCCGGCACCAGCAGTTTTAAGACCAGTCAGGAAGAAGTCGTTTATCAGGTCAGCGTCATCGGCCCCGGCGGCGAGGGTTGCCCAAAAACCGGCCCCGTCGCAGCGGTCATGTTGGAGCCCGAGGATTTTAACTGGGAATCCTACGGAAAATCAGCACGGCGTGCAATCTTGCTCGGCAATAAAAACAAATTTCATTGTCCGCCTTACACCGGCCGCAGCAAGCTAACAGCCGACACGCGCATATCAGAGCATGAGAGCGACGAAGACCGGATTTACACCGTGCTTTCCGGCACGCTTTACGTCGGTATTGGCACCAAATGGAATGACAAGGCGCTCAAGAGGATGCCCGCCGGGAGTTTTTTTTCCATTCCTGCCGGTGTAAGCCGTTATTTCAAAACCGAGGAAGAAACGGAATTGCAAGCCAGCGTCACCGGTTTGCCGCGCCACGGCGCTGAATTATGCAAATAAATTAACGATGATACTGCGCCCTTTTTACGCCGTGATGGAACGCGAGGTGCTGAAGCTCTTCCGCCAGCGCTCGCGACTGCTTGCGGCGATGGTGCGGCCGATGATCTGGTTGCTGGTGATCGGCGCGGGTTTCGACGCCATGCTCGGCCGTACCGGAAATTTAAGCTATCAATATTTTCTGGTGCCGGGAGTGCTTGGCATGTCCATGCTGTTCGGCGCCATGCTTGCCGCTCTCTCCACCGTCTATGACAAGGAGTCCGGGGTGATGCGCATGCTGGTCATCGCGCCGTTCGAGCATTACTGGATCGTGATTGCCAAGACATTGAGCGCGGCGCTTGCCGCCGCGATCCAGGCGTGCTTGGTGCTGGCGCTGCTTTTTCTCCTCGGTTATCTGAATAACGGCGTAGTGCTTCCGCTGCTGGTTGCGGGTATCGCATCGACCTCACTCGTCTGCGCCAGCTTGGGGATGCTGATCGCAGCGTGGACGCGGACACTCGATAACTTTGCGGTAATGATGAACTTGGTCATTTTCCCGGTGTTCTTTCTTTCCGGTTCGCTTTATCCGGTACAGCATCTGCCGAGCGTGCTGCGCTTGGTCGCTTCTATTAATCCCTATACCTATGGCGTGGACCTGCTAAAGCACGCGGTGCTCGGTATGCAACAAAGTCAATTTCACCCGGATTTCGGCGTCCCACTCGATCTCGCGGTATTGTTCGGCTTTGTCCTGCTTGCCACCGTAATCGCCTGTATGCGCTTCTCGCGCGATACTGCCTACGAGCCGTTAATCCACATTCTTGCGCGCAAACGCGAGGATTGATTCTTACCGTCGATGACGCAAGACCGGCGCCGGGTCTGCGACTATGGCTGCGCCTGCACTAACCCAGCTCCAGAGAATTTAGGCCTAACCAGCGACTGACCAGTGTGTCCACGGCTACCTTTCCGGGCCCTGCAATGAGCAGCCAAAAAAAGATTAAAATGTAGATGAATTCGTCGAGTTCCACGAAATCGTCAAAGCCGTGCACGTTCTTGATCACCACCAGCGCAATGGCCACCACCATATTGAAGATCATCGGTATACATGTGAGTCGGGTAAATAGCCCGA
>Ga0187773_10000288_pt1 | contig 20438 bp, 18 predicted proteins | sample 0216_BV02_MP05_1_FD_133133 | JGI IMG/M metagenome (GOLD analysis project Ga0187773, IMG submission 133133) | Tropical peat soil microbial communities from peatlands in Department of Meta, Colombia - 0216_BV02_MP05_10_MG | ecosystem: Environmental > Terrestrial > Soil > Wetlands > Peat | place...
AGCCGGGGTCAAAGCCGAACGTGCCGGGTCCCGGGCAGTTGATCGGGATCGTCGAGGGGCGCAGCGTCGTGTTCCACTTCGGATCGACCTTGTTGAAATCCTGGATCAGGTCGAGCTGGACCTTGCCGCTCACTTCCATGCGTGCGGCATCGTCCTTCGGGGCGGGCTTGTCCCCCGCGGTCTGCGGCGCGATCACGGGCGCGGGCGCCGGGTCGGCGGCATACGCGGGCCAGGCCGCGACGGAAAGAAGCAGGGCCAACGGGGCGATTCTCATGTTCGTCTCCTCTCTCACTCAGGAAGCGCGACCGCGCGGAAGAAGTTCGCGGCGCGCTCGTCGGGCTCGCCGAACCACTTCGCGTAATCGGCGCGGAATTCGGGAGAGCCGTACTCCCGGCTCAAGGCCCGGTCCACGGTCAGACGGAAGTCCTCGTCGCCGCGCCGCAGCGCGAGGGCGATCTGCTCGTCGGTGAAGCGGCGCTCGTGGACTTGCAGCTGGCTTGTCGACACGGTCCGCTTGGCCGCCGCGAGCAGGATCGGTCGGTCGCCGAAAAAGACGCTCGCCTTGCGCTCGACCACCGCGCGCAATCCCTCTCCGTAGTCCTTGACCGGGACGACCCTGGCCTTGAGCTGGAACTTGCTGATCCGGTCGGCCAGGACTTTCTCGCTCGTGGTGCCCGCGACCACCGCGAACGTCTGCTCGAGCAGCAGCTGCTCGGTGGGCGTGCCGCGCCACAGCGGGCCCGACGGCCCCGGGCGCTCCGAGAGCGCCTTGACGAGGCCGGCCGGCGCGTCGCTGCGCAGCAGCGCGCCGACCCCGCCGAGGAAGATCGGGATCGAGAACGAGACCTCCTTGCGCCGGCCAAGCGTCTCCGTGTCGGCGCCGCAGAGGAGGTCGACCTTGCCTGCGGCCAGCGCGCCGAAGCGCTCTTCCAGCGAGACAGGTACCCAGCTCACCGAGAGCGAGGCGAGCTTGAGGTCGGCTTTCACCTCGTCGGCGACCTTCTGGCACAGCGCGATCGAGTAGCCGGCCGCATTGCCCGAGTCGTCCTTGTACGAGAAAGGATTGGCGTCGAGCCTGTAGCCGAAGGTGAGCTTGCCCGACTTCTTGGCCTGGTCGAGCGTCCCTGCCGCCTGCGCGGCGCCGACCAGCAGCAGTGAGCACGCGAGCACTGCGAAGGTGCGAATGCGATTCATGGTGTCCTCCTTAGGCTGCTGCGCCGGCGGGCTGGGTCGAGGTGAAGCGCGGCGCGAGGAAGCCCCAGACGATGTAGGTGAGCGCGAGCACGATCGCGCCGCCGAGCACCGCGTCCTTGCCCGATGCGAATATCGCGTAGGTCGAGTACAGCACGGCGACCAGCATCACGAATATGTTGAGCCCGTACGACCTCTCCGAGACTCCGGCCTTGCGCAGGATCACGACCAGCGCGGAGAGCGAGATGACGTAGGGCAGGACGTTCGTGACGACGGCGAGGTTCACCAGCGCGTTGAACTGCTCGCTCAGCGTGGGCGAGATGGTCGAGAGCGCCATCAGCGTCTGCACGACCCCCATGACGATCATGCCGGACACGGGCGCCCCCATGCTGTTCTGCTTCGAGAAGAGCGCCGGGAACATGCGGTCGTCGGCGGCGGACTTGGCGGTCTGGGCGATGGTGAACTGCCAGCCCAGCAGCGAGCCCAGGCACGCGAGGATCGCGAGCGCCATGATGATCGAGCCGACGGTCGGGTTGAACATCTTCGCGTAGGCGAAGCCGAAGGGGCCGGTCGAATTCGCGAGCTCGGCGTTGGGCACGATGCCCTGGATCACCGTAGTCGAGAGGATGTAGACGACGCCTGCGCCCAGGGTGCCGAGCATGCAGGCGAGGGGCACGTCGCGTTTCGGGTTCTCGACCGCGTCTGAGTTCTGCGCCGCCGATTCCATGCCGAGGAAGGCCCAGAGCGTGAGCGCGATGCTCGAGCCCATGCCTTGTCCCAGGGTCATCCCTTTCGGGTTCCAAGCTTCCGCGAACGTGGCGCCGCTGAACCAGAACCAGCCGATCACGGACAGGCCCGCGACCGGGATGATCACGCCCCACACCGTGACCGAGCCGATCTTGCCGGTAACGCTCGGCCCGCCGAAATTGGCCACCGTCGTCACCCAGATCAGGACGATCACGCTGAGGCAGGTCGCGATGGGAGTGGCGGACACGGCTGGGAAGAACGTGGCGAAGTAGCCGACCGCGGAGATCGCGATCGCGACGTTGCCGATCGCGAGCGAGAAGAAGTACAGGAGGAACACGACGAAGAAGCCCGATTTGCCGTAGGCGTCCTCGGCGTAGGCGGACATGCCGCCTTTCCTCTGGTTGTAGATGCCGGCCTGGGCAAAGCCCCAGGCGATGGCCATGGAGCCGAGCGCGGTGACGATCCAGGAGAGCAGGGAGATCGCTCCGACCTTGGCCATGTTCGTCGGCAGCATGATGATCCCCGAGCCCATCATGTTGACGGCGACCACGACCGTCAGCTGCATCATGCTCATCTTCTTTGCGGTTGCCATGGCGTTCTCCTCCTGCGTCGAGTCACTCGAAAAATCTAGGCCTCCGATCGGAGGCGGTATTGACACAAGTCAAGCGTCAACTCGGTCAGGCGTAGCGGATGTCTCTCTCCTTCGCGGTAACGGTGGTACCGGCCTTCCCCGCCATGATCGCGCTCAGATCGGCGAGTGCGCCGATCGCCGCGTCCTTTCCGGTGGCGCGGGCAAAGCGGCAGGCCGCCTCGACTTTCGGTCCCATGGATCCGGCCGGGAAGGGAAGGGCTGAAATGGCGTCCGGCCCCGCGCGGCGGATCGCTTTCTGCGACGGCTTGCCCCAGTCGACATAGGCGGCGTCGGCGTCGGTGAGGATGACGAGCAGATCGGCGTGCAGCTCGCGCGCCAGAAGCTCGGTGGCGAGGTCCTTGTCGATCACGCACTCGACGCCGACGAGCTTGCGCTTGGCTCCCGGCTCGTACATGGTCGGGATGCCGCCGCCGCCGGCTGCGATCACCACGGTGTTGTGCTCGAGCAGCCACTGGATCGCGTGCAGCTCGAAAATGCGCTTCGGAAGCGGCGAAGGCACCACGCGCCGCCACTTGTCTCCGTCCTTCTTGAAGGCCCAGCCCTTCTCCTTCGCGACCCGGTCGGCATCCGCCTTCGAGCACACCGGCCCGATGAACTTCGTGGGATTCTTGAACGCGGGGTCGGCCGGGTCGACCTCGATCATCGTGAGGAGCGTCGCGAGCGGGCGCTCGAAGGGCAGCAGGTTGCCAAGCTCCTGCTCGATCATGTAGCCGATCGAGCCTTCCGTCTGCGCGCCGAGCACGTCGAAAGGGTAGGGGTCCACCTTCGCGTAGGCGCTCTGCTGCAGCGAGAGCAGCCCGACCTGCGGGCCGTTGCCGTGCCCGATGACGAGCTGGTGCTGGCGCGCGACCGGCGCCAGCGCCTCGCAGGCGATGCGGACGTTGGCGCGCTGGTTCTCGGCGGTCATCGCCTCTCCCCGCTTCAGGAGCGCGTTGCCGCCGAGCGCAGTGACAACCAGCATCGCGATCCTACTTCTTCTTGGCCGCCTTCTTGGGCGCCGGCTCGACCGAGATCGCGACCGCTTCCGTGTAGGTCACCAGCACCTCGTCGCCCACCTTCACGACCTTGAACTGGTCCGGATTCTGCACGTCCAGCGTGACCGAGTTGCCCCTCGGGCCCTTGAGCGTGATGGTCTTGGCTTTCTTGTCGACCGCTGTCACCTTGGCGATCGCGGTCACCTGATGGGCGGCCGCGGCCGCGGGACGCTCGCCCGGCTTGGCGGTCACCGCCGCCGACTGCTCGGATATCCCGCCGGGCCCGGACTTCGCCTTCTGCAGCTCCAGGCTGAGGGCTTGGACGAAGTCCACCACCACGAAATCGCCCACGTTGATCTGGTCGAAGTTCTTCACGTCGTCGCCGGCGACGATGTCGACGATGTTGCCTTTGGGACCCTTGAGCGAGACGGCCCGCGAGGCCTTGTCGATCGAGACCACCTGCGCCGTGATCTTCACGTGCCGCACGGCCGCCGCCTTGCCGGGCTCGCTCGCGACGACCGTCCCGCCGGTGACGTCGGGTTTCTGGGCGAGGGCCGGAAGGGCCAGGGAGGCGGCGAGGGCCGCCAGGATCATCAAAGTCTTGTGCATTTCATTCTCCACTTGGTTGTAAGAAAAATTCCGGACGTTCCTATCCTGCTGGTGCGCTGCGGCGTTGCCATACGTAAACCGGAATGCCGAGCACCAGCAGAATCAGGCCATAGAGCGCGGCTTCGGGGCCGCACCCGTAGATTGTGAACATCGAGAACAGGAACGCGACCCACTCGACGAAGGTGGCCCGCGTCGCCTCCTGGGTGGAGATCAGGATCACGGCGAGCGCGCAGAATGCGTAGGGAACGACCGCGGCCATGGTGGCGAGGTTCACCACCTGCGTGTAGAAGGCCTGCGCGTCCGGCGCTCCCCAGGCCGCGAGCGCGAGGAGCCCCGTCGCGAGCGCGGCCGAGATCACGATGCCGACTGCGGGAACGCCCTGTCGGGACATCCGTCCGAATACCGACGGGAACAGCTTGTCGTGCGCTGCGGCCATCGGCACCTGCCCCATAGTGAGCGTCCAGCCGTTCAGGGCGCCGATCGACGAGAGGACCACGGCGAGCGCGATCAGGGTGCCGCCCCAGGGGCCCCACATGAGGCGCGCCGCATCGCTGAAGGGCGAGACCGAGGCGGTGAGCGTCTCGCGCGGCACGACGCCGAGCACGGCGGTGGTGCCGATCACGTAGAACACCGCCGCGATGACGATGCCGAGAACGGTCGAGCGCGGGATCGTGCGGCTCGGGTCGCGCACGTCTCCCGCCGGCACGGTCGCCGACTCCATGCCGAGGTAGGCGAACATGGTCAGCGGCGCGAGCGCGGCGAGCGACGCGAGCACCGGCTTTCCGCTCGGGTTGAATTCCGAGAGCTGCTCGGGCTTCAGCACGAACAGGCCGAACAGCGCCAGCACCACGAAGGGCGCGAGCTTGGTGTAGGTCGTCACCGTGGCGAACAGTCCGGCGGCCTTCACCCCTCTCAGGTTGATGAGCACCACGGCCCAGATGGAGCCCAGCGTGAGCGCCAGCGCCATGGTCCGGCTGTGCAGCGCCGGGATCACGTTGATGACGGCGCCCGCGAAAGCGAAGGCGATCGCGGGCAGCGACGCCCACACCGAGATCCAGTACACCCACGCGATGAGGAACCCCGCGAAGTCGCCGTAGGCCATGCGGGTGTAGGCATACGGACCTCCGGTGGCCGGCGCGATCCTCGCGAGCTTCGCGAAGGTGAGGCCGAGGCAGATCGCGCCGGCGCCCATGACGATCCACATCAGGATGGCGAGCAGGCCGTAGGGCGCGACCGCCGAGGGCGACAGGTAGAAGCCCGATCCGACCGTGTTGCCCACCACGACTGCGGTGCAGGCAACGAGGCCGAGACTCTTGACGCCGTTGGTCGCCGTGCTCACCGGTCGGGCCTCACTCGCCCAGCGTGGCGACCAAGAGCGCCTTGATCGTGTGCATGCGGTTCTCGGCCTGATCGAAGGCGATGTTGTACTCGGACTCGAACACGTCGTCGGTCACCTCCACGCCGCGGTCGAACCCGAAATGCTCGGCGATGTCCTTGCCGACCTTGGTGCCGGTGTCGTGGAATGCCGGCAGGCAGTGCATGAACTTCACCTGAGGATTGCCCGCCGCCTTGATGAGATTCATGTTCACCTGGTACTTCTTCAGCAGGTCGATGCGCTCCTTCCACACTTCCTTGGGCTCGCCCATCGACACCCACACGTCGGTGTGGATGAAGTCGACGTCCCTGACCGCGGCATTCGGATCCTCGGTGATCGTGAGCTTCGCGCCGTACTTCTTTTCCAGCTCACGCGCGATCTTCATGTAGTCATCCGACGGCCACAGCTTCTTCGGGCCGCCGAGGCGCACGTCCATCCCCATGAGGCATCCGACGATCATGAGCGAGTGGCCCATGTTGCTGCGCGTGTCGCCGACGTAGGCGTACTTGATCTGGGAGATCGGCTTGTCGCAGTGCTCGCGCATGGTCATCACGTCGGCGAGCATCTGAGTCGGGTGGTACTCGTCGGTCAGGCCGTTGTAAACGGGGACGCCGGCGTACTTCGCCAGCTCCTCAACGATGCCTTGCCCCGCGCCGCGGTACTCGATCGCGTCGAACATGCGCCCCAGCACGCGCGCGGTGTCCTTCACAGACTCCTTGTGGCCGATCTGCGATCCCGACGGGTCGAGGTAGGTGACCTGCGCGCCCTGGTCATGGCAGGCGACCTCGAAAGCGCAGCGCGTGCGTGTCGAAGTCTTCTCGAAGATCAACACGATCTCCTTGTCCCTGAGGTGCTCCTGCTCTGTGTGGGCGTACTTCGCGCGCTTGAGATCGCGCGCGAGGTCGAGGAGGTACTTGAACTCCTTCTGGGTGTAGTCCTGCACCGTCAGAAGCGAGCGGTTGCGAAGGTTGAATGCCATGTTCCGTTTCTCCGTGTCCGTATCAGTACGCCGGGTCGCGCCAGATCGGGCAGGTCATGCAGTGGCCGCCGCCGCGGCCGCGCCCGAGCTCGGCGCCTCGCACCGTGACGACCTCGATGCCGGCCTTGCGCAGCAGCGTATTGGTGTGGGTGTTGCGGTCGTAGGCGACCACCACGCCCGGCTCGAGCGCAACCACGTTGTTGCCGTCGTCCCATTGCTCGCGCTGCGACTGCCAGGCGTTGCCCCCGGTCTCGACGACGCGCAGCGATTCCAGGCCCAGCGCCTCCTTGACCACGTCGAAGAGGTGGCCTCGGTCGGGGCGCACGTCGACGCCGCCCTTGCCGTCGGGGCGCGCGCTGTAGCAGCGCACCTGGTCGGCGACCTCGCGGAACGCGGTGCACAGATCCCGGTCGCAGAAGGTGAAGACGGTGTCCAGGTGCATGGCGGCGCGGCTCTTGGGCATGAGGCAGCCGATGACCCGCGTCGCCGCCTTGTGCCGGAACAGGTGGTCCGCCACCTGGAAGACCGCCTGTGCCGTGGTGCGCTCGCCCATGCCGATCAGCACGATGCCCTTGCCGATGGGCATGACGTCGCCGCCTTCCATGCTCGAAGCGCCGAAGGACTCGTCGGAGTCGCCCCACCATATCGTGAAATCCCCGCTCTTGAAGCGCGGGTGGAACTTGTACACCGCGCGCTGCAGCAGCGTCTCGGGCTTGCGCGCGGGCCAGTACATCGGGTTGCAGGTGACGCCGTCGTAGATCCAGCACGACGGATCGCGCTGGAACAGCGTGTTGGGCACCGGCGGAATGAGGAACTCGGTGCCGCCGAAGGCGTCGGTGATCATCTTCGCCCACTCGCTCCTGGGAACGTCGAGGAGCGCGATGCCGCCGATCAGGTGCTCGGCGAGCTTCTCCGCCGGCATCTCGTCGAGCCACGGCCGGACGAAGCGGACCGCGCCCGGGCCGACGTCGTTGACCGTGATGCGGCGGTCGAGCACCCAGGCGCGCGCCGCCTTGTCCTTGAGCGTCTCGGCGAGCAGCTCGTGCAGGTCGAGCACCTCGATGCCGCGCTCGCGCATCTTGAGGACGAAATCGTGATGGTCCTTCTGCGCCTCCTGCACCCAGAGGACGTCGTCGAACAGCAGGCTCTCGGCGTTTCCCGGCGTGAGCCGCTGATGGGCGAGGCCGGGGCGGCAGACCATGACGGTGCGGAGCTTGCCGACCTCCGAGTGCACGCCGAGCCGGCGCTCGCCCTTCTCCTTTCCCTTCGCCTTCTTCGCCATGGCGGCGCTCCCTATTCCTTCACGCAATCCACCAGCCAGCGCTTCTCGCCGTCCGCGTATTCGAAGCGCAGCCCATGGATATCGGACTCGAACCCGGGGAAGTGCTCGTCGGCGTCGCGCGCGTACTTGAGGTACTCGATGATCGAGTCGGTCGTGAAGCGCTCGCCGGGCATGATGAGCGGAATGCCGGGCGGGTAGGGCACGATCATCACCGCGGTCACCCGTGACTTGAGCTGCTCGATCGGAACGGGCTCGACGCGGCCGTGAACCAGGCGGTCGTAGGCTTCCGCGGGCTTCATCGCCGGCTCGGGCAGCTCCGTGTACATCGCGTTCATCGCGTGCGCGGTGTCGTTCTTGCGGTAGCTCTCGTGCAAGGCCTGGCATAGGTCGCGCAGGCCGAAAGCCCCGTACGTGCGCCCGCCCGCCGCGGCGACGCTCGGCAGCGTCTTCGCGAGCGGCGCATTCGCGTCGTACGCGGTCTTGAAGTCGACGAGCGCGTCGAGCATGGTGCTCCACTTGCCGCGCGTGATGCCCAGCGAGAACAGGATGAGGAAGCTGTAGAGCCCGGTCTTCTCGACGACGAGGCCGCGTTCCCATAGGTACTTTGTGACTACCGCGGCGGGAATGCCCGTCTGTCCGAGCTTCGCGCCCTTCTCCAGTCCCGGCGTAAGCAGCGTCACCTTGATCGGGTCGAGGAGGATGTAGTCGCTGGCGACGTTCCCGAAGCCGTGCCAGGCGGCCTTCGGGTCGAGCACCCAGTCCTTCGTCTTCGGCGCCGCGGCGAGATCGAGCGCCTCGGGCTGCCACACCTTGAACCACCAGTCGCTGGGCTTGAAGGTCTTGGTGACGGAGGCGAGCGCGCGCCGGAAGCGCATCGCCTCGTCGTGCGTCTCGGCGACGATCGAGCGTCCGCTCGCGCCTTCCATCATCGCCGAGCTCACGTCCAGGGAGGCGATGATGCCGTAGTGCGGAGAGGTCGAGCCGTGCATCATGAAGGCGTCGTTGAAGCGCGCATGGTCGAGCTTCCGCGATTCCGATTCCTGGATGTGGATCATCGACGCCTGCGAGAAGGCGGCGAGCAGCTTGTGCGTGGACTGCGTGGCGAAGACGAGCGGGTGCTTGGAGCGGGGGAAGCCGCGGGGCACGCCCATCCCGTGGCGGCCCGCGTAGAACTCATGGGCCGCGGCGTAGGCATACCAGGCTTCGTCGAAGTGCAGGGCGTCGACGCCGTCGCCCACGGTCTTCTTGATCAGCTCGGCGTTGTAGCACAGCCCGTCGTAGGTCGAGTTGGTGACGACCGCGATCCTCACCCCGCCCTTGGCGTCACGCGCGATCGGGCTCGCAGCGACTTTCTTCCTGATCGCTTCGGCCGAGAACTGGTCAAGGCTGATCGGCCCGATGATGCCGTAGTCGTTGCGCGAGGGCAGGAAGTAGATCGGCGTCGCGCCGGTCATGATGAGCGAGTGCAGCAGCGACTTGTGGCAGTTGCGGTCGACGATCACCAGGTCGTCGCGCCCCGCCATGGAGTGCCACACGATCTTGTTCGCGGTCGAGGTGCCGTTGGTGACGAAGTAGGTGTGGTCGGCGCCGAACACCCGCGCCGCGTAGGCTTCGGCGTCCTTCACCGGCCCGGTGTGGTCGAGCAGCGACCCCAGCTCGGGCACCGAGATCGAGAGGTCCGAACGCAGCGTGTTCTCGCCGAAGAACTCGTGCAGCGCGAACCCGGCGGCAGACTTCGTAAAGCCCACGCCCCCCGCGTGGCCGGGCGTGTGCCAGGAGTACGCCGAGCGCTCGGCGTGCTTGGCGAGCGCCTTGAAGAAAGGCGGCAGGAGGTCCTCGAGATAGTCGGAGGCCGCGCGCATCACCTGGCGCGCGAGGAAGGGTACGGTGTCCTCGTACAGATAGAGGACACTGTGCAGCTCTCGCAGCGCCTCGACCACCGCGGGCGAAGCCTCCTCGACCGTCTGCTGCGATCCGATCGCGATGATCGGCATGCCGGGCGCGCGCTCGTGCACGGCCTTGAGCCGGGCCACCGTTGCCTTGAGGGCCTCCGGATCGCGTGCGACCCCTTCGGGCCCGAACAGGATCGCCGAGAGCCCGCGGTGGGCGCCGGCGATGATCTGCGCGTCGGCCGCGTTGTTGACGGCGATCGACTTCCAGCCGCTCTGCTCGAGCTCCTGCTGGAGCTGCTTCAGGCGCGTGCCGGCGACCGTCGGCGAGCCGACCTCGAGGTGTGCGATGAGGATGGGAAACTTCTGGCTGAGGAACATGGGGTCACCGATCCGAATGGGCGACTTCCCGATGGTGGGAGTGCCGCCGGGAGAGGGTATTGACGCAGGTCAAATGCAAGCCCGTGGCCGGCCCATACACTGCGGCATTCGAACATCGCGCGGGCCGGCGCTCAATTGGACCAAAGTCCAATATCACGAGCCCGTGTCAGGCAATACCCTACAGCGAGGAGGGGGCCCATGGCCCGGCGAGACGCCGACGAGTCCGATGGCAAGCTCAAGCGCAAGCCCTACGAAAAGGAGCTGCGCCGCCTCCAGGCCGAGTTGTGCCACCTGCAGGCCTGGGTGAAGCACAAGGGCCTTCGCGTCATTGTCATATTCGAAGGGCGCGACGGCGCGGGCAAGGGCGGCACGATCCGTGCCATTACCGAGCGCGTCAGCCCGCGCGTGTTCCGGCTGGTCGCGCTGCCGGCGCCCTCCGACCGCGACAAGTCGCAGATGTACATGCAGCGCTACATGGCCCACTTCCCGGCGGCAGGGGAGATCGTCATCTTCGACCGCAGCTGGTACAACCGCGCCGGAGTCGAGCGTGTCATGGGCTTCTGCACCGACGAGCAGTACGAGCGCTTCCTCGATCTGTGCCCGGACATCGAGAAATACATCGTCGACGGGGGCATCAAGCTGATCAAGTACTGGCTCGAGGTGAGCAACAAGGAGCAGGAGCGGCGCTTCGAGGCGCGCATCACCGATCCGCTGCGCCAGTGGAAGCTTTCGGTGATGGATCTGCCCTCGCGCGAGAAGTGGTACGAATATTCGCTCGCGCGCGACGCGATGCTCAAGGCGACCGACACCAGGCACGCGCCCTGGCACGTCCTGCGCTCCGACGACAAGAAGCGGGCGCGCCTCAACTGCATCGCGCACCTGCTCGAGCAGATCCCCTACAAGAAGCTGCCGCGCGCAAAGATCGACCTGCCGAAGCGCGCGAAGAAACACGAATACGACGACCAGGCGACCCTCAAGGGGCGGCGGTTCGTTCCCGAAAGATACTGATGAAACTTTGGCTGGGGAACATCGCGCCGGGTACCACCGACGAGGAAGTCAGCGACTTCGTCAAGAAATACTCCCCCGGCCTGGAAGTCAAGAAGGTTGATCGAATCGAAGGCGACGGCACCCGGCCCGCGGTGTCGGTGGAATTCGTCAATCCGCCCTTCGGAGCGGTGGAGAAGGTCGCGATGCGGCTGCACAGGATGCAGTGGAAGGGCCGCGAGCTATTTGCGCAGACGATGCAATTTTAGGGCTCGATCGCGTTCACTTCATGGCCGCCCTCACGTCCGCCAGGGCCTGATCCACGTAATCCAGGCGGATAAGCCCGACCCGGGGGTGGTCGAGGTCGAGGATGACGTAGATGGTCACGGTCATCATGAGCGCGAAGCCGACCATGTGCAGGTTGGTGGCGAACGGCTTGCCGCCGGCCAGCCCGTAGCCGACGAGCAGCGAGCAGAACAGCGTCAGCACGACGAGGGCCGCGAGGATGACCGTCGGAGTGTGCGTCCTGAGCGCGATCGCCCGCGTCGTCGTGATGTCGATCATGTCGTTCAACGCCGGCAGGAGCAGCAGCGAAGCCTGGGGCGGGGCGCCCCGAAGGGCCGCAATGGCGTCGCTCCAGATCCCGGATTGAAGCGCCTCGGCGCGGGCGGCGTGGGCGTTCGAGGCGTCGATATCCGGCAGCGCTCGGTAGATGGCGATGCGCTCGTCCGTATAGCTGCGGAACTTGTCGCGCAGCGCGTGCTGCGCCGCGGCCGGCAGCAGGTCGAGGCGCAGGTAGGCCGTGCCGATCGCGTTGGCCTCCTGCACGGTCTGCGCCCGGCGGGTGTCGAAGCGCGAGGTCGCTCCCGAGAACGTGAACGCGACCATCAGCCCGAGCAGCGCGTAGATCGCGGTCTCGACGGTGACCAGGCCGACGCGCTCGCGGTCGGTTTCCTCGCGGCTGCGCTGTCCCCCGACCCACCGGCCGATCCACACGAACAGCAGAATGCCTGCGAACAGGCCGGGAAGGAATACGAACACAAGGGCGTTGTCGCTCATCACTGCTCCTTGTTCTTTTCCTTCTCCGGCCCCTCCTGCTCTTTCCACCAGCCGCCGCCGAGCGCCTGCAGCAGCGCCGCGGAGTCGGCGTAGCGGTCGGCGACCGCCTGCGTCTGGTCGATGCGCGCGCCGCGGAGCTTGCGCTGGGCGTCGAGCAGCGAAAGGAAGCTCACGCCGCCCGCTTCGTACCGCGAGGAGATGATGTCGTGGTAGGCGCGCGCTTGCGCGGCTGCGTCGGCGCGCTCCTTGAGCCTCACCGCGTCGGTCTCCAGCGCGCGCAGCGTGTCGGCGACGTTCTGGAATCCGAGCAGCACGGTCTCCTTGTAGGCCGCGCCGGCCTGCTCGTACGCCGCGATCGCCGACCGGCGCTTCGCCTGGAGCTCGTCGCCGTGGAAGATCGGCTGCGTGAGCGAGGCGCCCAGAAGGTAGAAGCCGGTGCCGCCCGCGAACCAGTCGCCGCCGCTCGAGGCGAGCGAGCCGCCGGTGGCCGTGAGCGTGATCTGCGGGTAAAGGTTGGCGGTCGCGACGCCCACCCGCGCCGCGGCCTGCCCGAGCAGCGCCTCGGCCGCGCGGATATCGGGCCGCTGGCGCGCGAGCTCCGAGGGCAGGGAGAGCGGCAGCTCCTCGGGCAGCTGCAGCTCGGAGAGCCTGAATTCCGGGAGCCCGGCCGCGGAGGGCGGCCGGCCCGTGTAGACGGCGAGACGGTGGCGCACCTGCTCGAGCTGCCGCCGCAGCTCGGGCAGCATGGCGCGAGTCTGCGCGAGCTCGAGGCGCTGGGCGACGACGTCGGCCTTCGCCGCGCTGCCGATCTGCTCGAGGCGCTCGGCGATCGCCAGCGAGCGCGCCTGCAGCGCGATCATCCCCTCGGTGAGCGCGACTTGCTCGCGCAGCGACGCCTCGCGGATCGCGGCGGTCACGACGTTGCCGGTCAGCATCAGCCGCGCGGCCTCGAGCTCGTAGCGCTGGTAGTCGGTCTCGGCCCGCAGCGCGTCCAGCTCGCGGCGCGTGGACCCGAACAGGTCCAGGGTGTAGGAGACGCTGACGGAGGCGAGAAAGAGATTGAGCGGCATCGCCACCGGCAGCGCCTGGACGCCCAGCGACTGCGGGTGGACGTCGACGCGGTTCGCGGAGAGCTTGGCATCGACCCGCGGGTACTGCGTTCCCGTCCGGGCGCTGTAGTCTTCCTCGGCCTGGCGCAGCCTCGCGCCGGCGCGGGCGAGCGTGGGGCTGCCCTCGAGCGCGTCGCGCACCAGACGGTCGAGCGCAGGCGAGCGGAACAGCGTCCACCATTGCGCCGGGATGTCTTTCCCCGCCGCGAAGCGCTGCGCCTGCCCGCCCGCGACCTCGGCGGAAGCGGTCTCGGCGGCGACCGGCGTCGGAGTGTAGGTGTCCGTCGCGGGAACGGCTGGGGGCTGCACGGGTTCGCTCGCGCAGGACGCGAGGAGAGCGGAGAGGAGGATCGCGCGGCGCACGGTCAGTCGAGAGTCCTGCGGTAGAAGATCAGCGCGATCGACATCACCACGATGGTGAACACCATGATGGGCCAGATATTCGTCCAGAGGTCCGCCCAGTCGTTGCCCTTGAGCAGGATCCCGCGCACCAGGCGCATGAAATAGGTCGCCGGCAGGACCCCGCCGACGGCCTGCGCCCAGCCGGGCATGCCCTGGAAGGGGAACATGAAGCCGGAGAGCAGCATCGTCGGGAGGAAGTAGAAAAACGTCAGCTGCATCGCCTGGAGCTGGTTCTGCGCGAGCGACGATATGGTGATTCCGATCGTCAGCTGGGCGGCGATGAACAGCAGCGCCACCGTGTAAAGGATCAGAACGCTGCCCACGAAGGGCACGCGGAACAGGTATACCGCGGCGAGGAGGATGATGCTGATCTGGATCAGGCCGATGAAGATGTAGGGCACGATCTTGCCGGTCATCACCTCGAGCGGCTGCGCCGGCGTGGCGAGCAGGTTCTCCATGGTGCCGCGCTCGCGCTCGCGCGTCATCGCGAGGCCGGTCATCATCACCATGGTCATGGTGAGGATCACCCCCATCAGGCCCGGCACGATGTTGTGCTGGGTGAGCCCCTCGGGGTTGTAGAGCTTGTGCACCCGCACGTCAAAAGGCGGCCCGCCTCCCGCGAGCGGGGCCAGCGGGCCGCCGAGGTCCTTCTTCGCTACCGAAAGAGCGAGCTCGCGCACCGAGGCGATGGCGGCGCCGGCGGCGGCGGGGTCGGTAGCGTCCGCCTCGATCAGCATCGCCGGCCGCTCGCCGCGCAGCAGCCTGCGCGTGAAGTCCGTCGGGACGTTCACGACGAACTGCACGTCGCCGCGCGCGAGGGCGGCGCGCGCGTCCTCCTCGTTCTCGACTTCCCTGACGAATTCGAAATAGCCGCTCGTACGCATCGCCGCGAGATAGCTGCGGGTGAACTCGCTCTGGTCGCCCCTGAGCACGGCGGTGCGGAGGTGCCGGGGGTCGGTGTTGATCGCATAGCCAAACAGGATGAGCATGATGATCGGCATCCCCACGACCATCGCGAAAGTGATGCGGTCGCGCCTGAGCTGCAGGAACTCCTTGAGCACGATGCCCCACCAGCGCGTGAGCGAGAAGATTCTCATCGCCGCGGTCCGTAGTTGTCGGCGGACTGCTCCATCAGGTGGATGAACACGTCCTCCAGGCCGGTCGCAGCGGGCTCGACCGCGAAGGCGCTCCCGGCCGTGACCCGGCGCACGGTCGCCTCGAGCGCCGCGGCATCGCGGCCGGTGACGTGCAGCGCCGAGCCGAAGGCGGCGATCTGGTCGACCCCGGGCTGGCCGCGCAGCTGCTCGGCGACGGCGGCGAGGTCGCCGTTCGTGATGGCGCAGGTGGAAAGGCCCTGGCTGGCGATGATCTCCTCCGCGGTGCCCTGGGCGATCAGCTTGCCGTAAGCGATGTAGGCGAGCTTGTGGCAGCGCTCCGCCTCGTCCATGTAGTGCGTGCTGACCAGGACCGAGATGCCGCTCGCAGCAAGCGCATGCAGCTCGTCCCAGAACTCCCGCCGCGCGCTGGGATCGACCCCCGCCGTGGGCTCGTCGAGCAGCAGCAGCTTGGGCCCGTGCAGCATGCAGGCGGCAAGCGCGAGCCGCTGCTTCCAGCCTCCCGAGAGCGCGCCTGCGAGCTGCGCCGCGCGCGCCGTCAGGCCCAGCCCCTCGATCGCCCGCTCGACCGCCGCGACGCGCGCGGGCATCTCGTAGACCCGGGCGATGAAATCCAGGTTCTCGCGTATGGACAGGTCTTCCCAGAAGGAGAAGCGCTGAGTCATGTAGCCGACACGGCGCTTGATCTCCCGGCTCTGGCGGCGGATGTCGTAGCCCAGACAGGTACCCGAACCCGAATCGGGCGTAAGCAATCCGCACATCAGGCGAATCGTGGTGGTCTTGCCGCTGCCGTTGGGCCCGAGGAAGCCGAAGATCTCGCCGCGGCCGACGCGCAGCGACACGTCGTTCACCACGTGCTTGTCGCCGAAATGCTTGTTCAGCCCCCGCACGTCGATGGCGGCATCGTTCATTGCAAGGTCACGGCAACGGGCTGTCCGGGACGAAGCTTGGGTCCGTTCTCGACCGACGGTCGCGCTTCGACCATGAACACCAGTTTCGCGCGCGTCTCGTTGCTGTAGATGACGGGAGGCGTGAACTCCGGCTCGTTCGAGACATAGCTCACCTGCGCCGGGACAGCGGCCTCACAACCGTCGCACCGCAGGGCGACCACGCGCCCGGGTTTGAGGCCGCCGACGACGACCTCGGGAACGAAGAAGCGCACTTTCACGTTGCCGGGCGGCAGCATGCGCACCACGGGGCTGCCGGCGGGAACCCATTCGCCGACGCGGTAGAGCGTGTCGGCGACGAGGCCGGCCTGCACGGCCGAGACGTGCTTCTGATCGAGCCGCCAGGCCGACTCGTCGGTGGCGGCGCGCGCTGCGGCGACCTGCGCGTTCTGCGCCCGGATCTGGTCCTGCCGCGCCGGCAGCCGCGACACCTCCAGCTGCCCCTCGAGCTCGCGCACGCGCGCCGCCTTGATGGCGTGGTTGGCGCGCGAATCCTCGAGCTGGGCGCGCGCGATGCCGCCGACCTCGAACTGCGCTTCGTCGCGCTTGAGCTGTTGCGCGGCCTGCAGCTCGGCGGCGCGCGCCTGGGCGAGCTGCGCCTCGGCGACGTCGAGCTCCGGGTTGCGCTTGCCCAGGCGCAGGTCGGCAAGGTGGGCCTGCGCGGCCTTCAGCTGCTCCTGCGCCTGCTCCTTCGCCGCCGTCTCCTGGTCGTCCTCGAGCTGGAACAGCGGCGCCTTCGCCTCCACGGTCTGGCCGCGCTGCACGAGCAGGCGCTCGAGGCGCCCGCCGACCGGCGAGGCGACGTAGACGTACTCGCCCTCGACGTAGCCCTGATACGCCGGCGCGGGATCACCGGAGCAGCCGGCGACGTTGACGCATATCAAAGGCAGCGCGGCGAAGGCCGCTATGTTCCTCGTCTCGGACATCAAAACAGTTTAGCCGTGTCCCGGCGGTCGCGGCAACGCGGGGCGCGCATTGTTGATGTAGGCTTCGCCCATGAGGCGAGTCCTCGTCCTCTCGCTCGCCGCAGCGCTCGCCGGCTGCGTCACGATCACGTCGTCCTCGCTCGGGACCTTCGCCGGCGTCATGCCCTGCGCCGACTGCGCTGGAATCCTCACCGAGCTGCGCCTGTACGCGGAGCAGGGGCGCCCGACGCGCTTCGAGCTCACCGAGACCTATCTCGGCAGCCGCGACGGCGACCGCAGCATCGGGACCGCGGGCCAGTGGGGGAGGGTGCGCGGCTCGGCGGACGACGCCGGCGCGACGGTGGTCCAGCTCGACCTCGGCAGCGTCGGCACGCGGCGGAATTTCCTGCGGGTGGGCGAGGACGAGCTGCGGCGGATCGACGCGAATCTGCGCGAGATTCCCTCGGCGGTTCCGCACTCGCTGCACCGCGTCTCCGAGCTCCCCGCGGTGACCCTGCTGGAGACAGATTCCGGGAGGACGGTCGAGGTCGAGCCCGGGCAGCGCGTCTTCGTGGTGCTGGGCTCCAACCGGGCGACCGGGTTCGGCTGGTCGATCGAGGCCTCGGGAACGGGTCTCCTGACGGCGCTGGGCGCTCCGATCTACGCGCGGGGCACGGCGCTCGGGTCGGAGGGGACCGAGATGTGGTTCTTCGGAGCGACGCTCAAGGGCAGACAGGAATTGCGCTTCCAGTACCGCCGGCCGTTCGAGCCGGGCGTTCCGGCGATGAAGACGGTGAACTTCACCGTCGTGGTGAGCTAGCCGCTCAGGTTATGGTCGTCTCGCCCATCAATGCCACGTGGATTCCGCGCGTAACGGGCCTTCTCCGGACGGCCTCCCTTCCGACGCCGGCGAGGACCTCGAGCTGAACGCGGCTTCCGCCTGCTCCGCCGAGGATGGGCCGGAGCCCCGCGAACAGCCCGACGGCCTCCGCGTGGCGGCCTTCAGCCCAGGCGGCGAGGGCGCGCAAGGCAGGCACGGTGATCTGCGTCGCGCGCTGAGCGGCGTAGTCGGAGCCCTGCGCGCGACGCTCTATGGCGCCGCGCAGCCGCTGCGCCCGCCCCGGGATCCCCGCGGCGAAGTGCGCGAGACCGGCGTGCAGATCGACGAACGGCCAGAATCCAGGGGTCAGCTTCCGCTCGAAAGCGTCCGAGATCCTGCGCCAGCGCCCGTTGTCCGGGACGCCTTCGACGGCGAGGCGCCACAGGAGACCCGTGGCGTCGCAGGCCTCGATCGGCGAATCGTCGCTCGCCGGAAGGAGCCACTCGTCGAGGATGGCGAGCGCCGAACCCGGATCACCTGCATCGACGTCGAACATGGCGAGGTGCCAGGCATTGTGGGTGCACATGCGGCTGTCCGTGAACCATTGCCCGCGCCGGTCGCGCATCCACTGCGATCCCTTCCGGGACCGGCCGGATTCGGCGATCGCGTGCGCCACCGAGTGCACCCCCATCGGGCAGGATGCGTCACCCGACAGCGCCTCGCGCCCCAGCGCCTCGGCGCGAGCGGCGTCGCCGTTCTCTGCGTGCGCGAACGATGCAAGGCCGAGCAGCGCTGCGTAGCCTGGCTGGTCGCTCGACCATGCCGGCATGACCGAATCGACCACCGCGCAAAGCTGCTCGTGCCAGCCGAGGAAGAAGTAGCAGGACTGTGCGACCCGCAGCGCGAGCAGGTCGCGCGGCCATTGATCGAGGATCGCCGCATAGCGCCCGGCGGCGAGGACAGGATCTCCGGCCAGCCAGGCTTCCGCCGCCGCGAGGTGGGCGCGGGTGCGGGGGGACGCGGCCGTGCCGGAGCCGGTCGCCAGCACCTCGGCGAGCGCGGGGAGGGCGTCCGGGCTCTTCGCGAGGACGGACGCGCCGGCGCGGATCGTCTGCGCGCGATCGAACTCCGGGTCGCCGGGGCCGATTGCGCGCAGGTCGGCGACGGAATCGCCGACCGCGCACAGCAGGTGATCGAGGGCGAGAGCGGTCGTTTTCATGGCAATGCGGATTCTGCCCGCGCGGGGGAGCGGGGACTTGCCCCGGACGCCGGCCTTCTTTGCAGCGGCGCCGGCTTTCAACCGCCTGGAGCCGGTGTCAGAATTGGCGCTGCGTCCCAGCTTTCGGAGGCACAGCCATCGGGAAGGCCGCGCTCTGCTTCGTTCTGCTCGTGACGGCGGCGCAGGCCGCGCCCGTCACCGGCCTCGACACGGACCTCAAGCCCTGGAGCGGCGACTTCGACGGCATGCTCGAGCGCCGCGTCGTGCGCGTGCTCGTCCCCTACAGCCGGACGCTCTACTTCAACGACAAGGGTGCGCAGCGCGGCCTGGTCGCGGATTCGCTCAAGGACTTCGAGATCTACCTGAACAAGCGATACAGGCTCAAGACCCGGCCGATCACCGTGATCGCGATTCCGACCACGCGCGAGGCCTTGCTCCCCGGCCTGCTGAAGGGGGAAGGAGACATCGCTGCGGGCAATCTCACCGTCACTGCTGAGCGCCGCAAGACCGTCGATTTCTCCCTGCCGGTGACGAAAAACGTCGTCGAGGTCGCGGTCACGGGGCCGGCGTCGCCCGCGCTCTCCTCGCTCGACGATCTCTCCGGGCAGGAAGTGCACGTTCGCCGCTCGTCCAGCTATTACGAGAGCCTGTCGCGGCTGAACGAGCGCTTTCGCGCCGAGGGAAAGCCGCAGATCGCGCTCACGCTCGTGCCCGACGCGCTCGAGGACGAGGACATGATGGACATGCTCGGCGTGGGCCTGCTGAAGCTGATCGTGGTCGACGACTGGAAGGCGAAGCTGTGGGCGGGGTTGCTCCGCGGAAGGATCAAGCCGCGGCCGGACCTCGCCGTGTCCGAGGCCGGCGATACCGCGTGGGCGTTCCGCAAGGAGAGCCCCAAGCTCGCGCAGGTGGTCGACCGATTCATCCGCACGCACCCAAGCGCGCTCGCCGCGGGCTTCAAGACCTATCCTGCCTATCTCAGGCAACTGCGGAACGCCACCTCGGACGCCGACTGGAAGCGCTTCGAGAGGACCGTGGCGCTTTTCCGGAAATACGGCGAGCGCTACAGCTTCGACTACCTCATGGTCGCTGCGCTCGGCTACCAGGAGTCGGGGCTCGACCAGAACGCGCGCAGCCACCGGGGAGCGATCGGCATCATGCAGCTCATGCCCGAGACGGGCCGGACGCTCAAGGTCGGCGACATCACCCAGGTCGAGCCCAACGTGCACGGCGGCTTCAAGTACCTGCGGCAGATCTACGACAAGCACCTCGACACCGAGGGCCTCGACGAGCAGAACCGCACTCTCTTCGCGATCGCGGCGTACAACGCAGGCTCGGGCCGCATCGCCGGCCTGCGTGCCGAGGCGGCGAAGAGAGGCCTGGACCCCAACGTCTGGTTCAACAACGTAGAATTGATCGCCGCTCGTCGCATCGGGCAGGAAACGGTCGTGTACGTGCGCAACATCTACAAGTACTACGTGGCGTACAAGCTCCAGCTCGAGACGCTCGAGGCCCGGCGCGCCGCCGCGTCCAGCATCGGCTCGCGTAGCCCTGACAAGCCATGAAAACGATCCAACGCGTCGCTCCGGGGCTCGATGGACTCCTACGGCAGGGCCGCGCGCGCTCGATCGCGATCTGGGTCGGCGGCGTGGTCGCCGCCTACGCCTTCCTCGGCATCCTCGTTGCGCCGCCCATCGTCCGCCTGCAGCTCGAGCGCGTCCTGACGGAGCAGCTCGGTCGCGAGGTGACGGTCGATCGGGTGCGCATCAATCCCTTCGCCCTGTCGGCGGCCGTCCGGG
>Ga0187773_10000289_pt1 | contig 20397 bp, 21 predicted proteins | sample 0216_BV02_MP05_1_FD_133133 | JGI IMG/M metagenome (GOLD analysis project Ga0187773, IMG submission 133133) | Tropical peat soil microbial communities from peatlands in Department of Meta, Colombia - 0216_BV02_MP05_10_MG | ecosystem: Environmental > Terrestrial > Soil > Wetlands > Peat | place...
GCCCGCGCTTAGACGAAGGGATCTATGAAGCGCCTCCTTTCCTTCCTTATCAACGGCAGGCAGCGCGAGGACGCGGTGGCCGACAACCTTCTGCTGCTGGATTACCTCCGGGAAGTCGTCGGGCTGACCGGGACCAAGCGCGGGTGCGACGGCGGCGAATGCGGCGCCTGTACGGTGCTGGTGGACGGTGAGCCGCGTCTCGCGTGCCTCTCGCTTGCGGTGAGCTGCGAGGGGCGGAGCGTCGAGACGATCGAAGCGCTGGCGGCGAGCGGCCGGATGAGTCGTCTGCAGCGCGCTTTCCACGAGAAACTGGGCGCTCAGTGCGGCTATTGCACGCCAGGAATGATCATGGCCGCGGAAGCGCTGCTGCGCCGAAACGCGTTGCCGACGGAGAACGATATCCGTGAAGCGCTCTCAGGAAACATATGCCGCTGCACCGGATACGTGAAGATCATCGAGTCGGTGCAGGCGGCGTCTCGCGACGAATGAACGCCGTCGGTTCCAACCGTGCAGGGATTGCGACGCCGCTGATCGATGGCGTCGAAAAAGTGACCGGTCGCGCACGGTTCACTGCTGACCTCCCTTCACGCGAGGCGTTCGCCGGCCGAATTCTGCGTAGCCCTCTTGCGCACGGCCTAATTCGAGCCATCGACACCGCGCGCGCCAGTGCGCTCCCCGGGGTACGCGCCGTGATCACCGGCGCCGACTGCGATGTGCCCTACGGGGTCCTGCCGATCGCGCAGAACGAATACCCACTTGCGCGCGAGCGCGTCCGCTATGTCGGCGAGCCGATCGCCGCTGTTGCCGCTACCGACGAAGCCACCGCACAAGCCGCGTTGGACTTGATCAGCGTGCAGATCGACCCCCTGCCGGCGTACTTTTCCGCGAAAGATGCGCTTGTAGACGGGGCTGCGCTCCTTCATCACAACAAACCAGGCAATATCGAGCGCGAGGTGAAGCAGGAGTTCGGCGACGTGGAGGCCGGCTTCAAGGCCGCCGATATGGTGCGCGAGGCGCAATTCCACTACGCCGAGGTGACGCACGCACAGATGGAACCCGATTGCTCGCTCGCGGAATACGACGCGGAGCGCGATCGGCTCACGCTGCACTCGACAACGCAGGTGCCGTACTACGTCCACTTGATGCTCGCGCAGTGCCTCAAGACAGATCCAAGCCGCATACGCGTCGTAAAGCCCTTCGTCGGCGGAGGATTCGGCCATCGCACGGAGACTCTCAATTTCGAGTTGATCGCAGGATTGCTCGCGCGCGCCGCACGGGGTATCGTAAAGTTGGAATTGTCGCGCGAGGAAACGCTGATCACGCACCGCGGTCGGCCGGAAACCGATGTCCGCATCCGCCTCGGAGCAAAGAAGACTGGCGAGCTGACCGCGGTGGATTGTGAAGTTGTTCAAAGGGGCGGCGCCTACGCGGGCTACGGGCTGGTGACGATTCTGTACTCGGGCGCCCTCCTGCATGCCATCTATCGGCTGCCGGCGTCGCGCTATCACGGCTTGCGTGCATATGCGAACACCCCACCATGCGGCGCGATGCGCGGCCACGGTTCGGTCGACGTGCGACACGCGTTCGAGTCACTGCTCGACGAGTTGGCGGAGGCCCTCGGGCTGGATCCGATCGCTCTGCGCCGCGCGAATCTTCTCGAGGCGCCGTACAGGACTCTAAATGACCTGCAGGTAAACTCCTACGGTCTGGGCGAATGCCTGCGGCGGGTGGAGCAGGCATCCGACTGGCGCGAGCGGCGCGGCACGCTCGGGCGTGGGCGGGGCCTCGGACTGGGGTGCTCGCACTATCCCAGCGGGGCGGCAAAACCGGTGCATTGGACCGGCGAGCCGCACGCGGTGGTCAACCTTAGGCTCGATTTCGATGGGGCAGTCGTGGCGCTCACTGGCGCCTCGGATATAGGGCAAGGCTCATCTACACTCATCACGCAGCTTGTAGCCGAGGTGTTGGGTTTAGGCATTGACCGGGTACGGGTAGTTGCGAACGACAGCGCGGTAACTCCTAAGGACAATGGTTCCTACTCCTCGCGCGTCTCGTTCATGGTCGGCAACGCCGCGATCGCTGCTGCAAAGAATTTGAAGAAGATCCTCATAGAGGCCGCGGCCCGCAGGCTCGAGGTAAGCCCAGCGGATGTCGAATGTCTGGGGGAGACCTACCGCGTGAGCGGCACCGACCGCGCGCTTGCCTATGCGAGCGTGGTCGCGGCGGCGCTCGAAGACAGCGGAACGATCAGCACCAAGGGAACCTACTCGACGCCGCCCGAAACCCAGGGCGGAAAATTCCGCGGCGCGGCTGTCGGTTCGAGCGCAGCCTTCTCCTACGGGGCGCAAGTCGCCGAAGTGAGCGTCGACGAGGAAACGGGAGTGATCCGCGTCGAGAAAATCTGGGCCGCACACGACTGCGGCTTTGCGATCAACCCGCTCGCTGTGGAGGGGCAGGTGCAAGGTTCAGTGTGGATGGGCATGGGACAGGCCTTGAGCGAAGAAACGCAATACCACGAGGGCCGGCCGCTGCGCGCGAATCTGCTGGACTACCGCGTTCCGACGATCGTCGAGTCGCCGCCGATCGAAGTGCATATCGTGGAAAGCCGTGATCCCGGAGGACCGTTTGGCGCAAAAGAGGCAGGCGAGGGATCGCTTTCGGGATTCCTCGCGGCGGTGACAAATGCCGTTTACGACGCTGTGGGCGTGCGCCTGACCGAGCTGCCTCTGTCACCCGATCGCGTGATGGAAGCGCTTCAGGCCAAGCGCCGCTCGGAGCGCATGAAGCAGACGAAGGCGGCCTGAACCATGCAACCGCTGCCGGCATTCAGGCTTGCGAAGCCGCGCGATTTGACTGAGGCAAGCGCGATGCTCGCCAGCGACCCGAACGCGCGCGTCCTTGCGGGTGGAACCGATCTCATCGCCAACCTTCGTGACGGTTTGGTCGCACCGTCGATCCTCGTGGATCTGAGCGGGATCGAGGAGCTCGCGACGATCGGCGCCGATGGAGAGAGCATTCGGATCGGCGCGCGGGTGACACTTGCACGACTCGCCGCCGACACTCAAATCGGTGCTCTGTATCCGGCTATCGCGCAGGCCGCGGCGAGCATCGCGGGACCTGCGCATCGCAGCGTCGCGACGGTGGCTGGAAATTTATGCCTCGACACGCGCTGTGTGTTCTACAACCAGAGCGAATGGTGGCGGCGCGCGAACCGATACTGCCTTAAGTATCGCGGCGACATCTGCCACGTCGCGCCACAGGGAAAGAGTTGCCAGGCGGCTTACAGCGGCGATCTAGCGCCGGCCTTGCTGGCCCTCGAAGCCGAGGCGGAAATCTCCGGAGCAAGCGGCACGCGGCGCATCGCGCTTGCCGATCTGTACGTCGAAGATGGCGCGGCGCACTTGACGTTGCGCGCGGGCGAAATCATCACGGCTGTCCACATTCCGGTGTCTGACATGCGGCTGCGCTCCGGCTACCGCAAAGCGCGTGTGCGTGGGGCGATCGATTTTCCGCTTGCTGGTGTCGCTGCTGCCCTGTGCGTGCACCAAGGAATACTCAAAGTTCTTCGCATCGCCATTACGGGAACGAACTCGCGGCCATTCGTATTGAAAGGGACTGATGAATGGACTGGAAAGGTGCTCGATGAGGCCTTGTCCTCGGCGGTGGGGAAACTGGTACAGCATCAGGTACGACCATTGCGCACCACGGCGACCGCTGCGAACTATCGGCGCCAGGTTGCAGCGGTCCTCGCACAACGATTGGTGCGGGAGCTGGCCTCGGCGGGGTAGACATGGAGTTCATATGCAGCACCTGCCGCCGGCTGCACGAGGAACACGAAGCCGTGTTCGAGCTCTTGCGAAGGCTACAGCGAGCTCTTGTGAGCGCGGATGTGGATGCGGCGCCCGATTTCCTCGACTTGGCGTGGAGCGGTCTATTGCGGGATGTGCGCAGTGTTCTTGAGTTCGAGGTTGCACGGCATTTCGATTTCGAAGAGCGGTCGCTGTTCCCGATTCTGCGCGAAGCTGGAGACGCGGAGCTGGTCGAGCTGCTGAGTGCCGATCATGAAGTCATCCGCGAGGTGACAAGGCCACTGCTCGATCTCCTCGATAAAGGTCAGACGCGCTTATTGGACACGACGGGCTGGCGTTCCGTGAAGCGGCTCGGGCTGGAGCTTTGCGATCGCCTCACTGATCACGCACTGAAGGAGGAGCAAGCCATGCTGCCCGCGCTCGAAGGCTTGCTTTCGGAGAATACAGATCGCGAGCTGTTTACCGCCTACGCGGGCAGCGAAGCGACGGCGAGTCAGCCGTGAGGAAAACTGTCTCGGTTGAAGGGGCGCTCGGACGCGGCGCTGCAGACATTCAGCTGCGCCGCCTCGCATCCGAGGACTTCGACGATGTCGTCGCCATTGACGCTGCGGTCCTTGGGCGCAAAAGGCGCGCCTACTTCGAGAGGCGCCTGCGCGCTGCCTTGGACGTACCCGGGGATCACGTTCAATTCGCGGCTACCAGTGACGCCGGGCTTTCAGGCTATGCACTCGCGCGCCGCATGATCGGCGAGTTCGGCCGGACGGAACCGGCGCTGCGCCTCGAGACCATCGGCGTGCGCCCGGAGCAGCAGGGCCGAGGCATCGGCATACAGCTGCTGGCCGAGCTTCAAGGCTGGGCGCTCAGGCACAGCATTCGCGAGATTCGCACCAGCGCGGACTGGCGCAATCACTCCATGCTGCGATTCTTCGACCGAACCGGTTTCGAGCTCGGGCGCAATCATGTCATCGAGTGTGCGGTGCATGGCGGTCAGATCATCGAGGGCGAGGACGACAAGATATTCGCCCCGGAGCATCACCGTGCAACCGCCGAGCTGGACTACAGTGCACCGATTGCGAACGATTTCGAGGCTCTCGCGCGGGATCGCAGCGACGTGCGCTCGCTTGTACCCGGGGACCTTGCCGACATCGTGCGGATCGATCGCAGGATCACCGGTCGCGACCGTACCGAGTACATCACGCGGCTGGCGAACGAGGCGATCCGCGATTCGGCGATCCGGGTTTCGCTAGCGGCGCACCGCGGCGGGTCCGTCGCCGGCTTTATCATGTCCAAGGTAGACATCGGTGATTTCGGCCGCATCGAGCCCGTGGCAGTCATCGACACCATCGGCGTCGACCCGGGATTCGCGGCTGCCGGGATCGGCACGGCGCTGCTGTCGCAGCTGTTCGTGAATCTCGAAGCGCTGCACGTAGAGCGCGTGGAGACCGTAGTTTCGAGAGAAGACTTCGAGTTGCTGGGATTTTTCTACCGTGCTGGATTCGGGCCGAGCCGCCGTCTCGCGTTCGTCAAGCGCGTTTCCTAGAAAGGATGCCATGAAGCTCGATATCTTCAACCATATCTTTCCTAGAAAATTCTATGACCGCATGCTCGCGGCGCGGCCCGACGCAACGGACATGAACAAGCGCGTGCGTGCCATCCCCTCGATCGTCGATCTCGACGCGCGTTTCCGGATCATGGACGCCTTCTCCGATTACGCGCAGGTTATCTGTCTTCCGAGTCCGCCGATCGAGTCGTTCGGCACGCGCGAACTCGCCGTGGAACTCGCGAAAATTGGCAACGACGGTATGGCCGAACTGGTCGCGAAGTACCCGGATCGTTTTCCGGCATTCGTTGCCGGGTTGCCGATGAATGACCCGAACGGTTTGCTCAGAGAAGCCGAACGCGCGATCGAGAAGCTCGGGGCGGTCGGGGTCCAGGTCTTCTCGAATGTGAACGGTGCACCGCTTACCGCGCCTGCGACGATGCCGCTCTTCGACTTGATGGCGAAGCTCGACGTTCCGATCTGGCTGCACCCGGCACGTGGCGCAGATTTCTCGGACTATAGAACCGAGAAGAAAAGTCACTACGAGATCTGGTGGACGTTTGGCTGGCCCTACGAAACCAGCGTCGCCATGGCACACATCGTTTTCGCGGGCCTTTTTGATAAGTATCCCGGCCTGAAAATCATCACGCATCATCTCGGCGCGATGATTCCATTCTTCGAGGGCCGTGTCGGCCCCGGCTGGGACCAACTCGGTACGCGCACTTCCGACGAGGACTACTTCGCGTTGCTGAAGAAGCTGAAGCGGCGTCCCCTCGACTACTTTCACATGTTCTATGCCGACACCGCGGTCTTCGGTTCACGGGCTGCGACCGAGTGCGGACTGAAGTTCTTCGGAGCGGACCGTGTTCTTTTCGCATCGGACGCCCCGTTTGACCCGGAGAAGGGCTCTGCCTATATCCGCTGGACTATCGAGATCATAGACCGACTCGCCATCACGGCGGCGGAACGCTCGGCGATTTACGAAGGCAATGCGCGTAGGCTTCTGAAACTGCCGGTGCAGACGACGAAGCGCGCCATCGCCTGACGCTAGCCGTGCAGCTGCTTGTACTTCTCGAGCAGCGCGTCCCGCGTCTCGCGGAAATCCGGGTGCTCGAAGATGCAGTTGGAGGGGCAGACCAGCTTGCACTGCGGCTCGTCTTCGGCGCCGACGCACTCGGTGCAGCGCAGCGGATCGATCACGTAGGGGGTTCCCTTGGTGATCGCTTCGTTCGGACACACTGGCACGCAAGCGTCGCACTCGGTGCAATCCTGATTGATCAGCAGAGCCATGACCATCTCCTCGAAAACAAAGGTCACTCAGGCGGCGGCACGCGTCTCCAGCTGCGCGAGCTTCTCGTGGCGGAACGCGCCCCACAACGCTGCGCCGATGGCGCCGGCATAGATCGAGTCGGGGTGGCTGACCGCCGTCAGGCCGGTGATCTTTTCCGCGACCAGCTCTTCCTGCAGAGCGGCGAGCAGGCCCGCGTCGAGCGCGAGTCCCCCGGTGAGCAAGACGGTGCCCTGGGTGATGCCGGTCACTTTCAGCAGCTTCACTAGGCGCGAAGCCATCGAGATGTGGATTCCCTTGAGGATGTCGGGCGTAGGAATCCCGCGCGAGACCATATTGATGACGTCAGTCTCAGCGAGCACCGCGCAAATCGAGCTGACCTTTTCCGGGTTGGTGGAGGTCTTCGACAGAGGGCCGATCTCGTCCACCGCCACGCCCAGGTAGCGCGCAATATTCTCGAGGAACTGACCGCTGCCTGACGCGCACTGGCTGGTCATCTTGTACTGGAGCACCTTGCCGCGCTCGTCGATGAAGATGGCGCGACCGTTGAGCGCGCCGATGTCGGCCACGGCGCGCGCGTCCGGCCGCAGGAAGATACCACCGCGCGCATGTGTGGTCATCGAGTAGAAATGCCCGGTAGCGAACTTGACGCTCTCACCTTCGCCGGTCGTGGCGACGTAGTCCACGTCGGTGGGCTTCAGTCCGGTCTCCTTGAGCACCTCTTCGTAGGCGTCTCGCGCGAGTTGCATGGGGTCGCGCCGGCGTATGCGCTCGACGCGCTTGGCAAGCCACTCGGACGTTGTGCCTCTGGTCCTGAAAAGCGCCGTCTTGACTGCCCCGGAGCCAACGTCGATACCCATGGTCGTGATCATTTCTTGGCCTCAGCGGTCATTCCCTCCTCGATCACCGCGCGCCAAGCGAAGGTCGCGCCACCGAGCGCGCCGGTGTAGATCGAATCTGGGTTGATGTTCAGCGTCAGCTCGCCGTAGTTCTCCTTGACGAGATCCTTCAGCGCCTTCACCGCGGCCTCGTTCTTCGCCACACCGCCGGTGAAAGTGAATTCGTTGCGGACCCCGCCCGAGCGCGCAAGGATCGACATGGCGCGAAGGACAATGGCGCGGTGGAGCCCGGCCATGATGTCCTCGCGCCTGTCGCCCAGCGATAGGCGGTCGCGCAGTTCAGCGCCCGCGAACACAGTGCAAGTCGAGTTGATCTTGATCGTCTTGGTCGCCTTCATGGCGAGCGGGCCGAGTTCGTGCAGGCCCATGTTCATCTCATCGGCGATGTAGCCGAGGTAGCGGCCGCAGCCGGCAGCGCAGCGATCGTTCATCTGGAAGCTCTCGACGATACCGTGCGCATCGATTTGGATTGCCTTGGTGTCTTGGCCGCCGATGTCGAGCACCGTCGCCGTCTTCGGGTACATGACATGAGCGCCCAACCCGTGGCAGAGGATCTCAGAACGGATGTGCTCTTTGGAGAAAGGCAGGCGCGCGCGGCCGTAACCGGTGCCGACCACGTAGGTCTCCTCCAGCGGTGTGTCGAGCACACCCTGGATCGGCGCGCGGACCGCCTCCTCGCGACTCGCGCTGTCTGGCTGCGCCCGAAATGTGCGCTTCAGCGCCGCGAGCAGGTGCGGCTGGATCGATTCCCCGTAAATGCGGTTCTCGACCTCGATGATTGAGCGGTCGAAAACATTGAGCAGCATGTCGTACCGCACAGCCGCTTCCTTGGCGACTGCTTCGCCGATCGCGAGGTAGCGGCTGCCGGCGATGTCACGGAAGAAGTCCGACTTGCGCTTGGCGCCGGGGGCAAACAGCTCCGGCGCCTCAGCCCGCAGTCGTTTGAATACTTCTTCGAGCGCGGCGAGCACACCCGTTGCGGCGTCGCCGAAGCGCGGGCCTTCCGCGTTGCGCCTGCAGGTACTTTCGAGGTCGGCCATTTGCTCTAGGAATTGCTCCAGGCGGAAATCGCGCTCGAGCTGCGCGATAAACTCCCCCAGCCGGCCGTTGAGCGCCCCGGAGCGCGCCAGCGCCTCGCGAAACAGATGGAACCGCGCGTTGAGGAGCGCTTCCTGTTTGGCGATCGAGGCTGCCGCATCGTAGTTCGAGCGGGAATTGGTGATGCCACGCCCGAGGACATTGCGTTGCTCGTCGATTACCAGCGCCTTGGTCGTCGTCGAGCCCAGATCGATACCGATGAAGCAGCGCATATGCCCACTCTTTAGTGCATCGTAGCTGGTGTTGCCGACGGAGCTGCCTGCGCGGCCCTTTTCGCCTTGATCATCTGGAAGTAGCTCTCGAGGCGATTCTTGATGTTAGCCGCCGAAAAGTAGCGGGGATCCACAAGATCCGACTCGATGAACGCGGCAGGCTTGCCCGTGCGCTTCTCGACCTCGCGCAGAATCAGCAACTGTCCCGCGGAGAAGCTGTTGCAGCTCTTGATCGAGTTTATGAGTAGGCCGTCGGCCTGATACTCGTTGATATATTTGCAGATCATGTCGATCCGCTGCGGGAAGTTGAGATTGGTATAGCAACCCAGGCAGTATTCCGCGAGGGATTCCAAGGGGTGCTCCGGATCGTGGCGGAAGCCGAAGTCGTAGGTGCCGCCTACCTTGGCGTAAGTCGACGCGACCACCACTGCACCCTCGTCGTAGAACATCTTCCAGAAATCGCGAAAGCTCGTCCAATTGGGCGGGCCCTCGACGACCAGCCGATACTTCTCGTCGGTGAGCTCGCCCTCGGGAGTGATCGGTCCCTTGCCCTCGCGCACCCGCTGATCGATTTCGTCGCGGAGCACGCGATAGTACTGCGTGGCCTCGGGCGTGCCGCGGAAGGCCGTGAAGATCGGGCCGATGTAGTAAACGGCCCCGAAATAGCCATCGATGGGGGAGGGACGGTGCTTTGCCGAATGCAGCACGTGAACCAGGTCCTCCTCGGCCTTGACCGATTCCTTCATGTACTCGCGCAGGCGGTCGATATCGAACTTGACGCCCGACACGCGCTCCAGCGCGGGGATCACGGTTTCCTTCAACTGCTTCACAACGTAATCACGCATGTTCTTCGAGACCCTTCCATCGCCCTGGTAGGGCACGTGCAGCATCACGGCCTCGGATCCGTACTTCTGCCGGATCAGCTCGAACCACTTCATGAAAGTGAAGCAGCCCGTGTAGGAAAGAAGCAGCAGGTCGGGCTTGGGGAGCGGCTCGCCGGTTGGACCGATGTCGCCGTTTAGCATCATGCCAAGATCGGTCTTGACGTAGGTGCACACGTCCTCGGAGTGACCGTCGCGCTCCGCATCCATGATGAACTTGCCCGATTTCTTCCTGAGGCCACTCTGCAAGGCGTTGGTCTCCGGGAGGCTGCGCGCGAGATCGAAGCACATCACCAGCTCGTTCAAGTTGCCCGGCACGAAAGTGGCGCAGATTTTCTTTCCTTGGTCGTGCGCAATGGCGAGTTCGTGATAGTTTCGGTTGATCATCTCCTTCTGCAGTAGCATCGCGTCCTCCTTCTGGACCGGTGCGACCGGTTTTTTCGAAGGCTGCGACGGCATCATTTGGACAGGGGTGCTCATGCGGCGCTCCACAGTTTGATTGAATCGGCGAATGTGCCAGCCTGTTCGCGGATCGGCGCCATCTGGCCGGTGTTTTCCGCGTACTTAAATGCAGTATAGGGAACCTTGTAGCGAGCGAGCACCGCCTGCAGCATCGGTCGCTCAAGCAGCGCGGGATCGCAAAAGGACGGCGCTGCGAAGATGACGCCCTCGGCGCCGGCCTTCTTCGCCGATTGCAGCAGGAACTGGCCCTTTTCCTCCTTGCGCTGCTCGAACTTCGATGCCGTTGTTGCCGAATGGTGCAGGAAGGCTTTCGACAAGTTCTCTAGCGGATCGCCCTCTGTCGCCACCTCGTCCAGTAGCCAGCGCAGGACCAACATGAAGTCGTCATCCACGATATAGCAGCCGGCCATTTCGATGGACTTGATCAATCCAAGCGGCGGTTGTTCGCAGAAGCTGCCTGTCAGCACGATGCGGGCGTTATCGCGCTTGGGACGCTCGACGCCGTCGGTCGCCATGAGGTAGTCGCGCACGAGCGCAGTATGTGCTTCCGGCGGCAGAACCATGCCGGCGCGCAACACGAGGTACACCTCGGAAGTCGGCGCCTGCCAAGGCTTCGCTGCGCGGTATGCATACAGCTCACGGACCGCGCGGCGGTTTTCGTTGTATACAGCGATCGAGGCGCGCAGGGCTTTGTCCGTGATCGCTTTGCCGGCGAGCTTGCCAAGGTCGTCACGCAGCAGTTGCATTTCGTGGACATAGAAGTCGCCACCGATCCCATCCTCAAGTTCTGGGGAACGTCGAAGTACTTGACGTACTTATCCTTGAACATGATCTGCCACATCCCGGAAAGATTCCGGATCACGTCGCAGATCGACGGGAACAGCATCCCGTCGAGGCAGTCCAGCCGCCCGGTCAATCCGAGTTCGATCGTGGAGCGCGGAATGCGACAGATGTAACTCTGGTAGTAGGCGTCGCCCTGAATTACCTCAAGCTGATCGCCGCCGCCGAGGATCCCTACCGGCAGCATCCCTGCCGCATGAACGATTTCTCGCGGCACATAGACCGGCATATAACCTATCGCCTTGCGGTTGGGTGCCGCTGCTTTCCACTCTTTTACTGCGTTGAAATGCAAATCCTCGAACAACGCGTGGCAGCGCGCGACGATTTCCCGTACGTCGTTGCTCATCGGTGCTCCCACTTGGGCGGACGTTTGGCAAGGAAGGCTGCAAGACCCTCGTTCGCGTCGTGGGTTTGCATCAGGTGGTTAAGGTAGAGCCGCTGGACCTGGGCAATGCGCCGTTCGACCTCCGGAACATAACTTTCGCGAGCTGCTTCCAGCGCCCAGGCAAGTGAGGCAGCGCTCTTCTTAACGAGGTGCGTGTCGAAGTAGGCGAGCGCTGCCGCCTCGGGGTCGTCTGCCACAGTATGTACGAGGCCCAGCGCTTTCGCTTCCATCGCGTCGATGGAACGGCCTGAAAACAACAAGTCTTCAGCCGCTCCCTGGCCGATGCGCGGAGGCAGCAAACAGGACGCTGCCGGAGCGAACACCCCCAACTTGATCTCGGGTTGGCCGAATTGTGCGTCACGGCTCGCGAAGATCAGGCTGCCGGCCAGGGCGAGCTCGAGCCCCCCGCCAAGGCACTGGCCGCGGACCGCCACGAGGACGGGTCGTGGCCATTCGAGCATCACTTTCAGGAGTTCGTGCAGGCTGGAGAGCATCTTGGCGCAATCGGCGGGCAGGTGCTCGTCAACGCTCGCACCGAAGCTGAAGTGCGGGCCCTCGGCGTCGAGTAGCGCTGCCCGTACCGGCCCAGGCTCGGCATACGCCGTGAACGCCTGAGTGAGCGAACCGATCATCTCCATGTCGATGATGTTGGGCTTCGGGCGATCGAGACGCAGACGGAGGAGCGCTTCGTCGCGATCAAGCCAGATCTCGACAGGTCCTACTGCGGCGGCTCCGTGCGTAGATATGGCAGTCATACGGCCCCCAATCGGCTTTTCTTCTTTCCCGGCTGGATACGCTCAGTGAGCGCGTCGGACCAGCCTTCGCCCTGAGCAATTGCTTGGCGTAGCGCGATGAAATCCACCTCGCGATCGTCTTTCGTGCCTTCGTTGAACGCGCGGAATCCGGCGCGACCTTCGGTCATCATGTTCAGCGCGAGCCACGCGCGGTGGTTCTCCTTATTTCGGTTCCAGGCTTCCAGCTTGGGCTTGCGCAGTTCCTCGATCGTCTTGGTCGTGCAGTCGGGAAAGGTGAGTAGCAGCTTTGCGCACATTTCTTCGATCTTAGCGTCGAGAATCGCCAGGTCGACCGTGCCCCTAGCCATGAGCGCCTTTCCTTCTTTGGCAGCGTCGCCTGTCTTGAAGTCACCGTAAACAATGCGACCGAATTCATCGGAAAAGCGCTGCGTTTCGACCAGTGGGTTGGCGACGAACTTGCCGTCCACTTTGAGCGCGGGCGCGATGTCGGCAAGCAATCCCCACTGATATGCTTTGTGGGCCGAAAACGGCTCGCACATCACGCACGCGACCATGGCACGGTCAGCTCCGATCACGGGGGGCAGGAAGTCGGTGGCGCCACCGATGGGTGCGGACCCATGCTTTGGACCGGCTTGGCCGAAACGGGCAAGATCTTGAGCTACCGAAAAGTCGCAAGCCATGCCTAATTCCTGCCCGCCACCGATGCGCATGCCATTCACGCGGCAAATGACCGGCTTGTCGCAAGTCAGGATCGAGGAGACCATGTCGTTGAACAGGCGCATGTACTGCCGGTACTCTTGGGCGCGACCGGCGTAGTACTCCGCGTACTCTTTGGTATTGCCGCCGGTGCAGAACGCCTTGTCACCCACCGCAGTGAATACCACGCAATTCACGTCGCGCGCGTTCGAGGCTGTCCGGAACGCCATGATCAGCCCTTTTGCCATCTCCGTCGTGTAAGAGTTGTACTGAGTCGCGTTGTCGAGCCAGATCCAGGCGTTATAAAGATGAGGTACGAGCGCGCCATCGGGTGAGCGCGCGGGCCGCTTTTCGTATCGCACGCCTTTCGCTACATACCCCTCTGTAAGGTCATGGCCTTTCAGGACGAAGGGGTTGGCTGGCTTGTCCATGGATTCTCCCTTTAAGTACGCGAGGGCATGAGCGGGGCCAGCGCTCGGAGCGCAGTCGAAAGCTTGCACGTCGGGCCTGGAGCCATGCCACCTACTCGTTGATCGCGGCCTCGCACGGGACGTGAGCCCGCCAAATTTGACGGACGCGTCTCTGCAGCTATAATGGTATTAAAGTACCAGTTTACCATTGTGCCTGTCAATCGCATTATGTGCCGTTCCAGGTAGAGGAACTTGCGCTAGATCAAATTCACTCTGTCCCCCAACCTTACAATCCCGGGAGGCACAGGAGGAACGGACAGGAGGATCAGAATGCATGACGAAGGACGAGGTTTAGCCAGCCTTTCGATTGCACTGACCGGAAGCGGCGGTGCGGGGGTCATGACTGCTGGCAACATGCTGCTCGAAGCTGCCGCACAGGGCGGCTGGTATGGATTGATGGTACGCACAAGTGGTCCACAAATTCGTGGAGGTGAAGCGGCCGCACTGGTGCGCCTAGCTGCCGAGCCTGTCGATTGTCTCGGCGACCGATTTGATTTCGTAGTCGGGGTTGACTGGCAGAACATGCATCGATTCGCCGACGAAATTCCTTTGGATGCCGGAAGCCTTCTAATCGGGGATCCAGATCAAGGCGAGCCGCCGGACGTATTTACGCAGCGCGGCGCGCGCCTGATGCACGTCCCGTTTAAGCGGATGGCGAAGGCCATTCCAGGAAGCTGGCCAAACATGATCGTGCTTGGCCTTGCCGGAGCACTCGCTGGCGTGTCCCCGGACACCCTGAAATCCGTTGTACGCAAGTCGTATAAGAAGGGAGGGGAAGGCCTTGCTGCCAGCCTCGCAGCCGTGGACGCGGGCATCACCGCCTTGGACGCGCTCCCTCCTACGCCGCGCCTCATTTCGCCAAGGCATGTCGCGAAGCCGCGCTGGCTCATTAGTGGCAACCAGGCTGCCGGATACGGCGCAGTGCGTGGCGGCGTACGGTTCGTTGCCGCGTATCCGATCACTCCTGCAACCGAGGTTTTGGAATGGCTCGCGCCGGCTCTGGCGGGCGTTGGCGGAACGCTTGTGCAGGCCGAAGATGAGCTCGCGTCAATCAACATGGCCATCGGCGCCTCTTTCGGAGGCGTGCCCTCGCTGACCGCAACATCAGGCCCCGGTCTCTCGTTGATGACTGAGGCTCTCGGCTTGGCGGTGGCTGCAGAAGTGCCCGTCGTGGTCGTGGACGTGATGCGCGGCGGGCCTTCGACGGGAATACCTGCAAAGAGCGAGCAAAGTGACGTCAACATCGCGCTGAACGGGTTGCACGGCGATGCACCCCGCATCGTGGTCGCGCCGAATTCCATCGCCGACTGCCTCGCAGCGACGCAGTGGGCAGTGCACTTATCGGAAAGGCTGCAGACGCCGGCGATCGTGCTCTCCGATCAGTACTTGGGGCAGACCCGCGCGGTCGTAGACCGCCCCTCTGACGTCAGTTTCATCGGCGAACGCGTGCTCGCGGCGCCGTCTACGGAGGGCTATAAACGCTATGCCATCACGGACTCCGGCGTTTCGCCGGCAGCCGTTCCGGGCACGTTGGGAAATGCGCATACGGCCGAGGGTCTCGAGCACAACGAGCGTGGCATCCCTTCCAGTCAGTCGCGCGACCACTTGGCGCAGCTTGCGAAACGCGAGCGCAAGCTGCTGCAACACGATTACGGCAATCACTGGGCAGACATTCACGGCGAAGGTGACACCGCGGTAGTGACGTTCGGCTCCTGCACCGGTCCGGTGCGTGAAGCGGCCGCGCGCGCAGCGGCACAAGGCATGAACGTGCGAACAGTGTCGATGCGGCTGCTTTCTCCGGCGCAGCCCGAGCTGCTGGCGAAGGCACTGGAGGGTGTCAAGCGGGTGCTCGTAGTCGAACAAAATCAAAGCGGACAATTCCACCGATACCTCCGGGCCGACTTCGATCTCGGAGGCGAAATACTGAGCCTCCACCGGCCCGGACCATTGCCGATTCGTCCCGACGAAATCTATAGGCGGATCACTGAATGGAGTCGCACATGACGCCGGGTGTCGCGGCCGTGCCAGCTACGTGGCAGGCGTTCAAATCCGACTACAAGCCGATCTGGTGCCCAGGCTGTGGCGACTATTCGGTACTTACCTCGATTGCCAAGGCGTTCGCGATGCTTTCGCTCCGTCCTGAGAACGTCGCCGTCGTTTCTGGAATCGGCTGCTCCTCGCGCATCCCAGCGTATACGAACTGCTACGGATTTCACGGCGTGCACGGTCGCGCACTTGCCGCGGGTACAGGACTGAAGATCGCGCGGCCTGACCTTACTGTGCTGGTGGCGGGCGGAGACGGCGACGGCTACTCGATCGGTGGCAATCATTTCCTCCATGCATGCCGCCGCAACGTGGACCTTACTTATGTCGTAATGGACAACCACGTATACGGAATGACGAAAGGGCAGCCCTCGCCGACAACCGAGCCTGACTGGGATTCGAAACTCTCGCCAGGAGGCACGGGACTGCGCACATTCCATCCGTTGGTTATTGCGCTTGCTGCCGGCGCCAATTTCATCGCACGTGCCTTTTCGGGCGAGCCGAACGACACAGCGCAAATCCTTGCCGAAGCTATCCGAACGCCAGGATTCTCGTTCGTGGAGATTCTCAGCCCGTGCGTGACATTCCGTCCCGAGCAGCGCGACTGGAAGAATCAAGTACGACCTGCGCCGGTCGCGCCAACCGATGACCCTGCTAGGGCGGCCCGACGCATCATGACCGATGATGGATTCAATATCGGCATTCTCTACAAGGGCGCGCGTAAACCGTATCAGCCACCCATGGGCAAGGCGACGATGCGCTTGGCTGACTTGGAAGCGGAGTTCACGATATGAGTAAGCGCAAGTCCACGAGCGTCCGGAAGGCCGGACGTCGCATCGTACCCGTCCGGCCTCGCGAAAAGGCAACGAAGAAGCCGAGCTCGACTGGCTCCGCGGACTTTCTTGCACGTGCCTGGGCAATGGAGGTCGAAGCTGCTGAGCGGTACGCGTCGTTTGCGGATGCTATGGATCAACATAACAACCGCGACGTGGCAGAGTTGTTCCGCAAGCTCGCCCGAATAGAGCAGCTGCATGCGGACCAGCTTCTCGAGGAGAATGCCTCCAAGCGTCCACCGGTGCTTCCACCGGGGGGGATGCGGTGGAGCGGCGGGGAGGGCCCGGAAACCGCAGCCCCTGACGAACTGCATTACCGCATGCAGCCCTACCATGCGCTTCAGATCGCACTTGCCTGCGAAAGACGCGCAGAAAAATTCTTTGCCGAGTTCGCGTCCAATGCGGCCAACCCAAAAGTGCGCAAGGCAGCTAAAGAAATGGCCGCCGAGGAGGCTGAGCACGTACGTTTGATCGAAGATTGGCTTACGCGCACACCGGCGCCTGAGAAGAATTGGGAGCGTGACCCCGACCCGCCACTTGTATCCGACTGAAGGAGACGCTCGTGGAAGTTCTGCATCCGAAGGGGTGGGCCGCACCGGTGGGCTACTCGAACGGGATCGCGGCCGAACCCGGACGCATTGTGTTCATTGCTGGGCAGGTCGGATGGGATGAACGGCAAAAATTTCGCACGACGGAACTCGTGCCTCAGTTCGAGCAGGCGTTGAAGAACGTATTGGTAGTGCTCGCGGAAGCGGGCGGGCGGCCCGAGCACATCTGTCGCATCACGGCCTTCTGTTGCGACAAACAGGGCTACCTGGCGGGGCGCCGCGAGTTGGGGAAGATCTGGAGGCGCCTCCTGGGACGTCACTATCCCGCCATGAGCATGATCTTTGTTTCTGATTTGTTGGATAATCCGGGGAAGATCGAGCTCGAAGCTACAGCAGTCGTTCCGAAGTGAGAAAGGACGCCCGGAAAGTTCTTGAATGAACGCGCCGTTCCTTTACAAGCAGAAGATCCGTTTCTCACATTGCGACCCTAGTGGGGTCTTGTACTTCGCCCACATCTTTGATTTTGTCAACGCCGCTGTCGAAGACTGGTTCGAGGCCGGGCTTGGCATGCCGTTCCATGAGTTTCACCTGCGCCATCGGCTCGGCAACCCTGTCGTGAGCACTGATTGCCAGTTCATGCGTGCTTGTAGGTTCGGTGAAGAGATCACACTCGAACTCTCCCCGACGCGCATCGGCAGCAGCTCCATGGAGATATGCTTCATCGCGAAAGTCGGCGGCGAAGAACGGATGCGACTGCGTCACAAGACGGCGATGATTTCGCTTGATCGCTTTCGCGCGATCGAGATCCCGACCGAGTTACGGGCGCGGGCTGAGGGTTTCCTGGCACCTGAATTGCAGCAGGAACCGGCGCTACCGTTGCCCGAGGCGACGCCGCAGAACGCGTTCCGCTCGAGACAGATGGTTCAGTACGTCCATTGCGATCCCGGTGGCATCGTCTACTTCCCGCGATTTTTCGACATGTTCAGCGCGGTGCTCGAAGACTGGTTCGCCGAGGGGCTCGGGTGCCCGTGGGGCGCGGACCTGATCGGTCAGCGCAATCTGGGCACGCCTTCCGTCGCGATCCGCGCCGAGTTCTTGCGCGCATGCCGACTCGGCGATACCCTGGAATTCGCTCTCTGGCCAATACACCTCGGGGATAGCTCGGTGCAGCTCATGCTGGTTGGTACCGCGGCGGGCACAGAGCGTCTTCGCGCGGCCTGGACGATCTGCATAGTTTCCCGCGATGCGTTCCGCTCGGTTCCAATACCGGATGATCTTCGTCTCCGAATGCAGGACTTCGTTCACGTCAAAGTGTAGAGCGCGATCACATCGCCGACTTCGTGGCGCCTGCTCCGGACGCTGCTAGTGGTGGAGGCGGCGGGAATCGAACCCGCGTCCGTAAGCTCTCCGCAGTCAGGACTACATGCTTAGCCTGGTCGTTTGGGTCTCGCCTTGCGCCCGCCGGCCGGCAGGCTGACGCTCGGCCAGCCGCTTCGACGGATCAGCACGGCCAAGCGGCCAGACCGTGCAGAGTGGCTGATGTGAATGACGCTGCACCTCCTTGCGGAGGCCTAGCCCATCAGCAGGCTAGTGCAGCGTCTCGCGGGTATTAGGCCGCGAGAGCGAAACGCTCGTCGTTGGCGTGTATAGTGTTCCAGATGGATTTACGAGGTCTTCTGGTCCTCGGCATGCCCTGCGCTGCTTCGCAACCCACGTCGAAACCAGGTCGCCCCCGGATTCGATGAAGCAGAACAATTATCCCATAGATGGGTGTGGGCGACCGATCTTCAAGCGGGTCATCTGGTCGAGTCGCCTGCCACCATGATCAACTCGACTTCTCCGGCCCCGTTCTTGCGGCGGAACGCGGCCGCCTCCTGGTATTCCATGGATTCGAAGCATTCGACGCCGCGATCGAGCGTCGGGAACTCGATGACCACGAAGCGATTGAATTTCGCGGGACCCTCGAGAACCTCGAAGCGCCCGCCGCGCGCGAGCACTCTGCCGCCGAACCGCGCGATGATCGCAGGTACCCGGTCGGTGTACTTCTTGTACTCGACCGGATCGTTCACTTTCGAGCGGGCTACCCAGTAGGCCGGCACGATTCCTCCTCTTCCCCTCCAACCAGTTCCATAACTTCCCGTGGATGCGAGAGCACCGCGTCTGCGTCCCACGTCCGCGGGTCGGCGCCTTCGCCGAGGTAGCCCCAGCCGGCGGCGAACACCGGCATTCCCGCGGCGCGCGCGGCCTGCACGTCGCGCAGGTCGTCGCCGACGTAGACGCATTCGTCCGGCGGCAGCGAAAGCAGCGACGCCGCGAGCTGCAGCGGCGCCGGGTGCGGCTTGATGTGCGGCGTCGAGTCGCCGCTCACGATGCAGCGGGCGCGGGCGTTCATTCGCAGCCGCTCGAGCAGCGGCTCCGTGAAGCGCTTGGCCTTGTTGGTGACGATGCCCCAGGGAAGACGGCGCGCCTCGATCTCGTAGAGCAGCTCGGGGATGCCGTCGAAAAGGCGCGTATCGACGCACAGGTCCTGCGCGTACAAGTCGAGAAACCGCTCGCGCAGGGCGCCGTAACCTTCGCTCTCCGGCGAAATCCCGAACCCGGCCTGGATCAGCCCGCGTGCCCCGCCCGAGGTGTGCGGTCGCAGTACGGCCGTAGGAAGGGACGCGCGCCCGCGCTCGCCTAGGAGCCGGTTCAGCGCCCGCGCGAGGTCCGCCGCCGTGTCGGCGAACGTGCCGTCGAGATCGAAGAGGACCGCGCGAACCGACGTCGGCACCTCACGCCTCTCTCGTTGCGTGGAGCAGATAGTTCACGTCGGCGTCGTCGCCGAGCGCGTAGACGCGCGTGAGGGGGTTGTAGGTCATGCCGACGATATCGCGCACTTCCAGGCCCGCCGCGCGGCAGTGGCGGGCGAGTTCCGACGGCTTGACGAACTTCGCGTAGTCGTGCGTTCCCTTCGGAAGGAGCTTGAGCACGTATTCCGCGCCGACGACCGCGAAGAGATACGACTTGAGATTGCGATTGATGGTCGAGAAGAATACGTCGGCGCCAGACCGAGCGAGTTGCGCGCACGCGCGCACCGTGCTCGCGGGATCGGGAACGTGCTCGAGCAGCTCCATGCAGGTGACGAGGTCGTACGTCCCCGGCTCCCGCGCGGCGAGATCCTCGGCGGAGACCCGCTCGTATTCGACCGCGGCCTGGCTCTCGAGGCCGTGGAGCTGCGCGACCTTGAGCGCTTTCTCCGAGAGGTCGATGCCCTTCACGCGAGCGCCGCGTCCGGCCATCGCCTCGGCGAGGATCCCGCCGCCGCAGCCGACATCCAGCGCCGCCTTGCCTCGAAGGGGCGCGACGCGGTCGATCCATTCGAGCCGCAGCGGATTGATCTCGTGCAGCGGTTTGAATTCGCTTTTCGGGTCCCACCAGCGGTGCGCGAGCGCCGCGAATTTCTCGATTTCCTGCGGGTCAACGTTCAACGACATCTTCGGTTCGCGGAAACAAAAAAGCCCTGCCGAGGCAGGGCTTCGTGAGGCAGGCTGGCAATTATCGGGTCTGCGTGCCGACCGCTTCGGCTTCGACGCGGCGGTTCGGCTGGAGGCACGCGATGAGCGCCTTGGTCTTCTTCGTTCCCTTGCACTCCTTCA
>Ga0187773_10000290_pt1 | contig 20390 bp, 15 predicted proteins | sample 0216_BV02_MP05_1_FD_133133 | JGI IMG/M metagenome (GOLD analysis project Ga0187773, IMG submission 133133) | Tropical peat soil microbial communities from peatlands in Department of Meta, Colombia - 0216_BV02_MP05_10_MG | ecosystem: Environmental > Terrestrial > Soil > Wetlands > Peat | place...
CATCCGATCTTCGAGGCGAGGAGGGCGGAGAGCCTCCCCACTCGGTAGCCGTGCTCGCCCGAGGCGTCTTCCTTCAGGTCGGCGGTCACGGCGAGGCGCTCGAGCATTTCTGCACGCGAGTGTTCCGCTACACCTTCGGCTGCACGAGCTCGCATAGTCGCGTGAAGGCATTCAAATGCCTGTAGATCGGCGCCTTGGCCTGAGATGCTTACCCCTAGATCGGAGCCAGAGGAGATCTTGAACAGCGTTCGAACCCCCTCCGCCCGACGTTGCCGAATATGTTCAAGAAGGAGGTTCATATACCTGAGTGCCATCCCAGGCTGCCCGGCATCGTCATATGCTCTTGCAATTGAGACGAGCGCGTCTCTGTGGCTTGAGTCGATGCCCGCACTTTCGGTAAGAGTACGCTCAAGCGTGGCCAGTCCCTTAGAAACGCTGCCAGTTCTCACTTGGCAGCGAGCCAAGGCAATATCCGCCATCAGCCTGCATCGGACTGAATCGGAGGCGAGCGCATGCACGGCACATTGCGATGCGTGCTCGAGTGCTAGCTCATCGTGGTCAAGCTCTAAGGCAATTTGGACAAATGTGAATTCTCGAATCGTCTGCGCGAAATGTTCGGCCGCACTACGGGCAGCCGCTAGACCGCTAATCGAAAGACGAATACTGTCCAACGCGGCATCGTGGTCGCCAAGGTAATAGTAGCTTTGCGCCAGATTCGTGAGCGCTCTCCTGGCAACCGGACGAGTCCATTCTGGTCTGGCGAGCGCGACGACTCTATCAAGGCAAGGAATTGCCTCTCGATAAAGTCCCGCATAGTTTAGCGCGGTTCCCAGGTTGTTCAGAACTACCCCTTCGCCCTCGACGTCGCCTAGATGGCGCTCAATATCGAAGGCTTCGGAATAATGCATGAGGGCATCTGTCGTATTTCCCAAGTCACTGCAGATGATGCCCAATGCATTCAAAGACGATCGCATTCCTTCAGGGAATCCTGATTGCTGTGACAGCTCGTAGCGGAGGCTCGCGGCCTCATAAGCGGGAACAAAATTGCCGTGGTGCACAAAGAAGCTGCAACATTCGTGAAGACAAAGGAGCCGCAGGGGCAAGTTGTTGTTACCCCTTATTCTTCGTAGAACTTGAAGCGCTCCCATGAAAATATCAGCCGAGCCAGCTGACGAACGCGCCGCTCGATTGACTAGCTCGTGATAGAGCCGTTGCATGGCGCCCTTGAGTTCCGGCGAGCTTGCTCCACACGTTGTGCGAAGGAGGCCCTCGATTCGCTCAAGGTGTAGTGAGCTCATATGACAACCCCCCGGAAGTCGCTCAACACAGTATCGCGATGCTGGCCGCTACAGCAACGGACTTTCGCGTCTAACCTGGGGAAGTATGTGCTTGACGAGTCGAACATTCCCTACCCGAATGGGTAGGAACTACAGTACATCATAGAAATGAGTGGAAGGCGACTGCGCCTCGGGAAGTACGGCTATCGCTGAAGATCCAACCGCTCTCCATCACTTCCACCCTTCCAATCGTGACTTCGGTGCAAGGCGTTCCAAATTCTCGATCGCGCTTGGAGGAACGGGGACTCGTGAGCGGCTTGACCAAGGTACGAGTCGATGTCAATGTGATCGCGCCTTAGCCTGCCCACCAAGACGACAAAGAGATCGGTCAGTTGGGGATCGAACTGCAGGCCCTTTAGCTGGCTGATCTCGTCGAGAGCCGCATCGATTGGCCAAGCGACCTTGTAGGGCCGCTTGTGCGTGAGCGCGTCAAAGACATCCGCGAGCGCCGTAATTCGAGCAACCAGTGGTATTGCCGTTCCTGATAGGTTGCTCGGATAACCCGAGCCGTTCCACCACTCATGGTGATACCTAGCAATTTCCTCCGCCATTTGCATGTGCGGAATATTACTCTTGGATAACAACTCCGCACCGACAGTCGTGTGGGTGCGCATGATTTGCTGCTCCGCGTCGTTTAGCTTGTCAGGCTTCAGGAGAATGGCATCGGGAACTCCGATTTTGCCAATGTCGTGTAGGCGGGCTGCCAGCTCCATCATGTAGCAAGTATCTTCATCGCAGCCGAATTCTTGGGCAATCAGGGAGGCCATCTTGCCAACCCGGTAGGAGTGTTCTCCCGTTGAGTCATCGCGCAATTCCGCGGTCACTGCCAGCCGTTCAAGCATTTCGATGCGCGACCGAAAGAGCTCTTGCTGGGCAATCTTTCCCTTGAGGGCCGCCTCTTGCCTCTCTAGGCGAGTCGCAATTGCCGACTCGTTTCCCAAATCCTGGCCGAGCTGCTCCTCTAGGTGCAGCTTCACATGGCGCAGCGCATTTTCCTGCTGGGTTTGCCTCAGGGACTCCATCATCTCCCGGAGGTAGCTAAGCGCGTGCTCAGGCTGGCCCACGATTTCATATGCCTTTACCAACGCCACGAGAGTGTCGCGCAGCATCGACCGGAGCAGACGGGCCCTTTCGAGAGTGTTCGTTAGTCTCGAGATGCCGACGTCCGGACGCCCTGCGTGGACTTCGTAGAGACCTTCGGCGATTGACGCTGCGATCTCAGCCCTGGCTGACTTTGATTCAGCAGCGCACTTTCGGGCAATTGCACAGCGCTCGCCAGCTTTGTCGACATCCCCGACCTCTAGTAGCAGTCGAGTGTAGTAGTTCTCCTTTAGGACCCGCGAGACCAGTTCAGCAGCAGAGTGCGGCTCCGGACTTTCGGCCACGCAAATCTCGGCCGCCCTCAAGCCTCGCCCAAAATCTTCTAGATGCAGACAGGCGAGTGCGATGTTTGAGAATCCGTTGACGCGGAACTTGGCAAGGTTCAGATGCCCGTTCGCAAGGTGAATTGCATGCTCGAAACAAGCTATGGAGTCGTGGTATTGCGCTGCGTAAAGCAGTGCGATCCCAAGGTTCAGCCAAACGGAACATTCCGCTTCGGTATCGCGCAATTCCTGCGCAAGTTCCAAGGCTTCCGAGTAGCACTCGATCGCGCGCGAGATATTGCCTGAATCGGCGTACATAATCGCTGCAAAAGTCAATGCCTTTCGGAGGAGGCCCTTGCATTCCGATCGCCTTGCCAAGTCCACAGCGCCAAGTGCTGGGTCGATTGCCCGGAATGTCTGCCCCTGGAGGTAGAAGTAATGAGATGCGTCGATGAGAGTGTTTATGCGCAGCTCAGAATGCTCAGTGCCGAGAACGTCTTTGAGCGCTTCAACGACGCTCGACATGAACTCAGCGGACGACGCCGCGCCCTGCTGGAATCGCGAGTTGACTTCCAGCGCGAGGCGAGACAACGCCACCTTGATATCAGGACCTGACCGATCCCTAACAAGCGCAACGATTGCTCTTGGATCGTATTGACCAGTATTAGTCACGCTAAGTGCCTGTTTCACAATGCTAAATAAACTGAACTGGACCGAAATTGTGAACTAGTTCACATTTCCTTCCCAGAGTCCTAAAGCCGGATAGGAACGTTTGGCTCTTTCTTATTGATAGTAATCGGTTTTCTCATTAGCGCAAAGGAGACAAAGGGCAGGCTCAATACGGCGAGCGCACTGAACTCGTGCGAACTTGCAGTACCGAGGAGCCACGCGCCGTCAACGAGCAAGCGTCCAAGAGTTGTAAGTGAAGCAGTCAGGTCTCGAACATCAACTTTGAAAGGGAATGGAAATGGACAAGATCGGAACAATTGAACTCATCGAAGGTGCCCTGGAAGCCAAGGTCGAAGTTGTGATCGAAGAGCTCGCAGAGCTTCAGCTGGCGCTGGTAGGCGGAGGCATCGGCGACGTCGTCGGTCACTAGAACGAAATCAATTCTTGAACGATCAACCTAGAGGAGCTTGAAATGGAAAAGGCGAACACGATTGAACTCATCGAAGGTGCCTTGGAAGCCAAGGTCGAAGTTGTGATCGAAGAGCTCGCAGAGCTTCAGCTGGCGCTGGTAGGCGGAGGCATCGGCGACGTCGTCGGTCACTGAGCCAAGGCCATTCTGGCACCTGGATAGCGAGCTGAAGCGCTGGTGGATGAGCTCGTAGGTCCCGAACTCGCCGCCGGCGGCTGCTGCGGCGAAACCGTTCGGCACCTAAGCTTCGGTCGTCAGCGCGCGGAGCTTGCTAGGGCAGCGGGAACGTTGCTGGCCGAGAAGTCGATTCGCCGGACCGTTGCCTCGATTGTTTCTGGCCGATGACTTACTACAACTAAGGCCAGTGAGCGGCTCTTGAGGGAGGTGCTTATCCGTCGTTCCAACGCCACATCGAGCTGATCGAACGCCTCGTCCAGGAAGAGCACCTGGGGCTTCCGGTATAGCGCCCGCGCGAGCAGGATGCGCTGCTTCTGGCCGCCGGAAAGCGCCATGCCCAGGCTGCCGACGATGGTGTTGTACTGCATGGGCATCGCCATGATCTCGTCGTCGATCATGGCGGCACGCGCGCACTCGCGGACGAGCTGCGGGTCGTGCTCCGTGTCGAAGAAGCTGATGTTGTCCTCGATCGTGCCGACGAAGAGCTGGTCGTCCTGCATCACCGCACCGATGCGCGACCGGTACTGCGCGGGATCCCAGTCCATGAGGCTGCGGCCATTCACGCGCACTTCGCCCTCGGTGGGCGGCAGCAGGCCCAGCAACACCTTGATGAGGGTCGTCTTGCCGCACCCGGACGGTCCCACGATGGCGAGCGTCTCTCCCGGCGCGACCGTAAGGTCCACGCCGCGGAACACGAAGCCTTCGGGCCCGTAGGCGAAGCCCAGGCCGCGCGCCTCGATCGCGAGGGGGCCGGTCGCCGCCTCGCCCGGCAGCGACGGCTTCGAGGTCTCCATTTCCGAGAGTGCGATGTCCGCGATGCGCTCGGCGTGCAGGTCGAGCATGCGGAAGTCGTTCCACTTCTCGATGAGGGCGATGACGCGGGTGAGGAACACCGTCTGGAAGCCGATGAAGGCGTAGAGCATCCCGACCGTGAACCGCCCGTCCATCACGGCGAGCGCGCCCAGCCAGATCACGACCACGTTCTCGAGCCCGAAGATGAGCGAGTTGGCCGCCCGCTGGAGGATCCCCACGTTCTGCACCCGCACGCCCGCGTTGGTCTGGTCCACCACGAGGTTCTGGTAGGCCGAGCGTCGCTCCGACTCGCGCAGGTTGAGCTTGATCGCCATCATCCCGCGCAGGGTCTCGATGAAGTGGGTGCCGCTCCTCGCCTCGTGCGCGAGCTGCTCGTCGGTCGCATAGCGCTGCGGATAGTAGAAGATCCACCGCAGCACGCCGTAGATCGCCGCCGCCGCGACCACGACCGCCGTGAGCTGGACGCTGTAGTAGCCCATCACGACGAGCGTGAGGACCACCATCACGCCGTCGACCATCGTCTCGAGGAACGTGGTGGAGAGCGTGCGCTGGATCGCGTCCACGCTGCGGAACTTCGAGACGATGTCGCCGATGTTCCTCTTCTCGAACCACGCGAGCGGAAGCCGCACCATGTGGTTGAAGAGGGTGGTGAGGAGCTTCAGGTTGATGTGCGTGCTGAGGTAGACGCCGACCCACGCGCGCACCGCGAACACCACCGCCTGGATCACCACGAGCGTCCCGAAGGCCACGCCCAGCACCGTGAGCAGGTCCACGTCGCGCCCCACCAGCACGCGGTCCACCGTGAGCTGGAGGAAGAACGGCATCGCGATGGCGAAGACCTCGAGCGCGAGGGACAGCACCAGGATCTGCGCGATCGTCGCCTTCAGCCCCGAGGCCACGCCGAGGAGCTGCCACGAATGGATCTTCTCGCGCTCGTCCTTCCTCTGGAAGTCGGTGGTGGGCGTGAACTCCATCGCCACGCCCGTGAAGTGGCGCGAGGCCTCGTCGAGGGTCATCACGCGCTTGCCGCGCGCGGGGTCGTGCACGGTGATGCGCCGCCCGCGCACCGCGGTGAGCACGACGAAGTGGTTCATGTCCCAGTGCAGCACCGCCGGAAGCCGGAGCTTGCCCATCGCCTCGAGGGGCACCTGCACGCCGCGCGCCGTCATGCCCATGGTCTCGGCGATCTGGGCGACGTGCTTGAGCGTGATCCCCTTGAGCGACGGCGACAGGCGCAGCCGCATCGCCGAGAGGTCGGTGCGGTGGCCGTGGTAGGAGGCGATCATGGCGAGGCAGGCGATCCCGCACTCGGGCGCCTCGCTCTGCAGGATCACGGGGACGCGCCGCGAGAGGAGCTCGGAGAGGAACGCCATCAGATCCGCTCCTTGAGCTTGAGGACCGGCTCGAACATCCACTGGAAGAGGGTGCGCTTCTCGAGCAGGAGGTCGGCGTCCACGAGCATTCCGGGGCGAAGCGCGAAATCCTGGCCGAGCGCCGAAACGTTCTGCCGCTCGAGCCCCACGTCCACGCGGTAGACCGGCTCCCTCGCCGAGAGCGGCCCCACGCGGTCGCCGGAGGACCAGACGTTGCGGCCGATGTCGGTGATGTGGCCGCGGTACTGGCCGAAGCGCTCGTACGGGAACGCGGCGTAGCGGATCACCACGTCCTGCCCCGTCTTCACGAAGCCGATCGCCCGCGTGGGCACGAGCAGCTCGACGTGCAGGCCGCTTCCCCGCGGCAGGACGGTCGCGAGCGGCGTGTCCGGCGCGAAGGACTGGCCGCGGCTCACGGCGATGTTCGTGACCACGCCCGACACCGGGGCGCGGATCACCGTCTCCCGGCGCGCCTCGACCTCGGTGAGGCTCTCCTGGAGCTCGCTGATCTGGCGCGCGACCTGCTCGATCTGGGTGCGCGACCGGATGGCGATCGAGGGCTCCTCGAGCTTCGCCGCCTCGAGGTCGCTCTGGACCTGGGAGCGCTGGCGGCTCAGCGACTGCAGCTTGATCTCCTGGTCGGTGACCTCGTCCATCTTCTGCTTGACGAGCGCCTCGGAGACGAACTGCTTCTCGCCCGCGAGGCCCTTGTAGCGCTGCACCTGGTCGCGCGCGCTCTTGATGCGGACTTCCTGGAGCTTCATCTCCGCGTCGATCTGCACCAGCTGCTCGGCGAGGTCCTTCTGGCGCCGCCGGACCTGCTCGAGCTGCTGCTGGCCCAGGTCGCGAAGCTGCGCCTGCTCGCGCTCGAGGATCGTGCGGCGGCTCAGGATCTCGGCGGCCACCGCCTCGCTCGTGGAGCTCGCGGGACCCATGGCGCGGTCGATGGTGACCTTCGCGAGCGGGTCGCCCGAGCGCACCTCCTCGCCTTCCTTGACGAGCAGGTCCGTTATGCGCCCGGCGTCGGGCAGGAGCACGCGTGCGGCGCCCGCGTCGAGGGCGAGGTAACCCTCCACGCGCTCGCGCCGCGTGTACTGGCCCCAGACCGCCACCCAGACGAGCAGGACGGCGATGCCGGCGGCGAGCAGCGTGAACACCCAGGCGGGGACGGGGCGCGCGATGATGGCCTCGCCGAGAAACTTCTCGCGTTGGGCGTCGATCGCCTCTTGGCGGAACAGTTGGCGGGTCATTGCGCAGCCGGATTGTAATGCATCGAACCGTCCGGCTCGCGGCGCGCGCTACGAAAGGGCTCGTGCCGGCGAGGTGCGCGGATCGACGGCGCGGGTTGCGCCGGGCGCCGGAGGTGATAATATTGTCACCATCGGGTTCCTGCCTCTTCAGCACCCATGGATACGCCCCTCACCGCCCGCCAGGCCGAGATCCTCGAGGCCATCCGCAGCCACATCGCCCGTCATCGGCGCCCGCCTTCCCGCCCGGAGCTCGCCCGCACCCTCGGGATCGCCTCGACCAACGCGGTCTTCAAGCACCTCGCGGCGCTCGCGAGGAAGGGCGCCATCGAGCTGGACGCGGGCCTCGCGCGCGGCATCCGGCTGAAGGAGGAGGGCGGACTTCCCCTCGTCGGGCGTGTGGCCGCGGGCACCCCCATCCTCGCCATCGAGAACCTGCTCGGCCGCTATCCGGTCGACCCGGACCTCTTCCGGCCGCGCGCCGATTACCTCCTCCAAGTGAAGGGCCAGTCGATGAAGGACGAGGGCATCCTCGACGGCGACTGGCTGGTGGTCCACCGCACGCGGGAAGCGAGGAGCGGGCAGATTGTCGTGGCGCGCATCGGCGAGGAGGTGACCGTGAAGCGTCTCAAGCTGCGCGGCCACCGGGCCGAGCTCGTTCCCGCGAACCCGGATTTCCGCGCGCTGCACCTGGACCTCACGCGCCAGCCGCTCGAGATCGAGGGAATCGCGGTGGGCGTGATCCGCAACCTTTCGGCGCGCGGGGCCGCATGAAGGTGGGCGTGGCCGATCTCGCCCGGCTGCCCGGAGTCTGGCGCGGCGGGGAGCTCGAGCACGGGGTTCACGAGGTCGTCGCGACCGGGCACGGCGCGCTCGATCGCGAGCTGCCGGGCGGCGGATGGCCCCTCGGCACGCTCTCGGAAGTCCTGCACGACGAAACCGGCATCGGGGAAGTCGGCTTCCTCTGCAGGGCGCTCGCCCGCTCCTGCCGGGACGATCGGCTGCTCGCGTGGGTGAACGCGCCGCACCTGCCGTACGCTCCGGCCCTCGCCGAGGCCGGCATCGCCCTCGAGCGCTGCGTGGTCGTCCGGCCGGCGAGCCGCGAGGATGCGCTCTGGGCCGCCGAGCAGTCGCTGCGCTCGGGAGCGTGCGGCGCGGTGCTGCTGTGGCTTTCGGGTGCGCCCGCCGGCAATGGCCGCGCGCGTGCGGGCGACGATTACGCATGGCTGCGGCGGCTGCAGATGGCCGCCCAGGCCGGCCGCTCGATGGCAGTCCTCTATCGCCCGGCCGCCGCCGAACGGAGCTCCACGCCCGCGCACCTGCGGGTCGTGCTTACGCGCATTCGCGGGGCGCTCGAGCTGAGAATCCCGAAGCGGCGCGGCCCGCCGCTCGTCTCGCCCGTCGCGCTCGAGGCCGGCTGGCGTTCCCGCGCAGCCGTCGCGCAAGTCGAGGCCCCCTCGCAGGCCGCGGCCGTTCCAGCCCCCGGTCCCGCGCACGCGCTTCCCCGCATCGTCGCCTGAGGAAGTCCGCGCCGTGCTCTGGGTCGCGCTCGAGCTGCCCGCATTGCCTCTCCAGATCGCGGAGCGGGGCGGCCACTCGCGCGAGCCGCTGGTGATCGGCGAGGGGGCATCCCAACGTCCTACGGTCGCATGCGCGAACGCCGCGGCCCGCGCCGTGGGCATCCGGGAAGGGCAGGCGGTGGCCGCGGCGAAGGCGCTCGCGGGAAGCCTGCGCGCCCTGCCGCGCGATCCCGCCGTGGAGCGGGAGACGCTCGAACGCCTCGCCGCTTGGGCGGGCCAGTTCACCCCGATGGTGAGCGTCGAGTCGCAGGGCATCGCGCTCGAGGTCGAATCGAGCCTGCGGCTCTTCGGAGGTCACGCGAAGCTCACCGCCGCCGTCCGGCGCGGCGCGAGGGCGCTCGGCTTCCGGGTGGCGGTCGGCATCGCCCCGACGCCGCTCGCCGCGCGGCTCTTCGCGCGCGCGGAGGCCCAGGGGCTCGCCGTGCGCGGCTGCCTCGCGCCGGGAGAGCTGCGCGAGCGCCTCGCGGAGCTTCCGCTCTTCCTCCTCGATTGGCCGTCGAAGACCCTCGCGCAGCTCGCCGACCTGGGCGTGCTGCGCGTGCGCGACGTGCTCGCCCTTCCCGGCGAGGGCGTGGCGCTTCGCTTCGGTCCCGAGGTCGCCGCGAGCCTCGAGCGCCTCACGGGACGGCTCGCCGATCCGCGCATCCCCTACGCGGCCCCGCCGCGCTTCCGCGCGCGCCTCGAGCTGCCTGCGGAAACGCAGAGCGTGGAAGCGCTCGTGTTTCCGCTGCGCCGCCTGCTCGAGGAGCTCGAAGGCGCCTTGCGAGGGCGCGGGGCGGGGGCGCAGCACATCGTGCTCACGCTGCGGCATGAGCGCGGGGCGTGCACGCACGTCGCGCTCGACTTCGCTTCCCCCGAGCGAGAGGCGGATTTCATCCTCACGCTCGCCCGCGAGAGGCTCGCGCGCCTGGCGCTCGCGGCTCCGACCGTCGCCCTGGAGCTCGCTGCCGACACGTTGTTGCCGTGCGCTCCCCGGTCGGCCACGTGGCTTCCCGGCCCCCGCGAGCAGGCCCTCGATCGCGAACGGCTCCTCGAGCGGCTTGCCGCGCGCCTGGGCCGCGACCGCGTCTTCGGCATCGCCCTCGGCGACGACCATCGCCCCGAGAGCGACTGGCGAAAACCGGGGACGGAGCCCGTTTCCCGCGGGAAGGAAATCGGGGTCAGTCCCCGATTTCGGCCGGTGTGGCTGCTCAACCGCCCGCAGCGCTTGCTCGCGATCGGGGGAGTGCCGAGCGTGCAGGGGGCGCTCGAGATACTCGCGGGTCCGGAACGCATCGAGGCGGGGTGGTGGGATGGCGAGGAGGTGCGCCGCGACTATTACGTGGCGGCGAACGCGCGCGGCGAGACCTTCTGGATCTACCGCGAGCATCGCGACCCGGGCGCGTGGTACCTCCATGGAGTGTTCGCGTGATCCCCGGCTACGCCGAGCTGCACTGCGTCTCGAGCTTCACGTTCCTGCGCGGGGCCTCGAGCCCCGAGGAGCTCGTGCACCGCGCCGCGGAGCTGGGCTACGGCGCGCTCGCGATCACCGACGAATGCTCCGTGGCCGGCGCGGTGCGCGCGCACGTGGCCGCGAAGGAGGTCAACCTCAAGCTCGTGATCGGCTCGGAGCTTGCCCTCGCCGACGGCCTGAAAATCGTGCTGCTCGCCGCGAGCCTCGCCGGCTACGAGCGACTGTGCGAGCTCGTCACGCTCGCCCGCCGCGCCGCCCCCAAGGGCGAATACCGCGCGCGTCGCGAGGACTTCCCGGCCGATACGGAGGGCCTCGTCGCGCTATGGGTGCCGGGCAGCCCGGCCCGGGAAGAGGAGGGGGCGTGGGTCGCGCGGCGGTTCCCGGGGCGGGCGTGGATCGCGGTCGAGCTGCACCGTGGCGAGGACGACGCGGCGCGCGTCTGCGAGCTCGAGGCCCTCGGGCGGCGAACGGGCCTGCCGTGCGTGGCCGCGGGCGACGTCCACATGCACGAGCGCGCCCGCAAGAAGCTTCAGGACGTGATGACGGCGATCCGCCTCCAGCGTCCCCTCGCTCAGGCCGGGCGGAGGCTCCAGCCCAACGGCGAGCGCCATCTGCGATCCATCGGGCGGATGGCGAGGATCCATCCGGCGCGGCTCCTCGCCGCCACGCTCGACGTGGCGAGCCGCTGCGCCTTCTCGCTCGACGAGATCCGCTACGAGTATCCCGAGGAGCTCGTCCCGGCCGGGGCCACGCCCGCCACGCACCTGCGCGAGCTCGCGCTCGAGGGGCTCGAGCGTCGCTATCCGGACGGGGCTCCCGCCGCGGTGGTGGACATCGTGGAGCGCGAGCTCGCCCTCATCGCGCAGCTGCGCTACGAGCCGTTCTTCCTCACGGTGCACGACATCGTCGCCTTCGCGCGCGGCAAGGGCATCCTCTGCCAGGGGCGCGGCTCGGCGGCCAACTCGGCCGTGTGCTATTGCCTCGGCATCACGGAGGTGGACCCGGCCCGCATGTCGGTGCTCTTCGAGCGCTTCGTCTCCAGGGAGAGGAACGAGCCGCCCGACATCGACGTCGATTTCGAGCACCAGCGCCGCGAGGAGGTGATTCAGTACATCTACGCGAAGTACGGGCGCGAGCGCGCCGCGATCGCCGCGGTCGTGATCACCTACCAGCCGAGGAGCGCGCTGCGCGACGTGGGCAAGGCGTTCGGGCTCCCGCTCGACCAGGTGGACCTCCTCGCGAAGTCGCTCTCGTGGTGGGACGACCGGGCTGCGGTGGAAAGGCGGCTTGCCGAGGCGGGCTTCGACATCTCCAACCGGATCGTCGCGCAGGTGATCGGGATCACGCGCCAGCTCGTCGGCTTCCCGCGCCACCTTTCGCAGCATCCCGGCGGCTTCGTGATCGACAACCGGCGCCTCGCCCGCCTCGTGCCCGTCGAGAACGCGGCGATGCCCGAGCGCACCGTGATCCAGTGGGACAAGGACGACCTCGACGCCCTCGGCCTGCTCAAGGTCGACGTCCTGGGCCTCGGCATGCTCACGTGCATCCGCAGGGCGATCGACCTGGTCAACGCAGCGGGGACGGACCACGGCCCGCGCGCTCGGGATCCTTCCTCGTTCCGGCCGCTTTCGATGTCGAGCATCCCGGCCGAGGATCCGAAGGTCTACGAGATGATCCGTCGCGCCGACACGATCGGCGTCTTCCAGATCGAGTCGCGCGCGCAGATGTCCATGCTGCCGCGACTGAAGCCCGAGCGCTTCTACGACCTCGTGATCGAGGTGGCGATCGTGCGCCCCGGCCCGATCACCGGCGGCATGGTGCATCCGTACCTGCGCCGGCGCGAGGGACGCGAGCCCGTCACCTACGCGAGCGAGGAGGTGCGGCGGGTGCTCGAGCGCACGCTGGGCGTGTCGATCTTCCAGGAGCAGGTGATGCAGCTCGCCGTGGTGGCCGCGGGCTTCACGCCGGGCGAGGCCGACCGCCTGCGCCGCGCGATGGCCTCCTGGCGTCGGCGCGGCGGGATCGAGCCCTTCCGCGACCGGCTCGTGGAAGGGATGCTGGCCCGGGGGTACACGCGCGAGTACGCCGAGCAGATCTACCGGCAGATCCAGGGATTCGGCGAGTACGGCTTTCCCGAGTCGCACGCGGCGAGCTTCGCGCTGCTCGTGTACGTGTCGAGCTGGCTGAAATGCCACCAGCCCGCGGCCTTCGCCTGCGCGCTGCTGAACAGCCAGCCCTTGGGCTTCTACTCGACCTCGGCGATCGTGCAGGACGCGCGGCGCCACGGCGTGGAGGTGCGCCCCGTCGACGTGCTTAAGAGCGGAGTGGAGAGCTCCCTCGAGCCGGCAAAGGTAGGCTCGCCCGCCGTCAGGCTCGGCCTGGGGCTCGTCACTGGACTTAAAGTAAATTCTTCTGAACGTATCATAATATCAAGAAAACAAATAATATTCTCTACCATTGACGATCTGGCCCGGCGAGCGGACCTGGACCGGGGCGACCTGAGCGCGCTGGCTTCCGCCGACGCCCTGGCAAGCCTCGCCGGTCACCGCCGGGCGGCGCTGTGGGAGACCCTTGCCGTGGACGAGCCCACGCGGATCGGCCTGCCGCCGGCGCTCTCCCGGCCCGCCGAGCTCGCGCCGCCCACCGAGGGAGAGGACATCGTGGCCGATTACGCGACGCTCGGGCTTACGCTGCGCCGCCATCCGCTGGCGCTGCTGCGCGAACGCCTCAGGCGCCGGGGCATTCGCGACGCCTCCGAGGTCGCCGCCGCGCGCCACGGCCAGGTGGTCCGCGCCGCGGGCATCGTGACGTGCCGCCAGCGTCCCGCCACCGCGAGCGGCGTGATCTTCGTCACCCTCGAGGACGAGACCGGCTACGTGAACCTCGTCGTCTGGAACGACCTTGCCGAGCGCCAGCGGCGCGAGCTGCTGGGCTCGCGCCTGCTCGAGGTGACCGGCGAGGTTCAGAGGCAGGGCAGCGTCGTGCACGTCCTCGCCCGGCGCCTGGCGGACCTGAGCGCGCTCCTCGGGCGCCTAGCCACCGCGAGCCACGATTTCCACTGACGCCCTGGGCGACTCGTCGCCCGCCCAGCGCCGTTCCCGTCATCCCCTTATGCGACGTACATGAAGCACGCGCCTCAATGCCTGAGGGCGTTGAGCGGCGACTTGTCGTCCGCTCCAACGCCGTTCCCGCTATCCCCACCTTCGTCGCATAATTTGTATTATGTAAACTTCGCATTGCGCAAGAAGAGCCACCCCTCAGGGCGACTGCAACGACAGCGCAACGGGCCACCCATAAGTTCCGGGCGGCGTCCCCGGCTGCAGGCGCAGCCGGTAGAGGACGCGGTACGGCGCCGGCTTCGGGGCTCCCACCATCGTCGGCATGAGCACTCGCGCGATCGCCGCGGCCGAGACGCTCACGGGCCGGGCAAGGCCCTCGATCGTGGCCTCCGTGAACGGTCCGCCGAGCTCCGCCTGGATGTAGTAGCCCTGCCTGCCGTTGGCGATGAGCGCGACGCGGGGTCCGCTCACGACCACTTCGCCGTTGGCGGCATCCGCGGCCGTCACGTTCACGCTGGACGGCTGGTCGAGCAGCGTCAACTCGAGGGTCCGCGGCACCACGATGCGCATGTCGATCGAGGCGCTAGCCTGCAGCGCCCCGCCGCCCGTCACGAGCTGCCCCGATGCGGCCGCCGGAAGCGCGAACGACGCGAGGACGATCGGCGCGAGGACTTGCAGCCTTCGCATGAAAGATCCTTTCCGCAGACGGGCAAAGGTTACGCTGCCGCGCTAGGCGGGACCCTACCCAGTCGGGTAGGAAATGGGGCCGCCAGTCATCCATACGCCGGCTGGCGGCGATTGTCATTGCCCGGCGTCGGCCTTCCGGGAAGTCGGCGCCCCGAGGCGACGGAGCCCCTCTCGGGCGCCCTAGCGCTTCGGGCCTGTTCCCACCATGTGCTCCGGCCGCACCCACTCGTCGTACTGCGCGGCGCTCACGTAGCCGAGGGCGAGCGCGGCCTCCCGTAGCCCCGTGCCTTCCCGGTGCGCCTTCTTCGCGATCTCCGCGGCGCGGTCGTAGCCGATATGGGGGACGAGCGCCGTGACGAGCATGAGCGAGCCCTGCACGAGCGCGGCGATGCGCTCGCGGTCGGGCTCGATGCCGCGCGCGCAGTGCTCCTCGAAGCTCGCCATGCCGTCGGCGAGGAGCCGCACGCTCTGCAGGAACGCGTTCGCGACGAGCGGCTTGAACACGTTGAGCTCGAGGTGCCCCTGGGCGCCGCCGAAGGCGATCGCCACGTCGTTGCCCATCACCTGGCAGGCGGCCATGGTGAGCGCCTCGCACTGCGTAGGGTTCACCTTCCCGGGCATGATCGAGCTCCCCGGCTCGTTCTCGGGGATGGTGATCTCGCCGATCCCGCAGCGCGGGCCGCTCGCGAGGAGCCGCACGTCGTTCGCGATCTTCATGAGCGAGGCGGCGAGCGCCTTCAGCGCGCCGTGTGCGTTCACCATGGCGTCGTGAGTCGCGAGCGCCTCGAACTTGTTGGGGGCGCTCACGAAAGCACATCCCGTGAGGCGCGAAAGCTCCTCGGCTACGCGCGGGCCGAGCTCGGGGTGCGCGTTGAGCCCGGTTCCGACCGCGGTTCCGCCCAGCGCGAGCTCGGAGAGGTGCGCCAGCGCGCCCTCCACGTGCCGCCGGGCGTGGTCGAGCTGCGCGACGTAGCCGGAGAACTCCTGGCCCAGCGTGAGGGGTGTGGCGTCCTGGAGGTGGGTACGGCCGATCTTCACGATGTCCCGGAACGCCTCCGAGCGGGCGGCGAGCGTATCGCGCAGGGCGGCGAGCGACGGAAGGAGGCGCTTGCGGATCGCGACCACGCTCGCCACGTGCATCGCCGTCGGGAAGACGTCGTTCGACGACTGGCCGCGGTTCACGTCGTCGTTGGGGTGCACGAGCCTGCCCTCGCCCCGCGCCCGGCCGAGGATCTCACTCGCCCGGTTCGCGAGCACCTCGTTCATGTTCATGTTCGTCTGCGTGCCCGAGCCCGTCTGCCAGACGACGAGCGGAAACTCGTCCGGCCAGCGCCCGGCGAGCACCTCGTCGGCCGCCGACTGGATGGCGCGGGCTTTATCCCCTGTTAGCGCGCCGAGGGCCTCGTTCACGCCGGCGCACGCGCGCTTCACCCACGCGAGCGCCTGGATGAGCTCGGCGGGCATGCGCTCGCCCGAGATGCGGAAGTTCTCGAGGGAGCGCTGCGTCTGGGCGCCCCACAGGCGCTCGGAGGGAACCTCGATGGGGCCGAACGTGTCCTTCTCGATCCGTATGGCCATGGAGCCCCGCGTCCGATTCGCGATCGTCGATTTTGCCGCAAAATCCCGGTCTTTCGTCTCACCACCCAAGGAGCCCCGAAAAGTGAAGAAAGCCGCGCTCGCCGCGCTCGTCCTGGCGGCCACCGCCCTGCCCGCCCTCGCCCAGCAGCCGATGAAGCCCGAGGAGCAGATCAAGCTGCGCAAGTCGACCATGGACCTCATCGGATACAACTTCGGCAGCCTTTCGGCGATGGCGCAGGGCAAGAAGCCCTTCGACAAGGACGAGGCCGCGCGCAACGCGGACCTGGTCGCGCAGCTTTCGGCGCTTCCGCGGCGCTTCTTCGGCGAGGGCACCGACCTGGAGGGCAAGACCAAGGCGAAGCCCGCCATCTGGCAGCACCGCGCGGACTTCGACAAGAAGATGGACCACATGGGGGACGAGGCGCGCAAGCTCCCCGAGGCGGCGCGCTCGGGCGACATGGAGGCGTTCAAGAAGCAGGTGTCCGAGACCGGGCACGCCTGCAAGTCCTGCCACGACGACTACAAGTCGAAGTGACCGAAGCGGCGGCGCCGATCCGGGTCTGGGACCTGCCCACCCGGATCTTCCACTGGGCGCTCGCGGCGCTGGTCGCGTTTTCGTTCGCGACCGGCCAGGTGGGCGGCGACTGGATGCCCTGGCACCTGAGGAGCGGCTACGCGGTCCTCACGCTGCTGCTCTTCCGCATCGCGTGGGGCTTCGCCGGAAGCCGCACGGCGCGCTTCGCCCACTTCCTGCGGGGGTGGCGCGCGGTGGCCCGCTACGCGCGCGCCACGATCGCCGGGCGCCCACCGCCGTTCGCAGGCCACAATCCCCTGGGCGGCTGGGTGGTGGTCGCGATGCTCGCCGCGCTCGCCTTTCAGGCGGCGACGGGCCTCTTCTCCAGCGACGAGATCGCCACACAGGGGCCGCTCGCGAACAAGGTTTCCGACGCGATCGTGAGCCGGATGAGCTCGCTGCATTCGCTCGACAAGTGGGTGCTCGTGGCCCTCGTCGCGGCGCACGTCGCGGCGATCGCCACCTACCGCCTCGCGTGGAACGTGCGGCTCGTGGGCCCGATGATCCACGGCCGCATGAGGGCCCCGCCGGGCGTGGAGGAGCCCCCGCGGCGCCCCGCATGGCTGGCGCTCGCCGCGCTCTGCGCGTGCGCGGCCGCCGTCTGGTACCTCGTCGAGATCTATCCGATGCGATAATGAGGGGATGGAAGAGGCGCTCGAGCGCGCCGCGCCCGTGAAGGCTTCCCGGGCGAAGGGCGGCTGACCATGGTCCGACGGATCGCGTGGGCCACCGCGATCGCGGGATCGCTCATCTTCGCGGGCATCACCGTCGCGCTCTTCTCGCCGGCGAGCGCGGTCCGCATCCCGGCGATCACGGCGCTGGTCACCTTCAGCGCGATCATCCTCTCGCATCTGGGCGGCATCGAGAACGGGCTCGCGCTCCGCGAGGAGGCGAGCACCGAGGCCACGCGCGCGGTCGCGCTCGGGCTGAGCATCGTGCCTTCGCTCGCGGCCTGGGGCGTGCTCTGGCTGCCCACGCCGCGCTGGCAGGTGGGAGCGGCCCTCGGGCTCTTCGTCGCCGTGTGGGCCGCGGACCTGTGGCTGTCGCGCCACGGGCTCATCCCGTCGTGGTTCGTGGACATGCGCACCGCCGTGACCGTGGTGGTGTGCGTGATCCTCGGGGTCGCCTGGTACGTGCTCTAGCGGCCGCGCGCCCTTCCCCCGGGCGCGACGTGGCGGGCCAGCCAGGCGAAGAACTCGCGGTACCAGAGGCGCGAGTTCTGCGGCTTGAGGATCCAGTGGTTCTCGTCGGGGAAGAAGACCAGGCGCGAGGGTACGCCCTTCGACTTGAGCGTGTTGTAGTACGCGAGCCCCTGCGCGTCGGGAACGCGGTAGTCGAGTAGCCCGTGGATCACGAGCGTCGGCGTCCTCATGCGGCGCGCCCGGGCGCGCGGGTTCTGCGCGTCCACCTTCGCCGGATCGTCCCAGTAGAAGGCGCCGAGTTCCTTCGGATGCCAGTAATAGGCGTCGTCGGCGAACATGCCGACCCAGTCGAAGCATCCCGCATGGCAGACGTACGCCTTGTAGCGGTCGGTGTGCCCGTTCATCCAAGCGACCATGTAGCCGCCGTAGCTCCCGCCCGCGGCGACGAGGCGCTCGCGGTCCACGTAGCCGCGGCGCAACATGAAGTCGGTCGCGGCCTCGACGTCGGCGAGCTCCCGCTTGCCCCACTCGCGGTCGATCGATTCGACGAACCGCTGGCCGAACGAGGTGGAGCCGTGGTAGTTCACGCAGACGACCACGTAGCCCTGGGCCGCGAAGACCTGGTTGTTCCAGCGGAAGTGGAAGTTGTCGCCCCAGATCGAGTGCGGGCCGCCGTGGATGTTGTGCAGCAGCGGCCACTTCCTCGACGGGTCGAAGTCGGGCGGGTACACGACCCACATCTGCACTTCCTCGCGGTTCCAGCCCTCGATGCGGAACTCGCGCACCTCGCCGAGCTTCACGCCGTCCATCACGGAGTCGTTGAAGCGGTCGATGCGCCGCTCCACCGCTCCCGGCGCGGCGTGGAACACCGCGGGCGGCGAGCTCATCGTGTTGCGCACGACCGCGATCGCCCCGCCCGCGACGTCGAAGTCGGTGACCATCCCGCCGCGCACGACGGCGAGCGGCTCGCGCGCCCCCGCCTCCCAGCGGAAGAGATGCTGGCGCGCGTCGTCCTCGGCGTGGAAGTACACGGCCGACGAATCGGCGCTCCACGCGAGCGGCGCATGCACGCTGCGGTCCCATCTCCTGCGCGGGACCTCGAGCCGGCCGCCGCGGCGGTCGAGGAACGCGAGCTTGCGGGCGGCCACGGGGCTGCGACGCCGGTCCTGGGAGAGGAACGCGATCCGGCTTCCGTCCGGCGAGTAGGCGGGGCTCTCGTGATCGAGGGGCGAGCGCGACGTGAGCGTGCGGAAGCGCCCCGGGCGCAGGTCGAGCGCGACGAGATGATTGTCGTGGTCGAAGCGCTTCTCGGCGGCCGGATCGAACGTGAACGCGATCTCGCGCCCGTCGGGCGCGATGTCGTAGTGGTGCGCGGCCGGATCCGCGCGGGGCAGCTCGTAGCGCGTGCCGGCGAAGAGGTCGCGCACGCGCCCGCTCGCGACATCCACGGTGAACAGGTGCGGCACGCGCCCGTCGGAGAGCCACCGGTCCCACCAGCGATAGGCCGCGTGCTCCACGACGTGGGCCTTCACCTTGCTTTCCTTCCACGCCTTGTGGCGTTTCGCGAGCTGCGCGAGGCCCCGCTCCTCGGGCCAGACCCACGAAGCGAAGGCGATGCGCCGCGAGTCGGGAAACCACTTGATCGCGAAGGCGCCGGTGGCGATGTCGGTGAGGCGCCTCGCCTCGCCTCCGTCGGGCGCGATGAGGTAGACCTGGGATTCTTCGTCGCCCTTCTCGCCGCTCGCCGCCGGGCGCTTCGCGACGAAGGCGATCCAGCGGCCGTCGGGGGACCAGCGCGGCTCGGCGTCCTTCTCGCCGCAGGAGGTGAGGCGGCGCGGCTCGCCTCCGAAGGCCGAAAGCAGCCACAGGCTCGAGCTCGGCTTGTTCTCTTCCATGTCGTGGGAAGTCACCGACACGCACACCTGCGCGCCGTCGGGCGACAGGGTCGGCTGCGCGGGGCGCTCGATCTTCCAGAGATCCTCGACGGCGAGTCGACGAGGGCGGGCCATGGGATCCTCGTGGGAGCTTCCGGTCGGGGCCGATTCTAGCAGTAGAATGACCGCCGAGCCCGAGGCGGCCGCGCCTCGCGCGCGCCGGAGCCCCCATGAAGCCGAACGACATGAAGCCCGCCTTCCGGTGGGACGATCCCTTCCTCCTCGAGGACCAGTTGCGCGAGGACGAGCGCATGGTGCGCGACAGCGCGCGCGCGTGGGCCCAGGACAAGCTCATGCCGCGCGTCGTCGAGGCGCACCGCCACGAGAAGCACGACCGCGCCGTCTTCGAGGAGATGGGCGCGCTCGGCTTCCTCGGTTCCACCATCGAGGGCTACGGCTGTGCGGGCGTGAGCCACGTCGCCTACGGCCTCATCGCCCGCGAGATCGAGCGCGTGGACTCGGGCTACCGCTCCGGCATGAGCGTGCAGTCGTCGCTCGTGATGCACCCGATCCACGCGTACGGGACCGAGGAGCAGCGGACGAAGTGGCTGCCGCGCCTCGCCACCGGGGAGCTGGTGGGCTGCTTCGGCCTCACGGAGCCGGACCATGGGTCGGATGCGGGCGGCATGACCTCGCGCGCGCGGAAGGTGGACGGCGGATGGGTGCTCAACGGCGCGAAGATGTGGATCAGCAACGCGCCCATCGCCGACCTCTTCGTGATATGGGCCAAGGACGATGCCGGCGAGATCCGGGGGTTCGTGCTGGACAAGGGCATGAAGGGCCTGTCGGCACCGAAGATCGAGGGCAAGTTCAGCCTGCGCACGTCGATCACCGGCGAGGTGGTCATGGCCGACGTCTTCGCGCCCGACGACCGGCTGCTCCCCAACGTGAAGGGGCTCAAGGGCCCTTTCGGCTGCCTCAACAAGGCGCGCTA
>Ga0187773_10000291_pt1 | contig 20385 bp, 17 predicted proteins | sample 0216_BV02_MP05_1_FD_133133 | JGI IMG/M metagenome (GOLD analysis project Ga0187773, IMG submission 133133) | Tropical peat soil microbial communities from peatlands in Department of Meta, Colombia - 0216_BV02_MP05_10_MG | ecosystem: Environmental > Terrestrial > Soil > Wetlands > Peat | place...
GAGGAGCTCCGCCACGAGCCGGAAGGCGAGCTTCACGCGCGGGGGCATGAGCGCCATCACCTCGGGGCAGCCGATGTGCGCGCGCTTCACGGCCGCGAGCGCCGACCCGTAGAACGTGAGCCACGCGAGCAGGATCGAGGCCACCTCGTCGTACCAGACGAGCGACTCCCCGAGCGTCCGGTACACGATGCCGAGCGTCACTTCGACGAACAGCACGGCCATCAGGACCACGACGACCCACTCGAGGAGCCTTTCGTAGGCGCCCCGGATCCGCTCGAGCGACATGGAGCTACTTTCCGAGCGCGATGGCGCGGTCGATGATCTCCCGCGAGCCGGGAACCTCCTTCGCGAACTCGTCGTACACGGGCTTCGAGGCGGCGATGAAGGCGTCCTTGTCGGGCGTGTTCACCTGCATCCCCGCGGCCTTGAGCTTGCCGAGCAGCTCCTCGTCGTCCTTCGCGGCCTGCTCGTAGACGTACGCCTGGGTCTCCTTCGCCGTGTCCTCGAGGATCTTGCGCACGTCCGCGGGCAGCGTCTCCCACTTCTTGATTCCCACGGTCACGTACGCCGGCGTGTACACGTGGCCCGTGAGCGAGAGGTACTTCTGCACCTCCTGGAACTTCGCGCTGTAGATCTGGGTGAAGGGGTTCTCCTGCCCGTCCATCACGCCCGTCTGGAGGGCCGTGAAGACCTCGGAGAACTTCATCGGCGAGGGGTTCGCGCCCCAGGCCTGGAACATCTTCACGCGCCACTTGCCCTGCGGCACCCGCAGCTTGATGCCCTCGAGGTCCTTGGGCACGTTGATCGGGTGCTTGTTGTTGGTGATGTGGCGGTAGCCGTTCTCCCACACGGCGATCACCTTGAGGCCGTTCTTCTCGACGCTCGGGGCGATCTTCGACCAGAAGAGCTCCTTCTCGATCCGCTTCATGTGCTCGCGGTCCTTCACGAGGTACGGCATCTCGAAGATGCCGAAGAGGTCGGACTCGGAGGACATGACGGTCGAGGGCAGGGCCATGTCGACGGTGCCCAGCTTGAGCTTCTGGAGCAGCGTCTTGTCGCCGCCCAGCTGGCTCGATCCGTAGACCACGACCTTGGCCTTGCCGGCGAGCTTCGCGTTCGCGCGCCGGGCGAATTCCTCGGCCGACTTGTCGAAGAGCGAGCCGGGGTGACCCACGTGGCCGAACTTGATCTCGATCTGGGCCGAGGCCGCTCCCGCGAACGCGAGGCAGGCGACGGCGATGGCCTTCCAAAGGCTGCGGATGTTCATCTCGGGCTCCTCCTGGGTTTCTGGTCTTCTTGGCCCGCTAGTCTAGAACGGCGGCGTGTCCGAGTCGATTGACCGCGGTCAGTTCGCCGCGCGCGGCGCGGCCGGCGGCTGCGCGTCGAGCCCGCCCGCGACGTCGGCGAGCGCCCCGTCCACCGAGGAGGCCGCTACACCCGGGCCGTCGACCAGCACCGCGGTCCCCGCGCGGCGGCGCTCGCGCAGCTCCTCGAGCCCGATCGGGAACGAGCGGTTGCGCTCGAGGTCCTTGAACACGCACGCGCCTTGCACCGGGCTTATCCAGGTGAGGCGGCAGCGCCGCGTCTCCCCGCCCGGGTCGCGGAACTCCACCCACGCGCCGCGCACGAGGCCTTCCTCGCGGACCGCGCCGGACACGTGCAAGGTCGCCGTATAGTCGTCGACCACGGGCTCGGGCGCGACCTTGCGGCGCATTCCGTGGGCGGCGGCTATCGGCGAGCGCATGACGTCGTCGAGCAGCACGCGCAGCTCCTCCAGGCGCCGCGCGGCCTCGTCCGGGTCGATCCGGGCGCGCACGAATCCGAGCTTCAGGCGGAAGATGAGCGAGGGCAGCAGCGCCGCGAGGCGCGTGCGCTCGTCGGAGGAAGCGCGCGGCACGAGCACCCAAAGGACGTCCTCGAGCACTTCGAGGTCGAGCTTCCATTCGGCGCCGGCCTCGCCGCCCTCGAGGTAGTCGTTCACCATCACCTCGCGCCAGCACCGGTAGAGGAACGAGGCGGCCTCGTGGGAGGCGCTGGAGGCCGAGACCTGGTGCGCGATCGTAAGGGTGGCCTCGCGCATGGCGACCAGGTGCCGCTCGCGCTCGCGCAGGGCGAGCACCTCGGCGTCATGCTCGAGCGTGGCTTCATGGTGGCGCTCGAGGATCGCCGCGAGGCGGTCGCGCTCGCCGGCGAAGATCGCCGCGTCGTCGTCGCCGGCGTCGACGATGTTCTGCACCGAGGCGGCGATCCATTCCTCGGGCGTGCAATCGTCGATGGAGATGGCGGGATCGCACGCGCCGAGCTCCGCGATCGTGTCGATGAGCTGCCGGATAGGATGCGCCGCGTCGTTGAAGAACGAGTGGTCCTTCATGATCGCCTTGAAGAACGGCAGCTGGAGGCGGCCGACCTGCGCCTTCGTCGCGTCCGACAGGCGCCGGTCGGCGAGCAGGCGCTCGAAGAGCGCGGCGAGCAGGTCCGCGACGAGGGAATCGGTGCGCGTGAGCGTGCCGGCCATGGCCCGCTTGGCGCGGCGGATGTCCGCGGACAGCACGTTCGGGGCGAAATCCGGGTCGTCCTCCGCGGCGGGCGCGAGGCCCTCGGCGGCGGGCAGCCGCGTCTCGAGCGCGCGCAGCGCGGCGACGAGCTCGGGCCGCACCTGGATCGTCACCATGCCGGGCGAGGTCGACGTCATGACGTCGCGGGGCGGCGCGGCCGTCGCCCGGCGCTCGCGCTCGTGGACGGCGGCGAGCAGACGCTCGAGGGGCTGCTGCGGCGCCGCGGCCCCCGCGGCCGCAGGCGGTCCGCCGGCCCCCGTTGCCGCCCCCTCGCCGGCATACCGGGGATACCCGCCGGACGTCGCGCCCGGGGCGCTCGGGGTGGCTGGGGCGGGAGCGCGCGTGGCCGGCTGCGTCGGTGCCCCGTAGGTGCGCTTGATGTCGGGCAGCACCCCGCGCTCGATGAGCAGCTTGTTGGCGCCGTGGTAGACGCCGCGGACCACCTCGAGCATCGTGGGGCCGAACGCGGCGAAGGCGGCGAGCCGCGTCTCGGCGTCGGCTCCCGGCTGGGCGAGGGCGTCGTAGAGCCCGCGGGCGAAGATGCGCGGGAAGGCGGGATTGGTGTCGTCGGAAAGGCTCCCGGCCCCCATCAGCGTCTCGAGGCGCTGCGTGAGGGCGAAGAGCTCCTCGCCGAGCTGGTCGCGCAGGCGCTTGGCCGCGTTGCCGATGGCGATCTCTTCGCGCACCTGGTCGTCGGCCACGAGGGAGAGCGAGTCGAGGGAAAAGCGCGCGGTCTTGCCGAAGACGGTGTCGCCGGGCTGGAGCTTCGCGTCGAAGCGCTGCGCGACTTCCTTCGCGATGCGGGAGGCGAGCGTCGGTTTGCCCGCGGCGAGCAGGTCGAGGGCGGCGCGCAGCGGCTTCCACTGCTCGTGCTTCGTGGTCGCGGCCATCTGGTGGTCGAGGAGCTCGATCACCTGCGGGAGGTGCACGACCACCTCGTCGGCGAACGGGCGCGCGAGCGCATCGCGCAATTCCGCGAGCACCGAGGGTTCGGCAGGGCGGGGCATGGAGTCGCTCTTCGATCCGAGGCGGGCCTAGTTTAGGGCAATATAGTCTCCCCGTCCTTGCCAGGGTCGCCCTTTGTCCGCCACATCCGCCTCCGCTGCCGCCCCGAGCTTGCGCCGCGACGCGACGGTCATCTCGCTGGTGGGCTTCGCCCACGGCACCTCCCATTTCTTCCACTTCGTGATGCCGCCGCTCTTCCCGTGGCTCATGCGCGATTTCGGCCTCACGTTCACGCAGGCCGGCGCGACGATGACGGTGTTCTTCGTGGTCTCCGGGATCGGGCAGGCGCTCGCGGGCTTCGTGGTCGACCGGCTCGGGGCGCTGCGCGTGCTCTGCGGCGGGGTAGCGTTGCTCGCCGCCGGCGGGCTTGCGCTCGCCGCGGCCCGCAGTTTCCCGATGCTGCTCGGCGCGGCGGCGATCGCGGGCGTGGGCAACTGCGTGTTCCATCCGGCCGACTTCACGATCCTCAACCGGCGCGTGTCGACGCATCGCCTCGGGCATGCCTTCTCGGTGCATGGCCTCACCGGCAGCCTCGGCTGGGCGATCGCCCCCGTCTTCGTGACCGGCCTCGCCCAGGCGTTCGGCTGGCGGACGGCCGCCGTGGGCGCCGCAGGCGTGGGCCTCGCCTCCCTCGTGTTCCTGCTCGCGAACCGGCGCCTGCTCGACGACGCCGAGATCCATGCCCCGGAAGCGCCGCGCCACAAGGGCGGCTCGTTCGCCTTCCTCGGCGTGGGCGTGGTCTGGATGTGCTTCGCGTTCTTCCTGGTGGCCGTCATGGCCTTCGGCGGCCTGCAGAACTTCGGCCCGCCGGTGCTGCAGCGCACCTACGGCGTCACGATCGCGCTCGCCACCTCGGGACTCACCGCGTACCTCCTCGGCAGCGCGGCCGGGGTGGCCACGGGCGGATTCTTCGCTTCGCGGGGCGAGCACCAGGACCGCCTGGTTGCGGTCGCCCTCGCCTGGGCGGCGGTGTGCTCGGTGGGGCTCGCCTCGGGCGACGCGCCGCAGTGGAGCCTCGTCGCGCTGATGGGAATGATGGGCTTCGGCGTGGGATTCTCGGGGCCCTCGCGCGACATCCTCGTGCGCCGCGCCGCCACGAGCACGTTCGGCTCCGGCGCCTACGGCCGCATCTACGGCTTCGTCTATTCGGGCATCGACTCGGGTCTCGCCATCGCCCCCCTCGTCTTCGGGCTCTTCATGGACGCGGGACGCTACGCCGCCGTGCTGTGGGGCGTGGCGACGCTGCAATGCCTCGCGATCGTGGCGGCCCTCGCGGTCGGCACGCGCTCGCGTTCGCACGCGCGCTGACCGGGCGTTGCGGAGCCGCTCAATCGGGCGAAGCGGCCGCCCGCGCGGGAATCGGCCGTGCGGCGGAGCCGGGGCGCGCGAGGAAAGGCTGCTCCACGTAGCGCCACGACACCCACGCCACGGCGAAGAGCAGCGCTGCGAACGCGGGCAGCGCGAGCGGGCCGCTCCAGTCGCGCGCGAACGCGTTCGAGAGCGCGAGCAGCGGCAGGTGATAGAGATAGGCGCTGTAGCTCACGCGGCCCGCGTGCGCGAGGGGACCGCGGCCGAGGAGGGCGAGCACGACCGGCGAGCGGCTCGTGGCGGCGAGGTAGAGCAGCGCGCCCAGGGCGAGCGCGGCGAGCGGACGCAGGGCCTCGGGGGCGGCGGTGCGCGTCACGGCGGCGTAGAGCAGGACGAGGGCGGCGAGCGCCGCGAAAGCCCGTGCCAGGCGAATGCGGGTCGGTTGCGCCCCGGTGCGGCGCATCAGCCACGCGCGCCCGAGGACGATGCCGAGCGCGAAGTGGCCGAGGAACTGCGGCAGCTGCATCGCGAGCAGCCGCCGCACGGTCTCCTCGGTCCATCGCCAATGGGATCCCGCCGCCATCGCCGCCTCGACGAGTCCCCGGAATCCGTGGGCCGCGGCCCACGCCCAGAGCAGGGAAGCGAGCGCCGAGGCCGCGAGCGCGCGCAGCGGCGCCCGGACGAAGAGCGGTGCGGCGAGCGGCAGGAGCAGGTAGAACTGCGCCTCCACGGCGAGCGTCCAGAGGGCCCCGTTCACCCCGAGCGATCCGCTCGTGAGCGGCGTCGTGTTCTGGAGGAAGAGCGCGTGCGCCGCTGCGTTCCAGAGGTCGACCCACAGGTCGCTCCTCCAGTAGCCGCGGCCGTGCAGCAGCGGCATCACGAGCGCGAAGAGCATGACGAGCTGCAGGTAATACGCCGGCACGATGCGGCGCACGCGGCGCGCGTAGAAGGCCGCGGTCGACGGCGCGGGGGCGGCGCTGCGCGCGTGCGCGAACCAGGGAAGCGCGAGAAGGAATCCGGAGATCAGGAAGAAAAGGTCGACCCCGAGGTAGCCGTTGCGCACGAGCGCGTCGAGCGCGGGCACGCGTCCCAGGGCCGCGATCCACGGATCGCCAGCGGCCACGGGGCCGCGCACCGTCACGTAATGGAAAGCCACCACCCACAGCACCGCCACGCCGCGCAGGCCCTCGACGGGCGCGATGTAGCCGACCTCGGCGCGCACGCCCTCGCTCATCGCAGCGACACCCGGGCGCCGTAGCCCGTGAGCTCGAGGTAGCCTCGTCCCGCGGCGCCGCCCGCTTCCCGGAGGCGCACCGCGCCTTCCCAGTAGAGCGTTCCGGTGCTGCGGCGCGCGTCGAGCTCCTGGTCGTCCATGAGCGGCTCGAGGGTCCACTCGCGGCCGTCCACCCGCAGCGTCATCGACACCGGGTAGCGCACGCCCGTGCGCGGCGACGTCCAGCTGCGCCGCACGTCGAAGCGCACGTCCTTTTCCCCGTACGACTCGGCCGGCCCGCCCGGCGCGCGCAGCGTCGCCTGGGCCCAGAGCACGGAGCCGTCCTTGTCGCGGATCCGGAATGCCATGAGCGCGCCGCCGTCGTCGAGGTTCGCGCCCACCCAGTCCCAGCCGACCGCCTCGGGCGCGAGCAGCTCGCTCGACCACTCGTGATCGAGCCACGCGAGGCCGTGCACCGCGCGCACGGCGCCGCCCACGCTCACCGTGCCCTCCACCCGCAGCTGCGGCTCGCTGTAGTAGTAGCTCGCCTGCGCGGCCGAGGGTCCCTTGCGGCTGAAGCCCTTGTCGCCCTCGAGCAGCACCGGCTGCGTGGGCTGGAGCGAGAGGTCGAGGCGGAACCCCGCGGCGGCGATGCGTGCCCGGTACGCGCCCGCCTCCCGCACGAGCGACCAGTCGTCGATGCGCACGCCGGTATTCGCGGTTTCCGCCGCGACGAGCCCGTCGTAGGCGCGCTCGGCGCGCTGGTCGTGCAGGAAGCGGCCGCGGGCCGGATCCGCGAGGGCGACGTGGGCGAAGAGGAGCTGGCGCGGGCTGAAGCGGCTGGGATTGTCCTCGGCCGCGGGATTGCTCAGGCGGAAGAACGTGACCTGGAACCCGAGGGTCCCGCCCTCGGACTCGAGCTGGCCGGTCACGTACCACCACTCGATGCGGAAGCGCGCGTGCGCCCCGAAGTCGCGCGGGAACACAAGCGGCTTGCCGGGCACGACCGGGGCGAGCTCGTCGCCGGCGCCGGGCGCCGTCGCGGCGAGGAGGAGCGCCGCGGCGACGGCGATCGCGCGCGCGCGCGGGCCGGGCCTAGGCATCGTCCTTCAGCGCGAGCACGGCCTCGCCGCGGACCGCGAATGCGCCGCTCGCCCGCGCGCCCGCCGCGCAGAGCGCGACCACGGCCGCGACGAGCGCCGCGAGCGTGCCCCAGGGCCAGTGCACCTCGATCGTCCAGTGGAAGGACTGGCGATCGACGATGCGGACCAGCACGAGGCTGATCGCCACGCCGGAGGCGAGCCCGATCGCCGCGCCCAGGATCCCCGCGGCCGCGCCCTCGAGGGCGAGCAGGCGCAGGACCTCGCGGCGGGTGAGGCCGAGGAAGCGCAGCACGCCGAACTCGCGCCGCCGCGACCAGGCGAGCGCCGCGAAGCTGCTCGTCACGCCGGCGAGCCCGATGGCGATCGCGATCGCCTCGAGGGCGTAGGTGACGGCGAAGCTGCGGTCGAAGATCGCGAGGGAGCGCCGCTTGAGGTCGGACGCGTCCTCGAACGAGAAGCCGCGCGCGTCGCCGAGGGCCCGGCGCACTGCCGCCTCGCCGGCCCGGGAATCCACTCCCGGAGCGAGGTGGATCGCGAGGTCGTCGGCGCGCGTGTCGCCGGTGAGCTTCCGGTAATCCTCGAGCGGCATCACGACCGCGCCCCAGGTGCGCGCGTAGTCCCGGGTGATCGCCGCGACGCGCACCGTCGTCGCGTGCCCGGCCACCGGCAGCACGATGCGGTCGCCCGCATGCCAGCCCTCCAGGTCGCGGGCCGCTTCCGTGACCCACACCCACGGCACGGGCCCGGGCGGCGGCAGGCCGGGCGGGCTCGCCTGGTAGCCCTCGAGGATGCGCTCGTTCACGGGCCGCGCGATGAGCGTGAGAGGCTCGGCTCCCGCGCGCAGCACCAGCCGGTCGTAGCGCAGGGGCTCGCTCGAGCGCACCTGCGCAAGCGCGGCGACCGCACGCTGCTCGGCCTCGGTGAGGTAGCCGGTGTCGCCGCCCGAGGCCGTGCGCAGGTACAGGTCCGCGCCCACGATGCCGTTCAGCCAGTCCTCGAAGGACACGCGGAACGAGAAGACCATGATCGCCATCGCCACGCAGAGCGAGGCGCTCACCACGATGCCCGCCACGCTCGCGGCGAGGTGGCCCGGCAGGTGGCGCACCTGGGCGAGCGCGAGGCCCGTGACGGGCGAGTCCGCGGGGGCGATGCGCGCGAGCAGCGCGCGGCACAGCGGGCCCACCGCGAGAACGGCGGCCGCAAGCCACGCGGCGATCGCCGCGTAGCCGCCCAAGGGGAGCCCGTCTACGGCAGGCGCGAGGAGCAGCGGCACGCCCGCGAGCGCGAACGCGATCGCGCCGCGCGCCGCGCCCGGGCCCGCGGGCAGGTCGATCGCGCGGTCGCGCAACGCCTCGGCGACGGGGATGCGCTCGACGGCGCGCGCGATCCAGAGGGCCGCGGCGACCGCGAGCCCCACGGCGAGGAGGGCGATCGCGCCGAGGGCGAGCGGATCGGGCGCGAATCCGACGCCGCGCGCGTCGAAGTAACCGGCGCCGAGATCGGCACCGACGCGGGCGAGCACGGCGCGGCTTGCCTCGAGGCCGAGCGCGGTGCCGGCCGCCGCCCCGAGCGCGCCGACGAGAGCGCCCTCGATCGCGAGCTGGAGGGCGAGGCCGCGGCGCGTGAGACCGAGCGCGCGCAGCAGCGCGAGCTCCTGCCGGCGGCGCGCGGCCTGCAGCGCGAGCGTGGAGAACACCAGGAAGGCCCCGGTGGCGAGCGCCACGAGGGCGAGCGCGTCCAGGTTCACGCGATAGGCGCGGCTGATGGTCGCGGCGTGCCGGGAGATCGAGGCGGGGAGCGCGGCCACCACGCCGGGCGGCAGGGCCGGCGCGAGCGTGGCGGCGAAGCGCGCCGGATCGACGCCCGGGGCGAGCCGCAGGTCGATGCGCGAGAGCTTTCCCAGGCGGCCGAAGGCCCACTGCGCAGCAGCGATGTCCACGACCGCGAGCTCGCCTGCCGACGCCATTCCCGGCAGGATCCCCGCGACGCGGAACTCGACCGTGCGGCTGCCCGCGGCGAGCTTCAGCCGTCCCGCGGCCGCGAGCCCGAGCCGCGCGGCGGCCGAGGGCGAGAGCCAGGCGCTCTTCCCGTCGAGGAGCGCCGCGGCCCCGGGCCGGTCGCCCGCCGCCGCGTGCGCGACGAACGCGGGCTGCAGCCGCTCGGCGCGCATCGGGTCGATGCCGAGCACCCGAAGCGGCCCGCCCGTGCGCCCCGCGACCGCCGCGTCGACGTCGACCACGGGGCTCGCGGCCTGCACCTCGGGCCGGCGGGCGATCCACGCGTAGAGGGACTCGTCGAAGCCGCTCTGCGGCCCGCGCACCTCGAGGTCGGCCGTCCCGGCGAGCGTGCGCGCGGCGCGGTCGATCTCGGCGAGGGCGGAGGTGTGCACGGTGTGCACGGCGCCGGCGAGCGCCACGCCGAGCGCGATGCTGAGCGCCGTGAGCGCGAGACGCAGCCGGTTCGCGGCGAGCGTGCCCCGCAGGATCATCGCGCACACGGTCGGGTTCACGGGAGGTCCTCAGGCGGGGCGGAGCCGTCCCTGCGCGAGGCGCATCACGCCGTCGGCGCGCGCGGCGGCCACGGCCGAGTGCGTGACCATGAGCGCCGCGGCGCCCGAGCGCCGCACCGCCTCTCCGAGGCACGCGAGCACCGCCTGCGCGCTCGCCTCGTCGAGGTTACCCGTGGGCTCGTCGGCGAGGACGAGGGCCGGGAGGTGCACGAGCGCGCGCGCGATCGCCACGCGCTGCATCTCGCCGCCGGAGAGCGTGTCCGGGCGGCGCGCGGCGAACGTCCCGAGCCCCACGCCCTCGAGGGCTTCGCGCACGCGGCGCTCGCGCTCGGTGCGCCCGGCGCCGAGGAGCGCGAGCGGCAGCGCCACGTTGTCGCCCACGCTCAGGTAGGGAAGCAGGTGGAAGGCCTGGAAGACGAAGCCCACGTTGCGGCGGCGCCAGAGCGCGAGCGCCTCGTCATCGCCGTAATCGAGGCGCGTCGCGTCGAGCCGCACCTCGCCGCGGTCGGGGCGGTCGAGGCCCGCGACGATATGCAGCAGCGTGGACTTGCCCGAGCCCGATTCGCCGACGATCGCGACCCAGCGCCCGCGGGGCACCTCGAGGTCGACCTCGGCGAAGAGGGGAGGGCCGGCCCCGAACCCCTTGGCCAGCCCGCGCAGCTCGAGCATGCGGGACGCGTCAGACCCAGGCGACGATGCCGAGCGTCGCGCCGTGGACGTGCATCCCGTGCCCGGTCATCCTTCCTCAGTCCCCGCTGATGTAGTGCTCGAGCTGCTCGATGGTGAAGTCCTGGTCCGCGATGATGTCGCCCACGATGTCGCGGATCGACACCATCCCCACCACGCGCCCCTCGTCCACGACGGGCAGGTGGCGGATCTGCTTCTCGGTCATCAGCGCCATGCACTCGCGCGCCTTGGTGCGCGGGCTTACGCAGACGACGCTCGAGGTCATGATCTCCTCGACGCGGGTCGAGTTCGAGGCGCGGCCCTGCAGGATCACCTTGCGCGTGTAGTCGCGCTCCGAGATGATGCCGGCGAGCCGGTCCCCGGTCATCACGATCGCCGCGCCCACGTCCTCCCGGGCGAGGACCTTGATCGCGTCGAGCACGGTCATCTCGGGCGCCACGGTAACGATGCGGGGGGCCTTTGTCTTCAGCAGTTCGGCCACGGTCTTCATCGCTGCCCTCCTTCCGGTCACATGTTGGGGTAGTTGGGGCCTCCACCCCCTTCGGGCACCACCCATTCTATGTTCTGCGCCGGGTCCTTGATGTCGCACGTCTTGCAGTGCACGCAGTTCGGCGCGTTGATCTGCAGCCGGGTCGCGCCTCCTTCGGTCACGAATTCGTACACCCCTGCGGGACAGTAGCGCGACTCGGGCCCGGCGTAAACGGGGAGGTTCACCGCCGTCGGGACGGCCGGATCCTTCAGGCGCAGGTGCGGGGGCTGGTCCTCCTCGTGGCTGGTGCTCGAGAGGAAGACCGAGGACAGCCGGTCGAAGGTGAGCACGCCGTCGGGCCGGGGGTACTCGATGGGGCGCGCCTCCCCCTTGCGCACGAGCGTTTCGTGGTCCGCGTGGCGGTGGGCGAGCGTCCACGGCGCCCTTCCCCGGAAGACGACCTGGTCCACGCCCACCATCAGCGTGCCCAGGTACAGGCCCTTCGACATCCACGGCTTGAAGTTGCGGGCGCGGTGCAGCTCCTCGCGCAGCCAGCTCGATTCGAACGCGCGCGGGAAGGCCTCGAGCTCGTCGTGGCTGCGCCCCGCCGCGAGCGCCTCGAAGGCCGCCTCGGCCGCGAGCAGTCCCGACTTGATCGCCGCGTGGGTGCCCTTGATGCGCGAGGCGTTGAGGAAGCCGGCGTCGTCGCCCACCAGCGCGCCCCCGGGGAACACGAGCCTCGGCAGCGACTGCAGGCCCCCGGCCGCGATCGCCCGCGCGCCGTAGCAGATGCGCCGCCCGCCCTCGAAGAAGCCGCGGATCGCCGGGTGCGTCTTGTAGCGCTGGAACTCCTCGAACGGGCTGAGATACGGGTTCGAGTAGCCCAGGCCCACGACGTAGCCGACGGCGACCTGCCCGCCGGCCATGTGGTAGAGGAAGGAGCCCCCGTAGGTCGCCGCGTCGAGCGGCCATCCGGCGGTGTGGACCACGAGCCCCGGCACGTGCTTCGCCGGGGCCACTTCCCAGAGCTCCTTGAGCCCGATGCCGTAGACCTGCGGCGAGCGCCCTTCGCGCAGGCCGAAGCGCGCCTGGAGGCGCTTGCCGAGATGCCCGCGCGCGCCCTCGGCGAAGATCGTGTATTTCGCGAGCAGGTCGACGCCGGGCTGGAAGCGCGCGGTCCGCTCGCCGTTCTTTCCGATGCCCATGTCGCCGGTGGCGACCCCGCGCACCCGGCCGTCGTCGGTGAAGAGGACCTCGGCCGCCGCGAAGCCCGGATAGATCTCGACGCCGAGCTCCTCGGCGCGCTTCGCGAGCCAGCGGCAGAGGTTGCCGAGGCTCGCGATGTAGTTGCCGTGGTTGCGGAAGCATTCGGGCAGCATCCAGCCCGGCACCCGGCGCGAGCCCCGCTCGGTGAGGAAGAGGAAGCGGTCCTCGGTGACCTCCTGGTCGAGCGGCGCGCCCTCGGCCTTCCAGCCGGGGAAGAGCTCCGCGAGGGCCTTCGGATCGATCACCGCGCCGGACAGGATGTGGGCCCCGACCTCCGAGCCCTTCTCGACCACGCAGACGGCGACCTCGCGGCCCGCCTGCGCGGCGAGCTGCTTCAGGCGGATCGCCGTGGCGAGCCCTGCGGGGCCGGCGCCGACGACGACCACGTCGTAGGACATCGATTCGCGGTCGGGCATGGAATCCGGGGCGGTATTGCGGCGCGGGTGGGAAAGGCGAAGAGTTGCTGCGATTATAGCCAGCCCACCGATTCGACGCCCCGAGAGAAGGCCGCGATGATCCGACTCGACATCCCCGGATTCGGCGCTCGTGCCCTGGAGCACCTGGTGCTCGACTACAACGGCACCCTCGCGGAGGACGGCGCCATCGTCGACGGCGTCAAGGAGCGGCTTCTTCGACTGTCGCGGGACCTCGTGGTGCACGTCGTGACGGCCGATACTTTCGGGCGCGCGGCGGCGTCCCTCGAAGGAATTCCCTGCTCGCTTCGGGTGCTTTCGGGATCGGACCAGTCGGTATCGAAGCTCGAGTACGTGAATGCGCTCGGGGTGGCCGCGACGGCCTGCGTCGGCAACGGCCGCAACGACCGGCGCATGCTCGCGGCCGCGGGACTCGCGATCGCGGTGATGCAGAAGGAAGGGTGCGCGAGGGAAGCGTTCGAGGCCGCCCACGTCGTCGCACGCGACATCCGCGACGCGCTCGACCTGCTGCTCAAGCCGCGGCGGCTCCTCGCGACCTTGCGCGACTAGCGGCGCTTGATCGCGCAGGTTGCGATGCCGCGCACATCGCCCGCTCGCGTCGCGGGTCGCAGGCCTAGTTGCCGATGCCCTCGACCTCGATGATCCCGAATTCGGCGGGGACGCAGGCATAGAAGACCCGCACCTTCGCCTCCCGCACGACGTCCAGGAGGCGCCTCGCCTCGTCCTCGCTCACGATGAATTCGACCTCGACCGTGAGGTCGCCGGCGAGCTCGAAGAACCTGGATTCGTGCAGCACGCCGTGGCGCCCGAAGCCGGCCATCGCCTTGAACGCGGTGCCGCCGTGGACGCCAAGCTTCTTCGCCTGCTCGAGCAGCCACTCGTAGAAGAGCATGCCGTGGACCTTGCGGTTCTCGTGCGTGTAGAAGCGCAGATAGGCCCCCTTCATGGCGTTCGTCCCCCCAGCACGAGGTGCGCGGCGGCGATGCCCAGCAGCGTCATGGCGATCGAGCCCGCGACGTGAAGCGCGACGATCGCGGCGGTCCATCCGTACTGGCCGCGCGTGAAGAGCGTCGTCGTCTCGGCCGAGAACGTCGAGAAGGTGGTGAGCCCTCCCAGGAACCCGGTCGTGACGAGCAGGCGCAGCTCGGGCCCGAGCGCATCGTAGTGGGTGAACACGGCCATCGCGATACCCATGAGCCATCCGCCGAGGAGGTTGGCCGCGAGCGTGCCGAAGGGAATCGTCGGGAATACCGGATTGAGCAGCACGCCGAGTCCCCAGCGAAGCCATGCGCCGGCGGCGGCTCCGGCACCTACCGCGGCGAAGGAGAGCCAGGGCATGGGAGTGTTCCCGTCGATTCGGGCATGGGAGCGCCGATCCTACACAACGCCGGCCGTCCACGCATTGAGCAGCCGGCGCGCCTGCACCGCCACCTCGGAAGCCGTGAGCCCCACGGGTCCGGTCCCGCGCGCCACGCACGCGTCGGCCGCCGCGCCGTGCAGGCACACCGCGTACTGGAGCGCATGTTCGGCGTCCAGCCCCTGGCACAGCAACGCGCCGATGATGCCCGCGAGCACGTCGCCGGTGCCGGGCGAGGCGAGCCCCGGATTGCCCGTGGTGTTGACCGACCAGCGGCCGTCGGGGAAGGCGCACAGGCTCCCCGCGCCCTTGAGCACCACGTGCGCGTGGAAGCGGCGGGCGAGGAGCAGGGCGGCGCCGAGGCGGTCGCCCTGCACGCCCTTCGCGTCGGTACCGAGCAGCCGGCCCGCCTCGGCCGGATGCGGCGTGAGGATGGTGGCGGCGGGGCGGCGGGCGAGGAGAGAGGCGAGCGATTCGTTGGCCCCGAGGACGTTGAGCGCGTCGGCGTCCAGCACGAGCGCGCGGTCCCCGGCGAGGAGCGACGGCAGGACCGTGCGCTCGAAGAGCGAGGCGGAAGTCGCCGAAGGCGAGCGGCCCGCGCCGGGACCGGCCACGACGACGCGCGCGGAGGCGACGGCCTCCTCCACGCTGCGCAGCATCAGCTCCGGATGCACGAGGTCCACCGCCGGCGCATCCGCTCCGAGCAGCCCCGCGTACACGCGCCCGGCCCCGGCGAGCAGGCCAGCGCGCGCGGCGAGCAGCGCCGCACCCACCATCCCGCGCTGCCCGCCGACGACCGCGAGCGTGCCGAAGTCCCCCTTGTGGACGTTGCGGCGCCGTGCCGCGAGCCACGGGGCGGCGAGCTCGGGCGTGAGGAGCCGGCCGTGCGCCTCGGCCGCGACCGCGGCTCCCGCTCCGAGGTCGTCGCACTCGATCGCGCCGCAGCAGTCCGGCCCATCGGCCGTGTGCAGGCCCACCTTGTGGGCGAGGAAGGTGACGGTGCGGGTGGCGTGCACCGCCGCGCCGCGGATCGAGCCGGTTCGGCTATCCAGGCCGCTCGGCACGTCGATCGCGAGCACGGGAGCGCCGCTCGCGTTGATGCGCTCGATGAGTGCGCGGAACGCCGGATCCACGTCGCGGGCGAGCCCGAGGCCGAGCAGCCCGTCGACCACCAGCGCGAGGCGGGGCTCGTCAGGCCACTCGCGGACGATCGTGCCGCCGCGGGCCGCGAAGGCCGCGCGCGCCGCGCGCGCCTCCGGCGCCTTCGGCTCGGCGGCGCTCGCTTCCAGAACGAGCACGCGGTGGAAGCCTTCGAGCAGGTTTTCGGCCGCCACCCACGCGTCCCCGCCGTTGTTCCCCGGGCCCGCCACCACGAGGATCGGCCCGCCCGTGTCCGAAGCGAGGCGCCGGGCGGATTGCGCCGCGGCGCGCCCGGCCCTTTCCATCAGCGTGGGCCCGCTCGCCGGGGCGGCCCGCGCCTCGACCGCGCGCATCTCGTCGGGCGTGAGGACGGGAACGGGCTTCACGGGGCCGCCGTCAGGGGTGCGCGGGCGCCGGGATGGGCGGCGCCGCGACGGCCCCGAGCTCGGGCGTGAGCACGGTGTCGACCGCTTTCGGGAGCAGGTCCGGATAGTCCCGGCTGTAGTGCAGCCCCCGGCTTTCCTTGCGCGCGAGCGCCGAGCGCACGATGAGCTCGGCCGTGAGCACGAGGTTGCGCAGCTCGATGAGATCGTTCGAGACGCGGAAGTTGGCGTAGAACTCCTGGATCTCCTCCTGCAGCAGCTGGATGCGGTGGCGCGCTCGCTCGAGGCGCTTGTTGGTGCGCACGATGCCCACGTAGTTCCACATCGTGCGGCGCAGCTCGTCCCAGTTGTGCGCGATCACGACCTCCTCGTCGGCGTCGGTCACGCGGCTCTCGTCCCATTCGGGCAGGGCCGGGACGCTCGAGGGAGGCTGCCCGAGGATGTCCGCGGCGGCCGATTCGGCGAACACCAGGCACTCGAGCAGCGAGTTGGACGCGAGGCGGTTCGCCCCGTGCAGCCCCGTGCAGGCGACCTCGCCGAGCGCGTACAGGCCCGGAACGCCGGTGCGGCCCCGCAGGTCCGTGGCGAGCCCCCCGCAGGTGTAGTGGGCGGCGGGCACGACGGGGATCGGCTCGCGCGTCATGTCGATGCCGAACTCGAGGCAGCGCGCGTGGATGGTGGGAAAGTGGGCGCGGATGAAGCCGGCGCCCTTGTGCGTGATGTCGAGGTAGACGCAGTCGATGCCGTGCTTCTTGATCTCGAAGTCGATCGCACGGGCCACGATGTCGCGCGGCGCGAGCTCGGCGCGCGGGTCGTGCCGCGGCATGAAGCGCTCGCCGTCCGGGAGCTTCAGCAGCCCTCCCTCGCCGCGCACCGCCTCCGAGATGAGGAAGGACTTCGCGTGGGGATGGAAGAGGCAGGTCGGGTGGAACTGGATGAACTCCATGTTCGCCACGGGTGCGCCCGCGCGCCATCCCATGGCGACGCCGTCGCCGGTCGACGTGTCGGGATTCGTGGTGTAGAGGTAGACCTTGCCCGCGCCGCCGGAGGCGAGGATCGTGAAGCGCGCCGCGAGGGCCTTCACGCGCCCGGCGCGGATGTCGAGGACGTAGGCGCCGTGCACCCGCCGCGGATCGGCCCCGCCCACCCGGCGGCCGGCGACGAGGTCGATGGCGATGTGCCACTCGAGCACGTCGATGCGGGGATGGGTCTTCACCTGCCCCACCAGGGTCTTCTGCACCGCGCGTCCCGTGGCGTCGGCCGCGTGCACGATCCGGCGGTGGCTGTGGCCCCCCTCCCGGGTGAGGTGGAGCTCCTCCTGGTTGGCGCCGTCCCGGGTGAAGGGCACGCCCTGGGCCACGAGCCATTCCACGGCTTGGCGTCCCCGCTCCACCACGAAGCGCACGGCGTCGTCGTGGCACAGTCCCGCGCCGGCCACCTGGGTGTCGCGGATGTGCTCCTCGACGGAATCGGAGCTTTCCATCACGGCGGCGATGCCGCCCTGGGCCCAGCTCGAGGCGCCGTCGAGCAGCTCGTGCTTGGTGACCAGCGCGACCCGGCAGCGCTCCGCGAGGCGCAGGGCGGCCGACATGCCCGCCAGCCCGCTGCCGATCACCAGGACGTCGTATTCGTTCAAGGGGGAGGCCGCGGATGGGGGGTGGAAATCGCGCCTGCGCCGGGAAAGGCCCTACGGAACCAGGAACTATTGGCCGGTGTTCCTGTCTCCTGTCTAATGTCCGGGCAACGCGCGCCAAAGGAATGAAAAATTTGAGCTTTATAATACCCCAGGAGGTCAAGAAGCCCTTCGTGGCGCCACAGCCCCGGAGCGGTCTCACGGGGGCCTCGACGGCTCTCGCCAGATCATCCATCCAGGGGCGCATGAGCGACAGGGAAGTCGACCAGCAGCTGGTCGAGCGCGCGCAGCGCGGCGAGAAGCACGCCTTCGAGCTGCTGGTGCTCAAGTACCAGCGCAAGCTCGAGCGGCTGCTCTCGCGCGTGATCCGGGATTCGTCCGAGATCGAGGACGTGGCCCAGGAGGCGTTCATCAAGGCCTACCGGGCGCTGCCGAACTTCCGCGGCGACAGCGCGTTCTATACGTGGCTCTACCGCATCGGCATCAACACGGCGAAGAACTACCTCATCGCCCTGGGCCGGCGCGCGCCGACCTCCACCGATTTCGACAGCGAGGAAGCCGAGGGCTTCGAGGATGCGGCGGGGCTGCGCGACATCAACACCCCGGAGAGCGAGCTCGCGAGCAAGCAGATCGCGCAGACGGTGAACGACGCGATCGCGGCGCTGCCGGAGGAGCTGCGCACGGCGATCACGCTGCGCGAGCTGGACGGGCTCTCCTACGAGGAGATCGCGCAGATCATGAATTGCCCGATCGGAACAGTCCGGTCGAGGATCTTCCGGGCACGCGAGGCCGTGGCGGAGAAACTGCGGCCGCAGCTCGGGACGAGCAAGGACAAACGCTGGTAACAACGAGGACTCGGGGCGCAACCCCGCGCAGTGCGGCCCCACCGGAGAGTCGGGCCTAGTGAACAGGAGCAGCAGATGACAAAGGAAATTTCGGCGCTGATGGACGGTGAGCTCGATCCGCAAGAGGCGGAACGGGCGATCCGCGCCTGCGGGATGGACGAGGACCGGAAGCGCACCTGGTTCCTCTATCACATGATCGGCGAGGCCATGCGCGGCCAGGCTCCGGGCAGCCTCGAGGTGCCCGCGGGCGTGGCCGAGAAGCTCAGGGGCGAGCCCTCGGTGCTCGCGCCGCACCGGCGCGCGGCGCGCCCGGCCGCGCGGGTGGCCATCGCGGTGGCCGCCTCGGTCGCGACCATCGGCATCGTCGGGTGGCTGGGCTCCCAGGGCGGCTCGCCCGTTCCCGTGGCCGCCCCCGGACCTGCGGTGGCGAGCTCCGCCGCCCCGGCTGCGGTCGTCGCGAGCTCGAGCGCCCCCGCTCCGGTCGTCGCGGCCTCGAGCGCCCCGGTGCCCGTGGTCGCCGCCCCCGTCGCGGCGGTTTCCGGCTCGATCGAGCCCGTGTCGAACACCGCGGCCATCCAGACGGTTCCCGCGCTCACGGTGCAGGAATACCTCGTGGCCCACCGGCAGGTGCCCTCGCCGGAGCTCTATCGCGCCGTGACCAATCGCACCCCGGTCGACGCCCGATGAGGGCGCTCGCCCTCGCGGGCCGCCGCCGCTGGCTGCCCGCGCTCGCCTTGGGAGTCGTCGCCTGGGGTGCCGAGGCCGCGCCCCCCACCGATGCCATGGGATGGCTCGAGCGGGCCGCGGAAGCGGCGCGCAGCGCCTCCTACGCCGGCACCTACGTGCACAGCAACGGCCAGCGCGTCTCGACGGTGCGCATCACCCACGTGAACGTCAACGGCCAGGAGCACGAGCGCATCGAGTCGCTCGACGGCCCGCCCTTCGAGATCGTGCGGCACAACGACGAGATGTTCTGCTACTACCCCGACGCGAAGACCGTGCGGCTCGACCGGCGGGTGAACGCGCGCTTCTTTCCGTCGCTCTTCCGCGCCGGGGCCGACGTGGTCGCCCAGAGCTACGACGTGAAGCTCGGCGGCCTCGAGCACGTGCTCAGCTACGACTGCCGGTGGATCCGGCTGCAGGCCCGGGACGCGCTGCGCTTCACGGAGCGGATGTGCTCCGAGGTGGCGAGCGGCCTCGTGCTCCGGGCCAAGACGCTGGGCCTGGACGGCCAGGTGATCGAGCAGTACACCTTCACGGACCTCAAGATGGGCCCCGCGGTCGCCCGCGAGGACGTGAAATCCCTCCTCGAGTCGCGGGTGAAGCGGTGGACCACCGATGCCCAGCCCCGGGACGAGGCGAAGAGCGTGGACACGGGCTGGACCGTCACGAAGCTTCCTCCGGGCTTCCAGAAGGTGAAGGAGCTGCGGCGCACCCTGCCGGGCCGCCCCCATCCGGTCTCCCAGATCATCTACAACGACGGGCTCGCGAGCCTGTCGGTCTTCGTCGAGCCGAACGACTCCCCGCCGCGCACCGCGGAGGCCTCGAGCGAGGACGGCACGACCACGTTCTTCGCGCGCCCGATGGGCGACGAGCTGGTGACCGTCCTCGGGGAGGTGCCGCTCGCCACCGCCGAGGCGGTGGGCCACAGCGTCGCCCGCCGGCCGTAGAATTCGTGGCATTGCGCTGGAAATCCCTTCCATCCGCCCCGATCTGAGCCCCCATGGCCCTCGCCGGCCGTGCCCTCCATAACAGGACAGAGACCATGAATCGATTGCAGGCCTGCATCCTCAGCGCGTTCCTGGCGTTCGGCGCCGTCACCGTCCAGGGCGAGGCGAGGGCCGCGAGCCCCGCCCCGTCGAGCGCCCCCGTCGGCGTGATGCTCCCCGACTTCGCCGACCTGGTCGACAAGTACGGGCCTGCCGTCGTGAACATCAACACCGAGACGCGCATGCAGGCGCGCCAGCAGATCCCGGGGCTGTCCGAGGACGACCCGTTCTACGAGTTCTTCAAGCGCTTCATGCCGCCCGAGGGGCCGCAGGGCAAGTCTCCGAAGGGCGCTCCCGCGCCCAAGGGGCCGCTGCGCCCGTTCGGGCTCGGCTCGGGCTTCATCGTCACGCCCGACGGCTACATCGTGACCAACGCCCACGTCGTCGAGAACGCCGACCAGGTGAAGGTCCGCCTCACCGACAAGCGCGAGCTCATCGCCAAGGTGGTCGGCGTCGACACCCGCAGCGACGTGGCGGTCATCAAGGTGGAGGCGACCAGCCTGCCGACGGTGAAGATCGGCGACTCGAACAAGCTGCGCACGGGCGAGTGGGTGATCGCGATCGGCTCGCCCTACGGGTTCGCCAACACGGTCACCGCCGGCATCGTGAGCGCGACCAGCCGCGACAACCTCGCGAACGACCCGAACATGGACGCCGTACCCTTCATCCAGACCGACGTCGCCGTGAACCCCGGCAACTCGGGCGGGCC
>Ga0187773_10000292_pt1 | contig 20334 bp, 22 predicted proteins | sample 0216_BV02_MP05_1_FD_133133 | JGI IMG/M metagenome (GOLD analysis project Ga0187773, IMG submission 133133) | Tropical peat soil microbial communities from peatlands in Department of Meta, Colombia - 0216_BV02_MP05_10_MG | ecosystem: Environmental > Terrestrial > Soil > Wetlands > Peat | place...
GGAAGATCCCGAGCGTTTCGTCGGAGAAGACCACGCCGAATCCGAAGGTGTCGTCGGCGCGGTTGCGCTCATATGCCTCTATGTCCCAGCGCGGCCACTGTTTCTTCGCCAGCAGCGCGAAGTACAGGCCGCCCGGTCCGCCGCCGATGATGATGATCTTCATGCCCGCACCCTCAATCCGGAATCACCGCGGTCGCCTCGATTTCCAGGCGCGCCAGCCCTTCCACGAGGCCGCCCACCTCGACGACCGCCATCGCCGGGTAGTGGCCGCCCATCAGCTCGCGATACGCTCGGCCGACGGCCGCGAGGGACGCCAGATATTCATCGCGGTCGATCACATACCAGGTAAGCCGGACGAGATGCGCCGGGCGTCCGCCCGCCTGTGCCAGCACGTCGAGGACGTTCCTCATCGCCTGGTGGAACTGGCCGGGAAAGTCCCTTGCCTCCCATACGCCCGTGCCCGTCCAGCCGACCTGGCCCGAGATGTAGACGGTTGTGCCTCCCCGGACGGCAATGCCGTTGGAGTAGCCGCGCGGCTTCGCCCACGACGGGGGCTGGAGCACCTGCATCATGAGCTCTCCCTCAATCTGAATCTCTGCAGCTTGCCGGTTTCGGTGCGCGGCAAGGACTCCACGAACTGGATTTGCCGCGGATACTTGTAGGGAGCGATCGCGCCCTTCACGTGCTCCTGCAGCGTCCTTGCGATCGCGTCGGATTTCGCGTGCCCGGGCTTTAGCACGACGTAGGCCTTCACGATCTGGCCGCGCTCCTCGTCGGGCACCCCGACCACCCCGCATTCGGCCACCGCCTCGTGTTCGAGCAGTGCGCCCTCGACCTCGGGACCGGCGATGTTGTAGCCCGCAGAGATGATCATGTCGTCGGTGCGCGCCTGGTAGAAGAAGTACCCGTCGGCGTCCCGAACGTAGGCGTCGCCCGTGATGTTCCAGCCGCCCTGCACGTAGTCGCGCTGACGCTCGTCGGCAAGATACCGGCACCCGGTCGGCCCTCTCACCGCGAGACGGCCGATCGCGCCCGGAGCGCAGGGACGCCCGTCCCCGTCGAGCACCTCCGCCCGGTAGCCGGGGACGGCATAGCCGGTCGCGCCGCGGCGAACTCTTTCCGGCGTGTGCGAGATGAAGATGTAGATCATTTCGGTCGAGCCGATGCCGTCGATGATCTCGATCCCGGCCGCCTGCTTGAACAGTTGGCGCGTTGCGTCCGGAAGCGCCTCGCCGGCGGAGACGCATTTCCTGAGCGACCGGACGTCGCGCCCCTTGGCGAGCTGGGCCATCTGCCGATAGAAAGTCGGCGCGGTGAAGCAGATCGTTGCTTTGTGCCTTGCGATGGTCTCGAGAAGAAGATCGGGCGTGAGTCTTTCCGCAAGAACGACCGACGCTCCGTAGCGCAGCGGAAAGCACAGCATGCCGCCCAGGCCGAAAGTGAAGGCGAGCGGCGGCGTGCCGCAGAAGACGTCGTCGGTCCCCGGAAGCAGACAGGAGCGGGGAAAGCAGTCGCACATCGCGATCACGTCGCGATGGAAATGCACCGTCCCCTTGGGCTTGCCGGTGGTTCCCGAGGTGAAGGCGATCAAGGCGACATCCTCCGATGAGGTATCCACGTCCGCGAACGCGCCCGGTTTGCCCGCGGCGAGCCTTTCGAGCGAGCCGGGGGCATCATCGTTCCAGTACGTCGCCGCCTTCAGCGTCGGACAGGCAGGGAGCGCCGCCCTGAGTTCCGCGTCCAGCCGCCTGTCGCACAGGGCGTGGCTCACCTCGGCTTTCGAGATGATCTCCGTCAGCTCTTTGGCGCGCAGGAGCGGCATGGTGGCCACGGCCACGCCGCCCGCCTTGATCACCGCGAACCAGCACGCCGCCATGGTCGGGCTGTTGGCCCCGCGCAGGAGCACGCGATTGCCTGGCACGAGGCCCATGTCCTCGACGAGCACGCGCGCGACGCGGTTGGCCTGTTGACGCAGTTGCTCGTAGGTGAGGTCGGCGTCCGAGGTACGCAGCGCGATGCGCTCCCCCCAGCCGTGCTCGAGCGCGCGGTCGAGAAGCTCCGTCGCGCAGTTCAGCCGGCCGGGATAGCGCAGCCAGGGCAGATCGAAGGCGAACGCGGGCCACTGCTCGCGCGGCGGCAGATTGTCGCGAGCGAACGTATCGACGTGCGCCGTGGCATTCGTCCTCAGGTTCGCGGCCTGCATGCCATTCCTTCAGGGAATTCAGGTATCCGGCGTTCCTTCATGCGTTCCATGCCATCGTGATTCATTCTAGGTGATGGAGCCCCGTCCCGCCACGCTGCACCGCGGCGACGCCGTCCACGAGGACGAACCCTGCGCGCCTGCTTGACTTATCCTTCGGCCGCACATAAGGTCAGCGTTCCCCGTGTCCACAGCTTGAGGAGAAGGATTCATGACCAGGCCATTGCTCGCCTCAGCACTTGTATGGATCGCCGCGGTTTCGCTGCCTGCGCAAGCCGCCGACAAGGTGAAGGTCGGTTTCATCAGCACGCTCTCGGGGCCGAGCGCGGCGCTTGGGATCGACATCCGCGATGCGTTCATGCTCGCGGTGAAGCTGAACGGCGGCAAGCTCGGCGGGCTCCCGGCCGAGGTCATCGTGGGCGACGACCAGTTCAAGCCCGACGTCGGCCGGCAGCTCGCCGAGAAGAACGTCAAGCTCGACAGGGTGAACTTCCTCACCGGCTTCGTCTTCTCCAACATCATGCTCGCGTCGGTTCCCGTTGCGTTCGAGAACAAGACCATCTACGTGAGCCCGAACGCGGCGCCCTCGCCGCTCGCGGGCAAGCAGTGCAACCCGTACTTCTTCGTCGCTTCCTGGCCGAACGACGCCTATCATGAAGCGGCCGGCCAGCACGCGACCGACAAGGGCTACAAGTCGGTGTACATGCTCGCGCCGAACTACCAGGCGGGCAAGGACTCGCTCGAGGGCTTCAAGCGCTTCTACAAGGGCAGGATCGCGGGCGAGGTGTATACGCAGCTCGGGCAGCTCGACTACTCGGCCGAGCTCGCGCAGGTGCGCGCGGCCAAGCCCGAGGCCGTATACATCTTCCTGCCCGGCGGCATGGGCGTGAATTTCATCAAGCAGTTTGTCGCCGCCGGCCTGTCGAAGGATATCCAGCTCATCACGCCCGGGTTCTCCTCGGACCAGGACATCATCCGCGCGGTGGGCGATCCCATGCTGGGGATCTTCGACGCGGCGCACTGGGCGCTCGACCTCGACAACGCCGCCAACAGGAAATTCGTCGCCGAGTTCGAGAAGGAATACAAGCGCCTGCCTACCGTGTATGCCTCGCAGGGCTACGACACCGCGCAGCTCATCGACTCCGCCGTGCGCGGGGTGAAAGGCAGGATCGAGGATACGGAAGCCGTGCGCAAGGCGCTCAAGGCCGCCAAATTCCAGTCGGTGCGCGGCGCGTTCAAGTTCAACCGCAACCAGTACCCGATCCAGAACTACTATCTGCGCGTGGTCGGAAAGGATTCGCAGGGCCGCATCGTCAACAAGACCGTGGGCACGATTTTCAAGGACCGGGGCGACGCCTACGTGCAGGATTGCCCGATGAAGTAGGGGTGAGTGCGGACGCGGCGAGGGCGCGCCGGCTCAACTCCGCGCGATCGACCGGACGCCGAACGCCGGTCATCGCGCGGGCTGCTGGTTGCGATCGGCCCGGCGCCGAACGCCGGTCATCGCGCGGTTAGTTTTCCATGTCCTGGGTTCTTATACTCGAGCAGACGCTGAACGGGCTGCAGTTCGGCCTGATGCTGTTCCTGCTCGCCGCGGGGCTCACGCTCGTGTTCGGGATCATGGACATGATCAATCTCGCGCACGGCTCGCTCTACATGCTGGGCGCGTTCCTCGCCGCGGCGCTCGTCCAGGCCACAGGCTCGTTCGCGCTTGGCGTGCTGCTCGCCATCCCGGCGACCGCGGTTCTCGGCATGCTGCTCGAGATGTCCGTCCTGCGCACGCTCTACGCCCGCGACCACCTGTCGCAGGTGCTCGCCACCTTCGCGCTCATCCTGATCCTCAACGAGGCGGTGCGCATCGTCTGGGGCTCGGACCTGCCGCTCACCATGCCTGCTGCGCTCTCCGGCCCGGTGCAATTGCTCCCGGGAATGTTCTACCCCGCTTACCGGCTGCTCATCATCGGTGTCGGGGCGGCCGTGGCAGGTCTCCTGTACGTGCTGGTCGCGCGCACGCGCATCGGCATGCTCGTGCGGGCCGGAGCGTCGAATCGGGAAATGGCGCTCGCGATGGGAGTCAACATCCGCCGGCTGTTCACCCTGCTTTTCGGCGTGGGTGCGGGACTGTGCGCCGTGGCGGGCGCGCTGCTCGGGCCGCTCCTGGCGGTTCAGGTCGGCATGGGGGAAAACATCCTCATCCTCGCCTTCGTGGTCATCGTCGTCGGCGGAATCGGCTCGATCCGCGGAGCGCTTGCGGGCGCCGTTCTGGTCGGGCTCGTGGATACGATCGGGCGCGCCTTCCTGCCGATCCTGTTCGGCTTGTTCTTCCAGCCTCGGGTCGCGAGCGCCGCCGGTCCGGCCATCGCCTCGGTCCTCGCATACCTGCTGATGGTCGTGGTGCTGTATTTCAGGCCGCAGGGCCTGTTCCCCGCCCGCGGGTAGCGCGATGCGCGGCGCCGCAACCTGGGCCGTCCTCGCGATGGCGCTCGCCTTTCCGCTGGCGATGCAGGCGGAGCACCAGACGTACTACCTCTCCTTCGCGAGCAGAATCTTCATCTACGCGCTCGCTGCGACGAGCCTGAACCTGATTCTCGGCTACGGCGGGATGATCTCTTTCGGCCATGCGGCCTTCGTCGGGACGGGCGCTTATGTCTCGAGCATCTTCATCGTGGAAGGAATCACGAGCGCCTGGATCGGCTGGCCCGCGGCGGTCGCGGCCTCCGCTCTTGCGGCGCTGGCGATCGGGGCGGTGTCCCTGCGCACGCGCGGCGTCTACTTCATCATGATCACCCTGGCCTTCGCGCAAATGATGTTCTTCCTCGTCAACTCGATGAAGGCGTACGGCGGCGACGAAGGCCTGAGCCTGCGCGAGCGCGCCTCAACGGGCCTGGGCATCGGCCTCGGCAGCGACACCGTCTTCTACTACGTGGCGCTCGCCCTGCTCGCGGCCGGCCTGTACGCCCTTCACCGGCTCGCGCATTCGCGCTTCGGACGCGTGGTCCAGGCGATCCGCGAGAATGAGGCGCGGGCGGAGGCAATCGGGTTCCCCGTCTATCGCTACAAGCTCGCCTGCTTTGTTCTTGCCGGCGCCGCCGGCGGCTTGGCCGGCGTGCTGCTCGCGAGCCACGGCAAGTACGTCAATCCGAACGTCCTTCACTGGACGCAGTCGGGCACGCTCATGGTGATGGTGATCCTGGGCGGCGTGGGCCGACTCTGGGGCGGAGTCGTCGGCGCGGCGGCGCTTCTCGGGCTGGAAGACCTGATCTCCAATCACCGCATCGAATGGGTCGCCGCGCTGCTGCCGAACTATCAGCAGCATGCGAACCTCGGGGTGGGCGCCGTGCTGCTGGCGATCGTGCTATTCGCGCCGCAGGGCATCGCGGGCGTGCTCGCGGGGAGGCGGCGTGCTTGAGCTGAGGAGCGTTTCGAAGCACTTCGGCGGCATCGTCGCGACCGACGAAGTGACGCTCGAAGTCGAGCCGGGCGAAGTGCACGCCCTGATCGGGCCGAACGGGGCCGGCAAGAGCACCCTCATCGCGCAGATCGCCGGCGACCTGGGCAGCGACCGCGGCGCGATCCTGTTCGAAGGAGCGGACATCACGCAAGCGACGCAGCACGAGCGCGTGCGCGCGGGGCTTTCGCGCAGCTACCAGATCACGAGCATCTTCGGGCGCTTCAGCGTGGTCGACAACCTCGCGCTCGCGGTGCAGGCAAGAAGCGGGTCGAGCTTCTCCTTCTGGCGGCCCGTCTCTGCCGAGGCGGCCCTGTTCGAGGAAGCCCGCTCGATCGCCGGCGAGATCGGACTGGCCGGCCGCGAGACCGCCTCTGCAGCGACTCTTGCCCACGGCGAGCAACGCGCGCTCGAGGTGGGCCTCGCCCTCGCCACGCGCCCGAAGCTGGTGCTCCTCGACGAGCCGATGGCCGGGATGGGGCCGGAGGAATCGCAGCGCATGATAGAGCTGATCGGGCGCATCCGGGCCCGCGTCACCGTGCTTCTCGTCGAGCACGACATGGACGCCGTCTTCCGGCTTGCGGACCGCATCTCGGTTCTCGTCTCCGGGCGCATCATCGCGTCCGGCACGCCCGCGGCGATCCGCGCGCACGCCGAGGTGAAAAGGGCATACCTCGGGGAGGAGGCAGGCGTATGAGCCCCCGGAGCAGGGGCCCCGCGGAGCGGGGATGCGACCAGGGCTCGTGCGCCGCAGCCGACAGCGCGATGTTCACGCCAGCTCCGTATTCTCGGAGGCGGCTGGCGTGACCGAGCTCCTTCAAGTCGAAGGAATCGAAACCGCCTACGGCGCTAGCCAGGTGCTGTTCGGAATCGACCTTGCGATCCGTCCGGGTGAAGTCGCCACCCTGCTCGGACGAAACGGCATGGGGAAGACCACGACGGTGCGCTCGATCATGGGGCTTACGCCCGCGCGAAGCGGCACGATACGCTTTCGGGGAGAGCGCATCGAGCGGGAGCGTCCCGACCGCATCGCGCGCTGCGGAATCGCCCTCGTTCCGGAGGGCCGCCAGATCTTCCCCAACCTTACGGTCCGGGAAAACCTGGTTGCGTTCTCCGGGAATCGCAGCGGAGCGCGCGACCCGTGGACGCTCGACAAGGTCTTCGCCTTCTTCCCGCGTCTCGCCGAGCGCATGGACAATCTCGGCAACCAGCTTTCGGGCGGCGAGCAGCAGATGCTCGCGATCGGACGCGCCCTCATGACCAATCCGCACCTGCTGATCCTCGACGAGGCGACCGAAGGCCTTGCGCCGATGCTGCGCGAGGAGATCTGGAGGTGCCTCGCCGCGCTCAAGGCGACGGGGCAGACGGTCCTCGCCATCGACAAGTACGTGGAACGGCTGGTCGAAATCGCCGACCACCACACCATCATCGAGCGCGGGCGAGTCGCCTGGCGGGGCTCGTCGCAGGAGCTCGCCGCGGACCGCGCGCTGTGGCACCGGTATCTCGGCGTGTGATAGGCTTTTCTCCCCAAAGAGCCCCACTCCCAGGAGTCTGCAATGCTGCACGAGCGCATCCCCAACCTCGCCGGCTTCGTCGAGCCCGACCGGGTGCGGCGCGAGGTCTACACCGATCCCTCGATATTCGAGATGGAGATGGCGCGCATCCACGAGCGCGTGTGGATCTATTGCGGCCACGAGTCGCAGGTGCCGAAGGCGGGCGACTACTACACGGTGCAGATCGGCCGCCAGCCGATGGTCATGGTGCGCGGCGCGGACGGCAAGGTGAACGTGCTCTACAACCGCTGCCCGCACCGCGGCAACATGATGTGCGGCGACCGGCAGGGGAATGCCGGCGAGTTCTTCCGCTGCTCGTACCACGCCTGGACCTTCCACCTGGACGGCAAGCTCAAGAACATCCCGATGATGGAGTCGGGCTACGCCGGGACGCGCTACGGCAAGGACAGCCCCGAGTGCAGCATGAAGCGCGCCGCACGCGTTGAGAGCTATCGCGGCTTCGTCTTCGCGAGCCTCGCGAGCGACGGCCCGGACCTGCTCGAGTTCCTCGGCGAATCGAAGGTGGCCTTCGACGACATGTGCGACCGCGCGCCGGAGGGCGAGGTCGAGATCGTGCCGAACTGCTTCCGCGTGATCCAGCACTCGAACTGGAAGATCTTCCTGGAGAACCAGCTCGACGCCCTGCACCCCTCGGTCACGCACCAGTCGACCGGTCGCGCCGCGCACGAGGTGGAGAAGGTGCTGGAGAGAAAAGCGAAGAAGGGCCAGGTGCCGCTCAAGTACCACATGCTCTCGGCCTTCGCGACGGTGACGATCGACAAGTGGGACGGGTTCCAGACGATCAACTACCCGCACGGCCACTGCATCCTCACCGGCTACATGGGGCTGCGCCCGCAGGACCCGGACACGCTCGCCTACGACAAGATCATGATCAAGGCGTACGGCGAGAAGCGCTTCGAGGAAATCGTCGGCGTGAACATCCACCACGTGCTCATCTACCCGGGCCTGTCGGTGCAGTCACCGCTGCAGCAGCTGCGCGCCGTGCGGCCGCTCAGCGTCGACCGTACGCTCACCGAGATCTGGCACTTCCGCCTCAAGGGCGCGCCCGAGCCGATCTACCGGCGTGCGCTCGCCTACTACAACTTGGTGAACTCGCCCTCGACCATGATCAACGCCGACGACCTGGAGAACTTCTGGAAATGCCACCAGGGCCTCTCCTCCGACGGCGGAGACTGGGTGACCTTCGGCCGGCACTTCGGGCGCGACATCGAGAAGGACGGGCGCGTCGTGACCGGTCCGAACATGGGCACCTCGGAGGCGCCGATGCGCAACCAGATGAAGGCGTGGACGCAGTACATGACCGCGGGGAAGTGATGGCGAAGAAGAAGCCCAAACCGAAGAAGGCCGCGCGGAAAGCGGCGAACGGCCACCACGGCACCCAGCACGCGGTCGAGCAGTTCCTCTACCGGCAGGCCGATATCCTCGATTCCAAGCGCTGGCAGGACTACATCGACCTCTTCGCCGACGACGGCGTGTACTGGATGCCGCCCGAGCCCTCGCACACCACCTGGGATGGAATGCCCGCGATTTTCGCCGAGGACAAGAACATCATGACCGTGCGCATGAACCGCGTACTGCACCCGGACGCCTGGTCGCAGAAGCCGCTATGGGGCACCAACCACGTCGTCGGCAACGTCGTCATCGAGAAGGAATCAGCGAACGGCGACGTCGTCGCGCGCTCGCGCTTCCACATGATGGAGCTGCGCCGCGACGACGTGCGCCACTTCGCCGGCTCCTACACCCATCACCTCAAGCGGACCAAAGACGGCTACCGCATCAAGCTGCAGCGCGTGGACATGACCAACGCTCAAGGCGCCTACGACTACGTACTGCAAGTGTGGGTGTAGGACGGGGCCGCGCTCACTCGCATCGAGACGCGCTTGGGCGTGTCAGGCAAGTCCCGACAAGAGAATTCGGGGAACCACTAGCGCTTGAGCCCTACAATCTTCCGCGAGAATGGGTTTCGGTTCTTCTTCTTTTCTCGAGAGGAATCCCGGCTCCATGTCCATGTGCACCACGCGGACGGAGAGGCGAAGTTCTGGCTTGAGCCGGCGATTGAACTGGCGCAGAATTACGGCCTGAACGACCGCCAAGTTCGGGCGGCCGAAGCAATTGGTCCGGAAACACGAACATGACATCCGTGCTGCCTGGCGCAAGCACTTTGGACGTTGAAGTGACGAACGTCTCGACTCACGGCTTCTGTCTCATGCTGGGGGCCGAGGAGTTGTTCGTGTTCTTTTCGCAGTTCCCTTGGTTCAAGGACGCTCCGATCGCCAAGCTCACGAAGGTGGAACGTCCGCAGCCTCATCACCTCTACTGGCCTGACCTCGATGTGGATCTGGCCGTCGAATCCATCCGCCACCCCGAGAAGTTTCCGCTGGTGGCGCGATCCGGCAACTAACTGCCGCATCGACCCGACCGCTTCGCGGCGGGTCTTGCGGGACGTTAGGGCGCAGCAGAATGACCGTTCTGTAAGTCTTCTAGGGAGAACAATGATCCTCACCGTATTCCGTTCCCGCGTTAAGCCCGAGGCACAAGAGGAATACGCGCGTTGGGCCGCGCGAATGAGCGAACTGGCGCGACAGATGCCCGGGTACATTTCACACAAGGGCTTCGTCGCTGAAGATGGCGAGCGCGTCACGATTGTAGAATTTGAATCCGAACAGGCGCAGCGTGCCTGGAGCACGCATCCTGAGCATGTCGAAGCAAAGAAAAAGGGGCGCGCAAGCTTCTATCTGGAGTACCGGGTTCAAATCTGCAGCGTGCAGCGTGACAGTGCCTTTTCAAAGCATGCGACCTAACATTTCGCGCCAGAGCGGACGCGCGCAAGCGCGCGCCACCGAGCTCAAACGTTAGACCGCTCAGTCCCTTCCCGATCATGCAGACCCAGCTGCGGATCGCCCGACCAGTCAGCGCACTTGACCGCTCGGTCGCCATGTACCGCAAAGGGCTAGGCCTCTCCGAGATGGGACGGTTCGAGAACCACGACGGCTTCGACGGCGTCATGCTGGGCAGACCGGATCTGCATTACCACTTTGAATTCACTTACTGTCGCGCCCACCCAGTGGCGCCAACTCCAACGGCGGAAGACCTGCTCGTCTTCTACCTACCCGACTCGGTTCAATGGCAACGGGCGTGTGCTTTGATGCTTCAGGCCGGGTTCGTTGAAGTCTCTTCGTTCAACCCATATTGGGAACACCGCGGTAGGACCTTCGAAGACCACGATCGCTATCGCGTAGTTCTTCAACAAGCTCCGTGGGACCCATCATGAGGCCCATCGGAGTCGCGTCAAGCTCGGTCGCACATCACAACCGGTTTCGGCGCGGCAAGAGCATGCCGACCTCGGCACGATAGCGGCGGTAGCGTTCGCCGAATTGTGCGATGAGATCGCGCTCTTCGAACCAGATGCCGACGAAGATGTAGCTGCTGAGCCCCATCGAGAACAGCAGGTGTCCTGCCGTCATCAGCGGCACCGACCAGAGACTGAGCAGGATGCCGAGATAGAGAGGGTGGCGCACGTACCTATAGAAGAGCGGCGTCTTGAACCCCTGCGCGGGCATCGCGCGACCGGTCAATCTTGCGAAGACCTGCTGCAGTCCGAAGAGTTCGAAATGGTTGATGAGGAACGTACTGACCAATACCAACACCCATCCGAGCCAGAATGTCGCCCAAAGCAGCTGCACGACGGCAGCATTCGCGATCTGCCAGACGATCGGTACCGGAATCGGCCGCCATTGCCAGAACAGAAGAGCCAGCACAATGCTTGTCGCGAGTACGTAGGTACCCCGCTCCACCGGCTGCGGAACAAGCCGCGTCCACGCGCGCTTGAAGGCCCGGCGCGCCATCACGCTGTGCTGCACGGCGAACAGGCTCAACAGGAGCACGTTGATGCACAGCGCTTCAGCCAATGTCGCAGCCGGGCCGCTGTCGACCGATCTTGCTACGAGTAAATCGCCGCTGAATCCAATCAGGTAGACGAGGGCCGCCAGGCACGCGGCGTATGCGATCAGGCCGTAGAGAAAAGAGAAGATTGCGCCCATTGCAGTGTCCCTTGCTTTTAGTGGTGGTCGAGCCGGCGATCGCGATGAGGCTGTACCGCTGCCGGAGGGTGAATCGCGAAAGTCCGTGAAACGATCTTGCCGAAGCGATTGATCCCGTCGGGTGGGAGCGGGGCGATGAACGTTTCGAAAAAGCGACGAATTTCGCGTCTGCCGTGATATGTTCTGACTTCGCCAAGGAAACGCGCATCGTCGTCATAGTCACGCAGGATTGCGTCGGTATCGGACTGCTTCATGTTCACGATTCACTACTCCGTTCGAGGGAACGATGTACGACGGAATAGTGCCGAAAGCCGCGCCTACGCACCCCGCCGGAAGTCCCCGCGAATTGATCGCGCGTCCTCGATTGCCGGCTCGGCGCGTGCGAGGCCTACCGAAACTCCGCCAACATTGATCGTGCATCGTCCATGACCCAAGACATCCTCTCCGATGTCCTGCGCAGCGTGCGCCTGCGGGGAGTTCTCTACTTCTACGTCAACGGAACTCGCGACTGGGCGGCCGAGGCGCCGTCATCCTGCGAGATCGCTGCGGCTGTCATGCCGGGGGCGGAGCACGTGATGGAGTACCACGTCGTGGTCTCCGGCAGTTGCTGGGCCGCGGTGATAGGTGAAGCTCCGGTACGGCTGGAGAAGGGGGACATCGTCCTCTTCCCGCACGGCGATCCTCACGTCGTTTCGAGCGCGGTCGGGATGAGGGCGCCGCCGGACGCGAGGGGATATTTCGAGCGAAAGGAGAAACGGGCACCGTTCATCCTGCATCTCGACGCGCGCGAGGTCCAGGTGGGGTTGGTTGCCGACGACCCGAGAAACACGACGCTGGTATGCGGCTTCCTGGGCTGCGACTTACGGCCCTTCAATCCCCTGATCGCGTCGCTGCCGCGATTGATGCACATACGGGAGGACTCTCGCCAGGACTGGACCGCGCAACTCATGCGGCAGGCTGCGGCGGAGTCAAGGAACAGGCAACCGGGCGGGGATGCGATGCTTGAGCGCCTGAGCGAGATGACGTTCGTCGACGCCGTGCGTCGCTACGTGGGTACGCTTCCCGAGAACAGCCGAGGCTGGCTCGCAGGGACACGCGATCGCTTCGTAGGGCGCGCACTGACCCTCATGCACGAAGCGCCAGCGGACGCGTGGACAGTAGACGAACTCAGCAGGCGCGTCGGACTGTCGCGTTCCGCGCTGCACGAGCGATTCGCCGATATGATCGGACAGGGGCCGATGCAGTACCTCGCGAATTGGCGCATGCAAGCCGGGGCGGCGCTCCTTCGCGATACAGTCGCCACCGTCGCGTCGGTAGCGCAGGAAGTTGGTTACAAATCCGAAGCAGCGTTCGCGCGCGCGTTCAAGCGGTTGGTGGGCAAGCCGCCGTCGCTCTGGCGGCGCCAGACGAAGCCCTAGGCGCAACGGCGCAAGGAGCGCTGTGCAGAGGATCGCGGGTTAGGGGATCCGGCCCGCCGCCTCCGGATCACTTGAATTTTGCGGCGAGCGCCTCGGTTCCGCGCGCGAGCACGCCCGTGTCGACGCCGACTGCGACGAAGAGGCCGCCGCAATCGAGCCAGCGCCGCGCGTCGGCTTCGACGGCCGTGAGAATTCCCGGCGCCTTTCCGCACTTGCGGATGCGCCGGATCGCGTCGTCGATGACGGGCATGATCTTGGGGTTGTTGGTCTCGCCCGGATATCCCAGCGAAGCGTGCAGGTCGGCCGGGCCGATGAAGACGCCGTCCACGCCCTCCACCGCAGCGATCTTCTCGAGGTTGTCGAGCGCGGTCTGCGTCTCGACCTGCACCAGCACGCAGAGCTCGTCGGCGGCTCGCTTCGCGTAGTCCTTGATGCGCCCGAAGCGCGTCGCGCGCGTTCCGCCGGCCACCCCGCGCACGCCCGCGGGCGGATAGCGCGTATAGGCGACGGCGTTCCTCGCCTCCTCGGCATTCTGCACGTAGGGGATGAGGATCGACTGCGCGCCGATGTCGAGGAAGCGCTTGATCGTCACCATGTCGTTCCAGGGCACGCGCACCACCGCGTGCGCCGGGTAGGGCGCCGCGGCCTGAAGCTGCCGCAGGACGGACTCGAGGTCGTTCGGCGAGTGCTCGGTGTCGAGAAGCAGCCAGTCGAATCCCGAGCCCGCCACGAGCTCGGTCGCATAGTGGTTCGACAGGCTGCACCAGAGGCCGATCTGCGGCTTGCCCGCCTTCAGCGCGCGCTTGAACGGGTTGACGGGAAGTTCCATCGTCAGACCTTGTAGCCCTTTTCCTTGAGCGCCTTGTCCACCCAGCCGCGGTCGACGGTGCCCGCGCGGATCTGCTTCATCGAGGTTTCTTCCTTCGCGAGGATCGCCTTGGCCGAGGCGAGGATCTCTTCCGCCTGCTCCTGGGGAACGGCGACGAGGCCGTCCGCGTCGCCGACGATGATGTCGCCGGGGTTGACCGGCATGCCGCCCATGGCGATCGGCACGTTGATCTCGCCGGGGCCGTTCTTGTAGGGGCCGCGGTGGGTCACGCCGCTCGCGTACACGGGGAAGCTGCCTGCCTTGAGCTCGGCGGAATCGCGGATCGCGCCCCAGATCACCATGCCCGCCACGCCGCGCTGCTCGGCGCGGGCCGACATCAGCTCCCCGATCAGCGCGTAGTCGTTGAATCCGCCTCCGTCGACGACGATGACATCGCCGGGCTCGGCGGTGTCGATCGCCTTGTGGATGAGGAGGTTGTCCCCCGGCGCGGTCCTCACCGTGAACGCCGGTCCGCAGAGCTTCGCGCCGTTGTGCATGGGCCGGAGCTGCGGTCCGCCGCCGTAGAGGCGCTGCATGCTGTCGGAGAGATGCGGCGTCACCATCTTTCCGAGCTCCGCGACGAGCTTCCCGTCCGGACGCTTCGGGATGGGGAGGATGCGAAAGCCGATGGCGCTCATGAATGGATGCCCGCTCAAACGAACTGCACGGCGACGCCGCCCAGGGGTCCGAAGTCCCCGTGCAGCGTGTCGCCCTTGTTGGCAAAGACGACGCGGGTGAAGGAACCGGCGAGGACGATGTGTCCCGCTTCCAGCGTCACGCCGCTTTGCCCGAGCCGGTTGGCCAGCCACGCCACGCCGAGCGCCGGATGGCCGAGCACGCCCGCGGCGAGGCCGGTTTCCTCGATCTCGGCGTTGCGGTACATGATGCCGCCGACCCAGCGCAGATCGGTTTCCATCGGGCCGATCGGGCGCCCGCCGATGACGATGCCCGCGGCGGCGCCGTTGTCGGCGACCGTGTCGAAGATCTTGCGCGGGTTCTGCACGCGCGCGTCCACGATCTCGATGGCGGGGACGACGTATTCGGTCGCCCGCAGCACATCGAGCAGGTTCACGCCCGGCCCTTTCAGCGGCTTGCCGAGGACGAAGGCGAGCTCGACCTCGACGCGCGGCAGGCAGTAGTTCGAATGCGGCACCTTGCCGCCGTCGGGGATCATCATGGAGTCGAGGAGGTGCCCGTAATCGGGCTCGTTGATCTGCGAGGATGCCTGCATGGCCTTCGAGGTGAGGCCGACCTTGTGGCCGATGAGCTTCGCGCCGTTCCGGATCCGGTGCTGCGCGACCGCGGTGGAGATCGCGTAGGCGTCTTCGATCGTGATGTGCGGGTAGGTGGTCGAGAGCTGCACCGCCTGTTTCTTCTCCTTGTCGGCGTTGAGCAGGGTCTCGACGCACTTCTTGCGTTCGGCTTCGGAAAGCGCCATGGGCGGACGGTCCTTCGGTTCGGGAGAGCGGATTCTACACTGCCGTGCGCCCGCGCTAGAATGGCGGCAGCATCGATTGAACGCGGAACCCGGGCCGGCTGTCTCAAAATTCATGAAATCCCCCGCCAGGATTCCCTTCCTGCATCGAATGTTCGGAACCTTCGCGCGCCGCCCGGGCAGCCTGTCGCGCACTGCGGTGCGTACCGCGCGCCGCACCGTGTCGCTTTGCCATGCGCTGCTGTCGGAACGGGGAGAGGTCTCGGGCGCACGCATCGCGCACGAGGCATTGGGGTCATACCAGACGCTCGACGAAACCGCTCGCGGCGTCTTCTTCGACCTGCTGGCGAAGGAATTTTCCCTCGACCCCGGGGAAGTTTCGCGCATCGCCGATGCCTACCGCGGGGACCCGTCGCACGCCAACCTCGTGCGGCTTCAGCGCGCGGTCGAGTCGCCGCGCCAGGAGCTGTTCCGGCGTCTCAACATGGCCGCGGGCGGCACCGGGGTCCTGGTGGACATGCGCCGCCGGCTGCTCCAGGCGCTCGCCGGGCGGCCGCATTGGGCCGACGTTGATTCCGATCTCGGTCATCTGCTCAATTCCTGGTTCAACCGCGGCTTCCTCGTCCTGCAGCGCATCGACTGGCGCACGCCGGCGCTGGTGCTGGAGAAGCTGATCCAGTACGAGGCGGTGCACGCGATACAGGGCTGGCCCGACCTGCGCCGCAGGCTGCAGGCCGACCGGCGCTGCTACGCTTTCTTCCATCCCGCGCTGCCCGACGAGCCGGTGATCTTCATCGAGGTGGCGCTGACGCGCGGAATGAGCTCGCGCGTGCAGCCGCTCCTCGATCTCGCCTCGCCGGTGGCGGACCCCGCCGCGGCCAACTGCGCGATCTTCTACTCGATCACCAATTGCCAGGAGGGGCTGCGCGGCGTGTCCTTCGGCAACCTGCTCATCAAGCAGGTCGCGGAAGATCTGGGCCGCGAGTTCCCCCGGCTGAAGACTTTCGCCACGCTTTCGCCGATACCGGGGTTCCGCAAGTGGCTCGCCGGGATTGCGGAGGGGCAGCCGGCCGTAGCGGCGCTGCTCGCGCGGCTCGACGCGCCGCGCTGGTTCGAGGACGGCGATGCGGCCAGGGAGCTGCAGCGCCAGCTCGTTCGGCTGTGCGCCCACTACCTGCTGAACGCGAAGATCGGCCGGGAGCCGCTCGATCCGGTGATGCGCTTTCACCTGGGCAACGGCGCCCGGATGGAAAGGCTGAACTGGCTGGGGGACACCTCCGAGATGGGCATGCGCCGCTCGGCCGGGCTGATGGTGAATTACGTCTATCGCCTCGACGACCTCGAGCGCAACCACGAGGCCTATGCGCGCGATCGCCACATCGTGGCGTCGCGCCGTTTCGAAATTCTGGCGCGGGAGTCGCTCGTCGCGCGGCGGGAAGCGGAGCGGCCGGCGCACGCGTAGGCCGGCCCCTGCCGCCGGCTCATTCCCGGCGTCCTCAGTGGATTTCCGGCTCCGGTGTCGGCGCGGTGCCTTCCAGGAAATCGAAGTCGCAGCCCTCGTTCGCTTGCTTGATGTGCCGCGAGAAGAGCGCGCCGTAGCCGCGCGCAAAGCGCGGCGCGGGCGCTTTCCAGGCGCGCCTGCGCTTCGCCACCTCGGCGTCGTCGATCGCGAGCTGCAGGCGCCGGCGCTCGACGTCGAGCTCGATGGTGTCGCCGTTCCTCACGAGCGCCAGCGGCCCGCCGACGAAGGACTCGGGCGCGACGTGCAGCACGCAGCAGCCGAAGGCCGTTCCGCTCATACGAGCGTCGGTGATTCTCACCATGTCGCGCACGCCCTGTTGCAGAAGCTTTTTCGGGATCGGCACTTCCCACTCGGGCATCCCCGGCGCGCCGACCGGGCCGCAGCCGCGCAGCACGATCACGGAGTCGGCGTCGACGTCGAGCGCCGGGTCGTCGATGCGCGCCTGCAGGTCGTTGTAGTCCTCGAACACCACCGCGCGGCCCTTGTGCTTCAGCAGCCGCGGCTCGGTCGCCGCGGGCTTCACCACCGCGCCGTCGGGCGCGAGGTTGCCGCGGAGGATCGCAAGCCCCCCGGAGGGCAGGAGCGGCTTCTCGCGCGGCAGGATCACGTCGGAGTTGAAAACCCTGCTGCCTCCGATGTTCTCACCGAGCGTCCTGCCGCTCACGGTCTTCGCCGAGAGGTCGAGCAGGTCGCGGATCGACGCAAGGAGTGCCGGAAGGCCGCCCGCATAATAGAAATCCTCCATCAGGTATTTCCCCGAGGGGCGGAGGTTGGCGATCACCGGCGTCCTCTTCGAGATCGCCTCGAACCGGTCGAGGTCGAGCGGCACCCCGGCACGGCGCGCCATCGCGATGAGGTGGATGACCGAGTTGGTCGAGCCGCCGCAGGCAACGACGCAGGTCACCGCGTTGTCGAAGGAAGCCCGGGTGAGCAGGCTCGCGGGCGTCGCATTCTCCCAGACGAGCTCGACCGCGCGCTTGCCGACCGCGGCCGCCATTTTGGGGTGGTGGGAATCCGCGGCGGGAATCGAGGCGGAGCCGGGAAGCGCCAGCCCCAGCGCCTCGACCGCCGAGGTCATCGTCGAGGCCGTACCCATAGTCATGCAGTGGCCGGGCGAGCGCGCGATGCCTTCCTCGATTTCCTCCCAGTCATTTTCCGTGATCGTTCCGGCGCGCAGCTCCGCCCAGTACTTGCGCGTGTCGCTGCCGGAACCGAGCACCTGCCCGTGCCAGTTTCCCCGCAGCATCGGCCCCGCGGGCAGGTAGATTGCGGGAAGCCCCATCGACAGGGCGCCCATCACGAGCGCCGGCGTCGTCTTGTCGCAGCCGCCCATGAGCACACAGCCGTCGGCGGGATAGGAGCGCAGCAATTCCTCCGTCTCCATCGCGAGGAAGTTGCGGTACATCATGGTCGAGGGCTTCTGGAAGGGTTCGGCGAGCGCGATCGCCGGCATCTCGACCGGGAATCCGCCCGCCTGCCACACGCCGCGCTTCACTTCCTCGGCGCGCTGCCGGAAGTGCGCGTGGCAGGGATTGATGTCGCTCCAGGTGTTGACGATCGCGATCACCGGCTTGCCCGCGTAGTCGCTCCTGTCGTAGCCCATCTGCGCGCTGCGCGAGCGGTGGTCGAAGGTCTTGCGGCCGGGCGCGCCATACCAGCGGTGGCTGCGCAGATCCTCGGGGCGTTTCTTCGCGGGCATTAGGAAGGACCGTCTCTTGTCCTGATGCGCCATTCTACCCGGGGCCATGCAGGCAGGGCGCGTGCGGCGCTCGAGTCCGAGTGTCAGCGCGAGGAGTTTGTTTGGGCTGCTCCCGCCGGGAAAAAAGCGAGGAAGTGCGCGAGATCCAGAAGCTCGGAGTCGGCGAGGCCCGAGACCGCTTCGGCCATCGCCGCATTCCCGTAGCCGATTCGCGCGCCGCTCTTGTAGTCGCGCAGCGCCTTAACGAGATAGTCCTCGCGCTGGTTGGCGAGCCTGGGCACCTGCTCGCGGCCTGAGAAGTCCGGGTTGTGGCAGGCCGCGCAGTGCTCCCGCTCGAGCAAGGTGCGCGCGCGCGCCACCCGAGTCACGTCCGGGGGCGAAGCCGGCGGAGCGGGCGGGGGCAGCTTCGACACGAACTCGCCCCAGGCGCGCAGGTCGTCATCGCTCATGCCCCGGGCGATCTCGACCATCGCCGCAGCTGAATTGCCGCGACGGTTGTCGCGGAACAGGAACAGCTGCGCGACGACGAAGAACGAGGGCTGGCCGCCGAGCGACGGGGTGAGCGGCGTCGTCGAGACGCCGCCCCTTCCGTGACAAGCGAAACAGAGCTCGGCTTGCCCCGGGCCGATCGCGAGTGCGTTCGTCGCGAACAGCAGAAGCGCGGCGAAGACCGGCGACCTCAACCTACTTCCCGTAGCTTACCCGGTAGATCGCGCCGTTGTGGTCATCGGATACGAGGAGCGAGCCGTCCTTCAGCACCAGCACGTCCGCGGGCCGCCCGAGGTACTGATTGTTCTCCACCAGGCCGGTGAGGAACGGCTCCATCCTTGCGTTGCCCTTGCCGTCGATGAAGACAGCGACGACGTCGGCGGCATATTTCTTGGTGCGGTTCCACGGGCCGTGGCGCGTGAGGAAGATCGCGTTTCGGTATTTCGCCGGGAACATCTTGCCGGTGTAGAAGCGCATGCCGAGCGGCGCCGCGTGCGCTCCGAGCAGCAGCGCGGGCTTGACGAAGTCGTCGCAGGACTTGCCCCAGCCGAACTGCGGATCGGCGATGCTGCCCTGGTGGCAGTACGGGAAGCCGAAGTGCTGGCCGACCTTGGTGACGTGGTTCAGCTCGCAATTGGGCAGGTCTTCCGAAAGCCAGTCGCGGCCATTGTCGCCGAACCACAGCTCCTTCGTCTTCGGATGCCAGTCGAAGCCCACCGTGTTTCTCACGCCCTTCACCACCGGCTCGACGCCGGTGCCGTCCAGGTTCATGCGGAAGATCTGCGCATGCCGATCGTCGGGATCGCAGATGTTGCACGGCGCGCCCACCGGGAAGTAGAGCTTGCCGTCCGGGCCGATCTTGATGAACTTCCAGCCGTGCGGCACGTCGCCTGGCAGCTTGTCATAGACGACAACCGGCTTCGGAGGATTGTCGAGCTTCGCCTCGATGTCGTCGTAGCGCGTGATCTCCTTGGGCGTGGCGACATAGAGCGACCCTTTGTGGAACTCGATGCCGTTCGGCAACATGAGTTTCTCCGCGATCGTCTTCACCTCGCGCTTGCCGCCCTTGTCGGTCACCGCGTAGATCTTGCCCGCGACGAACAGCGAGGAGACGAACACCGTGCCTTTATCACCCTGACGCATGCCGCGCGCGTCGAGAATGTTCGATGCCCACACCTCGACCTTGAACCCGGGCGGGACCTTGATCTTGCCGATCGGCAGCTTGTCCGCCGGCGTCGGGACGGGGAAGGCCGGCACGGGCGACATCTTCATCGCGTCGGCGTTGGTCTTCGGCCGGCCGATCGCCCAGAACGGCTCCTCTTCCTTCTGCTGGGCGGCCGCCGGCGAGAGGGCAACAATGAGGCCGCAGAATGCAAGGGCGAGCGGCAGTCTCTTGGGGAAGCTTGACGATCGGCTCATGGGACTCCTCCTTGGTCTTGGTATGGGCGCTCCCGGAATGAGATCGAGGGCGATAAAGCTTAGCGCATGTCGAGGCGCAACGGATGCAGGGGAAGATTTCAAGGCCCGGCGGATTGACAGCGGCGCACGCTGAAAGTACGGTTCGAATACCAAGGCTCGGCCCGCTCCGGGAGAACGCATGCTCAATAAAGTCGTGGATTCCCTTCAGGCCGCGCTCGCCGA
>Ga0187773_10000293_pt1 | contig 20327 bp, 17 predicted proteins | sample 0216_BV02_MP05_1_FD_133133 | JGI IMG/M metagenome (GOLD analysis project Ga0187773, IMG submission 133133) | Tropical peat soil microbial communities from peatlands in Department of Meta, Colombia - 0216_BV02_MP05_10_MG | ecosystem: Environmental > Terrestrial > Soil > Wetlands > Peat | place...
ATTCCATCCGGCACGGATGTCGAAGTTTTGACTAATCGAATAACGTTGGATGGCGGATGCCTTATAGTAATGCGATTCCTGGCCCAACGGGAAACTCAAGTAGTCTCCATTGATCTGGATTCGCCAATCGCGGGCGAGATCGATTAAGGCTCCGATCGTTCCTCCGCCTCCGGCCCGGTACCAACGATTGAGATCATGGGACAATTCCATTTGGAGGTCGATCATCGAATACAAGATAAAGGGAGAGAAGAAATGCGGTTGATAAGAAATCCCCAGACCGTAGTTGCCTTTGAACGAGTTGCAGTAACCGCAATCCAGATCCTTGAGCGTGTCCACACCGACGCTCAATTTCCATGAAAGTTTATTGAAGAGTGGATCGTACGGTGTCAATGAAACGATATCGATGATTTTGAGGCTGTCGATTTTGGTTTTTTCGGATTCGTTGTATCTCCGCGCGGTCAGATCAAGAAATAAGATCTGGGAGTCCTTCCTGTAGCCGGTGTCGTTGGCCAGAAGGTCATGATAGGCCGGCCGGATTGAAATCTCTTCAAAGAATTCGTTTCCATTTCGGCCATACCCCACCCCAGCTCGCGCGCTTCCATGTCCCAGCTCCGGCGGTGTGGAAAATTGGATCACTTCCGGTGACTCGTCATTCCGATAGTTCATTTGACTGCGCACCAAGAGCATTCGCCTTGTGGTCGCATCGATCGCCGCGGCAGTTCTCTCCTTCTTCATATTTTGATACTGGGCGTAATCCAGATAGGCGTCCAGGACGAGAGCCTTTTCAGGCAGAGTTAAATTCTTGTAATCGTCATCCTCGACGGCGGAGGGGTCCTTAACCAGACGATAGAATTCCTTGTTTTCTTTCTCAGACATACGGACTCGCTTGTTGTTCAACTGACTCAGAAGCGAGGGACGGTAGACCTCTTTTGAAATCAGATCTTTGTTTCGGGTGAGCGCTTTGATCGTGTCCGCCGGGATCACCTGAAAGATAAACTGATCCGTCAAATGAAGGTCGGGATCGGCCACTTCCAGTAACGAGAGGATGTGGTAGGAACAGTTTTCCTGAAAATAATAATAGTCGAAATAGTTCCCGCCCAACTCCCACAAGTGAAGCAACATGTAATTCATCTGATCGTCGTTCAAATTCAATTCGTATTCCCACAGGTCTCGGTTTTCAAAATTGTTGTATTCCTGGACTTTAACATAATAGGGAACAAGAGAGAAGGCTCCCTTAAACCCGCCGAACAATCCTTTAACGATATAGAAAAGGGGATTGTCCGTGTCGGCCGTCGCGGCGTAACTCACTCCGTAATTCAGAAGTTTCTGCTCCTGACCTTCCCGTTTCTTATCGATGCGAAGAAAGGTGTGTCCGAACATTGAGGCGGGATTGTTCATGTAGCTCGAGGCAAAAATGACGGTGACCTTCTCCGGGTTTAGATCTTTCAACCACCCTTCGAGACGCTCGCACCGCTGTTCCGGAAGTCGTACGGGATCGAAGGCGAGCTGGCGTTTAAGCCATTTGTAACGAGCCGGAAAGTTACACTGGGGATGTTCCTGCCCGGGCTTCAGGCTTTCGGAAGGGGTGAAGAAATTTTTTAATGTCGCAATCAGTTCTGCCTCGGGATTTTTCTTCCCGGTGGGCGAATTGAAAAAATCGGGACCGTCTTCTTGACTCTCGTAACTTCCGAATACGGTTTTCTTGTAATGAACCAGAAGATGCCAGTATCGTTTCTGGGCCAGATCCTTCGTTTGGGCCTGAAGAATGAGCTCGTTTAGGTAGCGTTCTCGGTCGACATCGGGGGTGTTACCGGCGGCATAAGCCGAAGCGGCGTGGCATGCGATCATGAACGCGGCGATGCCGATGAGGAGAATGATCCGTGCCATGGAATAAAAATATAGAGTAGCGCAGTGGCTCCGAGCGGATAAAAAAGGGGATACGACCATTTGCTTTGGAAGGCAGGAATGATCGTATCCCCTGAACGTTAGGATCTTCTTTAGTTGGTGCAGGTCGTCGACAGTTCGGAGTCGTTCGCTACTACACTCCGGACGGCGGTCAGTACATCGACCGGTGTGGTGGAATCGCTTGCAAAGATCGCCGGATAATTTTGTTGTGCGACCGTGTTGAAGCGCGGTTGTTGTGCCGTCGGACATCCCATCAGTCCGGCCAGCGCCGTTAATTGTTCGCCCTGACCCGTGGCCATATCCTTGGCCAAGCCGGAAAAATTGTTTGCGACAAATTGTTCCTGTTCGAGTTTTGTTGTGTCAAAACCTTTTGCGTCGCAATTTGAGGTGCCGGACGTAATGCCAAACGTCTGATTGTAAGAGGTGCCGTTCGTCGTGGCGGCCAATATCTGAACGGGCCCTGCTTGCTTATCAAAAAGCAGTGAGCCCAGACCGCAACCGGCATCGCCATAACCTGCGGCGAATGCGGATGAGGAAAACAGGACCGTTCCAATGATCGCTAAAATATATTTCTTCATTTGACCCTCCTATATGATTCGGTTGTCAGGCCAACTCCGTAGTCCGTTTCCGATTCAATTATATTTTGGAACACGATGCGGCCAGCATCGGGTCGCTCGATAACCCTTTTTTAAGTGAGGCCAGCATTTCCGTTGGGGTTTCCTGATCACTGGTAAAAATCGTATTGTAATTTTCTTTGGCAAAGGATGCGAAATGTTCCGTCTGGTTTGCGGAACAGCCCATCAAACCGGCCAATGTGTTCAGATTTTCCCCTTCGCCGGCTGCCATTTCCTTGGCAAGACTGTTGTAGTTACTTTCGACAAATATGTTCTGTTCATTCTCCGCCATCACAAGACCGCTTTTCCCGCACCCCGATGTACCCGAGGTCATGGCGAATGTTTGATTGCTAAGAAAACCATTTAGAATGGTTGCGCCGAGCTGAGCCAGGATATCATTATTCTTTCCAATTTCCTTGCCGCCCCATCCGCAGCCCGCCGCACCGTAGCCGGCCGCGAAGACGGAGGGAGCGAACGCCAAAGACACAAACATTGCAATCAACAGAGGATACTTTCTCATTGATGACCTCCTTCTTGGATTGTTGATGGTTGCCTTGGACTGATTAACACGGATCGTTTGGGCCGATTGATTTTCACTAAGGTGCTTCAGTCTTATACAATTCTCGTCCGATATTGTCAAGAAAAATATTGCTGAATATGATTTGATGAAGATTAATTTTGACCGCTAAAAACTGTTTCCAACCACGAAATAGGTCTGGGATTCTCCCTCTTGATCCAATCCTTTGGCGAAGCCCAGGCGGAATCGCACCGGAAGCAGGTAGCCGAGCGTCATGTCCATTTCGACCTCGACGCCGACGCCCCGTTTAAAATCCGATAGCGTCGTATCTTTATCCCAGGCATTTCCGATATCAAAGAAAAAATCGGCATGCGTTCTTTGGAAGAAAAACGGCCAGGTATAAATCCCGCGCTCGATATTCTGGAGAGGGAATCGGTACTCCAGGGTTCCGACCGCCGCCTTCCTGCCGATGAACTCCCTTTGCGGATAGCCGCGAAGAAAAAAGTCGGTCTGCTCCGGGTCGAGAATTTCTTCCGAAACGCTGGGGCCGCCGACCTGAAAGTCGCCCTGAACCATCGGTTCGCCCGTGGCCAGTCCGCCGGTCAGACGGGCAGCCAGGACGTGATGCGGGAAGAATAGCCCTAGATATTCATGCCAATTCGCAATATACCGATTTTGGTCAAAATCGCTTCCCAGACGGTGGTCGAAACGCTGATAACTGGCCAGAAGCCGTCGCCCGTCCTCGGGGCTGATCGAAAAACCGTACTCGTGTGCCGTGTTCAATTGCCAAACCAGTCGCATGCCGCTCAGGTATCCCTCGTTGGGGGACACCGCGTTGGGCGGAATATCGGTCAGACTGGAAAGCCGCTCGAGTTGATACCCGAGCGTTACAGATTGCACGCTGTGGTACAGGTCGCGGGACAACGTCGCGTCCAGATCCAACCGCTGTTGCCGCTCCCAATAGGAATAGGTTTGGTTCGGCAGGTTTGTAGGAAGGTCGGAATGCTTCACGGCCAGGTCAATAATTCCAACGTGAAGGGAAGGATAAAAAACGTCATTGACATACTGAAGAGAGTAGGCCGGCCGATGCGTGGTCGTTCCGTACAAAGCCGCCGCGTCAAATTTATCCTTGCCCAGCACGTCCATCCCGCCCGTGGCCGCGCCGATCTGCGATCCGGATTCGTCCGCTCCGAAGATCGGCGTCCAAAAACGTGGCTGGAAGGTGGGCCACGGGGAATAAGACGATGTGTTAGGTTCGAAGGAGATGGCTTGTTGCGGCTGCGGGGTCGGTTCCTGATTCTGAACGGGGATCTCAACTTTTCGCCACTGGGTCGGGTCCCACGGCATTCGGTATAGGTCGAACCCCCGGCTGCTGTAACCGGAGAAAAGGATCTCGCGGCCGTCCGGGGTGACCTCCGGGGTAAAGGCTCCTCCCAGGACGTTCGTGATCTGGAAGAGCTCGGAGGTCTTAACCGAGTACGCGAACAGATTATAGACACCGGTCCGGTCGGAGGAGAACAGAAGGTAATTTCCGTCCGGAGACCAGGTCGGCGTGAGGTCCAGTGCCGGATCCATGAATAGAGTGGAAATTTCTCGGCGATCGATGTCGATCAGTGCGAGGCCTTGAGCGCCCTCTTTCCAGACGCCGGCCACGACCGATTTTCCATCGGGAGACCACCGGGGATGAAGCCAGATCCGATCTTCGCCCGCCCAGTCCAGAATCTCAGACCGGCCCGTGGTCAAGTCAAAGATGACCAGATGGTTTTTGCCCAGCCTATTCTCGACGCTTATCAGCCGGTTTCCATCCGGATGAAAATCGGGATCCCGAAGTCGAGCTCCTTTCGTTAGTCTTCGAACCTTCTTTGATGAAAGGTCATAAAGGTAAAGATCGCTGTAGACCGAGCTGTTCCGGTAAATTTCGAGTTGGGAGAAGACGATCTTTTCCCCATCCGGCGACCAGGAGATGGTGTAGCCGTAGTTGCGATCCGTCAGATAGAGATCTTTTCCGGTTTCAGGGTCGGTCAAATGGATGGACGGATATTCATCGGGATTCACGCGGGTGTACGCGACCCGGCCATCGTTGGAATTTGTTTTAGGACCGAGGACGTAATCGCCCCGACGTGTAAGAGGATGGCTTGCAGTGAGCCCTGCCGTCTCCAATTCGTTTTTCTGTCGCAAATACTTTGTCGTCAATTCGGATTTCCAGTCCGTCCAGAGGCTGTCATAGGTCTGTCCGAGCACCTGACCGCCATTTGTCCCGACAAAGAATGGAACGACTTTTTCGCTATATCCGAGGCTCAGGTCCTTCAGTACGCTTTCGCCGAAGCGATGCGCCAGGTAGTCATAGAAGCGCGCGCCGAAGAGGTACTGGATCTGGTTATCCGGCCATGTCTCAATTCCCCCGGCCTGATCCAGCATCGGAAAACGACCTTCCAGGATCGCCATCCGTAGAAGCATCTCGGTATAGGCGTTGTCCCGGCGGTCGCTGACGCCCGTCGCCGTTTCTTCATAGGTGGCCAGGCCCTCGATCATCCAGTCCGGCTGAAGGATGTTTGGAATCGCGCTGTTAAAAATAACGAAGGGAACCGGTTGCCGGCCGAAAATCCTGCGAATCAAGGCTGGAAAGCCGGTGTTCATATCGAGTTGAAGGATATGGACGTATTCATGGGTGATCACGTCACGGAGCCAGTCGTCGTATCGTTCAGGAAAAGGGAGAGCATTGGCCAGCGCCGGAGTGAGCGCAACATAAATGGTGTTGTTCGGATATGGCGTGGCGGAGCCGGAGACGGAATCGTCGTTGTCGATAAGTACGAGATGAGTGGGTTCTGCCGGCTCCCAACCCAGCCTGGGCACAAGAATCGTATGGACCTCTTCCGCAATTCGTGCGGCCTTCTGTGCCCATTCCTCCTCGCCTTGATGAAAGTAAACCCTAAAATGCGACGTTTCAATCACGTTCCAAGTCAACAGAGGGTCGAACTTCGGTCCGCCGAGCAGACTGATCGCACAGCCGGAACAGAATAGCCCTAAAAGAGCTCCTGTCGTCGAGACGCGGACTATTTTGGATATAACTTTAATCAGGTCGATTCCAACGAGATTCTTGGATACGCAATTCGGCGGGCCGCCATGGTCAACCTTGGGCTAACGTAGACATTTCCTTGGATCTTGTCAAGAAAAATGGCCCACTCAAAACTCCTTGACAGCGCATGCAAACTGCCGTATTATATGTCAGCCCAACCACTGGGCGGTTATAGAATCCTTGGATTGTGTAAGACAAGCCCCAAACCTTTGTTGAGGGCTTTTTATTTTGTGAATGGAATGATGCGGTATATGATGCGTTGATCGATATGACGCGTTGACCCTACGGTCACACGGATATTGAAAGGTTGGTTCATGGAAGTCAAAGTTTATCAAGAAGGGCTTGAAAAGGCGATCAAGATTCTGAAGCGGAAGATGGCCAAGGAAGGCATTTTCCGTGAGCTCCGTCGTCAACAGGCCTATGAGAAACCGAGCGTCAAGAAGCGACGCAAACGGCAGGATGCCCGGAAGCGAAGGCTGAAGGCGGAACGCCGCGGCCGATAAATAAGGGGCTGCTGAAAAAGTCCATCTGCTTCGTTCTCGATCCCTCGTAGATCCTCACGTACCTACCCAGTACGCTGCGGTCTCCTCGGTCCCTGCGGCCTCGCATCTGGAGCTTTTTGAGCAGCCCCCAAGAGACTCGAGTTCCTTCGCACTTCAAGTCGACCTTGAATCCTTTTTGATTTAATCGCTTGGGCGGACGTAAATCGGGTTTGAAAAAATCCACGGCCGCCATTGTCCGCTTATCTTGAGGGAGATCTGGACGCGATAGACGCCGGCTTCTCCGACCGGGACGTTGAAATGCGCCGTTGTCGCGGTACGGATGACCGTCCCATTCCGGACCAGCTCCATTAATCCCACGATGGGGCTATCGATCGTCAGTTTTAATCCGGGGCCAAGCCGGACTTCGTCGCCTTGTATTCCTTGAAGCGTATCGTTGCCCGCCCAAAAAACAAACCCAGTGGAATCCGAAAGCGTATCGAACGCTACGTAAGCATGACCGGCGGCCAGGGCTCGTAGGATTTCGGGTTCGGTTAACTCCTTTGCCAGGATATGAGTCCGGACAAACCCGAAACTCAGTGCGTACGGATCGATCTGGTGCCCGAGCATCCGGATATTTTGATGCGCGTCGTTTCCGGCGATGGCCGTCCACCGTCTCTGTTGAGACAGATCGTCCCACTTCTTAAGAGCAGCCTCCGGTCGGTCGAGGATGGAGAGAAACACCTGATCGGGATAATCGCTGTAGGAGTAACTAATATCGAAAAAATATTTTGGGAAACGCCAAGGGTGTTCAACGACGCCGTCTAAGATGTCGTAGATCTCCATCCCATCAATCCCCGGCGAGTCCCAATCTTTAAAACCGCCCGCATGAGCGGCAAAGGTCAGCCCCCCTTTCTGTTTCACGGAGTCGACGATCTGGGCCATGGTCAGGGGTTTGGAATCCAGATAGTCTTTGAGTCCCAGCACCAGCAGACTGTTGCAGGTATCGCCGGTATGGCCGGAGCATCCTTTAATGATCTCGGAGCCTCGAAGAACCAGGATATTATCGTACCATCCTTCGAAGCCTTGGGTATAAATGCGGGGGTTGTGGTGATCCGTCGTGATCACGAAGGCCAAACCGTTCTGTTTGGCCGCCTCGACGATTTCATCCACGGTGCCTTTGCTGTCATGGGAAAGGAGCGAGTGGACATGAATCACACCGGGAAAGTCGTGATAGCCTCCAACCGGCTGAGCCGGCCGCCGTGTTTGTTTCAGTCCCTCGATCTGTTCCCTTTGTTGTTGCCAGTGGGAATGGGTGGCACAACCGGCGGTGAAGACGATGGTCAGGAGGACCGCAAAAACCCGGGCGCCTCGACGGAACATCACGCGTCCTTCCCAAAACGGGTGTAGGGGCAGATATTCTGATAAGCGCAATACCGGCAGGCCATATAGGAGGGCCGAGCGGAAAAATCTCCCGATTGTATTCCGGATGAGACCTTCCGGATGAGGGCCGCCGTCTTTTCCATGTCCTCCTCCGTCTTTTTCGCATGGCCGACCCGGCCGGACTCCAAGAAGTGGAGCTCCACACCATCCGGGATTTTGTTATATTGTTTCCGGTAAGCCAGTGCGTAGATGGATAACTGAAGGCTTTTTTGTGTTTCCTCATCCGCTTTTTTCTGACTCGTGACGTTGGACGATTTATAATCGATCATGCGGACCTCTCCGTCCGTTTCGTCAATCCGGTCCCACCGGCCCGTGACCTTCGCGGACTCCGGCCCCGGATCGACGAAAAACTTAAACCCTTTCTCGACCGCGGCCGGTACGACACCGGAGGCCTCCTCGTTCTGGAAGAATCGCCGAAGCGTTTCACGCCCGGCCGCCAAGCGACGCTCTTCGTGTTCCCGGCTCAGGAAGCCGTCGTCGACCCAGGCGTTTTCAAAAACTTGAAGAAGTTGATCCAGCGCCATGGATTTTCCCGTCATTTTTTGTCGAAGGTAAGCCTGCACCGCCGTATGCAGCGCGCTTCCGTACATCACCGTTGGGTGACGCGGGATGGGCGGCCGGATCAGGTGAGCAAACTTGTATTTTAACGGACAGGTGAGATAATCGTCGATCTTGTAATAACTCAAGACGGGCGGTTCCGACGGGTGGTAGGCCGCGATGTTCGGATCGACCGGCGGCCCGGCCGATCGGCGGATCACTTCCAGTGCGGCCGACCGACGGATCGGGATCGTTTTTTCAGTCTGGTCCAGGGCTTCCAGAACGAAGCGGCTGATCCGGCGGGGCTTCCCGCTGCCGTAGTCCCGCGCCGAGGTGAGATAGAGTTCGTCCTTGGCCCGTGTCATGCCGACGTAGAAGAGGCGGCGTTCCTCCTGAAGATGAAAATCCCCGGCCGGCAGTTTGTCCTTGATCAGGTTCTCCGGAAAATCGATCGGGTCGCCGCGTTCGCGGCTTGGAAATTTCTGCTCGACCAGACTCACCATGAATACAACCCGGAATTCAAGCCCCTTGGCCTTATGCACCGTCAGGACACTCACACGATCCTGGTCGGTCTCGATCTCGGCCACGGCCGGGTCGTCGCCGGCCTGGATCAAGGCGTCCAGATAATGGATGACCTGGGGGACCTGGTCGTGTTGTAAAACCGCTTCGATCCGGCGGATCTTTTCAAAAAACTCCCCGATGTTTTTGATCTTGATTTCGGCCTCCAGCGATTCGGCCTTCGTAAGCTCTGTCAGATATCCGGTCTGTTGAAGAAATCGAAAAAGCAGTACAGACGCGGGATGGCGTCTCGACTCTTCGCGAAACTGTCGAATGTCCTGGAGCAGCCGGGTGACGGCGGTCATGGCCTGACTGGATTCGGTGAAGAGGTCCGGCTCATTTCTAAATTGAATCAAGACCTCTTCCAGCTTTCGGTTTTTTCGGTCGGCAAGATTCGCGCAACGAATCAAGGTTTCCATGTCCAGGCCGTAGATCTCGGAGCCGGCCAGTTGATAGAGGCTCAAACTGTCGGTTGGGTCGGTCAGGACTCTCATGAAAGCCGCGAGAGTCCGGATCTCCTCCCGTCGGTAGAGCCCCCGATTGCCGGTGAACGAGTACGGAATCCGTCTCATGTTGAACGCCCGCATGAACGGATCCGCGTCCTGATTCGCACGCACAAGGATCGCGAAGTCCTTGTAGAGATAGTTACCGGTGTCCACCTTTTCTTCGATCGTCCTCGCCACGGCGTCGGCCTCGGCCGAGACGGTATCGTAGGCCAGATGAAGCACCGGCACGTCGCCCGGTCGGTTGGACTTTAAACGCTTGTCGATCCGGTTCCGGACTTCCAGCCGATCCGGATTGTTGTGACGGACAAGACGGTAAGCGGTGTCCAGGATGGTTTGGGTGGAGCGGTGGTTTTCGGTCAGGACGACCTGGCGGGCTTCCGGGTAGTGTTCCATAAAATTTAAAATGTTGCTGATCGCTGCTCCGCGGAATTTATAGATGCTTTGATCATCATCCCCGACCACGACGATGTTTTGATGGCGTTGAGCCAGAAGGCGGACCAGTTCGAATTGGGTGTAGTTGGTGTCCTGAAATTCGTCCACCAGGATGAAACGGAACCGTTCCTGGTATCGTTGTAAAATCATCGGATGGGTTCGAAAAAGGTGGAGGGGAAGCAAGACGAGGTCGCCGAAATCGACGCGTCCCTCTTTCCCCAGAAGCCGCTGGTAGGTTCCATACGTACGGGCAAGCTCCATTTGCTGTTGCGCCCGTTCCGCAAGATTTTTGTCGTCCGGTTTTTTCCGGGCCAGCCGCTCCAGTCGTTCAGCGAACGCGAGATACTCCTCCGGACCGACGTCCTCGTCCTTCGCCCGAGAGATGAGCGTCAGAATCGCTTCGACATGTTTCGTGGGGTTCCCGAGGGGACGGTAATAGTCCAGCTCGAACTCGAACAGGTGGTCGAGGAAAAAAATCACCTGCTCCGGACGGGAGAGGACTTGAAAGTCGCTGGTCAGGCCCATCGCCAGACCGTGTTCGCGCAAAACGCGCTCGCCGAAGGAATGGAAGGTGCTGATGTGATAACCGAAGGCGCCCATCGGCACCAGCATATCTACACGCTCCTCCATTTCATGGGCGGCTTTTTCGGTAAAAGTCAGCGCGAGGATCTCTTCCGGCCGTGCGGTTTGGGTCAGGATCAGGTGGGCGATCCGGTGGGTGATGACCAGGGTCTTGCCGGTCCCGGCGCCGGCGATGATTAGGAGCGGGCCCTTCTCATGCTCGATCGCTTCCCGCTGTTGGGCCGTGAGGTCCATGATCCATTTTACTTTTGCGACGATTCGAAGTCAAACCTCATCGAAAGACTTTGCGGAAGGCCGTTATCGCTTTTTCAACATCCTTCGCACCCACATCGAGATGCGTCACGGCTCGCAGAAGCGTCTTGCCGAACGGAACGACGAGGACGCCTTCCTTTTTTAATGCCTCGACGGCTTGCGCAGGGCTGAAACGGGTCTTGGCGATGTCAAAGATTACGATGTTCGTCTCGACATGATCCGGATCAATCGAAATGCCCGGCAGGCCGGCGAGTGCCGTCGCCAGTTTCTGGGCATGGGCGTGATCATCGGCCAGTCGTTTAATGTTATGCTCCAAAGCATACAGCCCGGCCGCGGCCAGAATTCCGGCCTGTCGCATCCCGCCGCCGAACATTCGGCGTAATCGTCGTAGCATTGGAATCCGATCGGAAGTCGTGCAGATCATCGAGCCGACCGGAGCGCCCAGTCCTTTCGAAAGGCAGAACGAGACGGTATCGAATGGTTTGGCATATTCGGCCGCCGGGATGCCGGATGCGACGGAGGCGTTGAAGATCCTTGCGCCGTCCAGATGCATCGCCACCCTGCGGCCGCGCGCGATTTTAGCGATGGCCTTGATCTTCTCGAGAGGGTAGATCGTCCCGCCGCCCCGGTTATGCGTGTTTTCGAGACAGATCAGTCGCGTCGGCGGAAGATAATATTCGTCCGTTCGAATCGCATCGGACACCTGATCCGCCTCCAGGACGCCGCGCGCGCCGGCCAGAGGATAGAATTGAATTCCGCTTAGGGCCCCTCCGGCGCCGGCCTCGTAATGGAAGATATGCGCCTGGGCTTCGATGATCACCTCATCGCCGGGATCGGTTAAGAGCCGGACCGCGAGTTGGTTGGCCATGATGCCGGACGGAACAAACAGCGCGGTTTCTTTTCCCAATAATTCGGCCGCGCGTTCCTGGAGACGGTTGACGGTGGGATCTTCCCCGAAGACGTCGTCCCCGACATCGGCCTCGGCCATGGCCTTGCGCATCGCCGGTGTCGGACGGGTCACGGTGTCGCTTCGCAGATCAATCCGGGAGTTCATGAAAAGCTTGCCCTTGAACGAGTGAGGGGCGATGCCAGCGCTCGGAACGATATCGGATCAGGAGCAGCGTCATCCGAACGATCCAGTCCAGCACCATGATGCTCCAGACAAACGGGAGGCTTAACCCCAGACCGAACGAGAAAAGATAGGCCAGGGGAACTCGAACCAGCCAGCTACCGACAACGGTGGTGAATAAAAGGTATTGCGTATCGCCGGCTCCTTTAAGCGATCCGGAGAGCACCATCGTCACCGCCAGGGGGATCTGGAGAATCGCGACGATTTTAAGAAAGAGGGTTCCCAGCCGGATCACTTCCAAGTCGCTCGTGAAAATGCGGAGGAGAAGATACGGAAAAAAGAAAAACACAAGACCCATTCCGGCCATCAGCATCACCGCAAACCGGTTGGCCTCCCAGTTGAGAAGGTGGGCCCGGTCGCGCTGATTGGCCCCCAAGCTCTGTCCGACCGCCGTTGTGACGGCAATCGAGAGCCCATAGCCGGGCATGAATGAGAGCGCTTCGATCGAGACGCCGACCTGATGCGCGGCGTAGGCGGCCGTTCCGTAGAACATGATCATTTTCAGGTAGAGAGTTTGGCCGGCCTGCTGAAGCGCCCGATCTCCAAAGACCGGGAGACCGATCCGGATCACCTCCTTGAGCATCGTCAGATCGAACCGGCCCGACTGAATGACTCCGCGACGGTAAAGAACCCACAGAAGCAGCAGGCTTCCGATGCCTTCCGAGATCCCGATCGCGATCGCCGCGCCCCGAATTCCCAGGGACGGTGCTCCGGCCAGGCCGTAGATCAGGGGGTAGGCGATCAGGATATGGAGGATATTAATCAAAACGACAGCAATGAGAGGCGTCCGCGTGTCCCCGACACCGTAAAGAATATTGCAGAGGACGTTTACCAGGGCCGTGAAGGTGAATACGGCGAAGATAATTTTGAGGTATCCGTCCGCAAGGGTTGTCACGGCCGGCTCGGCTCCGAGGAAGCGGGCGCCCTCGTGGCCGAAGAACCCGCCGACCAGGCTGATCCCTAGAGAAAGAACGATGCATAATAAGATGGATTGGAAAGCGATGCGCGCCGCTTCCGACCGCCGCTGTCCGCCGCAGAGCTGCGCGATCACAACGGTGGTGCCGGAAGAAAGCGCCCAAATGACCGTCATCGAGATGAAGATCAGTAGCTGGCCGATTCCGACGGCCGCGATCGCCCGCGCGCCGAGACCACCGACCAGGAAGATATCGACGACACTCACCGACCGTTGCAAAAGGCTGCTGAGCACCACCGGCAGGGCCAGGGACACGATCTCACGACGGACCTGCTTGCGAAGAAAGGATCGGCTCATTTTTTCATTATAATGCATTTTCGACCCAAGTCAAAGACAAGAGGGGTCCTGCGAGGTGCGAGGAGGAAAATCCTTCCGATCGTCACGAAGATCTTTCCCGGGCGGCCGTCGGCTCGACCCCCGTATCATTTTCCAAAGATCTCGAGATTATGATATAGTCATCTTTATGCGAACGAAAACCCGGCAAAGCATTTTTCTCGATACCGCCATTCTGGCAGCCCGGGCGGCCGGGAAGGTCCTCCGGAAGTTTTTCGCGACAGAGATCCGGATCGATTTTAAAGGCGAAGTGAATCTCGTGACCGAAGCCGACCGGAAGGCCGAAGCGGTCATTGTTCAAACCATTCGCAAAAAATATCCGGATCATCGGTTTCTCGCCGAAGAAGGCGGCGAACATGCTACGCCCGAATCGGTCGGATCCGATTACAAATGGATCGTCGATCCGCTGGACGGCACGACCAACTTTGCGCACAGCTTTCCGATGTTCTCTATCTCCATCGGGCTGGAGGTTCACGGGGAAGTCGTCTTGGGGGTCGTGTACGATCCCTTGCGCGAGGAGCTGTTTCTGTCCGAAAAAGGAAAAGGGGCCACCCTGAACGGCCGCCGAATCCATGTCTCCAAGACCGAAAAACTCAACGCCAGTCTGCTCGTGACCGGCTTCGCCTACGATGTGCGGCAGGATCTGATGAACAACCTAGATCACTTTTCGAACTTCAGCCTCCGGGTCCAGGGCGTGAGGCGGACCGGTTCGGCCGCGCTGGATCTCTGCTATGTGGCCTGCGGGCGCTTCGACGGGTTTTGGGAGATGAAGCTTTCTCCGTGGGATACGGCCGCGGGATTTCTGATCGCCACCGAAGCCGGGGCGACCATAACCGATTTTGGAAACCGCCCATATCAGATTTACTTGAAGGAGATTCTGGCCACCAACGGCAAGATTCACCGGGAGATGGTCGAAGTTCTGGAATTGGCCAAGCCCCCGCGCCGATAACAATACCGTTTCCAAGGCGCGGATCGCTTAGCCATCATTGATTCCTTTCAGAGATTCCCTATTGAATAACCATCGTTCCGAGCAGCGAGGTTGGTATTTTTACGATTGGGCCAACTCCGCCTTCTCCACGACGGTCGTGACGGTCTTCCTGGGTCCGTATCTCACCACCCTCGCCAATTCGGCCGCCGGTTCCGATGGGTTCATTGACCTTTTCGGCCTCCGCTTGAATGCCGGATCATTCTTTCCCTACGCGGTTTCCTTATCCGTGCTGCTTCAGGTGATCTTTCTTCCGGTTTTGGGCGCGATCGCGGATTACTCGCATCGCAAAAAGCAGTTGCTGGCCGCGTTTGCCTACCTCGGCGCGTTGGCCACGACGGGGATGTATTTTCTGTACGGGACACGCTATCTTCTGGGCGGGGCGTTATTCGTCTTCGCCAATCTCAGCTTCGGCGCCTCGGTCGTCTTCTACAACGCCTTTCTTCCGGAGATCGCCAGCCCCGATCAGCGTGACTCCGTTTCCTCCATGGGCTGGGCGATCGGTTATCTGGGCGGCGGCTTGCTCTTGCTGATGAACCTGATTCTATTTTCGAGGGCCGACGCTTTCGGGTTGACCACCGGGCAAGCGGTGCGGATCAGCCTGGCTTCGGCCGGGGTGTGGTGGGGGATTTTTACGATCATTCCGTTGATGACTCTTAAAAGCCGGCAACCCATCAAACGGCTGCCGTCGACGGAAAGCTATTTGACGGTCGGGTTCAAACAACTTCGTCGAACCCTCGGGAAGGTGCGGGCCTACCCGCAGACCCTGCTCTTTGTCGTGGCCTATCTGTTTTACAACGACGGGATCCAGACGGTGATCACGTTGTCTTCGGAATTCGGCCAGGAAGAATTGAAATTGCCGCTCTCCACCTTGACGACCGTTATTTTAATGGTCCAGTTCGTCGCTTTTTTCGGATCCCTCCTGTTCAATTACGTCGCCAAGGGCGTCGGAAGTAAACAGGCCATCGTGGTCAGCCTTGTGATCTGGACCGGCTGTCTGGTTTACGCGTATGGATTCCTGCAAACCGCCCTCCAGTTCTTCATCCTGGCGGCCGTCATCGGTATCGTCTTGGGCGGCAGTCAGGCCTTGAGCCGTTCGGTCTATTCGCTGATGATCCCGAAGGGCCAGGAGGCGGAATATTTCAGTCTGTATGAAGTGAGCGAACGGGGAACCAGTTGGCTGGGCCCGCTCCTCTTTGGGCTATCGCTCCAGATGACCGGGAGCTACCGCATCGCCATTGTTTCCTTGGTTGTTTTTTTTATTATAGGGCTTGTTTTATTGCTGCGTGTGGATGTTCGGAAGGCGGCGATCGAGGCGGGCAATCAACCTCCGACAGGGATTTAAGACCGGACGGCCCGAAGCGTTATTTCTTTTTTGAGTGCGGATCCCGACTCGCACGCTGACATTCCAACCAGTCGCGCTCCGTGATCTTTAAAAATGCTTCGACCACTTTGGGGTCGAATTGCGAGCCGGAGCAGCGGAGGATCTCGTCCCGGGAGGCCGGATACGTCAACGCCTTCCGGTAGGGTCGATCGGTCGTCATGGTGTCGAAGGCATCCGCCACCGAAAAGATTCGTGCGCCCAGCGGGATTTCTTCGCCGCGGAGTCCTTTTGGATACCCTTTTCCATCGAAACGTTCATGATGACTGACGACCGTTTTTAGGGCGCCGTCCAAGAAACCGATCTGTTTCAGAATGTTGTATCCGATCGAAGGGTGGCGTTGCATTTCGGTCCATTCATCGGGCGTGAGTTTGCCGGGCTTGAGAAGTATGTTATCGGAGACGCCGATTTTACCGATGTCGTGCAGGAAGGCCCCTCGATAGATGTCGAGTCGGTCCAGATTCGACATGTCGAAGGAATCGGATAATACAAGAGCGTATTGTGCGACGCGTTTTGAATGATTGCCGGTTTCATGTTCGCGTGCGTCCAGCGCCGCCACCAGCGCCTCCAGGGTATGATCGTAATTGATCTCCAGATCCGCCAAGGCCTCCTGTAGCTTGGCGGTTCGCTCCACGACCTTGGCCTCAAGATCTTCCTGATATTGTTTATTGTCAAGGACTAATCGCCTTTTTTCCAGCGCGCTCTGGGTCGCCAACGTCACCTCTTCAAGATGAAGCGGCTTGATGAGGTAGTCGTACGCGCCCAGCTTGAGACAATTAATCGCGATCTGGGAATCGTCCAGCGCCGTGATCATAAGGACGGCGGTATCCGGCCACTTGGCCTTCAGGGCTTGCAAAAGCCAAACGCCATCTCGTCCGGGCATCCGGATATCCGTGATCACCAGGGCGTAGGGTTCCGTTTCCAACAGTTCCATGGCACGCTGTGAGTTTTCAGCGAGAGTGCAGGGGTAACCGATTTTGGAAAGATGGCGGGACAGGATCATTCGGATGTTGGGTTCGTCGTCCACGATCAGGATCTTTTCGTTTTCCTGCGGCATCCGACCCAAATCCTCACGATTCAAGGGACGTTGTTCTCCTAAGAATAGCAAATTTAAATCGGCTGTCAAGGGGTTGCGGGTCGAATCGGAGGGGGGTGAGGGGCTGAACATTTCCATGGCCAACTATCCCATAAATGGGGTGGGTGTAAAGGTCAGGACGAAGATCGCCAAAGAGATCCATCCGATAATCTGTCGACTGAGGCCGAGAGGATGGTCGGTATCCAGCACCGGCGGGTGATTGATCCCGAAAATAAGCGGGAGAACGGCCCAGAGGAACCAGCCCGGCCAACCGTAAATACCGAACAGGATCAATGTGGGAATCATGATCAATGAAATCGTCCGGTGCCTCTGGCCGAAGACGGCGTAGACCACATGGCCGCCGTCCAGTTGACCGATTGGGATCAGGTTTAAGGCCGTGACGAACATGCCGATCCAGCCGGCAAATGCGACCGGGTGAAGGAGCACATCATGATCCATCGGGACGGGGCCGATTGTCAGATCGGAGATCATCGAGAAAATCAGCGGCGTGCCAAGCTTCATGCCCTCGAGTGTGGAAACCTCGACCACCTGAGAATAGTGCAGCCCCACGGCCACAGCGACGATCGCAACAACGAATCCAGCGATCGGTCCGGAGGCGCCGATATCAATCAGCGCGCGTTTGCTTAGAATCGGCGAGGTCATTCGTATGAAGGCACCGAAGGTTCCGATAATCGACGGAGCCGGAATGAAGTAGGGCAGTGTGGCATTTACCCCATGGTAGCGAGAGGTGAGATAATGGCCCATCTCATGGGTCAAAAGGATGGCCATCAGGGTGAAAGAAAAAGGGATTCCGCGGACCAATTCGGCCGGATGCTGGAAGATTTCCGCCCCTTGTTGAAGCGCGCCGGCTAGAAGGGTGGTGAAGATCGTCGCGATGAAAAGCGCCGTGTTGACCCATGGAAACGGTTTGCGGATCTGGGCAACGTTACCCGGGTGGGTCAATTCGGGTTCGGCCATTACGGGTGAAACGGGTTCGTGGATCGGAATCGGATGCGCGGATTCTCTTTCCATCTCAGGACTCTGTTGTAGGGGGTTCTGCTTTGCGGATCTGTGTGATGCCTTCCATCGGGAGCGAGACCCACTCCACGGCTGTCTTGAGGTAAATTTCATCTTCCGAGGCGCCGGCCAATTCCCCTCGGTAGCTCATAGCATTGTAGATCACCTCAACCTGTTGTCCCCTAAAGCTTTCCAGTTCATCTTTCATCATTGCCGATTCATCATAAACTATTTCATCTGAAAGTTCAACGGTGCTACGTGCTTTTCGAATGGGCATAATCAAGCCTTGACTAAACGTCAGATTGCGGACTATGATAAGTTTTGCATTAACCAAAGCCTCTGAGCTGTTTGAGATTAAATAAAGAGGAGCAATTAAAATGGCCGATACCGTTAAAGTGGACCAAACCTTGGATTGTAAGGGGCTTCTCTGCCCCCTTCCCGTGATCCGGACGAAACAGGCGATCGACAAGATGGCGGTGGGACAGGTTCTCGAAATGATTTCGACCGACCCGGGTTCGGTAGCCGACATGACGGCCTGGTCGAAGCGAACCGGGCATGAATTAATAGAGCATCGAAAGGGCGACGGTCTGTTTCAGTTTTATATCCGAAAGACCAAGTAAGGAGATTAGCATGTCAGCCACACTCGATAAGAGCCTCAACGATCTGATCGAGGCCAAGGTCAAGGAGATCCTCGATCAGCGCGTCGAAGCGCTTGTGGCGGAGAAGCTTAAAAAAGAGAAAGAAAGCCGACGGAAACGGCTGGCGATCGCCGTCGTCTCGAAGGGAACGATCGAGACCGCTTACGCCGCGCTGATCCTGGCCACGACCGCGGCCGCGCTGGAGATGGAGGTCGGCGTTTATTTTTCCTTTTTCGGACTGAACATCCTTAAAAAGGGGAATCAGGATTCGCTCAAAGTTGTGCCGTTGGGAAACCCGGCCATGCCGGTGTCGATGCCGAACATCGTTAGCGTCCTGCCGGGGATGACCGCACTGGCGACACTGATGATGAAGCGGGAGATCAAAAAGAAAAAGATCGCCACGATTCCCGAACTCATGCAGATCGCCATCGAGACGGGGGTCAAGCTCTGGCCGTGCCAGATGGCGATGGATATGTTCAATCTGAAGAAAGAAGATCTGATCGACGGACTTCCGGATCCGGTCGGAGCGGCGACATTTTTAGAATATGCCGGCGAGGCCGATATCACTCTTTTTATTTGACGTTTTCTTCGTATTGGACCGGCCCACGGCAAATTGACTTGCCTGCGGGGGTCTGTTATCCTGCCTCGCATGAAAAAAGAAAAAGGCAAATTCGTCATCTTTGCCCACAGCGGCACCTATGATAAGTTGCACCAGACGGCCACGATCGCGCTGACCGCGGCCGCAATGGGCAGCGAGGTCTACATCATTCTCTTCTTCTGGGCTTTGAAAAAATTCTATTCGGGCCAGTTGGACCATGCCGATTTTCCGGTCGAGTACCAGTCCTGGAGTCATAAGATCACCCAGTTGATGAAGGAAAAAAAAGTTCCTCCCGTCAGCGAGATGCTTCGGGAGGCCCGTGGCATTGGGGTGAAGGTGATCGTCTGCAGCGCCGGCCTGGAATACATGGATATCGACACGACCGCGCAGGAAAGCGGGCAGGCCTCTTTGATTGACGATGTCTGGGGGCTTCCCCAGGTCCTGACGGTGGTGGAAGGGGCGGAGACCGTTCTTTACATATGAACCAGGATTCCTCTCAGCGATACAGTCCCTCCGTGCTACCGCCCCGTACCTGCGATATTTGCGGGCAGGAGGCCGAAAAATTTTTCCCGGTCTACTCCGGGACGGATATCATGACAATCTGCCCCGACTGCAAGGCCGATGTCGCCGGCGGGGAGTAGACATCGGCGACGTTCGATCAAATCCCAAAGCCGGTTCGACAGCGGATCGGCAGTTCGAGCCGCCTTCCGAGGTTACCGCCATCCGATCCCCGATGGAGCGGTGGAGCGGGCTTGCGGTCATACCGGTCGTCCTCACATTCACCTATCCATTTTGGTCGCCGACGCTCCCCGCGTCATTATGGTCGACTCTGCTTCCCCAAAGCCTCGCTTATGCCTGTCTGGTGGTCTGGTTAACCGTCAATGATCGCCGATTAAGTCGTCTTTTCATCGTTTCTCGCCGTTTTGGCGGAAGCCTGCGGGTTGGCGTCATCGTGGGCTGTCTCACCGGTCTTTTCAATTTGTGGGTCATTGTTAAACTGACCCCATGGCTTGGGTTCAGTTTTGATTTTCTTCGTGACACGCCGCATGCGCGCATGCCGTTTGCATTAATGGTCCCCTGGGGTATCACCCTGATCGCACTGTTTGTCGAGCTGAACTTTCGGGGATTCATTCTGGGAAGACTTGCGACGATGTGGGGGGACAAGCCGAATGGATCGGTCCTGGCCGTGATCGTCTCGGCCGTCGTCTTTTCCCTGGACCCGTTTATGATGACGGTCTTTCGGGGCTACCACTGGCTGGCGTTGACGGACGGTTTGATCTGGGGCGGCTTGTTGCTG
>Ga0187773_10000295_pt1 | contig 20246 bp, 18 predicted proteins | sample 0216_BV02_MP05_1_FD_133133 | JGI IMG/M metagenome (GOLD analysis project Ga0187773, IMG submission 133133) | Tropical peat soil microbial communities from peatlands in Department of Meta, Colombia - 0216_BV02_MP05_10_MG | ecosystem: Environmental > Terrestrial > Soil > Wetlands > Peat | place...
CGCGTGACCACCTCGCGGCGGTGGGCGATGAAGGCCTCGATCATCGACTTCAGATCGAGCAGCCTCGGCTGGCCGTCGACCAGCGCCACCATGTTCATGCCGAAGGTGTCCTGCAGTTGCGTCTGCTTGAACAGGTTGTTCAGCACGACCTCGGGCAGCTCGCCGCGCTTGAGCTCGATTACCACGCGCATGCCCGACTTGTCGGACTCGTCGCGGATGTCGGAAATACCTTCGATCTTCTTGCCGGTGATGAGCTCCGCGATGCGCTCGAGCAGCGCCTTCTTGTTCACCTGGTAGGGCAGCTCGTCGACGATGATCGCCTGGCGGTCGCCCTTGCCGATCTCCTCGAAGTGGTTGCGCGCGCGCATCACCACGCGCCCGCGGCCGGTGCGATAGCCCTCGTGCACTCCGGACACCCCGTAGATGATCCCGGCGGTCGGGAAGTCGGGCGCCGGCATCAGCTTGATCAGCTCCTCGATCGCGCACTGCGGGTGGTGCAGCACGTGCAGGCAGGCGGCGACGACCTCTGACAGGTTATGCGGAGGGATGTTGGTCGCCATGCCCACCGCGATCCCGGAAGAGCCGTTGACCAGCAGGTTCGGAACGCGCGCCGGCAGCACCGCCGGCTCCTGCTCCTGGCCGTCGTAGTTGGGCACGAAGTCGACCGTCTCGCGGTCGATGTCGGCCAGCATCTCGTGCGCGAACTTGGTGAGGCGCACCTCGGTATAGCGCGACGCCGCGGCGTTGTCGCCGTCCACGGATCCGAAATTGCCCTGCCCGTCGATCAGCAGGTAACGCAGGCTGAAGGGCTGCGCCATGCGCACCATCGTGTCGTAGATCGCCGCGTCCCCGTGCGGGTGGTACTTGCCCATCACGTCGCCCGACACGCGCGCCGACTTCTTGTAGGGGCGATTCCAGTGATTGCCGAGCTCGTTCATGCCGTACAGAATGCGGCGATGCACGGGCTTGAGCCCGTCGCGCACGTCTGGAAGCGCACGACCCACGATCACGCTCATCGCGTAATCGAGGTACGAGCGGCGCATCTCCTCTTCGAGGCTGACCGGGAGCGTTTCTTTTGCGAATTGATCCATGCGCGGTTCGCGGAATGCGGAGTCCTGGAAAACGCTCCGCCGCGCCCGTAATTGCCGGCCGAATTGGAGCTGCAAAAGCGTGAAATTTTAGCATGCGGACCGTGCTCGACCTGCACGTGAAGGTCGACGTCCGCGCCATGCCGCGCTAAAGTCGCGCACATTCGCAGCCGGGCGCCGAGCCCGACCGTTCATTCTCCCAATTCGTGCCCGAAACGCTCCTGATTACCCCGCGCTGGGTGGTGCCTGTCGAGCCCGACGGCGCGGTTCTCGAGCACACCTCGGTCGCGGTGCGCGACGGACGCATCGAGGCCGTGCTGGCGAGCGCGGAAGCGTCTGCACGGTTTGCCGGCTATCGCGAGCTTCGGCTCGAGCAGCACGCGCTGATCCCCGGCCTGGTCAACACGCACACGCACGCGGCGATGTCGCTCATGCGCGGCATGGCCGACGACCTGCCTCTGATGCGCTGGCTAAAGGAGCACATCTGGCCGGCGGAGGCGAAGCTCGTCTCGCACGAGTTCGTGCGGGACGGGACCCTGCTCGCGTGCGAGGAAATGCTGCGCGGCGGCATCACCTGCTTCAACGACATGTACTTTTTCCCGGAAGCCGCACTGGAAGCGGCGCTCGAAGCGGGCATGCGGGCCGCGCTCGGCGCCATCGTGGTCGAGTTTCCATCCGTGTACGCCGCCGATCCGGACGATTATCTGCGCAAGGGCCTGGCATTGCGCGACCGCTATGGCGAGCACGAGCTGCTGTCGTTCTGCATCGCGCCGCACGCGCCCTATACCGTCTCCGACGAGAGCTTCACCAAGGTGGCGCGTTTCGCGGCCGAGCTCGATATCCCGGTGCACCTGCACGTGCACGAGACCGAAGACGAGATCGCGCGCTCGATCGCCGAGCACGGCGTGCGACCTCTGGAGAGGATGCGCCGCCTCGCGCTGCTCGGCCCGAATCTGATCGCCGTGCATGCCGTACACCTGAACGAGCAGGAGATCGCGCTGCTCGCGCGCCACGGCTGCTCCGTGGCGCATTGCCCCTCGTCCAACCTCAAGCTGGCGAGCGGCATCGCGCCGGTGGCCGCGCTGCTCGCCGCAGGCGTGAACGTGGCGCTTGGAACCGACGGTGCGGCAAGCAACAACCGGCTCGACCTGTTCCAGGAGATGCGTCAGGCAGCGCTCCTGGGCAAGGCTGCGGCGGGAGACGCCGCCGCGGTACCGGCGCGCGCCGCGTTGCGCGCCGCCACGATGGGGGGCGCGCTGGCGCTGGGGCTGGACAAGACAATCGGCTCGATCGCTGCCGGCAAGGCCGCCGACCTGGTTGCAGTACGCCTTGACGGACCCGAGCTAAGCCCTTGTTATGACCCGATTTCGCACCTCGTGTACGCTGCCGGGCGCGAGCACGTCAGCGACGTATGGGTGGCCGGACGCGCGTTAGTTGTTGACGGCGCTCTAAAAAATCCGACCTTCGGCGCCTTGAATAGTCGAATCGAAGTGTGGCAAAATTCTCTTACTTCTGCAGGCTATTGAACCGCAAGAAGTTTTCAGGCACCCCCTCCGATCCCCTCCTGGAAGGAAAAAAATGCGTAACAAACTCTGGATTCCGATCGCTACCGCGAGCGTGCTGCTCTCGGCAGCGTCATTCAACGTGGCGGCGCAGTCTGCGCCGCAAGGCAACTGGGTCGAGCCGGCCAGCAGCCTGCCGTGGCGTAACAGCTCCGGCCAGTGCTGGCGCGCGGGCTACTGGAGCCCGGCGATGGCGGTCGAGCAATGCGATCCCGATCTGGTGAAGAAGCCGGAGCCCGCGCCCATGCCGAAGGCCGAGCCCACCCCGCCGCCTCCGCCGCCGCCACCGCCGGCGCCCGCGCCGAAGGCGGCTCCGCAGAAGGTCACGCTGACCTCCGACGTCCTGTTCGACTTCGACAAGGCGGTCATCAAGCCCGACGGCCAGGCGAAGCTGGATGATCTGGCGGCGAAGGCCAAGGATCTGGATCTCGAAGTCGTGATCGCGATCGGCCACACGGACCCGATCGGCAGCGGCGACTACAACCAGAAGCTCTCGGTGCGCCGCGCGAATGCGGTCAAGGCATACCTGGTGTCGAAGGGTGTCGAACCGAGCCGGGTCTACACCGAGGGCAAGGGCGCTTCGCAGCAGGTCAAGGCCTGCAACCCGAAGATGAAGTTCAAGGAGCGCGTCGACTGTCTCGCCCCGAACCGTCGGGTCGAGCTCGAAGCCGTCGGCACGCGCAAGTAATCGCGCAAACGTCGGAAAGCCCTGCCTCGGCAGGGCTTTTTTTTTGCATCGTCGAAACGTGCCGCAAGCTGGCGGCTCCAATACAACATGAGCACGAACCCGAACGTCGATCAGGCGGAGCTCGACAAGTTCAGCGAGCTCGCTCACCGGTGGTGGGATCCCGAGAGCGAATTCCGGCCGCTGCACGAGATCAATCCGCTGCGCCTGGCGTGGATCGATCAGCACGCGCGTCTCGCCGGCAAGGCGGTGCTCGACGTGGGTTGCGGCGGGGGCATTCTCACTGAATCGATGGCGCGCCTCGGGGCGCGCGTCATCGGGATCGATCTTTCGGACAAGGCGCTCAAGGTGGCGCAGCTTCATTTGCTCGAGAGCCGGGCCCAGGTCGACTACGCGAAAGCATCGGCCGAGGAATACGCCGAAGGACACGCGGGCGAATTCGACGCGGTCACCTGCATGGAGCTGCTCGAGCACGTACCGGAACCCTCGAGCACCGTCTCGGCATGCGCGCGCTTGGTCAAGCCCGGCGGCCAGGTATTCTTCGCGACGATCAATCGCAACCCAAAGTCCTATCTGTTCGCGATCATCGGCGCCGAGTACCTCCTCAAGCTGCTGCCGAAGGGGACGCACGACTACACCCGGTTCGTCAAACCGCACGAGCTGGCGCGCTGGTGCCGCGATGCAGGCCTGCGCCCGGCGGAGGTCGTCGGCATGACGTACAACCCTCTCAAGCGGAGCTACGGCCTGGGGGCGGATGCGAGCGTCAACTACATCCTGCGCTGCAGGCGCGATGAGTGACACGCGCGGTGGCGGCGCGACGCGCGCCGTACTGTTCGACCTGGACGGCACGCTCGCTGACACGGCCGCCGACCTGGGCGCGGCCGTGAACCGCTTGCGCGCAAGGCGCGGCCTTCCCGAGCTCGCGACGCGCGAAGTGCGCGCCTACGCATCGAGCGGGGCGCGCGGCCTGCTGCGCGTCGGGCTCGACCTCAATCCCGGGGACCCGGATTACGACGCCATGCGCGACGCGTTCCTCGCGGCCTATGCCGAGCGAGTCTGTGTCGACACGCGCCTGTTCCCCGGCATCGCCGAGCTGCTCACCGAGCTCGGCGCCCGCAGCTTGAAATGGGGGATCGTGACCAACAAGGCCGCGCGCTTCACCGCGCCGATCGTCGCGGCACTCGGCATCGCACCGGACTGCGTCGTGTGCGGCGACACCACGCCCCACTCCAAGCCGCATCCCGCACCCCTGCTGCGCGCGGCCGAGCAGCTCGAGCTCGCGCCGGGCGCCTGCTGCTACGTCGGCGACGATCTGCGCGACGTGCAAGCAGCGCACGCGGCCGGCATGCGCGCGATCGCCGTGCTGTACGGCTACCACGGCGTCGACAACGGCGGCCCGGCGACCTGGAACGCCGACGCGATCATCGCGCAGCCGGCCGATCTCGTCGCCCACATCTAGCCTTGAAGCGTGGGACCGCCGGCCCCATATGGGATAATGTGTCTGCTGCAACGAACACGGGGGCGACTTGGTCTCGACGTGGGTCGCGAAGCAGCGCAGGGCATGCCGAGGACCAGATGACCTCGCTAATCCAGTCTGGAAACACACAAACGCCAACGACGAGCGTTTCGCTCTCGCGGCCTAACACCCGCGGGACGCTGCACTAGCTTGCTGATGGGCTAGGCCCTCGAAAGAGGGTGCAGCGTCATTCACATCAGCCTCTCTTCCAGGTCTGGCCGCTTGGCCTGGGGGATCCGTCGAAGCGGCTGGCCGAGCGTCAGCCTGCCGGTGGGCGGGCGCAAGGCGAGATCCAAACCACCAGGCTAAGCATGTAGTCCTGACTGTCTAGGGCTTGCGGACGCGGGTTCGATTCCCGCCGCCTCCACCATTTCCGTGGCGCGCAGCACCTGAAGCAGTTTCTCGGCGCCTTCGATGTTCTGGACATCGTGAACGCGCGCCAGGAACACGCGCGTGTCCACCGGCAGGATTCTTGTCCGGCGAGTCGTCTCTCTCCTGGTCCTATCTCCGCCGCGGCACAAGCATGCCGACCTCGGCACGATAGCGGCGGTAGTGTTCGCCAAACTGTGCGATGAGATCGCGCTCTTCGAACCCGATGCCGACAAGGATGTAGCTGCTGAGCCCCGCCGAGAACAGCAGGTGTCCAGCCGTCATCTCCGGCACCGACCAGAGGCTGAGCAGGATGCCCAGATAGAGAGGGTGGCGCACGTACCGATAGAGAAGCGGCGTCTTGAATGCCGTCGCGGGCATCTCGCGGCCCGTTAATCGTGAGAACACCTGCTGCAGACCGAAGAGTTCGAAATGGTTGATGAGAAAGGTGCTGATCAGTACCAATGCCCATCCGAGCCAGAATATCGCCCACAGCAGCTGCACGGCGGCCGCGTTCTCGATTCGCCAGATGATCGGCGCCGGAATCGGCCGCCATTGCCAGAGCAGAAGAGCCAGCACAATGCTCGTCGCGAGCACGTACGTGCTTCGCTCCACCGGCTGCGGAACGATTCGCACCCACCACCGCTTGAACGCTTGGCGTGCCATCACGCTGTGCTGTACGGCGAACAGGCTCAACAAGATCAGGTCGATGCATAGCGCCGCAGCCCATGTCGTAGCGGCGCCGCTATCGACCGTTCTTGGCACGAGCACGTCGCCGCTGAATCCAATCATGCAGACAAGAGCCGCCACGCCTCCCACGTACGAGATCAGGCCGTAGACAAAAGAGAAGATTGCGCCCATTGCAGTGTCCTTTGTTCTTGGTTGCAGTCGATCTGGCCGTCGCGATGAAGTTATGTGGCTGCCGCCGGGTGCATCGCGAACGTCTGTGAAGCGATCTTGCCGTTGCGAACGACGAAAGTATCCGTACCGAGGGGCACGTCGTTGCCTATGCCCCAGGTGATGTACGCAATTTCGCCCTCGACGCGCAGGGTTCGCAGCGAAAAGCGGTTGATACCGTCGGGCGGGAGCGAGGCGATAAACGCTTCGAAGAAGCCGCGAATTTCGCGCTTGCCGTGATATGTTCTGCTCTCACTGATGAAATGGGCATCGTCCTCATAGTCACGCAGGATTGCGTCGACGCCTTTCTGCTCCACGAAGGCCTGCAAGTGATTTCGGACGACGGATTCGGTGTCGGCTTGTCTAGCGTTCATGATTCATTACTCCGTTTGAGGGACAGGTGTACGACGCAATAGTGTCGCAAGCCGCGCCTGCGCACCCCTCCGGAAGTCCGCACGAATTGATCGCGCGTCCGCGATGACTGAAGACATCCTCTCCGACGTCTTGCGTAGCGTGCGCTTGCGAGGAGTTATCTACTTCTACGTCAGCGGAACCCGCGACTGGGCTGCCGAGGCGCCGCCATCTTGCGAGATCGCCGGCGCGGTCATGCCGAAGGCGGAGCACGTGATGGAGTACCACGCCGTCGTCTCCGGCGCTTGCTGGGCGGCGGTAGTAGGTGAGGCTCCGGTTCGGCTGGAGAAGGGGGATATGGTCCTCTTCCCGCATGGCGATCCTCATGTCATATCGAGCGCGGTCGGCATGAGAGCGCCGCCCCACGCGGCCGGGTATTTCGAGCGCAAGCAGCAACGCGCACCGTTCATCCTGCATCTCGACGCGCGCGAGGTCCAAGTGGGGACGGATGTGGATGACCCGGGCAACACGACGCTGGTATGCGGCTTCCTGGGCTGCGACTTGCGCCCCTACAACCCCTTGATCGCATCGCTGCCGCGATTGATGCATATCCGAGCGGACTCTCGCCAGGACTGGACCGCGCAACTCATGCGGCGGGCTGCGACGGAGTCAAAGAACAGGCGGCCGGGCGGCGATGCGATGCTCGAGCGCTTGAGCGAGATGACATTCATCGACGCTGTGCGTCGCTACGTGGATGCGCTTCCCGAGGACAGCCGAGGCTGGCTCGCAGGAGTACGCGACCGGTTCGTGGGTCGCGCACTGACCCTGATGCACGAGGCCCCGGCGGCCGCGTGGACGATAGACGAACTCAGCCGGCGCGTCGGACTGTCGCGTTCCGCGCTGCACGAGCGATTCGCCGATATGATCGGACAGGCGCCTATGCAGTACCTCGCGAATTGGCGCATGCAAGTTGGCGCAGCGCTGCTGCGCGATACGGCCTCCACCGTCGCGTCGGTAGCGCAGGAAGTTGGCTACCAATCGGAAGCGGCGTTCACGAGGGCATTCAAGCGCCTGGTGGGCAAGCCGCCGTCGCTCTGGCGGCGCCAGACGCAGCCCTATACTCAATCCTGAGCGCGAACGCCAGTCCCATCTCGGTACCACACGCTGAACCGCGCGAAGGAGCGCAAGACACGTGAAAGCCGTCGCCTGCACCCGCAGTCTGCCGATCGACGATCCCGAGTCGCTCGTCGACGTCACCCTTCCCGATCCCGGCCCGCCGCAGGGCCACGACTTGCTGGTGCGCGTGCGCGCGGTGTCGGTGAATCCGGTCGATGCCAAGCAGCGCGTGGCGGGCAGCGCGAGCGGGGCCGCGCCGCGCGTGCTCGGCTGGGACGCGGCCGGAACCGTCGCCGCCGCCGGCTCCGAGGTCACGCTGTTCAGGCCGGGCGACGAGGTGTACTACGCCGGCGACGTCACTCGTCCCGGCAGCAACAGCGAGCTGCAGCTGGTCGACGAGCGCATCGTCGGCACGAAGCCGAGCAGCATGGACTTTGCGCAGGCGGCCGCGATTCCCCTCACCACCATCACCGCCTGGGAAGCGTTCTTCGACCGCATGAGGATCGACCCTGGCGGCACGCAGCGCGGCGCGACGATCCTCGTCGTGGGCGGCGCAGGCGGCGTGGGATCGATCGGCATTCAGCTGGCGCGCATTGCGGGCCTGCGCGTCATCGCGACGGCATCGCGGCCGCAGTCGGCGGCCTGGGTGCGTGAGTTCGGCGCGGAGTGGGTCATCGACCACTCGCGGCCGCTCCGCTCGCAGCTCGAGGCCCTAGGCATGCGGAGCGCCGACTACATCGCCGTGTTCAACGACATCGATCGCCATTGGCAGGAAGTCTGCGGGCTGGTCCGCCCGCAGGGCGCGATCGTCTCGATCGTCGCGCCGCGGGGTCCGCTACCGCAGGACGCGCTGCGCGCAAAGAGCGCGACACTGTGCTGGGAAGCCATGTTCACTCGCCCGCGGCTCGCTTTGCCCGACATGATCGAGCAGCACCGACTGCTCGATCGCGTCGCTCAGTGGATCGACGCCGGGCGCATCCGCGGCACGCTGCGCGAGACGCTGGCGCCGATCAACGCGACCAACTTGCGCGCCGCGCACCGGCGCATGGAATCTGGGACGATGATCGGGAAGCTGGTGGTCGCTGGATGGGACTGAGCGCCCGCCGCTCAGCCGTCGCTCGCGGTCGGCAACCCGGCACTGCGCCAGCCCTCGAAGCCGCGCTCCAGGTTCACGACACCAGTGAACCCCGCCTGGCTGAGCAGCGCCGCCGCTTCCGGCCCGGTCGTGCTGCCGTCGCCGCAGTAGACGACGATCCGGCGAGCCTTGTAAGCCTCGAGTCGCCCGAGATTGGCGGTAAGTACCTGAAGCGGGATCAATAGCGCGCCGGGCAGGTGCGCGCTCGCGGCGGTCGCCTTGTCGCGCACGTCGATTGCGATCGCGCCCGCGTCGAGCATCGCACGCGCCTCGCCCACCGCTACGTCGCGCACCGTCGGCCGACCGCCTGCGAAATTGACGTTCCAGGCGAGCGTCGAGATGAGCGACAGCGCCGCGAGCAGCGCGAATGCCAAGGCAGCGAACTGGCGCTGCGGCGGAAGAGGCTCGATTTCGGTCACGGCGTATTCCCCGGGGGCGACGCGTCATGATGCGACCTCGAGCGGCACGCCGCGGAGCATTAGTTCACGGCATTCACCAAGTCTTACGCATGGCTGCCGAAACGGTTCAGCTATACTGGGCAGGTGATTGAAATTCTGTGGGAAACGGCCGCGTCGGCGGCGCGCAAGCGCCGCGCGGCGGGCTTTAGCCTGGTCGAGATGGCTGTGGTGACGCTCCTCGTGGGCATCTTCCTCACCATGGGTCTCGCGGCCTTCCGCGCCAGCCAGGACGCGCAGGCCGTCAGCACGACGCTGGCAAAGCAGAACGCGATCCGCGACGCGCTCATCGGCTACCTGCGCCGCTATGGCCGACTACCGTGCGCGGACATCGACTTCAGCGCACCCGACGGGATCGAGAATCGATCGACCGCCGGCGACCCGACGACGTCCTGCGCGACGTCGCCAAGCAACGCCCGTTTCGGGCTGGTGCCGTACAGCACGCTCGGCCTCGCCCGCGATGCGGCGGTGGACGGCTGGGGCAATTTCTTCAGCTACCAGGTTTCGAATTCCGTCTCTTCCGACGCCTTCAACCCTGGCACGCCCTCCTACAACTCGCCGATCCCCGGCTACTACCGCGACTGGACGCTGACCGCGAACCTACGCTCCGGCAACACGGGCGAGATCACCGTCAACGACCGCGACGCTTCCGGAAACGTGATCACCGCGGCAAGCAATGTCGTCGTGGTCGTCGTCTCGCACGGCCCCAACGGCTTCGGCGCCTACACGATCTCCGGAACCCGCAACAGCTTGCCGAGCGGCGCCGACGAGCTCGAGAACACCAACGGCGCGAGCGATACCACGTTCTTCAGCCGTACGCCCACCACCAACGACTCCGCGTCAGGTGGCGCATTCGACGACCGGGTCATGTTCCTGAAGGCCGAAGACTTGCTCAACCCCCTGTTCAAGGACGGTTCGCTCAAGCCGCCCGCGGCGCAGCTTTCCGACACATTCCAGAAGATCAGACTGGCGGTCGCCCAGTACGCCATCGCCAACGCCGGGTCCTACGGCAACTCGAGCTGCAGCAGTTCCTCCGCCAGCTCGAAGTGCAGAGTGATTCCCTCCGCGGACTACTACTACGGCGACGGCTATTACAACTCGGGGCTGTACGACGGCGGCGTGCCTTGGGCGAGCATGAGCGGCATGACGCTCGCCGACACCTGGGATCCGTGGGGCCGACCGATCCGCTTCACGATCAACACCACCAGCCTCGCGAACGGGGGCAGCAATCAGGGCGGAGTGGGCAGCGCCTGGCCAAGCGGGGCCTTGACGGCATACACGCTGCAGTCTTTCGGTCCCGACCGCACACCCGGGACCGCCGATGACATCTACAAGACGTATTCGGTCTCCGATCTACAAGGCCTGCTGAGCGGCGCCTTACCCTGATGCGCAGACGCGGCTTCACGCTGGTCGAGCTGGCCGTCGTGATGACAATCATCGCGCTCATCCTGATGGTGCTGTTCAAGGGCAGCTCGCTGATCGGCACCGGCCAGTCGCAGCAGGTGCTCGCGGCGACGCAGGATCTCGCGGCCGCGATGGCGCGCTTCCGCTCCACCTACGGCTACCTGCCGGGGGATATGCCGGACGCTTCGGCGCGCCTGCCAGGGGTCCTGGCCTGCAACACGGTGAGCGGCACCGCCAACGGCGACGGAAATGGCCGCATCGACGCGTCCGAGGTACCCTGCGTGACCGAGCACCTGTTCCGCGCCGGACTGATCAAGTCCAACGCGCAGATCGCGTTCTCGAGCACCAAGGGCATCGTGACGATGCGCGTGATCGCGCGCTCGGCGAGCGCGCTGGCGGCGAGCTTCCCGACATCCACGCGTAATCTGATCGAGGTCGCGACGGTTCCTTGCCAGATCGCGCAGGATCTCGACGCCAAGACCGACGACGGCAACTTCTCGACCGGCAACACGCGCGCGTCCGTGGCGAGCTGCACTGTCGACGGCACCAACGATCCGGTGCCGCTGATGGCGATCGGGCTCTAGCCACGCGGCGGATAACTCTCCGCGAGCAAGGCAAACAAGGTCTCGAGCTCGCCGGGCGGGAGACGGTCGATTCCGCCCGCCTCGCGCCGACCGCCGCCGGTGGGAAAGCGCCGGCACACATCGGCCGCCGGTGCCCCGCCGCGCGGCGCGCGCAAGCTGACCGCAAAGCCGCCGCGCGAGGCCGGCGTGAGCACGGCGTGCGCGCGCGACGGATCGTTGCGCGCCAGCTGATTGGCGAAGCTACCGCTCACGCGCCGGCTCCAGGCCTCGTCCGGCAGCAGGTACGCATCGAAGCCGCCCGCAGCGCGGCACGGCGCCAATTGGAGCGCGCTTCGCATGTCTGCCGCGCGCTGCTCGGCGAGGCGCGCGACCAGCGTTTCCTTGGCGATCAGCTCGAACGGATCGAGGTACCGGCTCACCGTGCGGTAGAGCTCCGCTGGCGGTACGAGCAGGTCGGCCTCGGTCTCGCCGTAGGCGTTGTAGTTCAGGCTCTCGCCTAGCGCGCGCAGCGCCTGCACGCGGCTAGCGTCGAGCGCGAGGCCGGCGGCGAGCCCGAGCGCCGAGTCCGGAAGCTGGTCGCCGAAGGCCGCGACCACCGCCCAGGCGCGGAAGCGGCCGCCCAGGAAGCGATCGACGAGCATGCTGGTGCACACGCCGCCCGCCTCCTCGATGAACGCCTCGAGCGCCGGGTGCACGGGCAGCGCGCCGGCGGCGTGATGGTCGAAATAGCGCACGCGCGCGCCTTGCGCGAGCAGCCGCAGGAGCGCGCTGCGGTTGCGCTCGAGCGAGACGTCCAGGACCGTGACGCAGTCGCCCGGCGAGGCCTGTACGCGCTCGAGCAGCGCGATGTCGCGCTTGACGCCGGTCACCAGCTCCGACTGCACCGGCTCGGCCAGGCGCAGCTGGTGCAGCGCGCAGATGCCGTCCGCGTCGCCGTTGAATACGTCGACGTACTTCATCGCCGCCCGGCAACCGAAAGGCCGAGCCGCGTGCCGAGCTCGCGGGCCGCCGCGTCCGGTCCGCTGCGCGTGTCGAACACGACGCGCGCGTGCAGCTCGTCGTCCGTCAGCGGCTCCCGGCTTGCGAGCTGGTGCTCGAGCACGGCGAGGCCCGCCTCCGATGCATCGCGTGCGGCGCGCTCGCGCAGCGCGACCCGTTCGCGCAGAAGCGCCTCCGGCGCCTCGCAGTCGGCAATGGCGCACGGCACGCCGAGCTCGCGAGCCAGCGCGGCGAATGCCTCGCGCTGCGCCCGGGACAGGAAGGTGGCGTCCACCACCGCCGGGTAGCCGGCGTCGACGATCGCGCGGGCGAGCTCCGCGAGTCGCGCGTACGTGCGCGCCGTGAGGTCGCCCGCGTAGAGGCCCGCGCCGAGCGCCGAGCCGCTGCGCGCCTGAGCCTCCAGGCCGACCAGGCGCTTACGCTCCACATCCGAGCGCACGCGCACGCCGCCCAGCGCCTCGACCAGATGTTGCGCGACGGTGGTCTTGCCCGAGCCGGACAGCCCGTGCATCAGCACGAGCGCGCGGCGCGACTCGGTCGCAAGCGAGCGCGCCAGGCGCAGGTATTCCAGATGCTCGCGCTCGCCGCGGCGCAGCTCGTCCGCCGAAACTCCCTGCTGGTGCACGCGGATGCAGGCGACCTTGGCGCGCACCAGGGCACGGTACACAAGGTAGTAGCGCAAAACCGACAGTCCCGCGTAGTCGCCGACGTTTTCCAGGTAGGCGTTCAGGAAGCGGTACGCGAGGCGCGGCAATCGCCGATCGGTCAGATCCATGACCATGAACGCGACGTCGCTCATGACGTCTATCCACCTGAACGCCTCGTTGAACTCGATGCCGTCGAACGGCGTCGGCTGCCCGTCGATCAGGGCGACGTTGCCGAGGTGCAGGTCGCCGTGGCACTCGCGCACGAAGCCCTCGGCCTTGCGCGCCGTGAACGTCCCCCGCAGCCGGGCATGCTCGTCCCGGGTCCAGGCGCGCAAGCGCTCGAGTTCGGTCATTTCCTCCCCGGGCCCGACCAGGGCCTCGATCTGCTCGAAGTTCTGCAGAGCGGGCGCGAGCACCTCGGCGGCAGTGCCGAACGCCTGCGCGCCATCGGCGCGCGCGGCGCCGGCATGCAAAGCAGCGGTGGCCTGCGCCAGCGCGTCGATGTGCCCGGTCGTGAGCGTGCCGTCCTGCGCCATGCGGCTGAGCAGCGCTTCCTGCGGGAAGCGCCGCATCCTTACCGCATATTCGATCGCCTCGCCCGGCCCGCCGAGCCGCGGCGCTGCCTCGCTACCAGCGATCGAGACCACCTCGAGATACAGGCGCGGCGCGGTGCGGCGGTTCAGGCGCAGCTCCTCGTCGCAATAGAAGCGGCGCAACGGCAGCGTACTGAAATCGAGGAACCCCAGCGCCACCGGCTTCTTGATCTTGTAGGCGCACTCGCCCGCGAGCAGCACCCAGGAAATGTGTGTCTCGAGTACCTCGACGCGCTCGACCGGATGCGGATAGCGCGCGGGGTCGCGCAGCGCGTCGATGAGGCGGTTGCTGCTCAGGCGAGCTCGAACGCGCGCGCGGCCGACGAATAGGACAGGATGATCTCCGCCGGCGCGTCGCCCACGTTGCGGATGCCGTGCACCGCGCCGCGCGGAACCACCGACTGTCCGCCTGCCGACATGCGCACGCGCTCCTCCGCGATGCGGCATTCCACCTCGCCGCGCACCACGTAGATCGATTCCTCGCAGTTGGCGTGGATGTGCGTGTCGGTCGCGTTGCCCGGCGGCAGCGTCATCCTGGCGAGCGACAGCTCGCGGCTGTTGCCGACCTCGTCGTTCGCCAGCCATTCGATCGTGCCCCAGGGAAACCGGTTCGTGATCGGCTTCATGCCAGCTTTCATGTCGCAGCTCCTTTCACAGTGCGCCCGATTGCTCGATCGCCATGGCGCGTGGATCGCCGGCCTTCGCAGCCTGCAGCGCGCCCCACACGCGCAGCGCCGTCGCCGGCATTTCGAAATGCGTCACGCCGGCAGCGCGCAGCGCGTCGAGGATCGCGTTCATGATGCACGGCATCGACCCGGTGACGCCGGCCTCGCCCACCCCTTTCGCGCCGAGCGGATTGGTCTTGGTCGGCACCGGGTGATGCAGCACGCGCAGGCCGTCGACCAGCAGCGCGCGCGGCATGGGGTAGTCCATGAAGCTGCCGGTGAGCAGCTGGCCGGATTCGTCGTAGATCGCCTGCTCGCCGAGGATGTGGCCGGCGCCCTGGGTGATGCCGCCCTGCATCTGCCCTTCGACCAGCTGGTGGTTGATGATGTTGCCGGCATCGTCGCAGGCGACGTACGACACGACCTCGACCACGCCGGTCTCTGGCTCGATCTCCACCTCGGCGACGTGGCAGCCGTTTGGAAACGTCGAGCCCACCTTCTTGTCCTTCAGGTCGACGTCGAGCGCGCCGCGATGCCGCTTCGCGAGCTCGGTGATGGCGATCTCGCGGTCGGTGCCCTTCACGCGGTAGCGCCCGTCGACGAACTCGATGTCGGCCTGCGCGACTTCGAGGTCGTCGGCGGCGAGTGCCAGGCCCTTCTTCACCACCTCCTGCGAGGCGAGCAGCATCACGCTGCCGACGCCGTGCAGCGAGCGCGAGCCGCCGGTGGGATTACCGGTCAGATTCATGTCGGGATCCGCGGTGCGCAGGCGGATCGTCTCCATCGGCACACCGAGCACACCGGAGACGATCTGCGCGTACGCGGTCTCGTGCCCCTGGCCGTGGTTGTGCGAGGTCGCGCGCAGCGTGATGCGCGCCGCCTCGTCCCAGCTCACCTGCACTTGATCATAGGGCGCGAAGCCGCCCGCGCCGCTCGCCTCGATGTAAGTGGCGATGCCCCGCCCGCGCAGCCGGCCGCGTGCCGCCGATGCCGCACGACGCGCCGCGAAGCCTTTCCAGTCCGCCGCCTCGAGCGCGTCGGCCAGCACGCCGCCGAAATCGCCGCAGTCGTACTCGAAGCCGGTCGCGATCTTGTAGGGAAAGGCGCCCGTGGGCACGAGGTTGCGCCGGCGAAATTCCGCCGGATCCATCTTCAGCTCCCAGGCGGCCTGGTCGACCAGGCGCTCGATCGCGTACGAGCTCACGGGCCGCCCCGCGCCGCGGTAGGCCGCAGTCGGCGCGGTGTTGGTGAGCGCGAGCCGGGCGCGCACGTGGATCGCCTGGACGTCGTACACGCCGCTCGCCACGTTCACGAGATTCACCGTGTTGACGAACGTCCCGGTGAAGGCGAGATAGGCGCCGACGTTGCAGACGAAATCGAAGCGCATGCCGAGGATGCGCCCCGAGGCATCGAGCGCCATCTCGCCGCGGTGCAGGACGTCGCGTGCCTGCTCGTCGGCGAGGAACACCTCGGAGCGCGTGCCGAGCCATCTCACCGGACGGCCGAGCTTCTTCGCCGCGATCAGCACGGCGCAATACTCCGGATAGGCGTTGAAGCGCACGCCGAAGCCGCCGCCGACCTCCTCGGCGACGATGCGCACCTTATCCGGCGCCACGCCGAGCACGGTCGCGATCTGGCCGCGCATGGCCGATGCGCCCTGGGTGCATGCATACAGGCGGTATTGGTCGAGCGCGGAGTCGTAGGCGCCGGTGCAGGCGCGCGGCTCCATCGGGTTGCCGACCACGCGCGTGTGATAGGCGTTCAGCGACACCACGCGCGCGGCGCGCGCGAAGGCCGCTTCGGTCGCCGCCTCGTTCCCGCCCGCGAAATCGAGCACCAGGTTGCCCGCCACGCCGTCGTGCACGAGCGGCGCGCCGACGCGCAGCGCCGCGCGCGCGTCGACCACCGCGGGCAGATCCTCGTACTCGAGCACGATCGCCTCGGCCGCGTCCTGCGCCAGCGCGCGCGACTCCGCGATCACCAGCGCCACGGGCTCGCCGACATAGCGCACGCGTCCCTGCGCCAGCGCGGGCCGATGGATCTTCGGCTGCTCCGCGCCGTCCCGCCCCTTGACCGGGGCGGCCGCCGGCAGGCCTTGCGCGCCCGCGGCGGCGACATCCTCGCCGGTAAGCACCGCGAGCACGCCCCGCATCGCCAGCGCCGGCCCCGCATCGATCGAGACGATGCGCGCGTGCGGCCGGTCCGCACGCAGGAAATGAGCATGCGCCTGTCCCGGCAGCTCCCAGTCGGAGACGTAGCGTCCCCGCCCTTTCAGCATGCGCTCGTCTTCGAGCCTGCCCTTGGTGCCGAAGCTCTGCATTCAGGCGTGCGACAGCGCGATCAGGATGCTGCAGGGCGCGTAATCGAGCAGCGATGCGCCGACCGATCCCTTCCACCAGCGCGCGGCGAACGACGTCTTCTGGTTGTGGCCGATCACGATGAGGTCGACGGCGAGCTCCTTCGCCATGCGGCAGATTTCCTCCACCGGCTCGCCGACCGCAAGGTGCCCCGCGGCCTTAAACCCCTTCTCGGTGAGCGAATGAATGCCTTCGTCCAGCACCGTCTGGGTGCGCTTCTTCTCCTCCTCGAGCAGCTCCTCGGGCACGAAGCCTTCCGTGAGGAACAGGCTCGGGGGCATGCTGGCGACCGCCAGCAAGTGGGTCTCCGCGCCGAGAAAATTGGCGAGCTCGGCGCATTCGAGGAGCGCTCGCTTGCCTTCATTGGACCCGTTGTAGGCGAGAAGGATCTTGCGATACTTCATGTGCCGGCTCCTTGCGCCGCGTACGGCGCGTCTGATTGTTCTGCTTTGCGGGGCTCCCTCCGGGCATACCCGGCCTCCTCGGCCAAGGATGCCTCGACGATTATAATGGCGCTTTTCCGGAAGTCCCATGCTCGACGCATCCCGCAGCGACCTGGTGGCCGGCGTAGCCGGCGCGGGGACCATGGGCCGCGGTATCGCGCAGGTACTCGCCCAATGCGGCGTGCGCACGCTGCTCTACGACGCGCAGGCAGGCGCCGCACGCAAGGGACGCGACGCCGTCGCGCAGGCCCTGGGCAAGCTGGCCGAAAAAGGCCGCGTGAAGCAGTCAGACGTGGAGGCGGCGCTCGCGCGCATCGAGCTGGTCGACTCGCTCTCGGCATTTGCGCCCTGTCACCTCGTCGTCGAGGCGATCGTCGAGAAGCTGGACGCCAAGCAGGAGCTGTTCCGCGCTCTGGAAGGCGTGGTCGGCGATGCCTGCATCCTAGCGTCCAATACCTCCTCGCTTTCGGTTACGGCGATGGCGGCCGCGTGCGCCAGGCCCGGGCGCGTCGCGGGTTACCATTTCTTCAACCCGGTTCCGGTGATGAAGATTGTCGAGGTGGTCGACGGCGTGCTCACCGAGCCCTGGGTCGGCGAGGCGCTCGTGGCGCTCGCCACGCGCTTCGGGCACACGCCGGTGCGCTGCAACGACACGCCCGGCTTCATCGTCAACCACGCCGGGCGCGCCTACGTGCCCGAGGCGCTGCGCGTGCTTGCGGAGGGCGTGGCGGACTTCGCCACCATCGACCGCATCCTGGTGGATGCCGCGGGCTTCCGCCTGGGGCCCTTCGGCCTGATGGATCTCGTTGGGCTGGACGTGACGCACGCGGTCATGCGCTCGATGTACCAGCAGTACTACGAGGAGCCGAAGTACAAGCCTTCCTACCTGAACGAGCCGCGCGTGGCCGCGGGCCTGCACGGGCGCAAGACCGGGCGCGGCTGGTATGTGTACGGCAAGGACGGAACGGCGCAGCCCGTGCCCGAGGCCGCAGTGCCCGAGGTGAAGCCCGGCCCGGTCTGGTGCGTGCCGGAGTTGACGGAGCTTGCCGGCAAGCTCGGCGCGCGACTCACGACGGACGCGTCGCAGGCCGCAGTGTGCGTCGTGGCGCCGCTCGGCAAGGACGCGACCGCGAGCGCCCTCGAGCTCGGCCTCGATCCGGCGCGCACGGTCGCCGTCGACCCTCTGTTCGGCTTCGGCAAGCGGCGCACGCTGATGACCACGCCGGTCACCCTGCGCGAGGCGCGCGACGCGGCGCACGCGCTGCTCGCCTCCGACGGCGTGTCGGTATCGGTGATCCGCGACTCCGCGGGCTTCGTCGCGCAGCGCGTCGTGGCGCACATCGTGAATGTCGGCTGCGACATCGTGCAACAACGCATCGCCTCGCCGCAGGATCTCGACCGCGCGGTGGCGCTCGGCCTGAGCTATCCCCGCGGGCCGCTCGCGATGGGCGACGCCGTCGGAGCGCGCAAGCTGCTCGGAGTGCTCGAGGCGATGTACGATTTCTACAAGGAGCCGCGCTACCGGCCGAGCCCGTGGCTCACGCGCCGCGCCAAGCTCGGCGTGTCCCTGCTCACAGCGGAGTAAATTTATGCTCGACGCCTACATCTACGACGGACTGCGCTCTCCCATCGGCCGCCACGCCGGCAAGCTCGCGCCGCTGCGGCCCGACGACCTGGCCGGCGAAGTAATCCGCGAGGTGGTCGCACGCAACAAGGTCGGCCCCAGGGAGATTTCCGACGTCGTGCTCGGCTGCGTGACGCAGGCGGGCGAGGACTGCCGCAACGTGGCGCGCTTCGCGGCGCTGCTCGCGGGTCTGCCCCCGACCACTCCCGGCGTCACGGTGAACCGGCTGTGCGCGAGCGGGCTGCAGGCGGTGACCGACGCGGCGCGCGCAGTGACCTGCGGCGAAGGGGATCTGTACATTGCCGGAGGCGTCGAGAGCATGACGCGCGCGCCCTACGTGCTGGCGAAGTCGGAGTCGCCCTACAGCCGGGAGGTGAAGATGTACGACACCACCATCGGCTCGCGCTTCCCGAACCCGCGCTTCGCCAAGCAATACGGCGACCAGTCGATGCCGCAGACCGGCGACAACGTCGCCAAGGAGTTCGGCATCGCGCGCGAGCAGGCCGACGAGTTCGCGCTCGCCTCGCAGCAGAAATACGCCAAGGCCGAAGCCGAGGGCTTCTACAAGGGCGAGATCATGCCGATCGCGCTGCCCGCGAGGAAGAAGGATGCCCCGCCCACGATGGTGGACGCCGACGAGCATCCGCGGCGCGATTCGACGATGGAGTCGCTCGCGCGCCTGAAGCCGCTGTTCGAGGGCGGCGTGGTCACCGCCGGCAACGCCTCCGGCGTGAACGACGGCGCAGCCGCCCTGCTGGTCGGCAGCAAGGCGTGGGGTGACAAGCGCGGAAGGAAGCCCATCGCCAGGATCCTGTCTGCCGCGTCGGCCGGAGTCGAGCCCCGCATCATGGGGGTCGGCCCTGCTTACGCGATTCCGCTCGCGCTCGAGCGCGCCGGCCTCAAGCTCAAGGACATGGACGTCATCGAGATCAACGAGGCGTTCGCCAGCCAGGTGCTCGGGTGCCTCAAGCTGATGCAGGTCGACTTCAAGGACCCGCGCGTCAACCCGAATGGCGGTGCGATCGCGATTGGCCACCCGCTCGGCTGCTCCGGCGCGCGCCTCGCGCTCACCGTGGCGCGCGAGCTCGAGCAAAGCGGCGGCCGCTACGCGGCGGTGTCCCTGTGCATCGGCGTAGGTCAGGGGCTCGCGCTGATCCTCGAAAGAGTGAACTGAGGAGAAATCGATGAATGCGCCCGGCAAACCGAAGACGAAGGCGGTGTTCGTCTGGGACGACCCGCTGCTGCTGAACGATCAGCTCACCGCCGACGAGCGCATGGTGCGCGATGCGGCGCATGCCTATTGCCAGGGCAAGCTCGCGCCGCGCGTGCTCGAGGCCTTCCGGCACGAGAAGACCGATCCTTCGATCTTCCGCGAGATGGGCGAGCTGGGGCTGCTCGGGCCCACGATTCCCGCGCAGTACGGCGGCCCGGAATTGAACTACGTCAGCTACGGCCTCATCGCACGCGAGGTCGAGCGCGTCGACTCGGGCTACCGCTCGATGATGAGCGTGCAGTCCTCGCTCGTCATGCTGCCGATCTACGAATTCGGCACCGAGGCGCAAAGGCAGAAGTTCCTGCCGAAGCTCGCGCAGGGCGAGTGGATCGGCTGCTTCGGCCTGACCGAGCCGAACCACGGCTCCGACCCGGGCTCGATGCAGACGCGCGCGAAGAAGGTCGCGGGCGGCTACAGCCTCAGCGGCTCGAAGATGTGGATCTCCAACTCGCCGATCGCCGACGTGTTCGTGGTCTGGGCGAA
>Ga0187773_10000297_pt1 | contig 20149 bp, 18 predicted proteins | sample 0216_BV02_MP05_1_FD_133133 | JGI IMG/M metagenome (GOLD analysis project Ga0187773, IMG submission 133133) | Tropical peat soil microbial communities from peatlands in Department of Meta, Colombia - 0216_BV02_MP05_10_MG | ecosystem: Environmental > Terrestrial > Soil > Wetlands > Peat | place...
CGTGCGGAGTTGGGCCGGATCCTGTGCGCGCTGAACCACTTCGACGCGGGCCTGATCCATGAGGGCAACCGGCCGCCGGACCGCCCGCGCGACACGTCGCTGATCTCCCACCGCGCCGCCCGGCTGCTCGGCTGGGCGCCGCGCTCACTCTCGAGCCTCGCCCGCCATCCCGAAGCCGCGCGTGCCTGACCCGTCGCACGTGATGTGGGGCGGCCGGTTCGCGGAGCCGATGGATCCGCGCCTCGACCGCCTGAATCGGAGCCTGCCGGTGGACCGTCGGCTGTGGCGCGAGGACCTGGCCACCAATCGCGCCTGGGTGCGCGCCCTCGCCGCGTGCGCCGCCGTGACCGCCGCCGAGCGGGACACGCTGCTGGCCGGCCTCGACAAGGTCGAGCGCGCGCTCGCCGCCGGTGCGGCCGAGTCGGCGGCCGACGAGGACGTGCACTCGCTGGTCGAGCGCCTGCTGGGCGAGGCCATCGGTCCCGTGGCCGGCAAGCTCCACACCGGCCGGTCGCGCAACGACCAGATGGCCACCGACCTCAGGCTGTGGACCACGGGGGCCCTCGCGCGGCTGGACGGCGCGCTGGCGGCCCTGGGCCACGCGATCATCGAGCAGGCGGAGCGCGGGCTCGACCTCCTGATGCCCGCGTACACGCACACGCAGCGCGCGCAGCCAGTGCGCTTCGCGCACTGGATGCTGGCGCACGCCTGGCCGCTGGCGCGCGACCGGACGCGCCTGGCCGACGCACGGCGCCGCACGATGGTGCTGCCGCTGGGCTCCGGCGCGATCGCGGGATCGGGATTCGCCGTGGACCGGTCCACCCTGGCCGCCGACCTCGGCTTCGCCGCGGTGAGCGCGAACTCGATGGATGCGGTGGGAGACCGCGACTTCGCGATCGAGGCGGTCTTCACGGCCTCGCTCACCGGGGTGCACCTCTCGCGCCTGGCGGAGGACCTGGTGCTGTTCTCGTCCGCGGAGTTCGGCTTCATCAGGCTGGCCGAGCCCTTTACCACGGGCAGCAGCCTGATGCCGCAGAAGCGGAACCCCGACTCCCTCGAGCTGGCGCGTGGCGTGGCGGGGCACTTGGTCGGCCGCCTGGTCGGCCTCCTCACGACGCTGAAGGCGATGCCGACCGGCTACCAGAAGGACCTGCAGGAGAACAATGCGGCGCTGTTCGAGGCGCTGGACCGGACGCAGGCGGCGGCCGAGCTGATGACGGGCGTGGTTGCGACGCTGACGCCGGATGCCGCGCGGATGTCGGCGGCCCTCGACGCGTCGGTGCTCGCGACCGACCTGGCCGATCTGCTGGTGGCGTCGGGCAAGGCCTTCCGCGAGGCGCATGCCCTGGTGGGGGCGCTGGTCCGGCGGGCCGAGGAGCTCGGCGTCCCGCTGGACCGGATCGGAGCAGCCGAGGCGGCGAGGCTCGACCCCGCGCTGCCAGCCCGGCTGGCCGCGCTGGGTGGGCCGGCGGCGGCGGTCGAGCGGCGCGGAGTCGCCGGTGGCACCGCCCGGGCGGCCGTGGTCGCGCAGCTGGAGGCCGCGCGGGCGGAGTTTGCCGTCTAGCGGCGCCGCGCTTGCACCGGGGCCGATGTTCGGCTACTATGATTTGATGGCGCCGGGTAGGGCGCCCTGGGACGTGGTCACGACAACTGTAGCACCCGCGTCATCCCGTCCCGTTCGCGCCGAGCGAGACGGGCTTTTTCATGTACGGGCTGGGGCTCGGAGGGTATTCCGGGTGCGATGCCTCGCGTTGAACGCCTCGTTCGAACCGCTCACCATGGTGCCGGTGCGGCGGGCGCTGCGGCTCGTCATCGACGGCAAGGCGGAGATCGTCGAGGCGGACGCCGGGCGCGTCGCGCGCTCGGCGCGGCTCGCGATCCCCAGGCCGGCGGTCATCCGGCTCGTCAAGTTCGTTCACGTGCCTCGGCGCTTCCGCCGCCAGGTCACCAACACCTTCCTGTTCGCGCGTGACGGCTACCGCTGCCAGTTCTGCGCGCGCCCGCAGGTGCAGTTCAAGCCGCGGGAGTGCCTCACCCGCGACCACCTGGTGCCTCTGTCGCGTGGTGGGACCAATGCGTGGACCAACGTCGTGACGGCGTGCTCCACCTGCAACGCGCGCAAGGGCAACCATCTGCCGGAGGAGCTGGGCATGCACCCGGTCAGGCCGCCGGTAGAGCCGCACTTCGTCCACCTGGCGTGGGCGGTGCGCCGGTTGACCCCGACCCAGGCCAAGTACATCCGGCTCTTCTATGGCGCCGAGGTCCTCGCGGAGCTGTCGGCGCTGTAACCGCGGCGCTCGCCGCACGTCATCCCCGAAATGCAACGCCCGACCTGGAACGGAAGTCGGGCGCCGAACGGTCGGCTGAGGTCAGGACTGACCTAGACCTTGCGCGCGGCGCCCGTCGCTTCCGACGGAGGGGTTATGGTGCTCGGGCCCTTCTCGGGATGGACTGCTAGAGAAGGAGCGGGGAATACGAGCACCGGGCAGGAGGTCTGAGCGATCAGGCGCTCGAACGCGTCGCCGGACGGTTCGGGCCCGGTCACAATCAGGGAGGCGCCGGGCGGGATGGTCTCGCCCGCGCCCAGAGTCGTCGAGTGCAGCGTCACCGGCACCAGCGCACGGGCCCGGGCTTCGAGCGCGGCGTGCTGGCGGCTGCCCGAGAGCAGGTAGGGCCGCTCGAACAGCCGCGGCGCTGCCGCATCGAACGCCGCCGGGACGATCAGCAGCGGAATGTGGGACTCCTCGAGCAACAGCCGCAGCGTGGAGCCGATGATCGCGCCGGTCGGCGCGACGGAGCAGTGCGCCCCCAGCACCAGCACTTGGCAGGTCCTGAGCTCGGCCAGCGAGGTGAGCCAGCGGACCCGGTCGCCGCGCTTCAGGGCGATGTCCGCCTCCACGTCGCGCGCCGAGAGCTGCACGGCGAGCCGGTCGAGGCGCGGCCGCAGCGTGTCGAGCTCCTTGACGCATTCCGTGCCGACACCCTCGATGGCATGGAACAGCGTGGCGCGCCGGACGCCCGCGCTCACCAGATCGGGCAGCCACCCGGCCACCCGGTCTGCGAACGGCGCAGCGTCCACGGCGATGAGGAGGGACTCGATCACGGGTCACGTTCCTTGCGCAACGCGTACCAGCGGTCGCACAACCCGGACCAGTTCGCTAACACGTTGGAGCTGAGCTACTTACACAACGACCCCGAGCAGTGCCGCCCGGGGCCGTCACCCTCCATGAGACAACGTGTCCGCGCCGGCGCGCGCCGCGCGTGGCTACCCCGTCTCAATCCTCGTGGGCTCCTCGTCGCCCAGGTCCTCGGGCTCGCCCTCCTCGGGCTCGCCCCGATAGCGCTTCAGCTTCCGGTACAGGGTGCGGCGGTCGATGCCGAGCACCTCGGCGGCCCGGCCCTGGTGGCCGTTCACTTCCTCGAGGACGGAGAGGATGTACTCGCGCTCCAGCCGGTCGAGGTTCCAGCGGTCCGAGCGCGCCGCCTTGAGGAGGTCGTGCTCGCGGCGCCGGTACAGGCCCTCGCCCGGATCGAAGGGGATGGCCTTGGCTCCGGCGTGCATGATCACCGAGCGCTCGATGAAGTTCTCGAGCTCCCGGACGTTGCCGGGCCACTCGTACTCCATGAGCCGTTGCATGGTGGTCGGCGGGATGGCCGGCGGCGTCACGCCGTGCTCGGCCGCGGCTCGGCGCAGGAAATAGGCGGCGAGCAGAGGGATGTCGTCGCGGCGCTCGGTCAGCGGCGGCACACGGATGGGGAAGACGCTGAGCCGGTAGTAGAGGTCCTCGCGGAACCGGCCCGCGCGCACTTCCTCCCCGAGGTCGAGGTTGGTGGCCGCGATGAGCCGGATGTCGATCGGGACTGGCTCCCGGCCTCCGACGCGCATGATCGACCGCTCCTGCAGCGCGCGCAGGAGCTTGACCTGGATATTGGCGGAGACCGTGCCGATCTCGTCGAGGAACAGCGTCCCGCCGCTCGACTCCTCCATCAGGCCGCGCTTGTTCGCGATCGCGCCGGTGAAGGCGCCCTTCACGTGGCCGAACAGCTCCGACTCCAGCAGGGTCTCCGGGATGGCCGAGCAGTTGACGGCCACGAAGGAGCGCTCGGATCGGCCGCTCAGGGCGTGGATGGAGCGGGCGACCAGCTCCTTGCCGGTGCCCGTGTCGCCGGTGATGAGCACCGTGGCGCGGCTCGGGGCGACGCGCGCGATGAGGTCGCGCACCCGCTCGATGGCGGGGCTGCGGCCCACCATCTCGACCCCCGGGCCCTCGGTCTTCACCTGACGGCGCAGGCGGGCGACCTCGCGCCTGAGCTCCGTCTCCTCCTGGGCGCGCCGCAGCGTGAGCAGCAGCTCCTCGGTGCGGAAGGGCTTGCTGACGTAGTCGAACGCGCCGCGCTTCATCGCCTCGACCGCCGTGTCCACCGAGCCGAAGGCCGTCATCACGATGAACGGGGTGTCGGTCTGCAGGGTGGGACCGACCGCGAGGACGTCCATCCCCTGGACGCCCGGCAGGTTCAGGTCGAGCAGCACGGCGTCGAACAGCTGCTTGTCCAGCTCGGCCAGCGCGGCCTCGCCGGTCGGCGCGCCCACGGCCTCATAGCCCGCCTCGCCGAGGATCTTGGTCAGCAGGCCGAGGACGACACTGTCGTCCTCGACCACCAGAACGCGTCGCCGGACGGCCTGCTCGACCGCTTCGGGCTCAGTCATGGCTCGTGGATGCCGGGAGCCGGATGATGAACGCGGCGCCGCGGCCTGGCTCGGAGGCCGCTTCGATCGTCCCGCGGTGTGCCTTGACGATCTGTGCCGCGAGCGCCAGGCCGAGTCCGGTTCCTCCGGACCGCGAGAAGAAGGGCGTGAAGATGTGGGGCAGATCCGACTCCGCGATCCCCGGCCCGCTGTCCGCGACCACGATCTCCACCAGGTCGGGCGCCACGGTGCGGGTCGCGATGTGCAGCCGGCCGCCGGCCTCGGCCATCGCGCGCTGAGAGTTGAGGAAGAGGTTGATGAGCACCTGCTGGAGCTGCGCCTCGTCGGCATGGATGGTTGGCAGGTCCGGGTCCAGCTCCAGCTCCAGCCGGATGTGATGGCGGCCCAGCTGTGGCTGGACCAGGCTGGTGGCCTGCTCGACCACGTCGTTGACCAGTGTCGGGGTGAAGACCAGTCCCGCCGGCTTGGCCAGGTTCACCAGCCGGCGCGCCAGCTTGGCGATGCGATCGGTCTGCGACAGCAGGACGTGCATCTCCTCCCCGCCGCCGCAGAAGTTGCAGCGGGACTGCAGCATGTGGTCCACCGCCACGGCGATGGCGGTCAGTGGCGCGCCGATCTCGTGCGCCACGCCCGCCGCCACCTGGCCCGCCGTGGCCAGCCGCTCCGCCGTCAGCAGCTGCCGCTCGATCCGCTTGCGGTCGGAGATGTCCCGCAGAATCGCCGAGTAGCCGATGAGGTTGCCCATGTCGTCGTACACGGCCGTGCGGGTGAGGCTCACGTCGAGGATGCGGCCGTCCTTGGCCTTGCGCCGTGTCTCGTAGTCGCGAATGGAACCCTGTGCGATGGTGGTGCGGCGCATCCAATCCATCTCACCCCGCGCCAGTTCCTCCTCCGGGAGGAGGACAGAGAATGGCTGGCCCACGAGCTCGGCGCTCTCGTACCCGAACATCCGTTGCGCACCCCGGTTGACGGAAAGGATGTGGTCGTCGGGGCTCACGCAGATGATGCCGTCCGCCGCCATGTCGAGGATGGCGGCGACCAGAGCTGGGTCAGGTGGGGCGCTCGTCTGGGGCATCGTGTCCCGGAAACTGGCCAAGTTGCGTCAGTTCCGCAACTTCGGAGGCGTGCAGGCCTGGCCTCCGCCCCGGCCTCGGTCGAGCCGCAAATGGGTAGTGCAATCTGACCTATTCCGAGTCCGGGTCACACGTTACAATTACCTGCGCTGGCGCTCTTCGAGCGCTGGCGGCTGGCGCCCCAGGCACGAAATCCGCTGGAGTGGACTCCCATAGGGCGACTTGGAGGCTGTCGGGAGGCACGCTCCCACGCCGCGCCGCTGGCAGGATTGCGAGCCCCGGGGAGCTGGTTCGACCGTGTCAACTGCGCGAGGCTGCTCGAGGCGCCGGCGCACCTGTTCACCCTCAACACCCGGTATGGCACTATGACGACGAAGGTGATGGTCTTCACCGCACTGCTCGCGATCGCCGCAACTGGCGCGCTCCGCGCCCAGCAACCGGCAGCCCAGCAACCGGCAGACGCCGCCTCGCTCTATGCCCGGAGCTGCGCATCGTGCCATGGCGCCAAGGGGACGCCGAGTCCGGCCATGCTGCACTCGATGCCCGGACTGCCGGATTTCGCTTCGGCCGCGATCGCGTCGGTGCCGGACAGCGTGCTGCGCAACGTGATCACGAACGGCAAGCCGCCGATGATGCTGGCGTACAAGACCCGGCTGACGGCCGATCAGATCTCGGCGCTCGTCACCTACATCAAGGCGTTCAGCAGGCACTAGGTCCGAATCGCCGGGGGGCCGCGCGGCCCCCCGGACGGCCCTTCTTCGCGAGGCCCGGGCCGCGCCGGCGGCCCAACTCGGAGGGATCATGAACCCCATTCGAGCAGTGGTTGCGCTCGGCGCAGTCGCCGGGTGGCTGGGCACCGCGCCCGCGCGCGCCCAGCAGGCGACCCATACGCCGCCCCAGATGCTTCATCCGGCGGCCGGCAAGCAGGACTGCCTGAGCTGCCACGGGCGCGGCGCGAACGAGCATATCACGTCCATCCCGGCCAGCCACACGTTCGGGAACAGCGCGTGCACGATGTGTCACAAGCCCAGCGCCGCCGTCCCGAAGGACATCCCGCACGAGGTCGGGGAGGCGCGCGCGGATTGCCGCAAGTGCCACGTCCAGGGCGCCGCGGCCGGTGCAGCGCCGGCCGTGTCCCCGCCGGCGTCGCACGCGCGATTCGATGGATCCACCTGCCGTTTGTGCCACCAGAGCGCCGCGGCGGCGCAGCCCAAGCCACCCGGGAGCGGCCGCGATGACGACCGCACGCGCTGAGGGCCGCGGCCGCGTGGCGGGCTGGCTGCCTGCCGCGGCGGTCGCGCTGGTGCTCGCGGTCGCGCCGGCGCGCGCGCAGCAGCAGCCGCGGAGTACGTGCGTGGACTGTCACCGGGGCCTGAGCGGCGCATCGGGCGCCGGTCACGGATTCGCGGCCTGGAGCGGCTCCCGCCATGCTGCGGCCGGCGTGACCTGCGAGGCCTGCCACGGGGGCAACCCCGCGGCGACGGATGCTCAGACGGCGCATCAGGGCGTCAGCCGCTCCAGCGAGCCGACGAGCCGCGTGTACTTCACCCGCATCCCGGCGACGTGCGGGCGCTGCCACGCGGCGGAGGCCGCGTACTTCCGATCCAGCATCCACTACGCGCGGCTGGAGAGCGACGGGCGCGGCCCGAACTGCGTCACCTGCCACGGCTCCATGGCCACGTCCGTGCTGACGCCGGAGCGGTTGCTCGGCACGTGCTCCGCCTGCCACGCGCCGAACGGGGTCGCGCCGGCCGGGAAGGCGCGCGAAGCCGCACAGGTCCTGGAGCTGGTGCGCGCCGAGAACATCCTGTACGACGTGGTTTCCAACGTCGCGGCGACGCAGCGCTCCGCGTCCGGCGCGGCCCGGGCGCGCATTCTGCTCGGCGACGCGGACCGGCATCTGAGCGCGGCGGCCGAGGTCTGGCACAGTTTCCGCCTCGACTCGGCTGTCGACCGGCTGGGGAATGCGCGGCAGGCCATGGTCGCCGCATGGGTCGCGCTGGGTCGCCCGGCGCCACGGGAGGGGCAGCTGCACGCCCCGGTCCGCGGTCCCCGGTGAAGACGGCCCCCGACCGCCTGTCGATCGTCTCCCTGGCAGCGGGAGTCCTGCTCGCGCTGCTCCTCGCCTTCACGCTCCACCTTCCGCAGCGGCTGCTGGCGCTCGTCCGGCCTGCGGCCGCGGCGCACCGGCTCGACGGGAAGGTCGAGCCGGGCGAATACCGGTTCCGCTACGCCGACGCTGCGAGCAAGCTGGTCTTCGAGTGGAGCATCGTGGGCGACCGGCTGATCGGCGCCGTCTCGACGCCCGACAGTGGGTGGGTGGCGGTCGGCTTCGGGGGCGAAGGCCCGCTGATGTACGGGGCCGACATCGTGATCGGGTACGTGGACGCGCACGGCGCGCACGTCGAAGACCACTATGCGAACACGCCGGTGAGTCACCTGCCGGACACCGCGCTCGGCGGACACGACGACATCATCGCGTCCGCGGGTCTGGTCACCCGTGCTGGCACGACGATCGAGTTCGAGCGGCCACTGGCCGCGCACGACACCACCGACCATGCCATCGCGGCCGGACAGACGCACGTCATCATGGCGTCGTCGGGGGCCGCGGATTTCGTCTCGTACCACGCCGGCGGCCGCAAGGCCGTCGCTTTGCTCGACCTGTTCGCCGGACCGCCGGCCGCCGCGGCTGGGGGCGCGAGTCTGCTGCCCGACCACATCACCGACGTCCAGATCATGATCGCCACCTGGATGGCGGTGCTCCTCATCATCGGCATCCACGGCATCGCCGCTGCATGGACTGAGGGGACGGCCGAGGCGGGCGGGGCGTCGGCGGAGCGGACCGGCGTGGCCGTGGCCCTGATCGTGGTCCTGATCCTGGTCGAGCTGGGCGCGCTGGGGACCTTCGCCATCACGGTCGTCCGGGCTGGGGCCGTCTGGCTCCTTGGCGCGAGTCTCGCGGCGGGGCTCCTGGCGCTGGCGGGGATCGTCGTGCTGTACAGCCGCGCGTTTGTGCGCTGGCGGCCCGTGCGCACCGAGCGCGACGACGGGATTCCGTGGTGAGGGACGGCCGGGCCCCGCAGCGGACCCGGCGAGCGGAGGGCACAGCGTGGATCGCAGACGTTTCGCCAATTGGTCGCTGAAGACGGGGATCGTGGCCGCCGTCGCGGCCGTGATCCCGGGCGTCGTCACGCTCCGCGGGCGGTCCCGGTCGGGCGCCACGCGCAGCGTGGAGCCCGGGGACCGCTTGACCTTCGCACTGGGAGAGAACGCGGGGCAGGCGATCACCCTGGGGAGCTTCACCCAGAACGAAGCGGTGCTCGCCTATCCCGAGGGGAAATCGGACAACCACGAGAACCTCATCGTGGTGTGCAAGCTCGATCCCGCGGCGATCAAGGCGCCGACCGATGTCGCAGGCGTCGCCCAGGGCGTGGTGGCGTACAGCGCCATCTGCACGCATCTGGGATGCACGGTGCGGTTTTCGGAGGAGCCGATGGAGCAGGCTCCGTTCCCGCACATCCACTGTCCCTGCCACGGGGCGATGTTCGATCCGCAGCGGGGCTGCACGGTGCTGGGCGGGCCTGCACCGAGGCCGCTGCCGCAGCTCCCGGTCAAGCTGAACGACAAGAGTGAAGTGGTCGTGGCCGGGCCGTTCAGCGCCGCGATCGGCGTGAAAGCGTAGCCGGCGCGATGACCGTCCTCGGTTGGATCGACGACCGGCTCTCCCTGGACCGGTTCCGGGCCAAGTATCTCGGCAAACCCTTTCCGGTGCATCCGACGTTCTTCCTCGGGGAGATCGCGCTGTTCTGCTTCGTCGTGCTGGTGGCGACGGGCCTCTACCTGGCGCTGTTCTACGAGCCGTCGGCCCAGGTCCTGACGGGTCAGGGCGGCTCCGTGCCCGCCGCGTATGCCAGCGCCGTGGCAATCGAAGCCCAACCGTTCGGCGCGCTGGTGCGGCGAGTCCACCACTGGGCCGCGCATCTGATGATCGCCTCGGTGCTGCTTCACCTGCTCCGCGTCTACTTCACGGCAGCCTATCGCAAGCCACGGGAGCTGAACTGGGTGCTGGGTCTCGCGCTGCTGGGCGTGACCATCGGGGCCTCGTTCGCGGGCTACCTCCTGCCGTACGACCAGTTCTCCGTGACGGCCACTGCCATCGGCTACGGAATCACGCGCTCGATTCCCTGGATCGGGCCGACGGTGGCTGACTTCGCCTTCGCTGGCCCATTCCCGTCGGCGGCCACGCTGCCGCGGTTCTTCGCCTACCACGTGGTCTGGGCACCGCTGGTGCTGAGCGCGCTGATCGGCCTCCACTTGCTGGTGGTGCTGAAGCAGAAGCACACCGAGCTGCGCGAGCGGACGCCTCAGGCGGGCTCCGCGGACGCGGCGCTGATCGAAGGGATCCCGCTCTGGCCCGAGCAGACGGCGCTGATGGGCGTGCTGTTCCTGCTGATCGCGGCGGTCCTCGCCGCGCTCGCGGCGTTCCTGCCGGTGCACCCCTCGGCGTTCTATGGTCCGCCCCAGCCCATGACGCCGGAGGTGAAGCCTGACTGGTACCTGCTGTGGGTGTACGGCGCGCTGCGCCTGATTCCGGGGAACCTCAGCTTCCGGCTCCTCGGTGCAACCATCGGGTCCGAGGCGATCGGCGCGATGCTGGTGCCGGGCATCCTGTCGCTCATCATCCTGCTGGTGCCGTGGCTGGACCGCACGCCGTCCTCCCTGTACTACGCCGAGCATCCCACGGCCGGCCCCGGGCGGCTCGCGCTGGGGCTGGCCGTCATCACGTTGTTCCTCGCGCTTTCGCTGGCCGGCTTCGGCAGCGAGCTCGGCTTGAGCGTCCCGGTGCTGTGGGGGATCACGGTGCTGGCTCCGATCGCCGTCGGCTGGGTCACGCGGCTGTTGGTGCTGAGGAGACCGGAGACTACGAGCCTGGGCCACATGGTGCGCTGACTGCGGCTCAAGGGGCCGGGGCGAGAACGTCGAGGGGCCAGCCGAAGCGGCTGGCCCCTTCGCGTCACGGGGCACGACCTCACGCCGGTGCTAGGATTTCGGGACGCCGGTCGTGTGGCAGATCAGGCACATCGCGCGGTTCTTGCTCGCCACGCCGGGGTCGAAGCTCGGCCCATGCGGGTTGATGTGCCAGCCGGTGGTCGCCGAGTGGCAGCGCAGGCAGAAGTCCTGTGCGTGGCAGCTGGCGCACGTCTCGATGGCCCGTCGCGCGACGCCGCCATGGCCGAACAACCAGCCCGGCTGCTTGTCGTGGTAGCGGCCCGCCCCCACCGGCGCATTGGTGTTGGCACGCCCGAGCATGCGGTGGCAGTCGCGGCAGAAGATCTGCGTCTGGTGGCACGCGGCGCATTCGGCCTCCGCGGCGTACGCCTGCTGGGCGTGCCGCTACACGAAGTTCGCGCCGTGGAAGCCCGGCGCCTTGGCGGCGTCGTGGCAGCTCGCGCAATACGACGGGCGGTGGCAGGTGTTGCAGGTCGCCGTGCCGCCGGCTGCGAGGACCCTGTGGCGGAGCGCCATGCCGGGCAGGTGGTCGGACGGCTTGAGGCCCGCGAGGTCTACGCCGAAGGCACCGCCCCTTACCCGGCGTGGCAAGGCGGCCAGCGCCGGGACGCGCTCCTGGACGCGGTGGCAGCCGATGCAGGATTCCCGCGCGTGGCAGTTGGCGCATTCCGTCACGCCGGCCCGGGCAGCCGCGCTGTGCCGCTGCGCCCAGCCCGGATCGGTGTGCGACGGCGGGACCGGATAGGTGCGCGACTCCCCGGCGACGATCGCCGCGACCCGGTCGTCAGCCGCCAGCTTCTGGACGGCTGCGACGGCCTGCGCGTTCACGTGGCACGAAGCGCAGAACTGCTGCGCGTGACACACCGCGCAGGTAGGCCCCGCCGCGGCCTCCTGGTGGTGGAGGACCCAGGTGGCGTCGTGCGTCGGCGGCTTGGGGAAGCTGCGGATCGCGGCGACGTCGAGGCTGGCCGCGTCGTGGAGCGTCGTGTGGCAGGGCTCGCAGCTCTGCTGGGTTAGGTGGCTCGTCGCGCCTTGCCCGTGGCAGGTGACGCACCGCTCGGGATCGGCGCGGCCGACTTCCATGAACGGGGCAGAGTCGGCACGCGCATGGCAGCGCTGGCACGCGGGTATGGTGCTGTCCATCCCCTGCAGCATTGCCACGTGGGGCGCGTGATCGAGGGTCACGTTGCTGGGCCGCACCGGCCTGGGTTGCCAGTCCACGCGGCGCGCCATGTCGCCGTTGTGGCAGCCGGCGCACAGCTCGGGCGACGGGAAGAAGCTCGCCGTGTCGCCCGTCGCGATGCCGCCATGACAGGCGTCGCAGGTGGTGAACAGGCCGGCGTGGCGGGCATGCGGGAACGTGTCGGCCACGGCGCGCGGAGCCGCGGGCGCTGGGCGGCGGCCGCCGGGCGACCAGGCCGCTGCCAGCACCGCCGACAGGGCCAGCACGCCGGAGAGCGCGCGCGCGATCATTGGTAGCCTCCCGCGTGATCGGCGTCGGCGCCCATGGTCCACTCCAGCGTGAGCGACGCGCGGGTCTGGTTCCAGTCGAGGCCGTTCTGGCCCGTCAGGCGCCGCTGGAAGTAGCGCATGACGTCGGCGCTGCACGCGAGTCCGTGACCCAGCGGGCTGCGGATCTCGGCGCCGATGCCGTACACCGTGCTGCCGGACACCCGGAACATCCCGTCCTGCTGGAAGGCCGTGGCGCGGAACCCGGCCCGCCAGCCACCGTCCGGGGCGTATGCGGCGCTGACGTCGCCGCCGCTCTGTTTGCCACCGAACCCCACCTGGAGATGGTAGCTCCCGTCGAGCGCGTACTGGCCCTTGCGCACGTGCGCTCCGAGGCCGAGCTCCTTCTGGTCGTCACCCACGTCCACCAGGAACGGCGATCCGCTGGACAGCGGCTGCCAGCGGCGATAGGTGAAGGAACCGGAGAGCCCGACGTTCGCCGACGCCGCGACGTTGGCCGTGGCGGTGTAGCCGTAGTGCGACTCGGGCATGAAGGCGCCCCAGATCGTCGTCAGGTCCAGCGCCGGCCGGTACTGGAACGCCTCGAGCTCGACCGACCAGGTGCGGGAGACGAGGACGGTAGCGGCGAGACTTGCCTTGCCCCACTCCTTCCGGGCCACATCGGCGTCCGCCGAGCCCGAGAGGATCAAGCGCGACCCGAGCGCGAGCCGGCCGTCGAAGGCGGCGCGCTCGGAGATGAGGCCGCTGCGGTCGCTCAGCAGCTCGCGCTGGTAGATGGCGGAGAACGTCGAGCGCGCGGACGGCGCGGCCCGTACCGACGCGCCGAGCAGGATCGAGCCCTGATCGGGCCGCAACGGGTCGAGCGACGTGATCGCCGAGCTGTTCGGGGCATCGAGTGAGGCTCGCGCCAGGCCGCGCCCACCGTAGCCCTCGATGCGAATCGCAGGGATCGGCAGCCACGCCGCCGTGATCCCGTCGAACGCGTACCACCCAAGCCCCGACGCCCGCTGCTGGCGCCCTCCGCGGAGGACGTAGCTCGTCCGACCCAGCTCGAGGTACGCGTACAGCGCATCGAAGTGGTCACTGGAGCGCGGCCAGACGAGGCTGGAGCCCAAAGCCGCGCGCGCCCGGAATAAGCCGTAGGCTCTGAGGCCGGGAACGCCCAGGCCCCACGCGGAGAGCTCGAGGTCTTGAGTGAACGGGGCGGCGTAGGCGACCGGCAGCGTCCGGTACGCACCGCTGCCCGAGTCGGCGGCCGAATCGTACTGGATAGGCCGGAGCTGCGCGTACTGCACCGTGCTGGTGCCGTGCAGGCGCACGGACTGCGCGTGCAGGGCCTGGACGGCGGCCGTGGCCTCGCAGGCTGCGGCGCCGAGCACCAGCGCGACGGTCCGAAATCGTCGTGGACACATGGTCAGTTGGTCCCTCTGGCCAGCACGCGGTGGCACTGCTCGCAGACCTTGCCCGGCGCATGCCGCGTCTGGGTGGTGTGGCACATCAGGCACATTTCCCGGGAAGCTGGGAGGTTCGCAGCGCGGGCGCCATGACACGACGCGCTGGAGCAGCTCGCATGGGCGCTCACCGTGTGGCGCGCGAGCGCGTTCGCGCCACCGTGGCACGCCACGCAATTGGCCGTGGCGGTGTGATGGTTGACGTGACAGGCGCCGCACTGCGCTCCGTCCGGCGCGCGCGCCGGCGAACTGGTGTGGCAGTGCACGCAGGCGACGCTGGCGTGGCGCTGGTGCTCGAATGGCAGCCGCCGGGTGACGGTGACCTGATCTGCCGCGAGCTTGAAGCTCTGCTGCGTCTCCAGCGCGGCGCGGCCGAGCGCGGCGGTGTCGTGGCAGGTCGCGCACTGCTCGCGCCCCGGCCCGACGTGGTGGCAGCGCTGGCAGTCCGCGACCGATCTGATGAGCAGCTGGCCGTGCTGCACCCGGCTGGAGTGGCAGGCCGAGCACGCCTGGCCGCGGTGGTCACCGTGCGAGAACCGCACGCCGCCGCCGCCCGGCGCCCGGCGGGCGCCACCCTGCTGCGCGCCGCCCATCTCCCCGAGCCAGGCGCCGCCGAGCGACGCGAAATCGGCCACCGCGGTCGGTGCCCGCAGGGAGGTTCGCGTCCCCGCCGCACCCGCGCGCTGTGCGCTCGGCGCCTCCCGCGGAATGTTGGCGTGACAGCGCACGCAGTTCTTGCCGTCCACTCGCCAATTGTGCGGCTGATGGCAGGTCGTGCAGCGGTCGGGGTGAGGGACGCCGACGTGGAAGCTCACGGTGCGCCACGTGGCGTGGCACCCGGCGTTGGTGCAGCTCACGTCCTGGGGCGAGCTCTGGGTGTGCGGGTTGTGACAGTCGCCGCAGACCCCCTGGTGAGGGTCCTGCGCGATGTCGAGGCCCGTGATCTTTCCCTGCATGGCGTGGCACGACAGGCATTGCGCCGCCCGCGGCGTGAGCGGCTGACCGAGCGAGTCCACTGCCACACCCGGCGCCTCCGCCAGGAAGTTGTGGCAGGTGGTGCAGTGCAGGTCGGTGAGCTGCGACATCTTCCCGAGGTGGATGGTGTTGCGGTCGTGGCAGCCCGCCTGGAGGCAGGTCCGGTCCACCGGCGCGAACTCGTGCAGGGACACGCCGTGGCACTCCACGCATCGCATGCCCTCGAGCCTCGCACTCTTCGACTCGAGGTGGACCCGGTGGCCGGCGGTGGCGGCGACGATCTTCCACCGGGTGGAGTCTCCCGAGATGTGGCACCGGGCGCACACCTCGTTCGGAACGCGGGCGTGGCGGCCGATGGCGCTGGGGCGCTCGACCACGGTCAGCCACAGCTGGTGCATCTGCTCGGGCAGCCGCCCCTCGTGGCAGTTGTGGCATTCCAGCCTGGCGTGCACGCTGCGGCTGAACCGCTGGAACGGATCCACCATCAGGTGGCATGAGGTGCAGAAGCGGTTGTCGTGCTGCATGAAGTGCCACTGGCGGTAGCCGGCGACCGAGGCGCTGACGATCGCCACGGCGAAGATGGCCGCGATGGTGATGCGCCACTTCGGAGCGACGCGCCGCCACGACGCCAGGATCCACTCATAAGACCGTGCCATCCGAACTTATTCTCTCTCCATCGAGGCCGGGACGCAAAGCCCGCTGGCCCGAGGCCCGGACGCAAAGCGGGCCGGTTCCCGAGGGAACCGACCCGCCCGCTCATGTGAGGCTTCGTGCGCCGACCGCTACGGCGCCGGTCCCTGCTCGATCGCCGTTTGACCTCAGCGCGTGGCGATCCTCAGGTCGTACCGCGCTGCAACCTGAGCGACGCGTGCCTCGACGGCCGGCGGCGCGGCCAAGCCATATTGCGCCTTCACCGCGTTGATGGTCGCGACCAGGAGCACCCGCAGGTACGGGGCGTTGTGGGCTCCATGCGAACGGTCGTTGGCCACCAGCTGCACGTTGAACCGCCCGCCCTCGGCCGCCGTGTAAGGAAGCGTGTTGTTGGTCGTCGCGCTCCGGGTCTTGAACTCCGTGGCGGGCACCTTGGTCAGAAGGCCCGTGTCGACCGAGTCAATCTTGCCGTTCCCGTTGACGTCCTTCCACAGGGCGTCGGCGAGGTACTGGACGTCGGCGCTGGTGGACAGGAAGGCGGAGCGCGCCGCATCCTCCGAGCCATGGCAGCCGCTCGCCGTGCACGCCTTGAAGCTGCGCACGGAGATGTCGCACGAGTTGGTGGAGTCGATCCCGGCGGTGTCCACGCACGGAATCGCGTAGAAGCTGTGGCCGGTGTAGTGCCAGGCGAGCTGGCCCTTGGCGTTGTTCACGTCCAGCGTGGCGACGTGGCAGGTCGCGCACAGCGTCGGATTCGAAGCGGGGTTCGAGTGCGTCGTCATGCTGGTCGAATCCCACGTGAAGCCGGCCGGCCGCCATCCGGCGGTGCCGAGGAAGGTCGGGCCCTGCGGCGAGTGCGGGCCGCTGGCCGACGTGAGGTCGGGCACCGAGCGCCGCTTGTGGCACTGGATGCAGAGGTTGGTCGTGTCGGTGACGGTGATGGACGCCCGCAGTTCGTGCGTGTTGCTGGTGCCGTGCGGGGCATGGCAGGTCGTGCAGCCGATCGGGTAGGCCTTCGTGTCGCTGTTCTCAACGTACACGTCGCTCCCGCCGAACCGGGCCATGACCGTCTTGCCCTCGTGGCACTGCTTGCACGTGCCGGTGGTGTTCGAAATCGCGGGCGACTCGATCACGATGTGCGCCCCGCGCGACCAGTCCTCAAAGAACGGGTTGTGCGGCGGGCCGCTGTGGCACTCACCGCAGCCGACGCCCTGGGTCGAGTCGTAGGACACGAAGTACGCGATCGGCTGCGTCTCGTCCGGCGTGGTCACGTGCTTCTGGCCCGGGCCGTGGCACGCCTCGCACTGCACGTCCTGGAAGTACTTCTGCGAGGCCGGCGACGCGCTCAGGTAGCCGGCGCTGTCCGCGCCGATGTTGGTCGAGCCGTTCGTCGTGTGGCACTTGTTGCAGGCCGCGCTGGCGTGGCCACTCGCCTGCAGGTCCGCCCAGGCCTTGGCGTGCCCCGTCTGCGACCAGGTCTGCTGCTTCAGCACGTGGCAGTTGCCGCAGGTCGTCTGCTTCGTGTCGGCGTTGCTGTAGCCGACGAACGAGGCGTCGATGGCCGGCTGTGTCCCGCCACCCGGCGACGTGTTGTCCTTCACGCACGCAGTGGCTGCCAGCGCGAAGGCCGCGCCGGCCACGAGGTGTCGGATCCGTATCGAATGGCTCATAACATTTCCTCGCGCTTCACCCTTCGTTCTGTGCCCGTGGCGACCACGCCATGGTCTAGGTAGTCGTACGGATGAAGAGCAGGGGATATGCCAGTGGCAGATGCATGCTAAAATGTTGCTGGACATCATGATAAGTGCGTCATCGCAGGCAGGAATTTTGAACTCGAATCCCTTGTGTCCGAATTCACAAAGTCCCTTTGGAAAGATTGCGACATGGACTGGGAGCCAAAGACTCCCCCTTACGATGGCAGTGAGCCTGCCGGAGGCGTCGGACGCGAAACCTGATTAGGTTGCGGCCTCCCTTCGAACGGAGAACTGAGCGATGAAGGTCATATCCCTCGCCACCGTGGCCGCGGCGGCGCTGACGCTGCCGCTGGTCGCGCAGCAACCCGGCGGCATGGCGCACGACACGACGCACGGGCGGCCCATGCAGGGCGCGATGATGCATGGCATGATGGACATGGACTCCATGATGGCGCCCATGATGCGCATGATGGCGTACACCCCCGAGCACCTGCTCGCCCGGAAGGACACGCTGCATCTGACGGCCGATCAGGTCTCGCGGCTGACCGCCCTCGCCACCGCCGCCCGGACAGCGCACGACGCGGCGGCCCGCCAGGCCATGGTGCACATGGGTGAGATGGAGGAGGTGATGCACGGCGCCGCCCCGGACACCAGCGCAGTCAAGCACCACATGGATGCCGCGCACCGGTTCATGGGCGACGCGATGTGGGCCATGATGCGCTCAGCGGCCCAGGCGCGGGCGCTGCTGACGGACGCACAGCGTTCTCAGGTGGACGGCATGGCGAGGCGACCGATGGGGATGCGGCACGACGGGATGGGACAGCCGTAGGCTAGCCGAGCACTCCCCCGAAGAAGCGATGCAGCACGGCGCGGCCGGTCAGCTCGACGGCCGCGCGCCGTTTCTCGTCGAGGGTGACACCGGCCGGCAGCGCGTCCGCCCAATCGCGGGCGAGCGCCCGGTCGAGCTCCACGTGGAATTGCAGGCCGTAGGCGGTGTCGCCGACGCGAAAGGCCTGGTGCGGGTACTGGGCGCTCCCGGCCAGGTGCACGGACCCAGCCGGCAGATCGAAGGTGTCGCCGTGCCAGTGGAAGGCCGGCAGGCTCGGACCCGACGGGCCGAGCACGGGGTCGCGCGCGCCTTCCTCGGTGAGCGTTACGGGGGCGAACCCGATCTCCACGGCCGGGCCCCGGTAGACCCGTGCGCCACGCGCGGCCGCGAGGAGCTGCGCGCCCAGGCAGACGCCGAGCACCGGCATGCCGAGCGCGCAGGCATCGGCCAGCAGCCGCTGCGCCGCCGCCAGGTGGGGGTACGCCGCGGCGTCGCGCACGCCCATGGGGCCGCCCAGCACGATCAGCCCGTCGACCGCCTCCGCCTTGCGCAGGGCGTCCCCGCGGTCCATGCGCCGGACGTCGAGCGCGATCCCGTGGTCCCGCGCGACGGTCGCGATGAGTCCAGGCCCTTCGGAAGCGACGTGCTGGATGACAAGGAACCTGCGCGCCTGGCTCACGCGACCAGCTCCGTGCGACCAAGCTGCTCCAGCTGGCGCCGGCGATACGCTCCGAGCAGCGCCGCGCCGATCGCTCCGGCGAGCATGGAGTCGGGGTGGCTGACGATCTCGAGGTGGGCGGCGCGCTGCCGGCCCTGCTCCTCCTCCACCAGCTCGCGCAGGGCGGCGACCATGCCGGCGTCGCGCGCGAGGCCGCCGGTCAGCATCACCATGCCGTCGGCGCCGATGGAGCGCAGCAGCAGGACCAGGCGCCCCGCGATGCTCTGGTGGATGCCCTTGAGGATGTCGGCCGTCGTGATGCCCCGGCTCACCATGTTGATGACGTCCGTCTCCGCCAGCACCGCGCAGATGCCGGAGACCTTCTCAGGCCGCGTCGCCGAGCAGGACAGCTCACCCACGTCCTCGAGCGGCACGCCGAGGTAGCGGGCGATGTTCTCGAGGAACTGGCCGGTCCCGCTCGCGCACTGGCTGGTCATGCGGTGGCCGAGCACGCGCCCGCGCGCGTCCACCCGGATGCCCCGGGCGTGCAGGGCGCCGATGTCCAGCACCGCCCGGGTCTGGGGATGCAGGAACAGCGCGCCGCGGGCGTGGGTCGTCATGCTGTAGAAGTGGCCGGTCCGCCGCTCCACCGAGTCGCCGTCGCCGGTGCTGGCGACGTAGTCGAGCTGCCCGGGCTCGACGCCGGCGGCCGCGCAGGCCTGCTCGAAGGCGTGCGCGGCGACCTCGCGGACGTTGCGGCGCCGGATCCGCTCGACCGCGACGCCCAGGATCTCGGCCTCTTCGCCACAGCAACTGGAGGCGACGGCGACCTTGACCGCGCTGGCCCCCGGATCCACGCCAGCCGTGATCTGGCGCCCTGTCATGCGGCCGCCGCCTGCCGGGCCGCGAACGCGGGCAGAATGGCCGCGCGCCCGGCCTGGGCATCGTCGAGCGCGAACAGGGCGGCGCCCAGCGCGCCCATGTATATCGAGTCGGGGTGGGTGTTGATGGTGATGCCTTCGCCGTAGTGCTCGCGCACCAGTTCGCCGAGGACCCGGGTCGCCATCGGATTCTTGCATACGCCGCCAGTGAACGTGAACTCGTTCGTGATCCCCCCGGAGCGGGCCACCAGGGACATGGCGCGCAGCATGATGGACCGGTGCAGGCCGGCGAGGATGTCCTCGCGCCGCTGACCGAGCGCCAGGCGCTCCCGGAGCTCGGCACCCGCGAACACCGTGCAGGTGGAATTCACCCGCACGGCCCTGCGGGCCTGCAGCGCCAGCGGGCCGAGCTCATGGAGACCCAGGTTGAGCTCGTCGGCGATGTAGCCGAGGTAGCGCCCGCAGCCGGCGGCGCAGCGGTCGTTCATCTGGAAGCCAGTCACGACCCCCTGCTCGTCCACCTGAATGGCCTTGGTGTCCTGACCGCCAATGTCGAGCACGGTGCGCGTGTCGGCGAACACGTCGTGCGCGCCGCGGCCGTGGCAGAGGATCTCGCTCCGCACCGCCTCCCGGGGAAAGGGCAGCGTCTGGCGGCCGTATCCGGTGCCGACGAAGGCCACCGTCTCGATCGGCAGCGACGCGACCTCGTCGGCCAGCGTCTGCAGCGCGGCACGCGGTTCGGCGGAGCC
>Ga0187773_10000298_pt1 | contig 20069 bp, 11 predicted proteins | sample 0216_BV02_MP05_1_FD_133133 | JGI IMG/M metagenome (GOLD analysis project Ga0187773, IMG submission 133133) | Tropical peat soil microbial communities from peatlands in Department of Meta, Colombia - 0216_BV02_MP05_10_MG | ecosystem: Environmental > Terrestrial > Soil > Wetlands > Peat | place...
AGCGCCGCGAGGTGCGCCGCGGGCGCGACGTTCGCCACCACCGCCTGCGAGTTCTTGAGGCGCTCGCGCCAGGCGTCGACGAGCGCCATGTGCTGGGGCGCGTGGTGGTAGCCGAAGTTGAGCAGGATCTCGCCGAAGTTGAGCGGCGCGTCGACCGTAGGCGGCCCGGTCCAGATGGGCGCGCCTTCGCGGGGAATCGCCTTCGCGCCCTCGAGGTCGGCGCCGGCCGAGAGGTCGCGCAGGAAGAAGCGCACCTCGTGTCCGCGCGCCTTCATCGCCGCCGCGATCGGGAGCAGCGTGGTCACGTGACCCGTGCCCGCGCCCAGCTCCCAGGCGAACTCGATCTTCGCCATCGCGATTCCCGCTCCGGAAATGAGAAGCCCGCCGTAGGGCGGGCCTCCAGTGTAGCCGCCGGCGGCGCTACTGCACTATGCACTCCATGCTGCCGCCCGCGTTGATCGAGGTCGGCTTGAAGCCCTGTCCGAAGCTCGGCGGCGGCACCACCTGCGGGAGGTTTGGCGGCGGCGGGATCAGCTTGGGCGCGATGTTGAAGCCGCTCGAGAAGCCGGTCTGCCCGACGAGCAGGGGCAGCGTCACGCCGCCCGAGATGAGCGCGACTTCGCCGTCGTGCACGCTCACGTAGGTGCCGGGCGCAAGCTGGGGCGGGCCGGGAGGAGTTTGGGGCGGGCCGGGCGGCTGGAAGAAGGCGGAGTAGTCGGTCCCGCGGATGCCGATCGTGGCCGTCGACGTGACCATGCGGTAGGCGCTGCGGTTGGCGGTGCGCTTGCCGATCAAGCCGGTGAGCGAGCGCAGGCCACCCTTGAAGAGCTGCATCGCGAAGCTGTCGCGCTCGGGACGGCCCTCGTCGTAAGCGTAGGACTCGACCTTGACCTGCGTCTCGGGGCGCAGCGTCACCTGGCCGCCGTCGGTGAAGCGCACCTGCGCGTAGCTGTCGCGCTGCGTGGTGATCACGTCGCCGACGGCGATGCTCGAGCGCTCCGCGAGCACGCCCACCGTGCCGTTGGCCCGCTGCACCGAGAGCGTTCCGGAAAGGTACTGCACCGTGCCCTGCGCAAAAGCGGCGAGCGGCGCGAGCAGCGCCGCCGCGAGTGCTCGCGCGAGGATCGATCTGCTCACTTGCATGCGGCCGCCTGGTTCTTCTTCTTGTTCTCCTCGTTCTTCTTGAGGAGATCGTCGGTCGACGGGGCGTTGTTCGCTAGAACCAGCTGGTTCGTCCCCTGGATGACTGTGTTGCCTTCGAGGAGGAGGTTGCCGCTGGCGGTGCCGATGAACCCGAGAATGTCGCCGTAGATCAGCACGGCGGCTCCGATGACGCCGTCCACGCCTGCGGCTCCTCCGGTCGCACCGCCGGCTCCGCCCGAGCCGCCGGCGACCGATATCCCGAAGGCGGCAGGATCGAGAACCTGAATGTTCCCGTAGCCTCCGGCCTGGGTCTGGATGAGCACGTCGGCGATGCCGCCGGCGCCGCCGATGCCGCCGTTTCCGCCGTAGCCCGAGACTCCGGACCCGCCGGCGCCGCCGCTGCCGCCGGCCGCCACAATCGAACCGCCCGAGGTGAGGTCGAGGCCCGCGCTGAAGATTTCGGCCAATCCGCCCACGCCGCCTGCACCGCCGGCGCCGCCGTAAATGCCGGTCGTGCCGCTGCCGCCGCCCGCGCCCCCGGCACCGCCCGAGACGTCGATGTTTCCGACCGCGACGCCACCGTAGAGGTTGTCGGTGAGCACCACGTCTCCACCCACTCCGCCGGCGCCGCCCGAGCCGCCCTGTATGCCGCCATTCCCGCCCGCGCCGCCCGCGCCGCCGCCCGCGAGTATGGTTCCCACCGTGATGGTGGCCGGATCGATGCCGACGCTTCCGCCCACTCCGCCGCTTCCCCCGGAGCCGCCGTAGCCGTTAGGCGCGGCGCCGCCGTTGCCGCCGCGCCCGCCGGAGGCATCGATGGCTCCGCCCACGGAAACGGTCGTCGTCGCCGTGAGCGCGACGCCGCCGCCGCTGCCGCCGTTTCCGCCGCTGCCGCCGAACCCTGCGCTCGCGGAAGTCGCGCCGCCGCTGCCGCCGTCGCCTCCGCGCGTCGTGATCGCTCCAGTCGAGATGCTCGATCCTGTGATGTCGATGGTGGTCGGGTTGGTGTTGCTCGAGCCACCGAATCCGCCGAAGCCGTTGCTGACGCTCGCATCCGCCCCGTTGCCACCCGACCCCCGGGAGGCATTGATCGCGCCCAGCGCCACCGCACCGGTGGCCGCGACGTTCAAGATGCTGGTAAAGGCCCCTCCCCCGTTTCCGCCGCTGCCGAAGTTGACTCCCGAGGACACGACCGGTCCTGTGGCACTGGCGACGGCAGAAGACGCGCCGGCCCCGTCGCCGCCGCGCATGCCGAGCAGCGAGAGCGTTCCGGTGGTGACGTTGACTCCGGTGAGCCTGATCGTCCCGCCGCTCCCGCCTTCCCCGCCGTCACCCAAGCTTACATTGGCGTTCGAGGACGCCGTGGTGCCCGCGGCGGTCGACGAGCTGGCGACCGCCGTGCCGCCGCTGTTCGAGGTGCCCGCCGCGCCGCCGGATACATCGATTCCGCCCGGAATGGAGATGTTGCCGTAGGTGTTGCTCACCGTCACCGAGCCGCCCTCGAATGCGGTCGCGCCGGAGCCGAGGCTGACGTTCGCGTTCGCGCCGAATGTGCCTCCGGCGGTGCTCGTGGCGTAGGCAAAACCGCTGTCGCTGCCCGCAGCGCCGCCCGACCCGCCGAGCGCTGCTATCGAGCCGATCGAAACGTTGCCGTACCCGGTGCTAGTGACTGCGATCGTTCCGCCAGGCTGGCCCGAGCCTGCGCCACCGGCGAAAACTTGGGCTTGGGCGGAATTCACGCTCGAGGTCGCGGTGGCGGTCCCGCTGCCTAGGTTCCCGCCCGCGCCGGCCGCGCCGCCGGATGCCGTGATGGAGGCGATCGTAATATCGCTGGCGCCCGTGACCGTAATGCCGCCACCCCCACCCCCACCGCCGCCTGAATCCATGCTTATGAACGCCGACGCGAGATATGGGTTGGCAGCGCCCGCGGTAAGCACCTGCGCGGTGTTGCCCGAGCCTGCACTGCCGCCCGCTCCGCCGGAAGCGTCGATGGCACCCGTGTTGATCGTTCCCGTGCCGTTGAAAACTACGCTGCCTCCCGCTCCGCCGTTGCCGCCGACTCCCACGATCGCCGACCCCGTCACCGAGGACAGCGGGACGAGGACTCCGTAGACGAAGACATTGAGGTTGCCGCCGCCCGCGCCACCCACGCCGCCCTTGGCGCTGATGGCTCCGGTAGTGATGCTCGCGCCGGTGATATTGATGCCGCCCGTGTTGTTGTTCTGGCCCGAGCCGCCCTGGCCGAGATTGATCGAGCTCGCGTAGGTGAGCACGCTGCCGCCCGAGCCCGCGCCGCCCGCGCCGGCGTTGATGCTGAGGGCGCCCAAGCTCACCGCTCCCGTCGCATACGCCGAGATGACTCCGGCGAAGCCACCTTGGCTCCCTTGGTTGTCTCCGCCGTTTCCGCCGTAAGTGCCACCGTTTCCGGCCGCGCCGCCGTCGGCGGCGATCGCTCCGGTAACGGTGATCGTGTTCGCCGGCAGGGTCGAGTTGCCGAGGGTTACGATGCCCCCGTTTCCTCCGGCGCCACCGGTTCCGCCGTAGAGGCTCGCACTGATGCCGTTGCCGCCTGCGCCGCCCACACCGCCGTAGCTCGTGATGCCGCCGTTGAGGGTGACGGCCGCACCGTAGAGGATGACCGCGCCGCCGCTCCCGCCGCGTCCACCCAGCCCGCCCGCGTACACCGAGTAAGCGGCGCTGCCTGCACCGCCGGCGCCGCCGCTCGCGTCTATGCTTCCGCTCGGGCTGCCGATCGTGACGTTATGGGCCGCGTCGCCGTATATGAAGACTTGCCCGCCGGAGCCGCCTGTGCCTCCGGCGCTTGATTGGAAGCCCGCGCCCCCGTAACCGCCGCGGGAGCTGATGCTGCCGCCTACGGCGACGCCCCCGTACGCCGTGATCGGGAGGCCGGAAGCGGGACTGTTGCCCCCGTAGATGAACACGCCGCCGCCGTTGCCGCCGTTGCCGACCCCGTTGAGAGTAGCGGCCACTGGAACTCCGGCGCCGCCGTAGGTAAGAATGCTGCCGGTGACGGTGATCGTACCGGGGGATGTCTGCGATGTCCGGACCAGGTTTACATCCCCGCCGTTCGTACCCTGGGCGCTGTTCCTGGCGTTGGTACCGTCGGCACCACGCGTGTCGATCGTGCCGTTGACGAGAATGTTCCCGTAGGTAGTCGAAAGCGTGACGTATCCGCCATCGGATACCTGGGCAGCGGGTGGAGTTACGGCGTGCGTCGTGATCGAGCCGGTGGTGATGTCTGCTCCATACGAGAGCATCGACACGTAGCCAGCCCCCACGATGATCGGGGTAATAGGACTCGTACTTACCGTGCCAACATTGACCCCATAGCCGGACAGAACGACATTACCGCCATTGGTGACGATATTGCCGCCGCCGAGAATCGAGCCCGTGCCGGACGTGGTATTCAGAGTCGCGGTGGGGAAATTGACACCGGCGTCGTTGGCACTCAGCGTGACATTCTGGCCGTTGGTCGTGATCGTATGCACGCCGTAGGCGTATGCCATGTCTATGTTGTTTTGTGCTCGAACCTCGAAAGTCTGTACCGGCGTTACGGTCGCATAAGTGAGGTTCAGGTCGGCCTTGAACAGGACGTCGCGAGTCGCTTGTATGCTCGTGTTGCCTACGTTGCTGAAATTGTTCTCGATCGTCTGCTCAGTGATGTGCAGGCTCTGGCCGGGGTTGTCGTTGAATCCGAGCACGTTGCCCGCAAAAGCGTAGCCGCCACCGTAGGAGTTCGGTTCGATGACCACGTCCAACGGGTCGATAAGCCAAGTGCCGCTCCTGCCGGCCGGTGCGCGCAGGTCAATGCGCACGCCGGTGAGATCCATGCCTGCGCCGCTCGAGGTCTCGACGAAGCCGCCATTGCCAGACAGCGCCCCACCGCGAGCGGACACTGAGCCGTAGTCCTGCGTCCATTGATCCGACCACACGATGACGCGCCCGCCGTCACCCGTCGTCGACGCGTCGGCGCGGATGACGCCGTCGGGGCCGATCAGGGTCTGCTGCGCGTTCTGGACGTTCGGATTCGCGCCGTGCTGGTCGCCGCCGACGAGCACGGTGCCGCCGCCCGTGTCGCCCGAGGCGTCGATGACGCCGTTGCCGAGGACGCCGACGCGCACGCCGAGCGCCTGGATGGTTCCGCCTTGTCCGGAGCTCCCGGTCGCGGCGACGGTTCCGTAGATCAGGTTGGTTCCGCCCTGCGCCTGCAGGGTGACGTTGCCGCCAGAGGGTCCGTTGGCGGTGGTGACGCTGCCCGCGTCGAGGGTGAGGTCCTGGGTCGCGACGAGCCGGATCTCGCCGTTCGCACCGACGACCGCGCTGTTCGCCTGCGCCACGCCGCCCTGGCGCACAAGCGCGCCGAACATGCCGATGCGGCCGGAATCGGCGAGGAGCTGGCCGACGTTGAGCGCCTGCTCGCTGTCGGCGGTGATGTTCACGGTGACGAACGGCGTGTTCTCCGAGACGAGCTCGGCGCTCTTGCCCGCCGCGAGGATGATCTGGCCCTGCGGGGTGCGGATGATTCCCGAGTTCTCCACGTCCGAGCCCACCAGGAAGACGCGCCCGCCCGGGCCCGCCGAGCTGGTGTCGATCGTGCCGGCGTTGGAAACCTTGCCCGCACCGGGCGTCTCGGTGAAGCGCATCTTCCCCGCGAGGAAGTCCTGGTCCGAGAGATTCAGGCTCGAGGCGACGAACCCGGCGACGTCGATGCGCGCGCCGGCGCCGATCAGGATGCCGCTCGAGTTGAGCAGGAACACCCGCCCGTTGGACTGCAATATTCGGTCGATGACGCTCTGGGGAACGACGCCGTTCCGGCCCACCACGCGGTTGAGGACCGCGGACGAGCCCGAAGACTGCAGGAAGCGCGTGATCTCGTTGACGCCGATCGAGAAGCTCTGCCAGTTGATGATCGCGCCGGCAGTGTTGGTGATCGTCAGCGTGTTGCCCGAAGCGGCGAAGCTCGCGCTGCCGGAACTCACCGTGCCGCCGGTGGGGTTGGCGGATGACTGGCTGGCGGACAGGCTGAAGCACGCCGCGACCGAAAGCGCGATCAGCTTGGGCCTAAGGCTGTCCCTATGCACGAGTCTGGCATTGGACATGGCTACCCTCCCGGAACCTTCGTTCCCGCAGCAAACGGGAAATTCATTCTAGCCCCCCGCGGCCGGCGATTTGTGTGATTTTTCGCACGCTGTCCCCGGCTCAGTAGCTGTAGGCCAGGGCAAAGTGCGCCTTGGTATCGCCGCTCTTGCGCGTCCCGGCGTCCTGCGTGGCGCGCGCAAAGTCGAGCCGGAACGCCAGGGATTTGCCCAGGTTCGCGCGCACCCCCGCGCCGAAGCTGCCGAGCTTGTTGTCGGGGTTCTGCTGGGGATTGTTGTCGTGCCCGCGCGCGGCGTCGGTGAAGATGAGCGCGCGCGCGCGCCAGGTGCTGCCGATCCACCTGCCGAAATCCGGGCTGTAGGCTTCGAGCGAGGCGCGCCACCCGTTGTCGTTCGCCACCTCGCGCTCGTAGTAGCCTCGAACGCTGTCCACGCCGCCCATTCCGAACTGCTCGCCGGCGACCAGGATGTCGTGGGTCTGCTGCGCGTTCGCGACTGCGCGCAGGATGAAGTCGGAGGGCAGCAGCTGAGAGAACGCGACGTTCTCGCGCACGATGTTGTACTTGGGAGTGGCCTGGTCGCGTTGCCCGGTCGCCGCGAACGCCGCCTCGTCGCCGTTGTTCCCTCCGGGAACGTTGCGCGAGTACGAGACGCCGAACGAAAGGTCCTGGCCCACCCTGGAGAAGCGGCCGAGGTAGCCGACCGAGGCCGGCCGCACGGTGATGTCGGGCGTGACCGATCCGCTGCTCGAGTCTATCGGCACGACGTCGTTCTTGTACGCCCGGTAGTCGAGCCCGACGTAGGCGCGGTGCTCGTACGACTCGAACCGCCCGAGCAGCTGCGTGTAGCGCAGGCCGAACACGTCTCCGCTGCCGGACACGTTGAACAGGCCTTGCACCTGACCGGAATTCACGCTCGAGTATCCGGCGATGACGTCGACGACGCCCGACCAGCTGTAGATCGGGATACGGTAGCCGGCGCCGAAGATCTTGACGTCGGGCGCGTGCCCCGGCGAAGTGATCGCCTGGACGTTGAGGACCTGGTCGCGGTTGAACACGTTCGCGTGCTGGAACCCGGCGCCGAGGCGGTAGTTGCCGGTGTTGGGCGTGCCGGTGTTGTCGACGTACGCCGAAACGCGCCAGGGCTTCTCGTCGGCGACGCGCACCGTCGCGTCGACCTGCCCGGGGTCGTCCGCGGCCTGCAGCGCCACGGTGACCTGCTTGGCCGGATTCTCGTTGACGAGCTGGGCGTCCTTGCTGATCGCTTTCGTGTTGGGAGGCGCGCCTTCCTTGAGCGACGGCAGCCCGGCCTTGACGTTTGCCTCGTCGAAGAACTTGTTGCCCTGCACGCGTACGCGGCGCACGCGCGCCTCGATCACGCGCAGGCGCACCTGTCCGGCGCGGATGTCCTGCTCGGGAATGCTCACGCGCACGGCGTTGTAGCCGCGCGAGCTGTAGGCGTCCTGCAGCGCTTCCAGCGCCTTCTGGATGTCGCCGAAATCGCGGTCCTTGCCGGTAAATGGCGCGACGGTCTTGTCGACCACGCTCTGGGAGAGCAGCGTGTTGCCCTCGACGACGTAGCGCTGGATCTCGAACTTGACCGGCGCGGGCGGCTGCGAGGGCGTCGTCTGGCTCAGCGGCTGGTTCTGCTGCGCCTGCGGCTGCGGCTTGGCCGGGACGAGCGGTCTGGGTTGCGGGCGCTGCGGGCGGGTGGTCTGTGCGACTGCGAGGCAGGCGTGCATCAGGAGCAGCGAAAGAGCCGCTGCGAGCAGGCGTTTCTCCACTGCGCCCACCGTCGAAGTCGTCGCCACCCGACCCTCCCTATTCCGGCCGATTCTCCCATGGCCCCTCCGCCCAGAGCAAGCGAAGCTATGATTGACGGGAACCGTGTCTTCCTGTATTCCACGAATGAGCCAACTCGACGAGCCCTTGCAGGAAAGCGCGCCTCTCGCGTGGCGGCTGGCGCCGCAATCATGCAGGCGCGATCCGGTGACCGGAGAGGATTGCTCCTGGTACCACGGCTTCTGGCAGCTGCTGCGCCTGATGAAGCTCGTGACCACCCCCGAAGCGGACGCCGCGTTTCTCCGGGACGCCTTTGCCGCGGTGCAGCCTCGCGGGAGCGCCGCGCGCCTACTGATCTGCGGGGCGGCGGACTACTGCGTGCTCGCGCACGCGGTCGCGTCCTTCCGCGAGCGCGGCAAGAGCTTCCGCGCCGCCGTCGTGGATTCGTGCGAGACGCCCCTCCATCTCAACCGCTGGTACGCGGACCGCGTGTCGCAGGACCTGGACGCACACCACGGCGACATCCTCGAGCACTCTTCGGACTCCGGGTACGACGCGGTGTGCGCGCACTCCTTCCTCGGCCACATTCCGCCCGAGCGAAGAGAGGCCCTGGTGGAGAAATGGCGGCGCCTGCTGGTGCCCGGAGGCGTCGCGATCGTCGTCAATCGCATCCGGCCGGAGTTCTCCGGACCCGTCGCGGCTTTCAGCGAGACACAGTCGAGGTCGTTCCGCGAGGCGGTCGCCGCGGCCGCCGCGTCGCTGGGAAGGCGGGTGCAGATCGATCCGCAAGAGCTGGTGCGCGCGGCCGAGGCCTTCGCGCTCAGGCGCCGGCCCTGGCCGGCGCGCACGACCGCAGAGATCGTCGCGCTCCTCGAGCGGGGCGGGTTCGCGATCGAGGGCGTCTCAGAAGCAGCGGTGCCGATACCGGGGCGCGGCGCCGAGAACGGGCCAACGGGCAGCAGCGAGCGGGTCCGGATCCTGGCGCGGCGGAAGTAGACTACCTTCCCCGGGCCGGGACCTCGCAGACGAACTCCTCGTATTTTCCGCCTTCGCCGCGCGCGATCGCGTCGCGGTACTCGATGTTCAGGCGGAACCCGGGCGGCACGCACGATAGAACGTGCCGCGTCAGGGCTTCCTCTTCCGCCTTGGCGAGCGGGGCCGACGCGACCACGTGCGCTTCGAGCAGGTCGATTCTCTTCTGCACGAACCGGTACTGGAGGATTTTCGGGATCGCGGTGAGCTTGCGCATGCCGAAGGTCGGCCAGTAGCGCCTGCCCGAGGAGGTCACGAGGAGGTTGCGCACGCGCCCGGCGATCCGGCGCAGCACCGCAAGCCCGCGCCCGCAGGAGCACGGCGCACCGGCCTCGGCGAAGTCGCCGATGTCGTAGCGGACGAGAGGCGTCGCGAAGTTGTGCAGCGCCGTGACAACGACGCGGCCCACCTCTCCGGCCGCGCAAGGCGCGCCGGCGTCGTTCAGCACCTCGACGAGCACGCCCTCCGATTGCGCGTGGTAGTGCTCGCCGGCGGGACACTGCAGCGCGATGTAGCCGACCTCGTCGGCCGAGTACACGTCCACGAGCGTGGCGTTCCATGCCTCTTTGCAGAGGCCGCGAAGCTCCGGGCCGAGCGACTCGCCGATCGTCCGGACCTCGCGCAGCCCCGTCAGCTCGATCCCGCGCTCGAGGCAGGCTCTCGCGAGGCTCGCGACGATCGAGGGATAGGCGAGCAGGTACATCGGCTGCTGCTCCTCGAGCCAGCGCAGCTGGGTGTCGACGTCCGTGCGGATGTGGAGAACGGCGACCGGTCCGGTCTGCACCAGTCCCCGGGTGGCGGCGCCCCAGTTGTCGGATTCACCGGGGGTCACGCCGTGGCGGATCGCGGCGAGCTTGCCGAGCAGGTTGCGCCGGTGCCAGAGATGGTCGCGCAGGGTCAACGCGTTCCAGAAAAGCTCGGTGACGCGGGTCTTCAGCACCCGCACGGGCGCGCCGGTCGAGCCCGAGGTCCGCGTCTCGGCGGTCGGGGCGTGCGCTACGGGGAGCGCCGAGGTCCTCAGCGAGTCGTAGCGCGATTGCAGGTCGCGGCGCGTGAGCAGAGGAAGCGCCGCGAACCGCTCGGCCGTCAAGGGAAGGGCCGGGTCGTAGCGGTCGCGCCAGCGCTCGGCGTAGAACGCGACGCTCGAGTGGGCGTGCCGCGCGAGCTGCTCGAGCTGGTGCATCTGCAGGTCCAGGATGCGATGCGGGGACAGCCACTGGGACTGCTCGAGCTGCTGCAGCAGGGCGAGCGTCTCCGCGCCGCCCGCTGCCGGGATCGCGGGCCACAGCACTCCGGGAACGGCGCTCAGGACCTTCAGTAGCCCTGCTCTTTGAGGTAGTTGAGCGGCCCCCCGCGGAACGGCGCGAACCCAGTTCCGAAGATGAGCCCGGCGTCGGCCAGGTCGGCGTCGGCGACGATGCCCTCGGCCACCGCGGCGCGCGCCTCGCGCAGGTACGGCGCCATGAGCTTGGCGCCGAGGTCGGCCGGCACGGCGCCGCTCGCGCCTTTCCTCGCCCTGCCGTCCTTCCACGCGTAGAAGCCGCGCCCGGTCTTCCTGCCGAGGCTGCCCGCGGCGACCAGCTCGGCGAGCTTCTTCGGCACCTCGGCGCTCTCGCCCGCGAGCTCCTTGCCCACGGCGAGGCAGATGTCGAGCCCGACCGTGTCGGCGAGCTCGACCGGGCCCATGGGCATGCCGAAGTCCACGGCCGCGGCGTCGAGGGTCTCGGGAGCGATTCCCTCGTCGACCATGCGCAGCGCCTGGTTGATGTAGGGGCCGAGGACGCGGTTGACGAGGAAGCCCGGCGAATCCTTGACCGGCAGCGGCAGCTTGTCGATTCTCCGCACGAAGGCCGCGGCCTTCCTCGCGACCTCGGCGTCGGTGTTCGCTCCCTGGACCACTTCGACGAGCTGGAGCTGCGGCACCGGGTTGAAGAAGTGGATGCCGACGAGGCGCGACGGGTTCCTGAGTTGCGCGCTGATCTCCGAGAGCTTCAGGCTCGAGGTGTTCGAAGCGAGGACCGCCTCGTGCTTGGCGACGGCCTCGAGCCTGGCGAAGAGATCGCGCTTCGCCTGCAGGTTCTCGAAGATCGCCTCGATGATCACGTCGGCGCGCCGCGCGCCGTCGCCGGCGGAGTCCGGGATCAGCCGGTCGAGCGCGTCGCGGATGCGCGACTTGTCGCGGAGCCGCCGCCCGAAGAGGTCGGCGGCGCGCTTCATCGCGGGGGCGATGCGCTCGGGCGTCTGGTCCTGCAGCGTCACCGTGAGCCCGCGCATCGCGCACCACGCCGCGATGTCGCCGCCCATGACGCCCGCGCCGACGACATGCACGCGCGCGGCCTCGAACCCGCTGTCCTTCGCGAGCGACTTCATCCGCTCCTGCAGGAAGAAAATACGGATGAGGTTGCGCGCGGTGTCGCCCTCGACGAGGCCGACGACCGAGGCCGGGTCCTCGGGGCGCGGCGCGAAGGGATCGCCGTCGTATCTCTGCCAGAGCTCGAGGATCGCGTAGGGCGCCGGGTAGTGATCGGGCGAGGCCCGCTTCGCGACTTGCTTGCGCGCCATCGACGCGACCAGCGGGCGCATCAGCGCCGACGCCATGAAGCGCTGGAAGAGCGGCAGGCGTCGCGGACGCGGCGCCTCGAGCGCCATCATGCGCGCGGCGTTCTCCTGGATGCGCGGCGGCACCGCCGCGTCGGCGAGGCCCATGCGCTTCGCGCGGCGCGCGTCCACCGCGCGGCCGGTGAGCAGCATGTCGAGCGCCGCGGTCGGGCCGACCAGGCGCGGCAGGCGCATCACGCCGCCCCAGGCGGGCATGATGCCGAGCATCACCTCGGGCAGCGCGAAGCGCGTCCCCGGCTGGTCGACCGCGATGCGGTAGCGGCAGGCGAGCGTGAGCTCGAGGCCGCCCCCCATGCAGAATCCGCTCACCAGCGCGAGCGTCGGGAAGGGCAGGGCAGCGAGCTTGTTGTACAGGTCCCAGCCGCGCTTCACCAGCCGCATCGCGTCGTCCGGGTCCTTGATCTTAGTGAATTCCTCGACGTCGGCGCCGGCGATGAACCCGGATTCCTTGGCCGAGCGGATGACGAGACCGCGGGGCTTCTGCGCCGCGACCTCATCGAGGACACGGTCGAGCTCCGACATGACGTTGGCGGACAGCACGTTGGTCGAACTGTCCGCCTTGTCGAGCGACAGCCAGACGAGATTGTCGGCGTCGGTCGATAGCTTCCAGTTCCGGTACTCCATGCGCAGCTACAGCGCCTCGACGAGCATCGCGCCGCCGAGGCCGCCGCCGATGCAGATCGAGGCGATGCCGCGCTTGCCTTTGGCGCGCTTGAGCGCGTGCAGCAGGTGCAGGACGATGCGCGCACCCGAGGCGCCCACCGGATGGCCGAGCGCGATCGCGCCGCCGTCGGCGTTGAGCTTCTGCGGGTCGAGCTCGCCCATGGCGCGATTCAGGCCCAGCTCCGCGCGGCAATATCTCTCGTCCTTCCACGCGGCGAGGCAGCCCAGCACCTGGGCGGCGAACGCCTCGTTGATCTCCCAGCGGTCGAGGTCGTTGAGCTGCAGTCCGTGGCGCTGGAGGATCGGGGTGGCGGCGTGCACCGGCCCCAGCCCCATCTGCGCCGGGTCGAGCCCCGCCCACTGCGAATCGACGATGCGGCCGAGCGGCTCGAGCCTGTGGCGCCTGACCGCCTCGTCGGTCGCGAGCACGAGCCAGGTCGCCCCGTCGGTGATCTGCGAGGAGTTGCCCGCGGTGACGTTGCCGTACTTCCTGTCGAAGAAAGGCTTGAGCTTGGCGAGGCCCTCGACGGTCGAGTCCTTGCGCACGCCGTCGTCGTCCTTGTAGAGCTCTCCCCGCTCGTCGTAGACGGGCGAGATCTCGGGCGCCATGCCGTCGTGCGGCTCGTTGAAATAGCCCGATTCCTGCGCGCGGGCCACCCGGGCGTGGCTGCGCGCGGAGAATTCGTCCATCTCGGCGCGGGAAATGCCGAAACGGTGCGCGAGGTTCTCGGCGGTCTGGCCCATCAGCAGGCCCACGTAGGGATCGGTCAGGCCCTTCATGATGCCGATCACCGGCGCGAGCAGCTGGGCGGGTTTCAGCTTCAGGAACATCGCGGCCTTGGCGAGGGGCGATTTCGCCGCCATGAAGTTCGAGAACCACAGCACCATCACGTCCGAATACAGGAGCGCTACCCGCGACAGCGCGTCGACGCCTCCCGCGAGCACGAGGTTCGACCGGCCCGAGAGCATATTCGCGATCGCCGAATCGAGCGCCTGCATGCCCGAGGCGCAATTGCGCATCACCGTCCAGCCGGGGACCTTCTGCCCGCAGCCCATTCGCAGCGCGGCCACGCGCCCGATGTTGACCTCGTCGACCGAGGGCGCGGCGCATCCGAGGATCACCTCGTCGAGCTCCTCCGGCGCGAACGGCTGGCGGATGAGGAGCGACTTGCCCGCGGCGGTGGCGAGGTCGCTCGCCGAGAACGGGCCGGGGCGGTTGCGCGACTTGAGGAACGGGGTGCGCGCCCCGTCGACGATATAGAGAGTTTTCATCAAACCGGGGACAGACCCCTATTTCCTGTTCCCTTTGACGCGCCGAATGCTTAATCGAAAATAGGGGTCTGTCCCCGGTTTCACGCGGCGGCGCGCTGCGGCTGCGCCGGGCGGGCCGATTCGGAGCGTCCCAGATCCTGCGGGAAATCGTCGACGCGGATCACTTCGTCGCGCAGCTGGGCGGCGCGCTTGAGGAGCGACATCTCCTCGGCGCCGATGACCTTCGCGGCAAGCGCCGCCTGCGCCAGCTCGGCCGCTGACGCGCCGAGGATCGCGCCCGATTTCTGCGCGGCCCGGATCTTCGCCTCGACCGCCTCGGCCCGGATCGCTGCTTCGAGCGCGGCCTCGAGACAGCCGAGCGGGTCGCTCTCCGCCCTGGGCAGGTAGATGCCCGAGCACAGGCGATCGCGAGCGAGCGAGGGTGCGATGAGAAGGCGCGCGACCTCGTGCCCGAGACGGTCCGCCGGCGATGCGAAGTGCCGGCCGAGCGGGAAGACCACCAGCCGCAGGAAGAAGCCGACGAGCTTCGACGGATAGTTCGCGAGCACGCCGTGCAGCGCGTCGGCCGCGCGCGCGAGCGCGTCCTGAAGCGACCAGTGCACGAACGGCAGATCGGCCTCCTGCCGGCCCTCGTCCTCGAAGCGCTTCAGCGTCGCCGAGGCGAGGTAGAGCATGGCGAGCACGTCGCCCAGGCGCGCCGAGATCCTCTCCTTGCGCTTGAGCGCCCCGCCCAGGACGAGCATCGAGACGTCGGCGGCGTACGCGAGCGCCGAGGACAGGCGCGTCAGCTGACGGTAGTAGCGGCGCAGCTGGGGCGCGGAGCCCGACGGCGCGGAGACGAAGGCCGACCCGGTGACCGCCATGAAGAAGGCGCGCGCCTCGTTCCGCATCACGTGCCACACGTGCCCGAAGAACGCCGCATCGAACGCGGCGAGATCGCCATCCTGCGCCGCCCGCATCTCCTTCAGCACGTACGGGTGGCAGCGGATCGCGCCCTGCCCGAACACGATCAGGTTGCGCGTGAGGATGTTCGCGCCCTCGACCGTAATCGCGATCGGCAGCTGCTCGTACGAGCGCCCGATGAAATTGCCCGGCCCGAGGCAGATGCCCTTGCCGCCGAGGATGTCCATGCAGTCGTTCACCAGCGCGCGGCCGCGCTCGGTGAGGTGATACTTGACGATCGCCGAGATCACCGAAGGCTTCTCGCCGAGGTCCACGGCGCCGGCGGTCATGCTGCGCGCGGCGTCCATCATGTAGAGGTTGCCGCCGACCCGCGCGAGCGGCTCCTCGATGCCCTCGAACTTGCCGATGGCGGTCTTGAACTGGCTGCGCACGCGCGCGTATGCTCCCGTCGCGCGCGCCGCGAGCTTGGCGTAGCCCGTGCTCGAGGACGGCAGCGAGATCGACCGGCCGGCCGCAAGGCACTCCATCAGCATGCGCCAGCCCTGGCCAGCCATCTTCGGCCCGCCTATGATCCACTCGAGGGGCATGAACACGTCCTTGCCCCAGTTCGGCCCGTTCTGGAACACCGCGTTCAGCGGATTGTGCCGGCGGCCGATGTTGACACCGGGAGTGTGGGTCGGCACCAGCGCGCAGGTAATGCCGACGTCCTCCTCGCCGCCGAGCAGGCGGTCCGGGTCGCGCAGCCGGAACGCGAGCCCGAGCAGCGTCGAGATCGGCCCCAGCGTGATGTAGCGCTTCTCCCAGGTGACGCGCATGCCGAGCACCTCGCGACCCTCCCAGACTCCCTTGCACACGACGCCGAAATCGGGGATCGCCGCGGCGTCCGAGCCCGCGTGCGGGTTCGTGAGCCCGAAGCAGGGGATCTCGAGGCCCTTGGCGAGCCTCGGCAGGTAGTGGTTCTTCTGCTCGTCGGTGCCGTAGTTGAGCAGCAGCTCGGCGGGCCCGAGCGAGTTGGGCACCATCACGTGCACCGCGGCCACGCCGCAGCGCGACGCGAGCTTCTGGATCACCTGCGAATGCATGGTGGCGGAGAACTCGCGCCCCCCGTAGCGCTTCGGAATGATCATCCCGAGAAAGCCCTTGTCCTTGATGAATTGCCACGCCTGCGGCGGCAGGTCCTGCCAGATCTGCGCCGTCTCCCAGTCGTTCACCATCGCGCACAGCTGCTCGGTCTCGTTGTCAAGGAAGGCCTGCTCCTCCGCGGTGAGCTTCGGCTTCGGCACGGCGAGCAACCTGTCCCAGTCGGGGCGGCCGGAGAACAGGTCGGCGTCCCACCACACCGTGCCGGCGTCGATCGCCTCGCGCTCGGTCTGGGACATCGCGGGCAGCTGGTGGCGGTACCAGAGAAGGACGAACCGGGAAACGATGTGGCGGCGCAGCGGAGCGGCAGCGAGCACCACGCACAGGGCGGCGAGCGCGGCGAGGAGGATGGCGGGGAAATTCATGGGGCCCTCCGGAGTCCTTGGGCTTGAGAAACGATATCAGGATGATACGCCCTTGCCCCGCCCCCCGCCGCCCCCATGTAACATCGTTCCATGGCCCACGATCACCGCATCGCCCTGCCCGCAGCCGAGAAGCCGGCCTCGCCCCGGCCGCGCAGCGAGTGGCGCGCCGTCGGCATGCTGCTTCCCTACCTGTGGGAGTTCCGCACCCGAGTGGTGATCGCCCTCGTCTTCCTCACCAGCGCGAAACTCGCGAACGTCGGCGTGCCGCTGGTCATGAAGGAGGTGGTGGATTCGCTCGACGCGCGGGTCGCGGTCCTCGCCGTGCCGCTCGCCCTGCTCGCGAGCTACGGGATCCTGAGGTTTTCGACGACGCTGTTCGCCGAGCTGCGCGACGTCGTGTTCGTGCGCGTGGCCCAGCGCGCGATCCGGCGCGTCGCCCTCTCCGTCTTCCGCCACATGCACAGCCTCAGCCTGCGCTTCCACCTCGAGCGCCAGACGGGCGGCGTGTCGCGCGACATCGAGCGCGGCACGCGCGGCATCTCGACGCTGCTGTCGTACATGCTGTTCTCGATCATCCCGGTGGTGCTCGAGTTCAGCCTGGTCGCGGCGATCCTGCTCGCGAAGTTCGACTGGCGCTTCGCCGCGGTGACCTTCGCGGCGGTCGCGGTGTACATCACTTTCACCGTGTCCGTCACGGAATGGCGCATGGACATCCGCCGCCGCGCGAACGAGCTCGACTCCCGGGCCAACACCCGCGCGATCGACAGCCTGCTCAACTACGAGACGGTGAAGTACTTCAACAACGAGGAGTACGAGGCGCGGCGCTACGACGAGAACCTGCAGAAGTACGAGTCGGCGGCAGTCAAGAACGAGGCCTCGCTCGGCATCCTCAACATCGGCCAGAGCCTGATCATCGCGGTGGCGGTGACCCTTCTGATGATCCTCGCCGCTGGCGGCGTGGTCTCGAAGGAGCTGACGCTCGGCGACCTGGTGCTGGTGAACGGCCTGCTGATCCAGCTGTACATCCCGCTCAATTTCCTCGGCATGGTCTACCGCGAGATCAAGCAGGCGCTCGCGGACATGGACCGCATGTTCCGGCTGCTCAAGCAGGACCGCGAGGTCGAGGATCGGCCCGGGGCGCAGGCGCTCGCCGGTCAGGGTGCGACCGTGCGCTTCGAGAACGTCGATTTTTCCTACGAAGCGAGGCGGCAGATCCTGTTCCGGGTGTCCTTCGAGATTCCCGCGGGGAGCAAGGTCGCCGTCGTGGGCGCAAGCGGCTCGGGCAAGTCGACGCTGGCGCGGCTGCTGTTCCGCTTCTACGACGTCGGCTCGGGGCGCGTGTCGATCAACGGGACCGATATCCGCGACCTGAGGCAATCGTCGCTTCGCGGCGCCATCGGGATCGTGCCGCAGGACACGGTGCTGTTCAACGACACCATTCTCTACAACATCCACTACGGCCGCCCCGAGGCCTCGCTCGACGAGGTGATCGAGGCGGCGAAGGCGGCTCACATCCACGACTTCATCGAAAGCCTGCCGGACGGGTACGAGTCGCGCGTCGGCGAGCGGGGACTGAAGCTTTCGGGCGGCGAGAAGCAGCGGGTGGCGATCGCGCGCGCCATCCTCAAGAACCCGAGCATCCTGGTTTTCGACGAGGCGACTTCCGCGCTCGACTCGGAGACCGAGAAGGGCATCCAGGCGGAGCTCGACCGCATCGCGCGCGGGCGCACCACGCTGGTGATCGCGCACCGCCTGTCCACTGTCATGGATGCCGACCAGATTCTCGTGCTGGATCAGGGTCGTATCGTCGAGCGCGGCACGCACCGCGAGCTGCTCGAGCGCGACGGCGCCTACGCCCAGATGTGGGCGCTGCAGCAGCAGGAAGAAGCCGAGCACGCCTCAGTCTAGACTGAGGCCTGACGGGCGGCGGCCGATGCCGCTGTCATGAGGTCGCGTGAAGTGTTCCGCGTATCCCTTTCTTTTCGTTTGCAAATCGTGGTCGCCACAGATAAACTGGCCACCCCAACAAGAAGCTCGGAGGGAGGGTGCGCCTTGTCTTTGCGTTCCTGCTTGCGCTGGCGGTCGCCTCGACGCCGGCCCTCGCGCGCGAGGCGCGGGCGCCCGCGCTGAAGTCGCAGGCGGCGCTCGTCGTCGACCAGGACTCCGGCGAGATCCTGTTCGGCAAGAACGCGGACTCGAAGCTGCCGATCGCCTCGCTCACCAAGCTGATGACCGCGGTCGTCACGCTCGACGCCGAGCTCGACCCGGCCGAGCCGGTCACGATCACCAAGGCGGACGTCGACAGGCTGCGCGGTTCGCACTCGCGCCTGCAGGTCGGCACGACGCTCACCCGCGACGAGATGCTGCACCTCGCGCTGATGGCCTCCGAGAATCGCGCCGCGTCCGCGATCGCGAACTCCTACCCGGGCGGGCGCGACTCCTGCGTGCTCGCGATGAACCTCAAGGCGCAGCTGCTTGGAATGACCGGCACGCGCTTCGAGGACGGCACGGGCCTCTCCGGCCACAACGTCTCGACCGCTCAGGACCTGGCAAAGCTGGTGCAGGCTGCGCATGCGTACCCGAGGATCCGGGAGTTCACGACCTCGACCTCGTACCAGGTGAAGGTCGGGCGCCGCTCGATGCGCTTCGGCAACACCAACAACCTGACGCGCAGCTCGCGCTGGGAGATCGGGCTGTCGAAGACCGGGTATATCGCCGAGGCGGGGCGCTGCCTGGTCATGCAGGTGACGCTCACCGGGCGTTCCATTATCATCGTGCTGCTGGATTCCTGGGGCAAATACACTCGTGTCGGCGACGCAACCCGCATCCGTCAATGGCTGGAGTTCGCCGCAGGCAATTCCGCCCGCCGCTCCTCCGCAGCCGCTCCCAGGAGAGGCGATTTCGCCTCGGTGTCCGCAAGCGACCCGGGCTAGAGCCCGGCTTCCGGCATGAAGGCCGAGCCGACCCCCCTGCCGCTGGCTCCCGGGGTGGTGCGGTTCTACAGCTTCCTTACCCGCGCCGGGAGCCTGCGCGAGGATGTCCTCGCGGGCCTCGCGCTTCCGCAGAAGAGCATTCCGCCGAAATATTTCTACGACGAAGAAGGCTGCCGGCTGTTCGAGGCGATCTGCGAGCTGCCCGAGTACTACCTCACGCGCACCGAAACGGCGATTCTCCGCGCCCACATCGCGGACATCGCGCAGTTCGTCGGGCCCGACGCCGAGCTGATCGAGTTCGGCGCGGGCGTGCAGGCGAAGACGCGCATCCTCATCCAGGCGCTGCAGACGCGGCTGTACGTCCCGATCGACATCGCGATGGACACGCTGCAGGCATCCTCGAACGAGCTCGCGGGCCGCTTTCCCTGGCTGAACGTCGTCGGCATCCGCGCCGACTATACGCGGCCGCTGGCATTGCCCGCGTTCGCGGGCGTGCCCGTCCGGCGCAAGGTCGTGTTCTTCCCGGGCTCGACCGTCGGCAACTTCACCCCGGACGAGGCCCTGCAGTTCCTGAAGCAGGCCCGCCGGACCGTGGGCAGAGGCGGCGCGCTTCTCATCGGCGTCGACCTCAGGAAGGACAAGGCTACGCTGGACGCCGCGTATTCGGACGCGCAGGGGGTCACCGCGCGCTTCAACCTCAACCTGCTCGAGCGGATCAACCGCGAGCTTGGCGCGGATTTCCAGCCGGCGCGCTTCCGCCACAAGGCCTTCTACGATCCGTCGGCGGGCCGGGTCGAGATGCACCTGGAGAGCCGCCTCGCGCAGTTCGTGCACGTCGCGGGACAGCGCTTCGACTTCGCCCCCGGCGAGACCATCCATACCGAGATCTCCTGCAAGTACTCGGTCGCGGAGTTCCAGGATCTGGGCAAGCGCGCGGGCTTCTCGCCCGAGAAGGCGTGGACCGATCCGGAGCAACTGTTCAGCGTCCACGGCATGGTGGCCGCCTAGCGCCTAGCGCGAGCGGCAGCTGATCGAAATGCCCTCGCTGGAGGCGCCCTCGGCGAAGCGCAGGCCGAATCCCGGGCGCTTCTTCACGTAGTC